>Ga0207689_10003608_pt1 | contig 14137 bp, 8 predicted proteins | sample KBSMisM52_FD_184312 | JGI IMG/M metagenome (GOLD analysis project Ga0207689, IMG submission 184312) | Miscanthus rhizosphere microbial communities from Kellogg Biological Station, Michigan, USA - KBS Miscanthus M5-2 (SPAdes) (version 2) | ecosystem: Host-associated > Plants > Roots > Rhizosphere... | reverse complement strand
TTAATTGACTCTCGTCGTTTGAACGTTCCGGTGGAATCAGCCGCGAAACATGTTCGCCAACCATTTCCTGTGCGGTGTACAGATAAAGCAGCTCAGCGCCCGCGTTCCAACTCTTGATCGTCCCCTGCAAGTCCAAACCAATAATTGCGTCCTCCGTAGACTCGACGATCGCAGCGAGTTGTCGCATTGCTCTTTCGGCGCTCAACTGCTCTGTGATGTCGCGCGTGAAGCACCTTGAATGAACAAACTTTTCGTTTTCAAAATAAACACTGGAACTGATTGTCACCTCCAGAATGGATCCGTTTTTGTGTCGGAGTCGCGATCGAAAATTCTCGATGGTTTCTCCCGCAATCAATCTTCCGACTAGTTCGTCGACGACATTTCGATCGACATGAAAGTCGACAATGTTTCGACCGATATACTCCTCCTCTGAATAACCCATCATTCGGAGTTCGGCTTCGTTCGCCCGAAGGATCGTTCCGTCTTGCTTCATCCAGTGGATTGCCTCGGTGGCGTTCTTAAAAAACTCTGTCAGCTCCCGCTCGCTATCTCTTAATGCCTGCTCTGCGTTTTTTCGATCAGTAATATCCGCTATTGAAGCGAGCCAACCGACTACCTCGCCGTTCTCGCTTCGTTCCGGGCGATATGTTGTTCGTAAGAACCGCGAGCCGATTCCTCGGAAGGCAATTAGATCCTCAAACTCGACAATGTGTCCGCTCAAGACTTTGTCAATGTACGGCTTCAGCGTTGACATTCCCTCGGCGCCAACCAGATCCACAATCGACTTCCCAACGAGTTCCTCTGGGGATTTTTGTAACATCGATGCATAGGCACGATTCACGAAAACGTACTTCAAATCACTACTGCAGCGAGCAAGCATTATCGGCGTCGTATCGGTGATGTAAGCGAGTTCAGACTCTTTTGCGCGTAACAATTCCTCCGCTCGTTGGCGCTTAATAAATTGACCGATCTGAGTGCCTGCGCTCCGAAACATCGCAAGCAAAGCGTCGTCGGGTTCCCTGATCTCATGACTAAAGAACTCACCAATTCCCAGCAGCTCGTCGTCTGACACAATCGGAAACCCAAACGCCGAACGCAATCCATCGGCAAGGGCCGCTGGTGCGCGTGGGAAGTTTTCATCGTCGGCCACGTCTGCAATCCAAACAGGCACGCGTTGCTGCCAAACTCGACCTGGCAAACCCACACCTGGCGCAAAGTTTTGCTGTCGTGAAGCGGCTTCAAAATTTTCGATGTTGACGTTCGCCGTATGCCAAATATCGCCGAGACGTAGAGTGCCGGTTTCCTTGTCGTAGATCCAAAGCGCCGCGGCTTCCCAGTTGAGAGCTTCACCAACGCTACTGAGGATCCGGCGAGTGGCTTCGCTCAGCTCGGGCGACTCTGCAAGTATCTGGGTGATTGCCAGGTTGCCTGCCAGCCGTTTTTCGTTTTCGAGTCGCGTTGCTTGTGCAACTCGGCGTTCCTCAATTACTGATACGAGGGCAAGAAAAGTGATCGCGTTCGAAGCTATGAAGAGTTGCAACGTAATCAACGACTGGGGAAGCGTCGAAGAAATGAAAGGTCCAAATCCATGAATCGTTCCCCATACGGCGAACGCCGACTGCGCGAAGATCGCCAGTGTTACTCCCCTGGGACCCAATCTGAAAGCGGCCCAAAGAAAGAACGGAATAATCAAACGGGTCAAAGGCTGATAGCGAACTGGAACGGGTGGAGCTTTGCTGAAAGTAATCAAAGCTGCGAGCGAGACCAACGAAATCAAAAGTGTCGCTTCGACTGTTCGCCAGCCGGACCACGGGAAGGATTTTGAACTCCAAACGAGTATCAGAGGCGCAAAAATTACAGCGCCTGACACATCACCCAACCACCATGTAAGCCAAAGCACTGGAAACTGTTCCCAGGGCGCTGAACCCGTGAGGCACAAACTCAGGTTACCGATGGTTGCGCTGAGAATAGTGCAGAGAAACACAACCAATACAAATTTAAAGACGTCTTTTGCTCTCGCGAGTGATCGATCGAAACCAAGGCGTTGCAGCGCCACTGCCACGGCAAGAGCTTCGACGGTATTGCCGAATGCAATGGCCTCGGCAGTAAAACCGGCAACTGGGGTAAGGTAATTCGCCACCAACGCACCCAGCAGAACACCCGGCCACGCACGCATGCCAAACAAAATGACCGCTGCGATTGCGATGCCGGACGGAGGCCAGATTGGCGAGACGTTGGAGTTAAGTGAAGCGAAGGATAGACCGACTTCGGCCATCACCAAGTAGACGAAGGCTATGATGATTACCTGCAACCAATAGCGCAGGCTTTTGAATTCTGGAAGAAGAGTCCTGGGAGAAAGAGTCTCGTCCATAGACAGTTTTCAGCCGAAGTTAGGTTGAATAGCTTAAGGGGAACGCGTGACGACGAGCGAAAAGCTCAGGGGAACGAACGACGCGCAGTTTAGCACGAAGTCGAAAAAGAATGCCGATCAATAGACTTGGCGGCTTGCAATGGGCGGCCTCATCGCAGCTTCCGCAGCACTGTCGCTTCGCCAAGAAACCATGCGCCCTGCCACGCCCAGAACCAAGCTACAGACAGCGCAACCAACATGAGGAGTGGCTTCAGAGGTTGATGATCAGATGGACGCGGAGTCTTCAGCCAGATTTTGATCGCGAGAAAAAGGGCCACGTAAGTCAACACGTGGTTCCAGGGACAAAAAGGACAGAGCCAATCAAGATGCAGCAACAACCACCAAAAGCGTAACGAGATTAAAGAAGCTACGCCGAGCCAGACAGCGAGCGTTCGAATGATATGGTGACGATAAGCCTCACCAAGTCGCCGACCCAACAACCACCAAATCAAAGCGCCCGTATAAAAGCCAACTGCGAGAATCGCATTGGGAACAACGAAGGCTCGCGCCTGTGGAGATTGAAGAACCTTGTCGCAATCGATTCCCGCGGTCCATGAACAAATACTCGTACCCGGCGTGACCCATCCGGCGAACAAAGCAATAAATCTCCAAGCAAGATAGAGCGTGTCGAGTGTGGTAATGAAAAGAACAATCGTCAGCCAGGATTCGAGAGGTTGTCGGGTGCGAACAGAAGACGAGCCGTGGGGGACACTGGTCATAGTTTTAGTTTCGTCGAAGAAGCAGTCTATCAAAACTGGTTTGCGGCTTTGCCGCCTCCCGTGGGTCGAACAGGCTGGGAAGGGGGCAAGCGGAAAACAGAAGTACCTCGCAACTGTGACTTTGAGCGCGCCCCCGCTTCGGTTAGCTCGCACCCACTGGGATACTTCTATCAGGAGTCAGCGGGGGCACGCTCGGGATCACAGTTGCGAGGCGTCAAATTTTCGCTGCCCCCTTCCCAGCCTGTTCGACCCACTGAGGCGCGCCCCTCCCTTCCCAGCTTGTTCGACCCACGGGAGGGCAAACCGCAGAACTCACCTTTGACGCATCTTACGCAGTAATTGATACTTGCCTTTTCAAAATTCACCAGACCTCTTAAGCGACGAAACAATGTCATCACTGTGGAACGTTGAAGATCAAGCCGCGCGGCTTAACGAACTTACAAGTCACGATGCCGATTTGAAAGAAGCACCGCTGCGCCGCGACGTGCGTTCGCTGGGACGCCTTTTGGGTGAAGTTCTCAGAGAACAAGTAGGCGATGAACTCTTCGCCGCCGTGGAAGAGTTGCGAACCCTATTGATCGAACATCGTGAGTCGAACAAATCCCAAGCGGAGAAAAAGTCCCTAATCGACCGCGCTGAAAGTATCGTCAGTCATCTGAGTGTGGAACAGTCGCACCAAATGACAAAGGCCTTTGCGATCTACTTCGAGTTGACCAACCTAGCGGAAACGAATCATCGGAAGCGTCGCCGCCGCGCAGCTCAGAGTTCCTCCGAACTCATCGCTCAACCGGGGTCGTTCCTCGGTACACTTCGGCGAATGCGTGACGCCGGCGTGGGTGCGGAAGCAGCTCGCAAGTGGTTGAGCAAAATTGAAATAATCCTTGTCTTTACAGCACATCCGACCGAAGTGGCGCGTCGCACCGTGCTTTTCAAACGGCAACGCATCGCTGCTGAACTCGAACAACTGGATCGATTACCGCTAACCGAACGCGAGTCATACAAACACGAGCAGGCAATCCTCACCGAAATAACCGCTCTCTGGCAGACCGATGAAGTCCGGCGTCGTCGCCCAAGCGTCAAGGACGAGATCAAGATGGGCCTTGATTATTACCCGACAGTCTTGTTCGACACGCTGCCAAACGTTTATGAGGGACTCGCCGAGGACTTTCGTGATGCATATGGTGGAGAACTTTCGGCCCACGACCTGCCTCAGTTAGTGCGGTTTGGATCCTGGATCGGTGGTGATCGCGACGGCAATCCGTCAGTAACCACGGAATGTACGCGCGACGCATTACAGATCGCGAGAGAGATGATCTTTGATCATTACATCAATCGGGTTGAAGATCTGATCTGGCACCTGACGCCGTCAACGCTTCAAGTCTCAGTCTCACCAAAGTTAATCGAAGCTCTGCAGAAGTACGTGAGCGCCATCAAAGTGCCAGGCTTGAATCCCGAGCGCCACGGACCAAACGAAATCTATCGTCGCTACCTTGATTTCGTGCTCGCACGTTTGGTGACAGCTCGTGAGAATGCCGGCGATCCAAACGCATACAAAAATGCCAGCGACTTCGAATCCGATCTGCTTTTGATACGCGAGAGCTTGACTCAAAACAACGGCGAAAGAGTCGCTCAATCACTTCTCGATCCCTTACTCAGGCAAGTTCGCACGTTCGGTTTTCATCTTCATACCCTTGACATACGTCAGCACGCACGAATCCATAGTCGTGCTCACGAGGAACTCTCGAGCACTTCGACGAACAACGAGGTCGGTTCGACAACCTTCCATTTGTCTGTCCCACCCTCCGCTGAAACAGAGAGCCTGCTCGATTCGTTGAGAATGATCCGAGCGTTGAAGCAAACCTTTCCCACCGAGTCGATTCGCAGCTATGTCATTAGCGGCAGCAAGTCTGAACTCGACGTCGCATCGTTGGTCTGGCTGGCAGAATTGTCCGGCATTCAGGTGGCTGCCTCATCCGCAAGCTCCGATCCGGGACTTATGCCTGTGCCGTTGTTTGAGTCGATCGAGGACCTCCGCAACTGCAGTGAGATATGTCGAACACTCTGGAGCCACCCTGAATACGCACGTCTATTAAATTCATGGGAGCGGCGCCAGGAAGTAATGCTTGGCTACTCCGATTCAAACAAAGACGGAGGAATGCTCACCAGCACGTGGGAGATCTTCAAAGCACATCGAGCGCTGCACGCGGTCGCGAAAGAGTGTGATGTACGTCTGACGCTATTTCACGGTCGTGGAGGAACAGTGGGTCGCGGCGGTGGTCCGACTCACCATGCGATCATAGCTCAACCTGTGGGCGCGTTCAGCGGTCAGATCAAGATTACCGAGCAAGGTGAAGTCATGAATTGGAAGTATTCCGATCCAATCCTGGCGGAACGTAATCTTGAATTAGTTATCGCTGCCTCGCTTGAAGCTCTGTCGCGACCGGGTGGGGGTTACGATCTCGATCAGGAAAGTGAAACTGCACTTGAGACGATGTCGCAGGACGCGTTCGCTTTCTATCGCCAGAACATCGCTGAGAACTCCGACGTGCTTGCTTACTTTGAAGATGCAACTCCGGTTAAGGAACTGGAGTATGCACGCATCGGATCGCGTCCGACGCGTCGAAGCCAGCAACGTGGGTTGGATGATCTAAGGGCGATCCCCTGGGTGTTTGGCTGGATGCAGAGTCGCCATGTGTTGCCGGCGTGGTTTGGTGTCGGCTACGCGCTGGAACGATTTGTGAATGCAAGTGCAGGCAACAAGTCTCTACTGCAAAACCTGCTGGAACAGTTCCCACTCTTTCATGAGCTCATCGACAACGTAGAACTCGGAATGGCGAAAGCAGATCACTCGATAGCTACGCTCTATGCCGGCCTGGTGTCGGACGTGGCACTTCGGGAACGAGTACTCGGTTTGATTGTTGAAGAGTTTGAAAGAACAAAGCGAGTGGTACTTGAGTTGACTAGTCAGGAAACATTGCTCGAGAAGAATCCGGTTCTGGCGCGTTCGATTCGACTTCGAAATCCATATGTCGATCCATTGAGTTTGATCCAGGTGGAACTGTTGCGGCGCAAGCGGGCGGGCGAAGAGAGTGAGAGTTTGAATTACGCGCTGGCAGCGACGATTAATGGCATCGCTGCAGGCTTGCGAAACACTGGCTGAAGATTGCGGGAACTAGGATCTGGTTATGCGGCTCTGCCGCCTCCCGTGCGGAAAGCCTCGGGCTTTCCGTCAAGTCCGCAACTCTTTTGCGGTTACGCCGCCCGAGGCGAAGCCTCTGATTCTTCTAAGTAACGAACGGAAAGCCAGAGGCTTTCCGCACGGGACGCGGCAAAGCCGCAAGACCAAAGTGATTTGCGCAGAATCGCGCTCAAGATAAGTCACCTTTTCAACACCTGACGCCGTGTCGTAATATCGACATCAGAACAACATCATGGCTGCAACCGCAAAAGAGTTTTACGCAAAGACCGTTCGAAGTCTCTCACCTCGGGAGCGACTGCGATTGGCAGCGATGATTCTTAATGACCTCACGAACTCAACGGAAAGCGTGAAATTTAGCGAATCTTGGAATGAGGAAGACTTGAAAGACTTGTCCAAGTTCGTACTCTCACAAAGCGAAAATCCTCATGAAACACCCGGAAAGAAAACCTCTCGGCCAAGGTGACGTAGTCCTACTCGATTTTCCAGGAGCTAAACAAACTAAAACGGCGTCCAGTCGTAGTTGTTTCATCAGAACGGTACCACTTGGAACGACCCGATGTTTTGGTTGGCCTGATAACGACTCAAATCGCTCAAGCGACAGCAAATACGGATCATGTGATCAAAGACTGGATGCAAGTTGGCCTGAGCAAGCCATCGGCGTATCGAACGTTTCTGGCAACGATTCCTCGCTCAGCCATTCGGAAAAGTATCGGTCGACTGTCGAGGCGAGATTGGCAATCAGTTTTCAAGTGCCTTCTCGTGGCGTTTGGAGTTGGAGGTCAACCGAGAGAGCCCAACCCTTAGTTAGATTCACTTCCAGATCAAACTCCTGATCACAAAGAACGAGAAGAACGCATAGAACAGCACACACAACCACAGCAACCCTTCACGCCACATCGGCGCACGAATCTCGCGTGGCAAAAATCTCCGGTTCACTAAAAAGATCTGCACACCACCAATCACCATCACAATGCCTGCGACATTCGCCAGGATCGTGAAAAGTCTCAGGGGCGACGCAGCGCGAATCGCAAGCGCTCCCCAAATAGAAAAGATAACGAGGATGCCATAGTAGATTCGCTGGATGGCACTGTGTTTCCAATCACGCAGTTTCTTGTTCGACATCCACAGTGCGTCGGTGACTGTACGAACCAGGATATCCGTGTTGCCCAGTTGAGTTTTGAACAGTAACCAGAACCCGGTGAAGAGAGTTACAAACCAGAACCCCGGCCAGACTCGTTCAGCAAGATACTTTGCCTGGTAGGCGCCCGCACCTAAACCCTGCATGTCGGTACCGTGCGGAACGATGTGGGTTGCAAGATTCACATTCAGAAACATTCCTAGAAAACAGAAGACGCCCCACACCCAGATCTGATCCGCGTGAACGTAACGCATCCATTCTTTCCAGCGCGCCAAATTCTCACGATTGATCTCGAAGATCTTGCCAACGTGAGATAGCACTATTTCAGTCCCGCCGATTGCACTCGGTATCGCACCAACCTTCGCACCCATTCCGAATCCTTTGTCGCGCACCCAGTTTGTGATCGTGAGGTTTCCCAGTCCGCCGGAACCTGCGGTCGCAGCGAGTGCGCCGATGAGTCCCCAATCAATCGGCCTGGGCATTCCACTGAATTGGAAAAACCCTGAGAACGTCGTCCACCAGTGAGTCAGAGGAACGAAAGCAATGTTTACGAAAAGAAGAAAGCTGAACACGACGAACAACATCGTCCACGCAAACTTCTCCAGCATCCGTTCGATGGTTCCACCGAACGAAAGAATCAAAATCACAACGATGATCAAGATCGTGGCTGTCCAATTGAGCACCTGCCTGTTGTCGGCAGTTGGAACTTTGCCCATCCAGGCGCTGAGCAGTGTGGCGGCCGCACTCCCGGCCAGTGCAGGCCAACCCAATTGAAGGAAACCAAGAACGGTGTAGAAGAGAGCCCAAAACTTAGGCCCGGGCTTCAGCCGCATTATTCCGCCGTAGATTGGTTCTCCTGTGTAAAGGGTGTAACGGATCGCCTCGAGGTTAAAGATCACCTGAAGGAAAATGGCTGCGGTTACAAGCAGGAAAATGGACGATGAATATTTGACGGCGACGGCCGGGCCAACGAGCCATTCGCCACCACCGATCGACGTTGCGGCCATAACAGCTCCGGGCCCAATGACACGCAACATGTTTCGAAAACCAAACGGAGGAGGTGCAGGAAGTTCATCAACCTCCCAGGGTGGAAGTTGACCATGCGGGGGATTGTTCAAGCAGTCTCCTTATTCTGCAAAACTTCTGCTGTCTTTACTGCGTTGTCGAACAACACTTACAAGAATGAGTGGTGAAAGATTAACCTTGACGAGTGTTACGCGTCGAGATGCTTGCAAGCGGAGGAGGAGGCCTTGATAGATAAGGTAGCGCTTAGACAGCGGCGATGTTATAACTCCATCCGCTTTGTAAATCCTCTTCTCACTGGAGGCCAATAATGACCTACGATTCCTCACATGCACTAGAACTTCTTCGACGCGGTTCAAACATTCCAACAGCAGTATTTCGTAACGGCCAGGAAGAAGCGATTCGTCATATAGTCGAAGGCGGCACTCGTTTACTTGTTGTTCAAAAGACCGGCTGGGGCAAAAGTTTTGTTTACTTTATAGCGAACAAACTCTTGCGCGAAGCAGGACATGGACCAGCAATACTGATTTCTCCCTTACTCGCACTGATGCGAAATCAGATTGCCGCCGCTCAACGCATAGGGATCCGAGCGGCAACCATCAACTCAGACAATCAGACGGACTGGGACGAGATCGAAGCAGGGGTAAGGCGGGATGACGTCGATATTCTTCTTATTTCGCCGGAGCGCCTGGCGAATGAGCGATTTCGCGGTCAGGTACTTGCGCGCGTGGCTGAACGCATTAGCCTGCTCGTCATCGACGAAGCACATTGCATCTCGGATTGGGGACATGACTTCCGCCCGCACTATCGTCTGTTGGAACGAATAATTCGCACACTTCCGAGAAACCTGAGATTACTTGCCACAACTGCCACCGCTAACGATCGAGTGATGAAGGATCTCACTGAAATCCTCGGTCCACAGCTGGAGATCTCGAAAGGCGATCTCAATCGACCTTCACTCAAACTACAAACCATTCGTCTACCGAATCAAGCGGAAAGATTGGCTTGGTTAGCTGAGCACATTCCAATTCTCACAGGTCATGGAATCATATATACGCTAACCATTCGCGATGCCGTTCAAGTTGCCGAATGGCTCAAGTCTCGCGGGCTAATTGTTGAGTCTTACACTGGCGAAACAGGTGAACGGCGCGCAGAAATCGAGCAGGCGCTCCTTGAGAATCGCGTGAAAGCATTGGTGGCTACAACAGCGCTTGGCATGGGCTTCGATAAGCCTGATCTGGCTTTCGTCGTTCACTATCAGGTGCCGGGCTCGGTCGTCGCCTATTACCAACAGGTTGGACGTGCCGGCCGTGCCTTGGATTCTGCATATGGCATTCTGCTCAGCGGCGCAGAAGACACAGACATTACTGACTACTTCATCGAAAGCGCCTTTCCAACAAGAGAAGAAGCTGCAAAAGTTTTGGACGCCATCGAGCGGGAACCGAGTGGGTTGTCTATCCCGGAACTATTGGGACGCATCAATCTTAGCAAGCGACGAATTCAAACGACGATTGATCTGTTGTCGTTGGAATCACCCGCACCGATTGTGAAACTCGATTCAAAATGGCAGCTGACAACAACCAGTTTGAGCGACTCGTTTTGGCAACGAACAAAACGTCTTACGGACCTGCGACGGGAAGAGCAACAACAAATGCAGGAGTACGTAAGACTCAAGTCTGGTCACATGGAATTCCTGATTCGCGCCCTGGACGGATTTCCAGGATAAGTATCAACACCACCCTTACCTGACTTGGAAACTCAACCTGATCCCGTCTTGGTTCAGCAGGCAATCTCTTTCCTGCGGGCCACCAGCTTGGATATCGAAGCTAGAAAGATGTGGCCCTCAGGTGGACTACCGCGATATCGCGTGAAGGGCAAAATTCCAATCGAACATCAATTTCAAACAGGCAAGGCCCTATGCGTTTGGGGTGATGCGGGTTGGGGACAACTTGTGCGCCAGGGTAAGTACAAGGATGGTCGATTTGCAGACGAACTCGTCGAAGCATGTGCATCCATGATTCGCGGGTGGAACCCAAAACCTCTGCCTACATGGATCACCTGCGTTCCGTCATTGCGACATCCAAAACTTGTCCCTGACTTTTCTCAGCAGCTTGCCAACAAACTGAATTTACCATTCAGAGTTGCACTCAAGAAAACCGATGATCGGCCCGAGCAAAAAACCATGGCGAACAGCACTCAACAGGCCCGCAACATTGACGGAGCCTTTGCTCTAGACGAGCAACAGGTGCTTACTGGTTCGGTCTTGCTAATCGATGATATGGTGGATTCGCGTTGGACATTCACGGTGGTTTCGTGGCTTTTACTAACACACGGAATCGATAATGTATTTCCGGTAGCTTTGGCGTTGACCGGTCATTCATGAATCATGATGAGCCCTTTGTTATCACCAAACACTCAGGCAATTCTTCTGCTCACGGCACCGTTAATGGTTGGTCGTTCAGAGACCTCATCGGAAACACTGCGACCAAGTGAATACAAAAGAGTTGCCGGACGTCTCATCCAAATCGATCGATTACCAAGTGATTTGATTGGGCCCGACGCTGAAGAACTATTTCCGGACCTGGAAGAGACAATTGAGATCGATCGCCTTCAACGATTGCTGGCTCGTGGTTTTCAACTGAGCCAGGCAATTGAACGATGGCAAGCCCGCTCAATCTGGGTAGCTGGAGTCACCGATGATTCATATCCGAAGAGAATCAGGCAGCGACTAAATGAGCACGCCCCGCCAGTTATTTATGGTTGCGGAAACGCCGGCCTTCTCGACTCGGGTGGACTCGCCGTGGTGGGCTCACGAGAGGTGGATGAGCAACTGGTCGAGTTCACGCTGGCAGTGGGTAAACTGGCAGCTGAGGCGAACCAAACTCTGGTTTCAGGCGGCGCCCGAGGAATCGATCAGGCATCAATGCGGGGTGCTCTTGAAGCGGGAGGCAAAGCTGTTGGCGTCATGGCTGACAGTCTCGAACGGGCAGCCATGAATCGCGAACACCGCGAACTTCTCATGGAAGATCGTCTTGCTCTCATTTCTCCTTATGACCCGTCAGCTGGATTCAATGTCGGACACGCGATGCAGCGAAATAAACTGATCTACGCACTTGCCGACGCCGCTCTCGTGGTGAATTCGGATTATGAAAAGGGTGGCACATGGGCCGGCGCGATCGAACAGTTGGAGAAACTTCACTTTGTTCCTGTGTACGTCCGGGATGCAGGAAATGGTGGAGACAGTACCAAAGCACTCGCTGCCTTACAAAAAAAGGGAGCTCTCGCCTGGCCCAATCAGATGAACGCTGATGAGTTGGTTGGACTCCTAGGCACTCCCGTATCTCTCACAAAAGAAGCCGAGCAGATGTCGTTTCTTTAGAACTTCAGCGAAACGCCACTCGCTGGTTTACGTCGCCTTTTACTGGCAACATTCACGACAATCAGGCAAACTTGCGACCAGCGCAGAAGCTTCCCATTGCGGATCGTGTTCAAGTAACCTCGCAGACGAATCCATTTAGCTTGAGCGCAACTTCCAATTCGTTCAGGGACGTTCTGAAAAGACAACCTCGCGCTGTTGTTCCTCGTTCGATCGCCTATCCTCGTTGTTCAGCTCTAGATCGACGATCTAACGCCTCAATTCCCAGAAAGGAACCGCCATGAAGAAACTCACCGTCACTCTTTTGCTCATCACCCTTCCGGCAATTAACTGCTTCGGTTACGGGAGTCCAGGTCATCGCATGATCGGCCGGGTCGCAGATAAGAGACTAGCCGGGACGACAACTGCCACCAAAATTTCTACGCTGCTCAAGGGAATGACGCTGGCTCGCGCGGCAACTATCCCCGATGAAATTAAAGACCTCGACCAGGGCGGCACTTTTACCTTGCCCGCTCAGTTTGCAACGATTGAAACTCAGTTGAAGAAGTTTTGGGCCGCCAACAAACCATCCACCTCGCATTTCTATCACCGCAACTTCCACTTTACAGATGTGCCGGTTGTTGGAAATGAACACTACAAACCGGGCGTGGTTGGTCGCTCTGACGTCGACATCGTTCACATGATCAACTTTTGTCTTGGAGTGCTGAAGGGCGATATCGCAGAAACTAACCCGCGGAAGATTACCAAGCCGGTTGCAATCATCCTGCTCGCGCACTACGTGGGAGATATTCATCAACCGCTCCACGTCGGCGCGCAATACTTCACAGCCCAGGGTCAGATTTTTGAACCGAGCGAGAACAACGAAGGCTTCGATGATCGAGGTGGCAACCAACTAACCCTCAAACTGCTCAACGGAACTTTGCAGGTTAATGCCGGGGCGTTTCATATTTATTGGGACAACACGCCAGTCGCAAATGCACGCGTTCGAATCAGCAAGAAGATTCAGGCACAGACACACCAACCGGTTGATCCGAACAGCGACAAAGTTGAAACGTTTCTCGCGCAAAACGAACCTGCCAACTGGAAACTACAGACACCAGTCGGAGATTGGGCTGAGGCCTGGGTGAACGATATCTTGCCGATGGCCCGCGAAGCTCATGAGCGTTTGACCTTCGACCACATAACTTTCACACCCAACTCCAAGACGATCAAAGGTGGCGACGCAATAGAGAAGAGTCCGGCAGACGGTGTTGCCTACAAGGTTTGGGCAGCTCAATCAGTCGAGCAGGAAGTTCAAAAAGCCGGGTGGAGACTGGCCGCACTTTTAAGTGAAGCGTTAAAGAACCAACCCTGACATCCACAGCCCACGCGAAAGCGCAGATTGGAGAAACTCATGCACGTCATATTCATTCCTCTGGAACCTGAGAGAACGGAGGCACCCGTAAGCAACTTTGAGATATTGAAGGAAGTAAATGAGTCCATTCGACACTGGGAAGCGTTGCTGTTCTCAAACGCCGAGAAGTTTTTCACAGTGGTCGCCATTTGTGTTGGCGCTGCCGGAGCTGTGGTTGCGTGGTCCGACGTCGCATTCGAGACAAAGCGATTCGTGATCACTTTGTTTTTGGGAATGGCTGCAATCGTCTCGGTTTGCGCAGTTGCAGTGATTTGGAGCACAAAGAATTATCTCTCGGGCTTCTACAATCGACGCGCGAATCTGAAAGGAGACGGACAGAAATTTGCCATGAGGTCGGAAGACAGCAGAGAGAGAGAGGCAGACAATCGGATCTTGCCATCGGCTGGGAAAACGGTGTGGGCGCTGACCTCATGTTTCATCGTTGCAGCTGTTTTGTGCCCGCTTTTGATCTGGGTCAGCTGGGGTACAGAACCTAAGAGGCCTTTGCTAGCTGGTGCACGACTCGAAGGCGCCAATTTGAGTGCCGTCCGTGGACTTACACAAAGCGATCTCGATGATGCTTGCGGAGACGCAGGGACGAAAGTCCCTGCCCATCTCTCACCTCCTCGCTATTGTCAGCCCGTTTCACAGCAGCCTCAGCCCACGAGCACGCCCGAGCCGGTGAAGAATGAGCCGGTGAAGAAGTAGGCAAGAATTGTTCAATACCTTGAGACGTACGTAACCTGTGCAGTAGTCCAGTCAGCAGCCCGGTGCAGTAGCCCGACTGTCAAGGAGGGCTTCAATGCCAGGTACGCGTGCTGTCGAGCCCTCCTTGACAGTCGGGCTACCGCACCGGGCTACTGCACCGGGCTACTGCAC
>Ga0207689_10003605_pt1 | contig 14138 bp, 10 predicted proteins | sample KBSMisM52_FD_184312 | JGI IMG/M metagenome (GOLD analysis project Ga0207689, IMG submission 184312) | Miscanthus rhizosphere microbial communities from Kellogg Biological Station, Michigan, USA - KBS Miscanthus M5-2 (SPAdes) (version 2) | ecosystem: Host-associated > Plants > Roots >... | reverse complement strand
AGCTTCAATTATGCTGGTTGGGTGCTCAGTCGGAATCACTTGAAGCAACTTAAAACCGCTTGCGCTTAGCAATTCCTCAAATTCCCGCGCGGTGCGTTCTTTGCCACCGGTCATGACCAACATGTTCAAGTCAATAAACTTGGAAAAATGAGGTTCGTTTGTTTCCGGGACTACGCAGTCCACTATGATTAGTCGACCAGCCGGGGCGAGATGTTCCCGACAGTTCTTTAAGATCTGGATTGCCAGCTCATCATTCCAGTCGTGAAGTATCCACTTCATAACGTACGCATCACCACCGGCTGGGACAGACTTGAAGAAATCGCCCTCGATTGCCTCGCACCGATCGCTTAGACCGGCAGCAGCGAGCCGTTCGCGAGAACCCGATATAACCTCAGGCGCGTCAAACAAAACTCCTTTAGTGTTAGGATTCCCTTGCAAAATCTCAGCAATCAGTGCGCCGTGACCTCCACCAACATCAACAACCGTATTGAATTTCGAGAAGTCATACGACGATCGCAGGGTGTTGTTGACCGCCGCCGTCATTCCGCTCATTGAGTTATTAAAGACCGCGGCGTCTTCAGGGTTTTTATGAAAATATCCCCAGACATCATCAGCAAAGAAATCATCAAAGGCGATTCCCCCCGTTTTTACCGAGTGCATGAGATTTCCCCAGGCTGGATAGTGTTCCTGGCCGAGTTCGGAAACGGTGAACCAGCGAAGAGAACCGGGGGCATCCGTAATCAATGTTTCCGATAGCGGCGTGTTCTCAAAGCGCCCCTCGGCGCCTGTGTGCAGCACTCCGACGCTAACCAGGGCTCTTAACAAACGAAAAAGCGACGGTGAATGGGTATTTGTTGCGGTGGCCAATTCGTCTGACGTTTTTGGGCCTGTTGCCAACAGGTCTGGGATGCCAAGTTTGGCTATTACATACACTGCTCGGGAGATCCAAAACCCCGAGATCAATTGCAGCATTGCTACTTGAGGTGGTTGTTCCTGTTGTTTGGGGGATGTCAATTGGGAGTGCTCCTTAGGAAGTTTGTTGGAATTGCGTTATAGAAACTGTCGCTTGACGGCTTCCACAAAAGATAACGCGCAAGTAAACAGTAAATCGGGCAAAGTAGCTACCGACCAAGCTCGACTTCGTTTGCAACTTCCCGCTCGATCAGGCGTGTAGATTCTGGTGAAGTTCTGGAGACGTCTGCCGTCTGAGGTTGCGGAATCGCATGGTATACTCCGAACTCACTTCGATTTCGCACAATCAAAACTATGGCTGAATTTGTCTGCCGATTAGGAACGCCTGCTGGCGAAGTTGTAACCCGAACCGTTGAAGCCACAGGTGTCAATGAAGCGCGTGTGCGGCTCGAACGGGAAGGCTTTCGCGTTTTCAATGTTACTCCGCCGAAGACTTCTGGAGTTGCAGCCCTCACAAGATTTGGCCGCTCCGGCTCTCAAGCTCGCGTTAAAGCAAACGACTTTCTCCTGTTCAACCAACAGCTCGCCGCTTTGGTTCGAGCAGGAATCCCAATCCTTCAGGCGATCACTATGCTACGCAAACGTGCCGCTTCGGCCCGCTTGCGAGGTGTTCTGGGTGACGTGGAGGACAAGATTCGCGGGGGTGCTGCACTCTCGGAGGCATTTGCTGAACAAGGGGGCATATTCCCTCGAATCTACACTGCATCGATTCTTGCCGGTGAACGTTCAGGAGCTCTCGATGACGTCCTGAGTCGTTACGTTATTTACATGCGACGTAACGTTGCGTTGCGACGAAAGATTCGCGGCGCTCTTGCCTACCCATTGTTCTTGTTGTTCGCTTCCGCCTGCATGGTTACTTTCTTAACTGTCTACGTCGTACCCCGTATGTCAGACTTGTTTACCGGTTTTGGAAATGAATTGCCGACTGTAACTCAAATCGTTGTGGGATTGTCGCGCTGGATGTCGGCAAACGTGATTTGGTTTGGTCCAGTAGTAATCGTCGGCGCAGTATTGCTGTTCTTATGGTCCCGAACTCCGCGTGGCAAGCTGCAACTCGGCGCCTTGATTCTAAAGATTCCTTTGGCAGGAAATCTGGCCGTGCAGCTATCTGTGGCACAGGCGACGAGATCACTGGCTACACTATTAGCTGGCGGTATCACGCTCGTCGAATCCTGGGAGATTGCTTCCGAGTCAATAACGAATCTTGAGTTGCGACGTCGCAGTTCTTCAATTCTGCCAATGATCCGCGAAGGCCGATCATTTACTGAAAGCCTGGAAGAAGCTGGGTGGCTGCCGCCACTGGCTATCGACATGATCGGAATCGGTGAAAGGTCAGGAAGTTTGCGCGAGATGTTGGACGAAGTTGCCGTGTTCTACGATGCCGAGTCCGAAGTCAGACTTGAGCAGTTGACGACCACCCTTGAGCCTGCGATTCTGGTTGTGATGGGTGGCGTTGTAGTGACTATTCTGTTGGCCATCTACCTCCCGATTATTCAATCAATTTCAACGAGCGCAGGCGTTACAGGTCACCACTGAGTAAGACGAATGTCGCAAAACGAGACCATAGCACTTAAGACTCCTCCGCCAGGCGGGGAATTAGACGAGCATCAACCGCCTGAGGTGAAGGCGGCGCGCGATTTGGCGCGGCGATATCGGTTACCGTTCGTTGATTTGCTCCCGCCCGATCGAGAATCACCAATCGATTACACGTTATTCACCGAAGTGCCCGTCGATCTAATGGTGCGCCACCAATTCGTTCCACTGAAGCGGGACGAAAAGGGGCTGCACATTGCGATGGCAGACCCGACCGATCTTGAACGTTTGGACGAGCTGTCAGGAACACTGCGGACGCGGATTGTTCCTTACGTAGCTACAGCCGGAGCAGTCGAGGTTGTCCTACGGAAGGGTGACACAACGCAGCGAGTTTTACAGGAGGCAGCATCAGGTTTCCGCATCTCGCTGGTTCGAGAGACTGAGCATGGTGAGGAAGTTCTCGACCTTGATAGGCTTGCGACAGACTCAGACATGTCGCCCATTATTAAGTTGGTCGACACCATCATCTACAACGCGATGGAGTCCCGCGCGTCAGACATACACATCGAGACACGCGATACCGAAGTGCAGGTGAAATACAGGATTGACGGGGCGCTGTACGCCAAAGTGGATCCAATTGATCTGGCTTACCACCAAACGTTGATCTCACGCATCAAGGTAATGTCGGAGTTGGATATCGCTGAGCGTCGTGTTCCCCAGGATGGTCGTTTCCGCGTACGCTATAAAGGACGCAACGTTGATTTTCGTGTCTCGATCATGCCGACGATTCACGGTGAAGATGCAGTCATCCGTATTCTCGACAAAGAGCAGATCAACGAAGAGTTTCGCAACCTGAATCTTAATGTGGTCGGTTTTGCAGAGGAGGACCTGAGAAAGTTCCGACGCTATATCGCCGAGCCGTATGGCATGGTGTTGGTGACTGGTCCTACCGGCTCCGGCAAAACGACAACGCTCTATGCGGCTCTCAACGAGATAAGAAACGAAGAAGACAAGATCGTTACAATCGAGGACCCGGTGGAGTATCAACTCCACGGCATTACTCAGATTCCCGTAAATGAGAAGAAGGGTCTAACTTTTGATCGGGGTCTTCGGTCGATCTTGCGACACGATCCGGACAAGATAATGGTCGGTGAGATTCGCGACACCGAGACGGCCCAGATTGCGATTCAGTCAGCGCTCACGGGCCACCTCGTTTTTACGACCGTTCACGCGAACAACGTCATTGACGTCATCGGACGATTTCTGAACATGGGGGTCGAGCCTTACAACTTTGTTTCGTCGTTGAACTGCGTTCTTGCTCAACGACTGATTCGAATGCTCTGTCCTTACTGTAAACGGCAGTACCAGCCAACCGATACGGAACTGGCGGAATCTGGTTTGTTGCCGGATCAGTATCGACAGCATCCGTTCTATATGAACGTAGGTTGTGACGCCTGCAATCACACGGGCTACCGCGGACGCACAGCTATTCACGAACTTCTCGACTTGTCCGACAACATTCGGGAAATGATCGTTGAGCGGCGTCCAGGCTCCGAAGTCCGGCGTGCCGCGGAAGCGGAAGGGCTTAAGAGTCTGCGCGAGTCAGCTCTTCAGAAAATCTTTACTGGAACGTCAACTTTGCACGAAATCAATCGGGTAACGTTTGTTGAAGAGTTAACGGTTTCGACCTAGTTCGGAGCACTTATAGCGGTTTAGGACTCTGGTAAAAACCGTCTGTTTAGGGGAACCGAAAAATCTTTTCAGCGTGTAAGGAAATCAGGTGCGCGGATCTTGCAACTTATGCGCTGCGGCGGCATTATTGCTCCGCTGAATCTATCCACCTCCCGACTGCAACGCTCATGAGAAACACTATGCGAACTCGAACAATTATCTCCCTAATTCTGGCCGTCAGTTTATTGTCGCTGCCAATCACTGCCTTCGCTAAAAAAGGCGAGAAGAATTTTAGGCGCGGACTTGAGCTGGAGAACGCTCAACAGTGGGACAAAGCGGCCCAGGAGTTTACGCTGGCTGTTGCGGCAGACCCTGCAAACATGGAGTACCAGATGCATTTCCGTCGCGCGAGTTTCAACGCGTCGCAGACGTTCATGCAGCAGGGACGATCGCTTGCGGAGCAGGGAGATTTTGTTGGCGGGTATAACGCTTTTCGCCAAGCCTACGGGTACGATCCGGTTAACGAATTGGCTGTTTCGGAAATGGAACGAATGCTCCGTTTACAAGGTGTGAAAGAGGGCAGGGTTAATCCAAACGGAACAAAGATTGGCGAATCGCAAGAAGGTGTTTTCACTCCGGCGAGTGCACAGGCTCAAGATCTGGGAGGGGGCCGCGAAACTCAGATGCGAGTGGTTAGCTATCAGGGTGATCTCAAGTCATTCATTCGTCTATATGCAGAACAGCTGAATCTCAATGTGATTTTTGATCGACAGTCGTTCGCTCAGTCGCGACCTCTCGATATCAATCTCCGCGAAGTAACGACTGCCCAGGCACTTGATTACGTGTTTCTTCAGGAAGGTCTTTTCTTTCAGAAGCTAAGCCGTCGAACAATTCTCGTTGCCGATCAAAGCCGTCGCCCACAATACCAACAATTAGTTTTGCGAACCTTCTTCTTGTCGAACATGAAGCCGACCGATGCTCGCACGCTGGTGCAGCAGGCAATTCCACCGTCAGTCGGCCGTCCACAGACTATCGTTGTTCCAGATGATGCGACTAACAGTTTGACTGTTCGCGATACTGCTGAAAACGTACGCCTGATTGGCGACTTGCTACAGAGTATCGACAAGGATCGCGCTGAAGTGGTGATGGACGTCAATATCTACGAGGTCTCAAAAAGTGACTTCCTCCAATTCGGCAATCAAATAGGTACAGGTGATTTCAACCTGGGCGGTTCACCGGGCTTCTCGCTGCTTGGGTTTGGTGGTGTTCCCAGTGGTTCGTTTCCAGGTGTGAATTTGGGTTCGGTGCTTGGTGGTGTTCCTACCGCGCTGGCAGCTGCGTTGGTTGTTCCACCGATGGCGCTTCACGCATTGGAATCGAAGGACAATACCAGGCTGGTTGCTTCCACTCAGGTACACGCCTTCAACGGTGAGGAATCAAGCGCACGCATCGGACAGCGCGTTCCCGTGCAAACTGCACAAGCGTACCCCTTTGGTGTTCAGACGGGTCAACCAGCAACGGGTACTAACTTTCCCACCGGTGGGTTTCCGGTGATTAACTACGAACCTACAGGTCTAACTCTGAAATTCACTCCTCAAGTGTTCCCGAACCTGGATGTCCAGGTGAAAATGAATATTGAAGAGAAGGACGTATTAGGCGCTAGTTCGCTTACGCCAACTTTCACCGAACGCACTATGACCGGCACTGCCCGAGTCCAAAACAATCGCACTATGATGCTCGCCAGTGTCACGACCAATATTGACACAACTGGGCGTCGAGGCATTGCGGTGGTTGGTGGGTTACCTTTGATTGGCCGGCTATTCAGCGCACCTACTCGTGATCGAAGGCAGGTGGACATTGTGATTGCGGTTACGCCGCGTGTGTTGCGGGCTCCAACCGTCACACCTCGTGACGAGGAGATGCGGCCAAGTGGAACCTTGCAATCCCCGACAACCGGCTCATTGGCTGAAATGATTCGTGAAGCCGATAGAGATGATCAGATCGCGGCAGCAAGAGTAATCCCTCGTGACGTAACTGTTCAGCTTCCCGATGCTCCATTGGAGGTTGCGCCAAAGAGTGGTGCAGCTGCGCAAGTGACAAACCCTGCCACACCGGCGGCTACCGTCAACCAGCAGGTCGCTACTGTAGGCCCCGACAAAAAGCCCGTGGATCAGGTAGAGGAGTTACCAGGATATATTCCAGCTCCAAAGTCGTTGGTAAGTAGTCAAGCGGCTTCCGACGTCGCAACAGTAAATGCTAGTGCTGCGGGTACACAGAACGCGGTTCTGACCAGCATGCCGAAAGCGGCCGAGATTTCGTTCAATACGAAGTCCGGTGCACGCGTCGCGCAGTTGAATTTCCTTTCTGCCGGCGATGTTTTGAAGGTCGGTGAGAAACGACGTTATGTCGTTGAACTCAACTCCGATGTGCCTTTGAGTGTTGCAATGTTGGCTCTGCGATTCGATCCGAAGGTGGTGAAGGTGAACGCCGTTTCTGCCGGTTCGTTGATAACGGGCCACGCTGACGGATTGGGAGCAACGTTCGCACAATCCATCGATGCGACCGGTGTATGCCTTGTATCGATTTCTGCCTTGAATGCGAAGAACGCTATCAAAGGAAGCGGAGCGCTGATTTTTGTTGACGTCGAAGCTATCGGAGCGGGAGACGCTGCACTGATTTTTGACAAGGATATCCTGCACCTAATCGCCACTGACGCACGCGATGTTGTGACAGAGGTGAAGCAGGGATCAGCAACCGTTAAGCAATAAATGTTCGAACTAGAACACAGGCAAAACGCGGCCTCGAAAGAACGCGGCGACTGTATGAGCAGAGTTAAATCTACTGGTCGCCGCTTTTCCTTGCCGAGCGATGCGAAGCACTCGGGTTTTTCGCTGATCGAGCTCGTAATCACGATCACTGTGCTTACGATTCTAACGCTTGGCGTGATTCCGCTGGTGAAAGTGTCGGTGCGCCGCCAGAAAGAACAACAGCTTCGAGACGCGCTGCGGCAAATGAGAACGGCGATTGATGAGTTTCATCGCGACACGATTGGAATGGTTTGTACCGGAGGGGGACTTGGGCCTGCTGGCACAGGAGGTGGACTTGGAACGGGAGGGGGAACCGGAGGGGGTGGCGGTGCGGTTGTTATCGATCCCCGCAGCAAAGTGGTGATTAGCGACTGTACAGTTTTTGGAGTCGATAACCCGGATCATTATCCACCAACGCTCGAGTTATTGACCGAGGGTGTAAATGTTATTCCCCGGTCGCAGGGCGCGGTCGGAGGAGCGGGACTAGGTCGTGCTGCGAGCGACAATCGCACGACGCTTGACTCACAACTCGCCACTAAAAGGAAAGTCTACTTGCGAGAACTGCCGATCGATCCCATGACCGGCAAGGCCGACTGGGATTTCAAATCCTGTTACGACGCGTCTGATTCGACTTCGTGGGGTGGCGAAAATGTTTTTGATGTGCGCTCGAAGTCAAAAGCGAAAGCACTAAATGGGGAGCAGTACAGTGATTGGTAAGTCTGGCAAAACTTTTGAACGTGGCTTCACGCTCCTGGAACTGATGATCGTGATTTCGATCATTATTATCCTGGCGTCGATCACCCTGCCCCAATATCAACGCACCATAGTTGCCACGCGCGAGGCTGTGTTGCGGGATGACCTCCACAAGATGCGCGAGCTAATCGATCAATTTGCAGCTGACAAAGGACGTTTGCCTCAGTCGATTGATGATCTTGTGACTGAAGGTTACATGCGCGAGGTTCCGGTGGACCCATTTACATCACAGAAGGACTGGGCCATAAGTACCGGCGAGGATCCCAATTCAACAGATGGCCAGTCGGGAATGACTGATATCCACAGTACCTCCGGTGATGTCTCAAGCGAAGGTACGCCGTATAGCGAATGGTAAGAATGCAGATTGTAGATTTCAGTTCGCGTATCGAAACACAGTGCCTCTTGTGATCTCAATGAATCGTATGAAACGAAATAGCAATCTGAAATCTGAAATCTGAAATCTTCAATAATCACCTTGTCCAATCTCATCTCCAAAGTAACCTCCCCCTGGTATCCCTCAACGGCTATTGGCTTGGAGCGCGGAGTGGCATCTGTCGTTCATCTCGAGAAAGGCCGAGGTAATAGTTGTACGGTCCGACGAGCTGCAACGTTTGATTTGTCGGATTCGATTCTCCGTCCAAGTTTCGACGCGCAAAATATTCCGAACCCCACGCAGCTAGCCGGGGTGCTAAGTGAACTTGCAGCGAGCGCTGGTTTGATGAAACAAAGGCGTTGGTCTCTAAGTCTTCCGGAAGCCACAACCCGCACGCTCGTGTTGACGATGGAGAGTCAAACGCAGTCCGCTTCCGAGTTGCAGGAAGTCATGAAATGGAAGATGGAGCGTGGCTTTGGTGCGCCCCTCGAAGAGCTGTCAGTTTCAAAAGAGAAGCTTCAGAAAGATTCCCAGGGAAGAGATCGCTATCTGGCGGTGGGCACGCGACGAGATGTCCTTAGCGAGTATGAGTCAGTGCTTGCCTCGCTTGGTTGGCGCGCAGGCTTGATTCTTCCGCGTCACCTGGGCGAATCACAGTGGCTCGTCAGAAATGGCGCCAGGGGCGATTCTCTTTTGTTGAGCGGTTCGAGCAACGGCTTTACGGCCGTCATCCTTCGTGATCAGCATCCGTTAATTATTCGAACCGTTGCCTGTTCAGAACAAGAGCGTGATGACGAGTTTTATAGAGTCCTGCTGTTTTATCGAGACCGGCGATCTGCTGATGGCGATGAGGGAACGACATCTTTGCGTCGGTTACTGGTGGTCGGTGAAGGATTGACCAAAGACCGGGCGCGGGAGATCGTGAATGAAACTACCGGAGGAACCCTTGAGCCCCTTGATGCCGAAGACTTGGGCTTGTTGCTTCCGGGCCGCGAACTCAGTTTTGACGCGATTGCCGCTCCAGCCGGGCTCGCAACCCTCTCTTTTTAAAGGTTTCCACACGGCTCCATCCGTTGAAACAATTCCGTTTTGTAGAACGTAACACCCTTGCATCATGAGCATTGTTGCGTCTCCAATCAATTCCGTTCTCTCCTCGGATCTTGCCAAGGTAAACGACTGTGACCTTGTGACCAGCGCTATTTCCGGGCTTGACGGGAGCTTTGAAGAACTCGTTCGCCGGTATCAACGTCCGATATCGGCTTACGTCTACCGGATGGTAGGCAATTACGAGTCGGCTCTCGACCTAACGCAGGAGATTTTCATCAAGGTCTACAACTCCTTACGCCGCTACCGCCCCGAGTTCAAGTTCTCCACCTGGATCTACAAGATCGCCCACAACTCAGCCGTCGATCACCTTCGTCGAACTTCGACGCGGGAACAGTCACTGATCAGCGGCACCGATGGCGACAGTTTCGAACTGCCACTGGAAAGCAGCCGGCTTACTCCGGAGCAGGAAAGCGAACAGAAAGAGCGTCGCATCGAGATAGAAAGTGTAGTCAGAACTCTTCCCTCAAACTACCGCGAGCTCATTATTCTTCGTCACTCACAGGACCTCACTTACGAAGAGATAGTCGAAGTCACAGGACTGCCGCTGGGAACCGTTAAGAATCGGCTCTTTAGGGCGCGCGAAATGATGCGACAACAGTTTTTGGAAAAGGGAATTACTGGTATCTGATTTTCTGAGATGGCAGCGATCAGCGAAAATTTCTGTGAGCGAAGTCTGATTCCCGCCTACGTTGATGGCGAGTTGGAAGCTGACGCGCAAGCGCGTTTTGCGGAACACCTCAACAACTGTTTAGGCTGCCGGGACGAGTTGCGATTTCATCAGCAGTTTATGTGCGAGCTTGATGCGGCGCTTGTCGAGGACGAGGAAGTGTTGATGCCCGCTGACTTCTCTCGAATGGTTGCGGCCAGGGCTGTGAGTGACATGAGTGGAGTTCGTTCCGCGACAGAGAAACGAAGAGCGCTGGCTTTCTGTTTAATACTTGCCGGAGCCGGTTTCGCTCTTATCGGTGCAACCACTCGGCAATTAACTTTCAGCGTGATTAGCAGGCTCGCGGCCAAAGTTCTCGGAGTGCTCGAGTTTGCGTGGAGTACTCTATACGCCACGGCGGCGAGCATTGCTGTAGTTTCCAGGGTCGTTAGTAGAAAACTTGTTGTCGAGACTGGAAACCTGGGATTAGTTTTAGTGCTTCTTGCGTTTGCGGTCCTGCTACTTTCGCGATTAATCGCCAACTATCATCGCACGGGCGCAGTGGAGTAAGGGGCGCCTGGTCGCATGATTACCTTGTCGTTACAACTCGAAAACCTTTACCCATCTCAGGCAGTCAAAAGACAAATCAACTACGGTGAAGTCTGTCGATTTACAGTAATAGTTATCTGGTTTCTTGTGCTTGTTGGCGCTGTTCATGCCCAGTCAACAGGCGATAACTCCACCGAGCCAGAAGTAGTTATAAGCGGTGTCACTGATAGCACTGTTTTTGGCATGGGTAACGCGATCAGAATTACGGGTACTGTGAAGCAGGGAGCTATTGGGTTTGGCAGCGATGTGATTGTCGAAGGGACTGTAGAAGGAGATGTCGCTGCAATAGGTGGATCAGTAGTTCAAAAGGCTGGAGCAAAAATCAACGGCGACGTCATTGTGATCGGCGGAACTTATAAACACGCCGACCTTGTCCCGCAACGTAACCCGGCAGCCATGACTATGATGTACGCCGGTTACGAACAGGAGCTACGCAATCTCATGCGTAGCCCAAGAGGTTTACTGCGACCGAGTTGGTCGTCTGGATATTTGGGGCTCAGGCTCCTGGCAATTCTATTTTGGTTTATTGTGTCCCTTGCGCTTACGGCGGCAATGCCGGGAACAATAAGTCGAGGCGTGACGAGGCTTCAATTGACGAGTTTGCGCGTGGCCTTGATCGGATTTACAGCTGCAGTTGTCATCGGTGCAGGTGTCGTTGCATGTCTTCGTGTGTTGCCGGAAACGATTAGTGCATTGGTAGGTATTATGGCGCTGATCCTCATGATTGTCGGCTGGCTTTTCGGGCGGGTTGTTTTAGCGGCAGCGACGGGTCGTTGGTTGCAACGCAAGTATATTCCGCTTGCAAAACACTCAGAATCGGTCGCACTCTTGATAGGCACTACCTTCTGGGTGCTATTGACTTCACTTCCTTATGTTTGGCCGTTCGTGGTTGCGGTGATGGTAGTTCTCAGCCTCGGACTCGCGCTTACGGCCCGTTATCGAGTGGGCTGGCGGAGGCCGGAAGGCGCTCCAATCTTCTGACGCATACAAATCAAGGTCAACTTTGAGGCATCATATGGTTCCCGGACGGGCGTTCGGGGGGCTTTGCGAATTTTCTCGCCTTCGAGGGCGTTAATAAGTGCAGGGTTCCTGTCGTTGCTGTCGTAGAGTGAATGGCTAATCAGAACATTCTCGCGTTCTGCTGCGTACCAAGTTTTGGTAGTAGCCAGAAATTTTTCCTTCTTTACGATCAAGCAGTCATAAAGCCGCAATTTGCGGTGTTCACTTAACAGGACAGAAAGGACGAGTAGATGAGGGCGCTCTTTTTTGCAGCGGCGATAGGACTGGCCGGTCTCATAACAGTTAGTGCAGGTATTTCATCAGAAGCAGCAACGTTACAACAGACGCCGGATCCTGGCATTCAAGCCAAAGGCGCGATTGGTGAAGTTAAGTCAATCGATGCAGCCTCAAAATTAGTCACTATCAAGACGGACGCAGGGTCGGTAGTAATGGTTCTCTATACTGACAGGACTACCTATAAGAAAACGGCCCCCGGTGAAACATCGCTGAACAACGCGACTGACATCACCGTCGCTGAGGTTGGCGAGGGCGATCGCATCTATGCTCGCGGAACGGTTGCCGAGGATCGTAAATCAATCTCAGCTCTTCAAATCATCGTGATGTCGAAGGGCGACATAGCGAAGAAGCAAGAGGCTGAACGAATCGAATGGCGTCGCCGCGGAATCCTTGGTGTCGTCACGGCGTTGAAGCCCGACGGTAATGAGATCACTATTTCGAGCCGCACGATGGCGGGGACTCAACCTGTGATTATTCCAGTTAGTGACAAGACTGAGATGCGACGATACGCGCCTGACTCGATCAAGTTCAGCGATGCGAAGCCGAGCACTTTTGCTGAACTGAAAGTTGGCGATCAACTTCGCGCTCTTGGTGATCGGACACCAGACGGAACTCACTTCACACCGCAAAAAGTTGTAACTGGAAGTTTTCGGACTGTAGCGGGAGTTGTGACTGCGGTCGATGCGGCAACTGGCGAGATCAAGATCAACGACCTTGAGAAGAAGCATCCGCTGACCATTGTGGTTAAGAGTGATGCTGTCCTGCGTAAGTTTCCACCTGCTTCCGAGATGGGAATGATGATGGGTGGTTTTAATCGTGGTGCAGGTGGTGGAGCTCCTCCTGCTGGAGGCGGAGCGCCTGCGGGTGGCCAACCTGCTGGTGGCCAGGGACAAGGAACAAGGGGGCCAGGAGCAGGTCCAGGCGGCCCGGGTGGTCCTGGGGGTGGACGCGGTGGAGGATTCAACATCAACGACATGCTCGAACGGCTACCAACAATTTCTGTCGCTGATGTTAAGGTCGGCGACACAATCATCGTTTCCAGTACGCAGGGCGTTGATCCAACTCGCCTGACCGCGATTTCACTAGTTTCAGGCGCAGATACTCTCTTGACGATGCTTGCACCCAGGCCCCAGCCAGGACAGGCAACACCTAATCCAGCAGCTGGTCTGGGAGGCGGTGGAATCTCATTCGGAATTGGATTGCCATAGTCTGAAGCGTCAAAGCTTTACGGACGTCTGATGTTTTGTCGCAGGCGTCCGAGCTTCGATTAACCATTTATAAGGGCGTCATGCCCTCTTCCCCAAAGGTCTTCAACATGAACTATGCCCGACTTCCCCTGCGTTTTGCTCTTTCTGTTTGTTTGACGGTGGTCCTTGCTATGGCGGCGTATGGCCAGGCAAGAAGTTCCCTAAGAGGTTTAATAACCGACGAACTTGGTGCGGCAATCGTCGGCGCAAATGTCACGCTTACTGATGCTACTGGAGCTCAGAGGAAGACAACGACAAACGGAGAGGGTGTTTACACGTTCACAGGCCTGAGCGCTGGAAAGTACGCGATCACAGCAGTTGCTCCAGGTTTTGCCGCTTCAGATTCGAAGGAAGTCGATGTCACTAGTCAGCGTCAATCATTTGATCTCACGCTGAAAGTGACAATTGAAGAAAAGGTAACCATTGGGGCTGAAACAGCCGTAAGCACCGAAGCGACCAACAATGCGAACCAAACCGTAATTGGCGGGAAAGATTTGGACGCCCTTCCGGATGATCCAGATGAACTGGCGGCGGCGTTGCAGGCTTTGGCTGGTCCTGCTATCGGTCCAAACGGTGGACAGATATTTATTGACGGCTTCACCGGCGGTAGCATGCCATCAAAGGATTCCATTCGAGAAATCCGAATCAATCAGAATCCCTTTGCTGCCGAAAACGATCAACCCTCAGGCCGTATCGATATTCTGACGCGTCCGGGCACCGATAAGCTTCGGGGCGGCACCTCGTTCAATTTCAACGACGAGAGTCTCAACTCGCGCAATCCGTTTGCGATCAGTACGAGTAAGCGGACGCCCTTCCAAATTCGCCAGTACAACTTCAACTTGAGCGGTCCACTGGTCAAACGTAAAGCGTCTTATTTTGTCGAGTTCAATCGCGGTGAAACCGACGATAACGAACTTATCAGGGCCACAGTGTTGGACTCTTCATTGAATAGGGTCGAGGTTGGTTCCGGATTTCTTCTGCCGCGACGCAATACCAGTTTTAGCCCCCGACTTGACTATGCCATCAACACAAACAACACCTTGGTCGCTCGTTACAATTTCTTCCGCTTCCGTGCGGAAGACCAGGGCGTGGGTGGTTTCAATTTGCCGGAACGCGGTTTCGAC
>Ga0207689_10003602_pt1 | contig 14144 bp, 14 predicted proteins | sample KBSMisM52_FD_184312 | JGI IMG/M metagenome (GOLD analysis project Ga0207689, IMG submission 184312) | Miscanthus rhizosphere microbial communities from Kellogg Biological Station, Michigan, USA - KBS Miscanthus M5-2 (SPAdes) (version 2) | ecosystem: Host-associated > Plants > Roots >... | reverse complement strand
CTGGTGGTGCGCGAAGCGAGCGTGCGCGGCGGGGTGATTCTGACGATCGCGCTGACGCTGCTCGTCCTTTGCGGGCATCCGGAGTCGCTGCTGCATGTGACCGCAGTTGGGGCGGTCTATGGACTGTTCGAAATCGCCACGACGCGCAAACGGATCGGACGCGTCATCGCGATCGCCTGCACGTCCGGCGTAATCGCGCTGCTGCTGACGGCGATCTTCCTCCTGCCGTTTCTGGAGGCGTCGCAGCAGACGGCGGAGATCTACGCGCGCCGCCAGATGCGGGCGATGCCGCTTCCGTTCAGGCCGGTACACATGCAGCACCGCGCGGCGATGATGCTCTTTCCGTTCTGGGGCGGCCAGCCGTGGCGCGGCTCGACGACCGCGGAGTGGGATCCGCAATCGACGCGAGTGGGGAGCATCGTCCTGACGCTGGCGATTGCAGCGCTGTTCGTCGCCCGGCGTCGCAAGGAAACGTGGTTCTTCTTCGGTCTCGCGCTGGTCTGTCTCTGTGCAGCATTCAGCGCACCACCAGTGAGCAATATCCTGCACCGGCTGCCGCTGTTTGATATGGCGATCAACGACCGGCTGGCGTTCGCCGCGGCGTGCTCGCTCTCGATTCTGGCGGGGCTGGCGGTCGATGGGGTGGCCGAGTCGCGCAAGCGAACGGCGATCATCGCGGCGGTCATCGCCATCGCACTCGCCGCCGGCACGTGCGCGGTGTGGTCGCACGAGCTGGGTGTCGGCGTCGATCCGAATGTGCTTCGTATCAACGCGCTGGCCGAACTGCTGCCGCTGGCGATCATCCCGATCCTTTTGCTGATGCCGATCCGCCTTTTCCCGCTCATCCTGATCCTCATCCTCGGGCAGCGCGTCGTCGAAGACGGTGCGATCTATCCCTCGCTGCCGCGGCGGGCCTTCTATCCGAAGATTCCCATCCTCAGCGCGATTCCAAAGGAAAGCACCGAGCCGTTCCGTGTCGCCGGCGCGCATTTCGTGCTCATCCCCGACTCGGCGGCGCTCTACCAGCTCGAAGATCCGCGCGGGTACGAGGCCATGACCTTCGCCCGGCTGGCCGACACGTATCCGCTCTGGTCGATCGCGCAGCCGGTCTCGTTCAACGCCATCGGTGATCTTGCGCCGCCGTTTCTGTCGTTCCTCAACGTCAGGTACGCCATCGTGCCGATGAGCGTGACTGTCCCCGAGGGCTGGCGCGAAGTGATGCGCGACCGGACGGCGAAGCTGTTCGAGAACACGCGCGTCCTGCCGCGCGCCTTCGTTCCGCGCCGCATCCGTTACGAGCGGCGAGGCGAGCCGGTGCTGCGGGGGATGTCGCTGGCGAAGGACTTTTCGGATCTGGCCTGGATCGAGGCGCCGGAGATGACACCGCACGAGGTCCCCAATGGTCCCGGCGCGTTGACACTTCGCAAGGACGGCAACGGCCTCTCGATCGACGCGTTTATGGACGCCGACGGTTGGGTGGTGGCATCGCAATCAGCGTGGAAGGGATGGCGCGCCTACATCGACAACCGCCGCGTCGAGGTCCGTTTCGCCAACCACGCTTTCCTCGGCGTGTTCGTTCCGAAGGGGCGTCATCAGGTCAAGCTGCAGTACCTGCCGGAATCATTCACCCGAGGACGGGCGATTTCGTTCGCCACACTTGGCGTGCTCGTGATTGCTATCTCAACGCGTCGTCGATTCAAGAAGCCAGGCGCCGTACGCCTCTGACGTCGACGCGATCGGCAGCACCACGAACTCCGGCACGTCGTAGGGATGGCGCGCGAAGAGTGCAGCGCGAAGGTCATCGACATTCGCGTCGACCGTCTTCATGATGAGCAGTTGCTCGCCTTCCTCATCGACGCGCCCCTGCCAGCGGTAGATCGACGTCACCGCCGGAACGATGTTCACGCACGCGGACAGGCGCTGTTCGACCAGCTCGCGCGCGAGCGGGCGCGGATCGAAATCAGCGCCGACGGTGGTCAGGATGATCACGGGAGTCATGCGCGTCATCATAGAATCCCCGCTCCGTGTTTCGCCGCCTGTTCCTCATCCTCGTCATCGCAGTCGTCCTGTTCGTCGGGTACGAATGGATTACCTTCCCCGATGTAGCCGCGCTGGCGACGCAGCCGCCCACGACCACGGCCTTCATGGAGCAACGCAAGGCCGAGCTGCGCGCCGCCGGAAAAAGCGACGCCATCGACTATCGCTGGGTGCCGTACGCGCGCATCTCGCCCTACCTGCGGCGCGCGGTGCTGGTGGCCGAGGACGATACGTTTTATGAGCACGGCGGGGTGGATGTCGATGCCCTCCAGGAAGCGATCCGCAAAGACTGGGCGCGCAAGAAGATGACGCATGGCGGCTCGACCATCACCCAGCAGCTGGCCAAGAACCTCTATCTCTCGCCGTCGCGCAATCCGCTGCGGAAGGTGAAGGAGTACTTCATCGCCCGCTCGCTGGAGAGCCACCTGTCGAAAAAGCGCATTCTCGAGCTGTACCTCAACGTCGTCGAAATGGGGGAGCGCGTGTACGGCGCCGAAGCGGCGTCGCAGGCGTACTTTCACACGTCCGCATCGGCGATATCACCATCACAGGCGGCTCTGCTGGCGGGCTGTCTGCCGAATCCGCGGATCATGAATCCTTTATCGCCGAACAAGCGGCTGCGCTTCCGCCAGCGCATGGTCCTCTCGCGGATGAAACGCTGGGGCTACCTCTTCGAGAAGGAAGTGCTGACGGAGAAGAAGCCGGAGCCGGCGGCCCCGACGACGACGGAGACGACGGCCACGACCGATACCGCGCTGGAGCAGACACCGCCGTCGGATACGGCAACGCCGGAGCCGGTGCCGACATCGACGGACACCGCGCCGCCGGCGACGGAGACGGAAACCGCACCACCGCCTGCGACGACAACGACTTAACTGTCATTCCGAGCCCGGCGGCGCTGCGTAGCCGCAGGCGGAGAAGCGGAGGACGGTCGAAGGACCCCCGGCTGATAACCCGGACAGGGCGGTGGTTTTTCGCGAGGCAAGTAGCTGGGGGTCCTTCGACCGTCCTCCGCCGTTCCGCGCTTCGCGCTACACGGCTCCGGCGGCTCAGGATGACAGTTGAGTGAAGTGTGGCGCGGCGCGGCCCGCTATGATGCCCGCCATGTTCGTCCTCTACGAGGTGCTGCTCTACCTCGTGCTGATTCTGGCGCTGCCGTACTTTCTGGTCACGGGGATGCTGCGCGGAAAGTACCTGGCCAATTTTCCCGAGCGGATGGGTCTCTATCGGACGCCGCCGGCGACGCACGATCTCTGGATTCACGCGGTGTCGGTCGGGGAGACGCTGGCGGCGCGGCCGGTGGTCGACGAGATCCTGCGGCAGCGTCCGGCGACGACCATCGTCTTCACCACAACCACCATCACCGGCCAGGCGCAGGCGCGGCGGCTGTTTCCCGAGGCCACTGTGACCTACTTTCCGTTCGACTTCGCGTCGAGCGTGAAGCGATTCCTGGCGCAGCATCGTCCGCGCGTGTTCGCCACGATGGAGACCGAGATCTGGCCGAACGCTACGCGCCTTTCGCGCGCGCGCGGGCTTCGCCTGCTGCTGGCAAACGGGCGGATCTCCGATCGCTCCTTCCCGCGCTATCGCCTGCTTCGCCCGTTCGTAGCCTCGGTGCTGCGCCAGTACGACCGCATCCTGGCGCGCGAGGAGACCGATCGCCAGCGCTTCATTGCCATTGGCGCTCCTGCGGCGGTGGTCGAGACCAGCGGCAACGTGAAGTTCGATTACGTGCCTGACGACCGGCCGCTGGAGATCGCTCCTCATCTCGAAGCTCTGATCGCCGGCCGCAAGGTCCTGGTCCTCGGCTCGACGATGGAAGGGGAGGATGAGGCGCTGATTCCGGAGCTGGAGCGCTTCATCGCCGATCACGACGCCTTCATCGTCATCGCGCCGCGCAAGCCGGAGCGCTTCGAGATCGTGGCCAACCTGCTTGGGGCGACGAACATCCCATTCGTCCGGCGCAGCGAATGGAGCGATGGGCCGGCAAACGTTCTCCTGCTCGACACCTTCGGCGAGCTGGCCAAGGTCTATCGCTTCGCCACCGCGGCGTTTATCGGCGGCAGTCTGGTGCGGACCGGCGGGCACAATCCGATCGAGCCGGCGGCGGCTGGAGTACCGGTCAGCTTCGGACCGCATATGTCCAACTTCCGCGAGATCGCGCGGGTCTTTCTGCGCGACGGCGGCGCGGTCGAAGCGGGCAACGCCGCCGGCGTTCTCACCTTCGCCGCGCAGATGTTTGATGACGCCGCGGCCCATCGCGCCATGAGCGAGCGGGCGCGGCGGACGGTGGAACAGAATCGCGGCGCGGCGGCCCGTACCGCCGCGCGCATCGTCGAGTTGCTGGCGTGAGCATCGTCCTCAAACCGGTCGGGCTTCTCTGGCGGGGCGTGAACCGCCTTCGCCGCGCGCTCTACCGGCGCGGCATCCTCAAGGGCAAGCGACTGCCGCGGCCGGTGGTCTCAATCGGCAACCTCGCCGCCGGCGGGGCGGGAAAGACGCCCGCGGTCATCACCATCGCCCGCTATCTGGACAAGCGCGGCTTCCGCGTGGCGGTGCTGACGCGCGGCTACGGCCGGAAAGGCAACGAAGCCGATCTGGTCACATCGCTCGACGCCGCCCGCTTCGGCGACGAGCCGGTACTGATTAAAAGTAAGCTGAAAAATATAGACGTAATTGTCGGATCGAAACGACATGACAATGCCGCACAGTTTCTCAGCCAGAACGATTGCGATTTATTCGTGCTCGACGACGGCTTCCAGCATCTTCAGCTCGCCCGCGACGTCGACGTCGTCATCGATACCGTCGGCGGCGTGATGCGCGAAGGGCGCTCGGCGCTGAAGGATGCCGATTTCGTCATTCAACGCAACCTTCGCCTCGTCGTACCTGAGGGATTGACCTCGAAGCCTCTCTTCGCCTTCTCCGGCCTGGCCAACAACGACCAGTTTTTCGATTCGCTGCGCGGCCTCGGCTTGAACGTCACCGGCACGATGAGCTTCCGCGATCACCATCGCTACACGACCGCGGATCTTGCGGCGATCAAAGCATCCGCCGGCGCCGCCACGATCGTCACCACCGAAAAAGACGCGGTCAAAATCGATGACCGTGACATCATCCCCATCGCCGCGGAGATGATCGTCGAGCCCGAAATCATCGAGGCGATCGCCGCCCGCATTTCCCGATGAGCCGCCGCCGCAAAAACGCGCTCCTGCAGCGCGTCGAATACGTTTTGTACCGTGCCGTCGCCCGCGCCGTTCGCTCGCGGTCCAACGAATCGCTTCGCCGCTGGGGGACGCGGCTCGGCAACCTCGGGCGCATCGTTCTGCGCGGACGCGATCGCCTGGCCATGCGCAACCTCCGGGCGACCTTTCCGGAGAAGAGCGAGGCTGAGCGCCGGCGCATCGCCGACGAATGCTGGCGTCACTTCGGCCGCGAGGCGCTGGCCACCATCCAGATGCAGCACGTGCCGATCGAGGAGGTCCCTTCGCACTGTCGTCTCGTCAACATGGAGCTCGTCACAGATGCGATCGCGCGCGGCCGCGGGGTCATCTTCCTCAGCGCGCACTACGGCGCCTGGGAAATCGCGGGACTGGCCCTCATGGCGCTTGTGAAAAACGTCAGCACCGTGGCCCGGCCGCTCGACAACGAGCTCCTCGAGCGCGATCTGGCCGCCCTGCGCGCGCGAACGGGGGCGGAGGTCGTCGATCGCAAGCGCGCCGCGCGCGTCCTTCTGAAAACGCTGGTGCAGGGCGGCGGTATCGTCCTGCTTCCCGACCAGGCCGTGCAGCCGCGCGAGGGCATCCTGGTCCCCTTCCTCGGGCGTCCGGCATGGACCACCGACGCCCCCGCGAAGCTGGCTTTGCGTCAGCAGTCAGAGATTGTGTTCGGTTTTTGCATTCCGGACGAAACCGGGCACTACCTGGAGTTCGAGGAAGCGATCCGAATCGAGCAATTGGGCGAGGACGAGAAGAACGCCGAGGCGCTGACCACGCGCATCAACGACGTGATTTCTCGCCGCATCGCCGATCGTCCGGAGTTATGGTTGTGGATGCACGACCGCTGGAAGGGGAACGCGTCGGGTGAGATCGAAGTCGAAACAACAGATGACCTGTGAAACAGTCGTAGTCGGCCTCAATTGGGTCGGGGACAACGTCCTCGCGCTTCCCACCTACCGGGCGCTCTACCATCGCTATCGCAGCGAAGGGGGAATCACCGTGGCCGCGCCGCGCCACATCGCCTCGCTGCTGGCGTCGGCCGGCATCTTCCGCAACGTCATTCCCTGGAACGGCGACACGCGCGAGCGCATCCGGCTGCTGAAGGCCGGACGCTTCCGCCGCGCGGTGATCCTGCCGAATTCGTTCCGCGCGGCGATGGTGGCCTTCGCCGCCGGCATCGGCGAGCGCTGGGGCTACGCCACCGACGCGCGCGGCATGCTGCTGACGCACGGCGTGCGCCGCGATCCTGCGCGCGGCCATCAGCTGGACGACTATTCGATGCTGCTCGCGGCGATGAATGCCCCGCGCGTGGTCGACGAGATTCCGACGATGTCCATCCCGCTGCACATCCGCGAGCGTGCCGGACGCCTGCTGCGCGATGCCGGCGTCCGCCTCGACGAGCCGGTGTTCGGTCTGCACGCCGGCGGACTTTACGGACGGGCCAAGCATTGGGGCGACGATCGTTATGGCGAGCTGGCGCAACGGCTGCGCGGCGCCGGCTTCTCGGTGGTGCTGCTGACCAGTCCCGGAGAACGGCATCAGGCCGACACCATCTCCGCGGCCACCGGCGGCCTGCCAATCATCGGCGACGAGGGCGACGTGCTGCATCTCGCCGCCGCGATCTCGCACTGTTCGGTTGTCGTCACCAATGACAGCGGGCCGCTGCATCTGGCGACGGCGCTGGCCGTTCCATCCGTCTCGATTTTCGGTCCGACTGATCCAGATCGGACGGTGATTCCGGGCGCATCGCGCGTCGTTCGCAAACCGTTCGCCTGCCAGCCCTGCTACAAACGCGAGTGTCCGTTGATCCACCACGGCTGCATGAACGAGATCACCGTCGACGACGTCTTCGCCGCCGCGGTGGGCCTGTTCAACGAGATCGACGGCAAGATCGAAACCGACGGCGCGGGCGCGGTGGCGTTTGGCAGTGAATAGGCTCCTATAATCGGCGTCAATGCCTGCTGACGACGAAGGGCGGCTGTACAAAATCGGCGAGGTCTGCAAGATCGCCGAGGTGCAGCCGTACGTGCTGCGGTATTGGGAGACAGAGTTTCCGCCGCTGGCGCCGAACAAGAGCGGCGGCGGACAGCGCCTCTACACGCGCCGCGAGATCGACATCATCCTGCGGATCAAACAGCTTCTTTACTCCGAGGGCTTCACGATCGCCGGCGCGAAAAAGAAACTCGATCTCGAGATCGCCTCGCCGGGTGGTGAGGTCACACCGCCAGCGCCGCCCTCGAAGGGCGTCACCAAGGCGCTCGGCGATGTGAAGCGGGAACTGACCGCGATCCTGCGTCTGCTCGATTCGTAACCGCGATCTCCAATGTCCGACATCCTCTACGTCTACGCCATCGCCCGCGCGGGGCATCCCATGCCGTCGCGCGTCGAAGCGATCGATGGAGCGGACCGGCTCGATATGGTCGCCGCCGGCGATCTGGCGGCGTTCGTCACGCCGGTCGACGACGTCGATTTCTCGCAAGGCGTCATCGACGCGCGCGCCAAAGACGTCGAGTGGCTCGGATCGATCGGCTATCGGCATCAGAGCGTGATGAACGCGTTGATGCACGGCGGCACGATCGTTCCGCTGCGCGCCTTCACGCTCTTTGCCTCGGATCAAACTCTCCGCCGCCATCTCGAATCGGAGCACGATCGACTGTCCAAGCTGTTGGCAAGGCTCGACGGCAAACAGGAGTGGACGTTGCGCATCGAGTTCGATCCGCAGCTCTGGAGCGACGCGCTGGTGCGGCGCGTCGACAGCCTGCGCGCGCTGTCGGACGAGATCGCGGGCGCGGCGGCCGGAAAGGCCTTCCTGCTGCGCAAGAAACTGGACGACGAAAAAAAGCGCGCCTCGCGCGAGGCCGAGCAGCAGGTCGTGTCCGAGGTCGAAGCCGCGGTGATGGAGAAACTCGCGTGTGACACCGTCGCCGAAACGCGCCAGCAGCGCTCCGGCGCCTTTCCGCAGATCAACGTGCTCATCGAGCGCGACGAAGAAGCACGGCTGGAAGAGCTGCGCGACGCTCTGACCCGCCGCTACGCCGCCGAAGGCGTGACCCTTGCGTTGACCGGACCGTGGCCTCCGTATACGTTCGCGGTAACCAACGATGACTGATAGCGACGAAGAATTGGGCATCCTCGAAACGCTCGACCACCTGCTCGATCGCGGCGTGGTGATCGCGGGCGAGGCCGTCGTCTCCATCGGCGACGTCGATCTCCTCTACCTCGGCCTGAACATCGTCCTGGCCAACGTCGACGCCATCATCCGCACCTCGCAGCCGAAGCAGATCAAATGAAGCACGTCGTGATCGGCGCGCACCTCGAACGCGGCGACATCGAGCCGCCGGCCGAGGCGATTCCGGTTGCCGACCTCTGGCTCAGCGGAATGCCCATCGACGACGCCCAGCCCCTCGGCGATCGCGAGCTGTTGCTGCGCGTGGCCCACACGCGCGCGGCGCTGCTCGATCGTGCCACCTTCATCGCCATCCGCTACGGCTTCACCGCGCACACGGAGAGCGACGCTGCGAGCAAGTGCGCCGCGCACATCGAGCGCTGGCGGCGCGTTCTGCGCGAGTATCGAGGGATGGTGGAGATGACGCTCAAAGTCGCCGCGGACGCGCCGCGTGCACGTCCGGACCGGCACGACTTCGAATCGGGCGCCGCCTACATCCGCGCGCTGCACGACGCCACCCGCGCCGCCGAAGTCGCACCGGAGTTTCGGCGGGCAGTCGATGAGACCATCGCGCCGCTTGCCGTCAAACATCGCTGGTCGGCGCGCGACACCGCCTCGCTCGAATTCGCCGCGCTCGTGCGGCGAGAATCGGTCGCCGCCGTGAACGACGCCGGCGCCGCCTTGAAGCGCGACTTCGCGGACGTCCCGTTTCTCCTATCCGGCCCGTGGCCGCTGGAGGTCTTCGCTGATGATCACGAATGACGAAGAACGCCTGCGCGCGTCGCTCACCTTCACCGAGCGCACCATCCCCGATCGCATCGCCGCCGACTCCGACATCGTCGAAAACGGCCTGGCCAAGCTGGTGCTGTCGATCATCGAGCTCGTTCGCCGCCTGCTCGAAAAACAGGCCCTGCGCCGCATGGACGCCGGCAACCTCACCGACGACGAGATCGAGCGCGTCGGCTCCGCGCTGATGAAGCTCGAAGAAAAGATGGCCGAGATGAAACAGATCTTCGGCCTGTCGGATGACGATTTGAATCTGAAACTGGGGCCGGTGAAGACGCTGGATTGAGCAATCTGTCATCCAGAGCCGCCGGAGGCACGTAGCCGCGAAGCGGCGGAGATGCCGCAGGACGGCGAAGGAACTCCAGTTGGGCAGCACCGGCTGAAACTCAGCGTCTCATTCTCGCGGGCCTTCTCATTCAGAGTCCGCCGAAGCGCGGTTTCAACGCAGAAACCGTAGTTTGAGATCCTTCGCTCGACGCTCAGGATGACAAACTTCTACCTCTTCACCGGCGGCTGCAAATCCACCAGATTCAAGGCGTACTCCTTCGACACCTCGTCGTACACTCCAAGCGCCACGCGCAGATACGGCGTGGCCGAGGCGACGTTGAACTGGTAAGTGAAGTGATTCCTCTTCGCCAGCTCCAGCTCGGCCGCGGCGATCGTGAACTGCTTGGTCTCGTGGTGCGTGTCGCTCACTCCGCCGAAGGTCGAGCCCCAGGCCGTGTAGACGGTGAAGGCGCCGGCGGAGGCGTTGCCCTCGGTGGGCAGCATCGTCAGAGACGCGATCGGCACCTCGATCGTGATCGGGATCATGTAGTGCTTCTTCTCATCGAGCTTCGGCGCGGCCAGCCGGACCTTCACCTCGAACGATGACGGCGGCGCGTTGCCGAAGAGCGTGGCGATGACGCGGTCCTCCATCCTGGTCGTGTCCGACTTCGGCAGGAACTGTTTGCGCGCGCGAACGGTCAGCTTCGGATCTTTGACGCGGACTTCGATCTTGCGCGTGGCCGCCTTTCCCGCCGTGGCGTTGTAGGCGAGCGAGTAGTACGACTCGAAATCGTCGACCACGCGCGGCAGGAGATTCGTCACGTCCTTGCTGCCCCACGCGGTCACGCCACCGGTCTGCTGCGCCACGTACTCGAGCATCGGTGTTTCGTTGTTGAGCACGAGGTAGTCGTATCCCATCCCTCTCGGCTGCGTGGCTCTGTATTGCGCTGTGACTGGCGCGTTCGACCCGAGCCCCTCGGCGTAGATGGGATAGATGGTGAAGCCGTTGGCATTGGCCGTTTCGATCATCGATCGCACCAGCGGCTTGCCGTCGAATTCTCTGCGGAAGTCCGAAGGCAGAACGGTCGCGCCGGCCATGTAGAGCGCCTCCGCGCCGGCGTATTCGGACAGGCGATGCGTCGCCAGCAGCAGAATCTTTTTCCCTTCGAGCGCGCCGGTTGCGCGCATGAGCGCGTTGATCGTCTTCACTTTCCGCTGCTCGTCGAGGAGCGCGTTCCTGGCCGACATGCGCGAGTTCTCTTCCACGAAAAAACTGACGCCTGACTCGCGCGGGATGTCGGGCCTTCCCAGGCGGCCGCCGCCGAACTCCGCGATCTCGGCTTCAAACGTCGCCAGCGCATCGACTTCCCGCTCGATGTCGTCCATCGGGTCATGGTCGACGGTGATCGTGCGATCGGCGATAGCGTCGATGGCCTTGTCGATCCGCGCAAGATCGTCGGTGAAATCGAGGCGCGTGCCGAGGACGCCGTGATTCCAGGTCACGACCTCGACGCGATCGCCCGGCCGCACCGATTCGTGCAGCAGCTTCTTCATCGCCGCGAACATCGGATCGCTTCGGAAAGCCGGCAATTGAAAGCGCTCGATGAAGACGACGATGGTTCGCTTCTGACGGGGTGGTGGTTGCGGGGCGGCAGGTGCGGCGGTGGTGGCGATCGCCGATGGTGTGGCCACGCCCGCCGATGACGCCTCGCGCTCGCTGGCGTACTCCGCAAAGTTCGTGATCGGCTGCCGGACGCCGTTCTCATAGACCTCGAAATCGTCTCTTCGCAGTCCGTGAACGCGGCGGCCCTGCTTGTCGGTGACGACCGTGTCGACGTTGACGATCGAGACTTCGATGCTCTCGCCGGCGTGGGGGATGACCGGTGTAGTCTGCGGCGCGGCCGGAAGCGGCAATGCAAACAGCAGCAGTAGCAGGCAACTCTTCGAGCGCATGGGGGACTTCCTTTCGTGCTACCGGCGCCGGCGATTCTACAATGCGCCGATGCGCACGAAGCTGGCAGTTCTCCTTCTTCTGATCGCCACACCAATCCTGGCAGCGCCGGCCGACGACATCGCCGCCGCGCGCGCGGTGTTCGACGCGAACCTCAACGCCATCCGCCAACACAATCGCGACGCGTATCTGAATTGCTATCTCCACTCCGAGGCGCTGGTGCGCGGCGGCGCGGAAGGATTCGATACCGGCTACGACTCGTTCGCCAAAGGAGCCGGTGCCGCCTGGCCCGATCTCATCGAAGCGAACGACATCCATCTCACGTCGCTGCGGCCGGGCATCGTCTACGGAACCTATCGCTATCGTGTCCGCTACGGCAGCGACGAGCACGCCGGCATCTCCGAACGGCTCTTCGTCAGCACGCCCGACGGCTGGAAGATCACGGTCACCGGCGCGATCGATTCGCCCGCCGGTACGCCCGCCCCGCCGCGCGCGCTCACCGGCGCCACGCTGATCGACGGCCGCGGCGGCGCGCCGGTGCCGAACGCGAACGTGATCCTGCGCGACGGCAAGATCGACTGCGCCGGAAGCGCGGCGCAGTGTCCTGTCCCCGAGGGAATCGATATCAGCGACGTGCATGGCCTCTGGATCACGCCGGGCCTGATCGACGCGCACGTTCACTTCTCGCAGACAGGTTGGGCCGACGGGCGGCCCGATTCGATCGACGTCCGCGGCACGCATCCGTACGAAAAAACCGAGGCTGATCTGAAGGCCAATCCGGAGCGCTACGGCCGTTCCTACATCTGCTCCGGCGTCACCGCCGTCTACGACGTCGGCGGCTACGCCTGGACACTGCGGCTGCACGATCGCTTCGAGCCGAACATGCTCGCGCCGCACGTCGATGCCGCCGGGCCGCTGCTCTCGACGCTCGATCACTGGCTGAATCTCCCCGCCGAGCGCCAGTTCATGGTCCTCAAAGACGACGCCTCCGCGCGCGACGGCGTGCGCTACCTCGCCGCGCAGGGATCGCACGCGGTCAAGGTCTGGTACATCGTCCAGCCGCCCGCGCTGACGGTCGAAGCGTCCGCTGCCGCCGTCGCCTCCGCGGGCGACGAAGCGCGCAAACACAACCTGCCACTCATCGTCCACGCCACGGGACTGGCTGAGGCCAAGGCGTCGTTGCGCGCGGGCGCGACGCTGCTCGTGCATAGCGTCTGGGATCAGCCGGTCGATCAGGAGTTTCTCGATCTGGCCCGCCGCAACGGCACGATTCTCATCCCCACGCTGACCGTTTCGCGCGGCTATGTGCGCATGTCGCGATCGGCGGTCGAGCACACGCCGGTCGTAATCGACGATCCGAACGGCTGTGTCGACAAGTCGACGCTGGCCAGAATCGCCGAAACAACAACCGCGCCGACGACCGTCACCGCCGAACAGCTGGCCCGCCGCGACGACCGAACGACGAAGGCGGAACAGATCGGCGCGCAGAATCTGAAAACGCTCGTCACCGCCGGAATCCCCATCGCCACCGGCACCGACGCCGGCAACCCGCTGACGCTGCACGGCCCCGCCATCTACGCCGAAATGGAAGCGATGCAACGCGCCGGCATGACCCCGATGCAGGTGCTCCTCTCCTCCACCGCCATCGCCGCCCGCGCCATGCGCCGCGAAACGGAGTTCGGCAGGGTGGAGAAGGGGAAGGACGCCGATCTGGTCATCGTCGCCGCCGATCCGTCGATCGATGTGGCGAACATGCGCAAGGTTCGATATGTGGTGCGGGGAGGAGTGATGCGGGCGGTGGAGGATTTGCACGCATTGGCGCAGTGAACCATGTCATTCCGAGCCCGGCGGCACCCCGGAGGGGTAAAGCACGGCGAGGAATCCCCGGCCGATAGCCGTTATACGAACGCCCGCGGTTGTAGCCGGGGATTCCTCGCCGTCCTCGACCCCTGCCGGGGTGTCGGCGGCTCGGAATGACAGGCTATGGCTTGAAATCCGCAGCCCCAATCAACCTCATGACCGACGACGACCAGCGCTCCGACGAATCTCGCGAGAACTTCGCCTACTTCTCGAACGAGTACGCGCAGGCCCTGCAGGCCTTCAAAACCATCGAGGCCCAATCGTCGACGCTGATGCTGATGGGCGTTGCCGACGAGCTCCACGGCTTTATCGATCAATTCATCACCATGGCCTCGGGGACAAGATCGCTGGCCGAGGAGCGCGGCGAAGCGCACTTCGCGGAATGGTTCGGAGAGCTGATTCGCAAAGCGGAGGAACTGCGGAACGGGGTTGCGCGGTAGCGGGGTTGCGCGGTCTCGCGGTCAGTAACCAAGCAACTCAGCAACCGAACACCTCGCGACCGCGTAACCTCGCAACCGCGACTTACAATGCGCCCCATGCGCCTGCTCGCCATCCTCGCACTGGAGGTTTTCATGTCCGCTACGCTCGAAGCCACCACGCTCGACCAACGTATCGATGACGCCTCGAAAAAGGTGGAGTCGAAAGTCATCGCCTGCCGGCGCGACATCCACCAGCATCCGGAGCTCGGCAACCGCGAGACGCGCACGTCGAAGATCGTCTCCGATCGCTTGCGCGAGCTCGGCATCGAGGTGAAGACGCCCGTCGCCCACACCGGCGTCATCGGCATCCTCCACGGCGGCAAGCCGGGACGCGTCGTGGCGCTGCGCGCGGATATGGACGCGCTGCCGGTCACCGAGCAGGT
>Ga0207689_10003601_pt1 | contig 14144 bp, 10 predicted proteins | sample KBSMisM52_FD_184312 | JGI IMG/M metagenome (GOLD analysis project Ga0207689, IMG submission 184312) | Miscanthus rhizosphere microbial communities from Kellogg Biological Station, Michigan, USA - KBS Miscanthus M5-2 (SPAdes) (version 2) | ecosystem: Host-associated > Plants > Roots >... | reverse complement strand
GACATGCCGCCCCGTGTGCAACGTTCGAGCACCCCTCAGTAGCAAGGCGGGTAGGGATAATAGCCACAGTACGGATATGCGTTCGCCGCCGCGGCACCGACCGCCGCCGCACCGAGCGCAGCGCCGCCCACCGCAGCAGCTGCATAGGGAGCTCCCCGATACCAGGCACCGCGTGCGACGTAGGGATGGTACCCGACGCCCACAGCGCCGACGCGCCCGACTCCAACGTCTCCTACACGGGCGTAGCCGCCTCGGAAGCCACCGGCATGGAAGCCGCCGGCGTGGAAGCCGCCGCCGTGGAAGCCGCCAAAGCCGAAGCGGTCGATGAAGAGTGCGGCCGCGCCATCGGCGCCGGTCAGTTCACCTTCCAGCACATCCACGTCGAAGGTCAGCTTGTCGCCTTCAAGCTTCGCCGTCTTCAGCGTGACGACGGCATCGCGGATTTTCGACCCGTCCGTGCTGAACACCGAGACAGTGCCGTTCGGCGGATCCTTGGTGAAGCTTTCGCCGCTTTCATTGTTCGGCGCCCATTCCGCCAGCAGGTGCGTCGTCAGTGTGTGCCCTGCCGCCCGCACCGGGCGGTCTGCGAAGACGATCGAGTTGGGTGCGACGCCGGTCAGCGTCAGTTTCCCGCCCTGCAGGCTCGCGCCGCGGGCGTTCATCACGATCAACGACGGCACGATGTCCGGGCCGGCCTGGCCGATCGTCTTTTGCAGCGGCACGTGCTCCGGCGTCGAAGGCGCGGTCTGGGCCAGCGCCGATCCCGGCGCGCAGAGCGCAATGGCGATGATCATCCAGCCGATGCGATTCCTGGCCGCCGTCTTGCGCGGCGTGTTTCGGTTATCAGACGGTTTTTCCCTGAATATGCAATCAAGCATGGCGTTACTCCCCTGTTTATGATGCGTCGGAGGCTCTTCGCCTGATGCATCGAAAGTCCACATGACTCGTGGATGAGCGGCTTGTCATCGTGGATCTGGGGGTCGTGCGATAAAGAGCCTCTCCTTAGGAAGCGCTTCGGCGACCGTTCGTGGCAGACCTAAATTGACAGCCAGCACATCGGGCGGATTCGAGGCTACCCATGCACTGAGGTCGTGGGAATGATAGTGCCCGTTGTTGAATCCGAGCAGCAAGCGCAACATGCCGCTACCGGTGTTGCGGATGTAGTGTCCGGCGCCCATCGGCACGTAACCGATGTCACCCCTCACGAATTGTTCGGTTACTGCGTGACCCATCCCTAAATAAACAGCCATCTCAGCCGTACCCTCAAGATAGTATTGCCACTCGTCGGCGAGGGGATGCCAGTGAAGCTCACGCATGGCGCCCGGCTCGATCTCCAGCACGGAGACGGACAATGTTGTCGAGATCGGAAACTCATCCGCGGTAGCCGTCCACTGCGCGCCGCCGCCGGGCACGCGTCGCGGTTGCTGGGCGCCTAATGGATAGCGGTGCGTCGTTAAAAGTGTCGGCTTCGCCCGGGGCGTAGCACGTGCGAAGGAGTCATCGGGAACGGCCCCCTCTGCAAAGTAAGTCTCTCCCTTCGGAAGCTTGGTCGCCCACTCCATACCGAGGCCGAGATTCTGTGAGACGACGGCGGGCGACGTATGGGCTAACCAATCAGTGATACTAAGTGTATGATCCTCAGAGAAGGCGCCGTTGTCGAACATCAGAATGAAATGGCACTCGCTTGGCCCGGTCCCCTGGATGGAATGGCCCCAGCCGCGAGGGAAATACCAAACATCGCCCGGCCCGAACGTATCGGTCGCCGCTCCGTCGGGGCTCAACACAGTGGTGCAGCAATTGCCGGATACGACGTAACCCAACTCGGCAGCAGTCGTGTGCCAATGCAGTTCGCGCAGGCAACCGGGTTGCAAGCGCATAGAGGCGCCGGCGATGCCCTGGCTAACAGGGAACTGCCGGACAGATGCGCCCCGTACGAGACCGCCAGAGCTAGTATGCGGCGGTTGCTGTTCCAAGCGGTAGCGGAACGATGGCAGAGCCGGGTCGCTCATATCTGATCTCCTGGCCGCAATATCGGCGCTCGCTGGACTGAATATTCATTCAGCTGAGCCCCTGCCGTGCGGTCGCGATCAACCGAAAATAACGTGCAACCCGCCAGGGCCGCGTTTGGATCGCAGCCTGACACTAAGGAACGGAATTGCGTTGGACCATCGCAGGGAACACGTGTTGGCGTACGTGGAAACACCTGTTGCCGACGTGCACAGGCTGCTGACTTCCACGCTCAGACGTCAAGAGACGTTGTATTTCAATGGACGTGATCAACCGTCCGAAACCGCTCGGCATCAAATACTTCGTCAACTCTTCCCGCAGAGTTTACACGCATTCAGTCAGCCGGCATCGCCGCGATGGACTGAGGTCCCAAGGCAGCCAATATCAAGATGGAAGGGCAGCGCCGCTTCCCCACAGCAACAAAGAAACCGACGAAGGTAGCGACTGGCAATCTGGCAGAGTGAGATTGCAACCATCACTCTGAAGCCGCGAAAACACGACTTGCATTCACCAAGGCGGGATCCATGCGCTTCTTCGCGTTCAGCACTTGGGCTGTCGGATGCTCTTCATCAGGTTTGTAAACAGGGCTGTCCAAGCGGTCGGGCGCTCTCACGGCGGCACCATCAAAGCGGTCGAGTGAAATCAAGGGCGGTCCGATCGACTGAGAAGCAGCCAAGCGCCAATGCCGAGCGTCGGGTCGAGAACTGCAAACGCGAGCAGAAAGTGAGGAAAAACTCCTACGATGGCCAAGGGTACGAGCACCAAGGGAACGAGCACCACTCTGTCCAATACGCTAGCGGCGACGATCCGTCTGCCGCCGGAGAGGCCACCGAACAGATAGAGCCAGCCAATGACCATCACGGTCATACCCATTACGCGGATGAGTGAAGCCTCGTTTCCGACGAAAGCCGCATCCCTGAAGATGGTCTGCACCATTCCGGGCCAAATAAGTACCAGGGCTCCGAGCCCCAAATAGATAAAGCCGTTCATTGCCGTGTATTTTGATGTGATCGCCTGATCGAACGGTCGCTCAAGAAGATCCTTGAAGAGTGACATAGTGTAACTCCCGCTGGTGAAGTTGCTGGCCCAGTACAGGTCTCCCGCTCACGGGTGGGGTCAGGTTTTTTGGCAGTTCAGAATTGCCGTCAACGTTGTGCGCGCGCTATGAGCCTCCGGCCGGTTTGCGTCAGAATAATTAAGGTGCACCTCGGCGTAGTTGCCGGCTCCAAGGAGCAAAATTTAGCGCTGGCGAGAATACCCACGAAATCCCTTGAACCTTGTCTTCCTGAATCGGCTTGGGTCCACAGCGCTGAGGTCCGCTCCAGCGTTGCATCATTCGGAAGTAGACTTGCTGTCTACAGGCTCGAATTGCCGTCTGCGAACCTCGGAGAGATCTCTCTCGAGGAAGAAGTTGAGCATAGTTCGAATCACTGCGACGGTCGCGAGGCGCACCAGTTCGTCCCAGCTCGGAGCGATTGAGGTCGCAAGGATATCGGCGGCGAGCTGGAAGGTGAGGCCGGCAACCAGCCAGCGCGCGTAGTGCAGCCACACGTCTCGCCTTTCATGTCCGGTCGCAGATGGCAAGAGCATGACCCGCGAACCCTGGATAAAGGCTTGGATCGTGCCGGTTGCTATGATGACCAATACCATCGCATCGATGACCAGCACCGTGCCATTTGTGATTGCAACGAGCCATTCATGCATGGTGGGCACCTCGAAACATCTTCAAACACGTCGTCTCGATCCGCAGGCCGGCACCGGATGGCCGCAAGCAAGTCGTCGGCTCCGACCGGCTTGGTGAAGAAGCTCGCGGGCCCAGCTCTCATCGCCCGAACGGTCATCGGGATGTTCTTTCGCGCTCGAGAGTGCGCTCCCGCAACGATTCGTAGATTGGCGCATCTTGCATCAGAGTTGGCACCAGCATGGCCATGAAACAGGCTCCCAACATCGGCAAAAGCATTGTGACGTTCGCCGTCATCTCGACGACGAGTACGATGCCAGTTAGCGGGGCGCGGACAACACCGGTGAAAAAGGCGGCCATCCCGACCAAGGCGAATCCTTCAGGTTGAATGTTCAGATCTGGAAATACAAGCTGGCAGAGCTGACCGAAGAACAATCCCAGTTGGGCTCCCAGTACCAGCATGGGGGCAAACAGCCCCCCCGGTGTCCCCGCCCCATACGATATGGCACCGAGCCCGAGCCTGAGCAGGAAAACGAGCGGAAGCACGCCGAGCGTATCCATCCCGACCAGAGTGCGCTGCGTAATCGGATCGCCGCCGCCTACAAGATCGGGCGCGAACCAAGCGAGAATCCCGACTACCCCGCCGATAAGACCCGCACGCACCTCGACGGGCCATCGGTCGAGTCGATCGATCGTCGCAATAGTTCCGAGCAGCAAGCGATTATAGACAATCGCCACAAGTCCGGCGACCGCCCCGAGGACGAAGTAGAGCGGCCTCGTTGCGGCATCAGCATAGACCAACGCTCCAACATGGAAGTCTGCTGCGTCGCCGAGGAGCACACGGGACACGGAAATGGCGGTCGCCGATGCGCCAAGCGCCGCTATCGCAACGCGTAGCTCGAAACGCCGCACCAATTCCTCCAGGACGAAAATGGCGCCAGCAATCGGCGCGTTGAACGCAGTGGCCAGACCTGCCCCCGCGCCGGCGGCAAGCAACACTCTGCAGTCGGGCCAGCTGCGTCGAAATTCCTTGCCGACCAGATGCCCAATGGTCGCCGCCATCTGAACAGTAGGGCCTTCACGGCCGAGCGCCAGCCCCGAACCGATTGCCAGCACCCCGGCAACAAACTTCACCGGAATGATGCGAAACGGCGCCTGCGGCAGTTCCTCGTTCAGCACCGCCTCGACGTGTGGGATGCCGCTTCCCGACGCGTGAGGCGAGTAGCGGCGAACCAGCCAAGCCGCTACCGCCGCCCCGGCGGCGCAAGCGATGCTGACGACCAAAAAGCCGGCGAAAGCTTTCGAATGCGCCCAGACGATGAGGGCATCGCGAAACCTGTCCGCCCGTTCAAGCAAGAGCAGGAAGAGCGCTCCCACCAAGCCTGAAATTGCGCCAACGATGAGCGCCAAAACAGCAAGCACCACGAGGCTGCCATGGTCGCCATCTCGGTCGCTCGCAGGTTTCTGATCGGGGGTCATTCGCGTTCCGAATTGGGGGGACCTAGAATTTAGAGATGGCTACCAAGATCCTTCCGTTGACAACTTTAAAACTGGATATGACGCGGCCCGGTAGCCTGGCGTATTCATTGTGTCTCCTCCTCACGGTCCCGAAGCTTTGTGGCGGCGCGCGATGCGTCAAATACGACTTGGTCGTATTGCCAAAGGCGCTCGAAAAACCTCAAGGCTCGGCGATCGCCCTCGCCGTCTTGCGCTGCAAATTGCAAAATTTCGGCCAGCGTTCGGTTCCCGTCGATGGCGCCGAGCAGCCGGTCCTCGAAAGCATCAATGGTGAGAATGAGATCGGTGAATATATGCGCCCGGTTAATCAGCACCGCGACGCTACCAGGGGGCAAACGCTCCCGAACGCACACCGTCCCCGGCAGTGCAATGGGAATGTAGTCGCGCCAAACATCGCCGGCGAAGGTGATCGGCTGGCTGTCCTCGGAGCGATCGTCGCGGTACGCGACGAAGCTATGCGAGAACATTGTTCCGCGGAAGAGCTCGACGGCGGCGTGCTGCGGCCGGGAGGGTAGCGAGGCTAGACGCGCGGCGTGCGGACTGCGCGCCACCACCCCGCATTGGGCCAGGTAGGGAGCTTGCTCGATCCAGCGACCGAAGGACATCCCGCACCGATCGAGCCATGCATACAGTTCCGGGACGGAGTAAGCCCGATCCTGGGGATGAAGGAGTGCGTCGGCCATCGCTTCCGGTCGCCGGAAGTCCTTCGCCCGGCGCAGCACACCCGAGATCGGGTGATCCGCCGAGAGTGCGGCAAGCATGGTGCCGAGATCTCGCAGATCGTCCTCTGTGGCGCGAATCCCGAGCAGCCGGCAATACTCCTGCATCATGTAGACCCCGGCCCGGCCGTAGCGTGCATAGACCATCAGCCGCATCGCGCCCCGCGGTCGGAGGACATCGCGAAGGGCGCGCAGGCCGTGGTCCGGGTCGGGCATATGGTGGAGCACGCCGGTGCAGACGACCAAGTCGAAGGAGCGCGCCAGGCTGCGGACATCCTCGATCGGGAGACGATGGAGTTCGAGGTTATCCAGATTGTACTTGCGCTGAAGATCACGCGTGTGACGCAGGCTCGTTTTGCTTACGTCGATCGCGGTGACCCGTGCACCAGGCTCGCGGAGCGCATACCTGGCGGCTTGCGACGTGCCGCAGCCGGCCACCAGGATCTCCTGATTTGCGCGCGGGCGCTCGGTCGGCCACGTCAGGTGGAACTGCGCGCGGCGACGCTGCGGATTCGCATATAAATCCCTGTCCCGGTCCAGATTGTCGACCGGCGCCGGATAGGGCATCTTTTCGTAGAAGTCGCGGACCTCCTCCAAGGCAGAGATCGCCGGCCCCTCGCACAGATCGCTCCGGGTCACTTCGATTCTCCTAGCAATCGTCTTTGCAGACGGCGGACGCAATCGAGACTGCCGATTGCGCCCGCGGCTTCTCCATCTGGGGAGACTTAGCTATTTCACCCCGCCGCCCGAGGCTACCTCCAGCGTCTTCCTGTGGGCCTCGAGTTTCTCCATTACGTCGCCGACGGTGAAACTATCAGGCCGCTGCCTCGGTGGGAATTCCATCAGAGTCTGCATATACTGGGCGACGAGCGCGCCGGCTGGCACTAGTAAAAAGACTCGATCTACCCGCCATTGCTTGTACGAAAGGTCGCCGGCAACCGACGCGTTCTCGAACGGGTCGCTCCGCAGGTTGAAGAGTTTGGGGACTCTCAGATGCACAAAGGGCTCCTCCCAGTTGCCAAACCCTTCCGCGCGTTGCTCGGCGAAATGGACCTTCCAGTTGCCGTAGCGAAGCGCCATCAGGTCGCCGTCGTCACTCCAGTACAGGAAGCCTGGGCGTGGGTTCTCCTTCACTTCGCCCTTCCAATAGGGCAGCAGATTGAACCCATCGATATAGACCTTGAAGGTCTTCTTCCCGGCCGTGTAACCCTGCTTGAGCTTCGCTACGATGTCCGGCTCCCCGGCCGCAGCCACGAGCGTGGGGAGCATGTCCTGATGAGAGAAGATGTCGTTACTGACAGTGCCCGGCTTGATCACACCCGGCCACCGGATCATGCAGGGCACGCGCCAGCCGCCCTCCCAGTTGGAGTCTTTCTCGCCTCGAAATGGCGTGACCCCGCCATCAGGCCAGCTAAATTCCTCCGCTCCATTGTCGGTGGCGTACATGACGATGGTATTTTCGGCGATCCCAAGATCATCGAGTTTCTTGAGGAGTTGTCCGACGTGGCCGTCGTGCTCCACCATCCCGTCGGGATACACGCCGAGACCCGTAACACCCTGCGACTCCTTCTTCAGGTGCGTGAAAATGTGCATCCGAGTTGAGTTGAACCAGCAGAAGAACGGCTTGTCGTTCTTCACGGCGGCGTCCATGAACTTCAGGCTGGCGTCAAGAAACTCGCCGTCTACGGTCTCCATGCGCTTTACTGTCAAGGACCCGGTATCCTCGATTCTCTGCGTTCCATCGGGATTGGCCCAGGAATGAAGCACGCCCCGGGGCCCGAACTTCTTCTTGAATTCGGGGTTCTTCGGATAATCTTCGTTTTCCGGCTCTTGCTCGGCGTTCAGGTGATACAGGTTCCCAAAGAACTCGTCGAAGCCGTGCGCCGTCGGCAGGAATTCGTCGCGGTCGCCGAGGTGGTTCTTGCCGAACTGGCCGCAGACGTAGCCTTGCGGTTTGAGCATTTCGGCGATGGTCGGGTCCTCTGGTTGTAGACCTAGCTTCGCGCCGGGCAACCCGACTTTGGTCAGACCGGTCCGGATCGGCGACTGCCCGGTGATGAACGCGGCGCGGCCGGCGGTGCAGCTCTGTTGCCCGTACCAGTCAGTGTACATCGCCCCTTCCTTGGCGATCCGATCGATGTTCGGGGTGCGATACCCCATGATGCCGTGATTGTAGGCGCTGATGTTGAACCAGCCGATGTCGTCTCCCCAGATGATGAGGATGTTTGGTTTTCCTGTTTTAGCCATTCCAATTTCCTCCTGTTGGTCCTACCGCCCGAAGCCGCATGCGGGCTCAATGCATTCCGGAGGCGGTTTCGTGCATCATCCTCAACGCATCGTCGAGGGTGAAGGTGTTGGGTTTCTGAACCGGCGGGAAGTCCTTGAAGGTCGCCGCCCATTCGGCGGCGGCCGCCTGCGCTCCGTACAACAGGTAGATGTGCTGAATGTACCACTCCCAGTAGGTGTTGGACGTCTGATCCGCCCGCTCGTAAGGGTCGGTGCGAAGATTGAACATCTTCGGTATTCTGAGCCGGATGAACGGCTCGGCCCAGACCTGTAGCGTGCCGTGGCAGCGCTGCTCCATGAACGCCATCTTCCAATTGTCGTAGCGCAAGCCCAGCACGTCGCCGTCATCGCTCAAATACATGAAGAACTGGCGCGGGCTCTGCTTCGCCTCGCCGGTGAGGTAGGGCACAAGATTGTAGCCGTCGATGTGGTTCTTGTAGGTGCGGCCGATCGCCTGATAACCGCTCTTCAGCTTCTCGACGACATCCGGATCGCCAGCCATGGCGAGGAAGGTCGGGAACCAATCGTGGTGCTGGACGATCCCATTCGAGACTTGGCCCGGCTTGATCTTGCCCGGCCAGCGCACCACCATCGGGACCCGGAAGGCGCCCTCCCAGTTGGTGTTCTTCTCGCTGCGGAACGGCGTCATGCCGCCGTCCGGCCACGAGTTCATGTGGGGGCCGTTGTCGGTTGAATACATGACGAAAGTGTTGTCCGCGATGCCGAGTTGGTCGAGATAATCGAGCACCTGGCCGACGTTCTTGTCATGGTCGATCATTGTGTCGTGGTAGGGGGACTGCCAGCGTCCCGCCTGCCCTTTGTTCTCGGGCTTCGGATGGGTGTAGAGATGCATATGGGTCATGTTCAGCCAGACGAAGAACGGCTTGCCGGCGTCGTTCTGGAGCTTCATGAAATCCTTGGCCGCCGCAACAAATTCGTCGTCGCACGTTTCCATGCGCTTCTTGGTGAGCGGGCCAGTGTCGGTCACTCTCTGTTTTCCCACTTTGCCCCAACGCGGCTCATCGGTCGGGTCGTCCTTGTCGGTCGCCCAGGAATGGATCACGCCGCGCGGTCCAAACCTATTGCGGAAGTTCGGGAAATCCTTCTCGCTCGGGTAGTCCTCCATTTCCGGCTCTTCTTCGGCGTTGAGATGATAGAGGTTGCCGAAGAACTCGTCGAAGCCATGGTTGGTCGGCAGCATGTGGTTGAGATCGCCGAGATGGTTCTTGCCGAACTGGGCGGTCGCGTAGCCCTGGTTCTTAAGGCAGGCGGGGATGGTCGCAAGCTTCTCAGACATGCCAATCGGCGCGCCCGGGATGCCGACCTTGGAGAGGCCGGTGCGATAGACGCTCTGCCCGGTGATGAAGGAGGAGCGTCCCGCCGTGCACGACTGCTCGCCGTAGCAATCGGTGAACATCATGCCTTCCTTGGCGATGCGGTCGATGTTGGGCGTATTGTAACCCATGAGGCCGTGCGAATAGCAGCTCAGATTAGAGATGCCGATGTCGTCGCCCCAAATGACGAGGATGTTCGGTTTTCCTGTCTTAGCCATTCCGGTTTCCTCCTGTTGGTATTGCAGTTTCGGGTGTCGTAGCGGAACAGGACGCTGGGCATTACGCTTCCTCTACGGCGGGGGCGGCGCGCTCGCCGGGTACTCGCCTTGGCGCTGCTTACCCCGAAACATCCAGTAGACCACCGCGGTATAGACGCCGATCACCGGCAGCACGAACAGGCCGGCGCCCCAAAACAGGAAAGATAGGGAAGCCTCAGGCGCTGCCGCCGCGGCGACGGTGACGCTGTAAGGAATCATGTACGGCCAGAACATCACCGCGAGCGAGAGAAAGGCGGCGACGAAGAGCACGACCGTCATGGCGAACGGCCATGAGTCGCGACGCTGACGCACCCCCGCAAAAATGCCGACGATCGCGATGATGCCGATCAGCGGAAAGATGAAGCCCCACGGACGGTCGAGGAAAAGGCTCCCGGTCATGCGGGCGCGATCGATGAACGCGATCACGATGGCAACGCACAGGACCGCAACCACCGCTCCGGCAAGCACCGGTATGCGGCCGCGCGCCCAGCTGCGTAGCGGATCTTCGGACTTAAGCACCAACCAGCCGGCGCCCAGCAGGGCATAACCAAGCACGAGGCCGATCCCGGACAGGAACGGAAGCCCTGCGACCCAGTCGAACGAGCCTCCGGAGAATTGGTTGTTCAGGACAGGTATTCCGCGGATCATGGCTCCGACCGCGGCGCCCTGGACGAAGGCGGCAACGAACGAGCCGATGACGAAGCCGCTATCCCACAGTCCGCGTGCAGCACCCCGGGCGCGGAATTCGAACGCGACGCCGCGGAATATCAGTGCCAACAGGAGCAGCAGCACCGGGATGTAAAAGGCCGACAGGAACACTGCGTAGACGGCGGGGAAGGCCGCGAACAACGAGGCGCCCACCACGATCAGCCAAGTCTCGTTGCCGTCCCAAAATGGAGAGATCGAGGCGATCATTTGATCGCGCAGCCTTGCGTCCTTGGTGGTGCCGAACAGGATCCCGACGCCCAGGTCAAAGCCGTCCAGGACGACATAGGCGAGAATCGCCACGCCGATCACGACGAGCCAGAACAGGGCTAGCGCTGAGGGCTCCGTCGCACTCATTGGGGCGCCTCCTCTGAGGCTTGCATCGCAACGGCCAGCGGCCGAGCCGGGGTCATTTTCGCCCGGTCCGACGCATCGCGCCCGGGACCGTCCCGCAAAAGTCGATAGATGAAATACAGACCAAAGGAGAATATTATGGCGTAGACGATGACGTAGCAGGCCAGCGATAGAAGCACGTCGCCCGTCGTCAAAGACGGCGTTACAGCATCCTTCGTGCGCAGAAGGCCGTAAACCACCCAGGGCTGGCGGCCGACTTCGGCGGTGAACCAGCCGGTGAGGATGGCGATGAAGCCTGTCGGGAAGGCGAAGAACGTCCCCCAGAGAAACCAGCGCGTCGTCTCCAGCCTGCCGCGGAGCCGCAGGAAGGTCCCGAACCACGAGACCGCGAGCATGATCAGCCCCATCCCCACCATGATCCGGAAGCCGAAAAATGGGATCAGCACAGGCGGACGGTCCTGCGGCGGGAAGCTCTCCAATCCAATCTCGCGCGCGGTCCAATTGCCGGAGGCGATGAAGCTGCCGAGCTTTGGGATCTCGATCGCGAACAGATTCCGCTCGCTCGCCTCGTCGGGAATCGCGATCAGCACCTCGCTTGCAGGCTGCTGCGCCTTCCAGCGCGCCTCGATCGCCGCGAACTTGGCCGGCTGATGCTTGAGCACGTACAAACCGGTCAAGTGGCCGAAGAAGAGCTGGATCGGGATCAGCACCGCGACCAGTCCGAGGCCCCAGTGCAGCATGACGCTCGCTTCGGCGCGATGGACGCCGCGCAGCTCATACCAGGCGCCGGTGGCCGCCACGCACATGCCGGTCGTCAGGAAGGTGGCGAGCAGCATGTGCGGCCAGCGTACCCGCATGATCGGTCCGGTCGTGATCGCCCACCAGTCCGCCGGGATGATCCTGCCGTCGACGATCGTGTGACCGAGCGGCACCTGCATCCAGCTGTTGTTGGCGAGGATCCAGAACGACGAGAACATCGTTCCAAGCGAGACCATGCAGCAGGCGAAGAGATAGAAGCGGGGCGATACTCGCTCGCGCCCGAGCAGCATGACGCCGAAGAACGTTGCTTCCAGCATGAAGGCCGTGAACGCCTCGTAGCCGAGCAGCGGCCCCTGAATCGAGCCCGTCTTCTCCGCCAGCACACTCCAGTTGGTGCCGAACTGGAACGCCATTACGATGCCCGTCACGACCCCCAAGCCGAACGACACCGCGAACACCTTCAGCCAGAATTCGAACACCCGTCGGTATAGTGCGTCGCCGGTGGCCAGCCGCACGCCCTCGATTGTCGCCAGCCACGCCGCCAACCCGATTGTGAACGCCGGGAAGATGATATGGAAGCTGATGACGAAGGCGAACTGCACGCGCGACAGCAGAACGGGATCAAGCTCCATGACCAGGCTCCTCATTGGCTCGCGCGGTGGCCGGCACCGCCGTCGGCTGCTTCAGTTACCCTCGAGACCGAGGATAGCGACCTCCGCGCGCCTGATTTGAACCGGAAAGGCGGGGGATACATAGCCGGTCGCTACCGCGACTTTCTGCGCGCCATTGGCTGTATAAGTGATCACTCCGCCACCGATCGCGCCGCCGATCTTCTTGCCCCACAGCTTCTGGCCGGTCGCCGCGTCAAGCGCATAGAAATTGCCGCCCATGTCGCCAAAGAACACAAGGCCCCCCGCGGTCGGCGTCACGGCGCCCATGATCGGATAATTGGACTTCAGCCTCCACTTCCACACCCCCGTGTCGGCGTCGACGGCGTGAAGCCATCCGCCCCAATATCCGTCCGCGCGGGAAAATCTGCCAAATACGTCGGCCGGATTGAAAGTCCTCTCTCCCGTCCAGAACTGCCCGGGCGCCGACGCGACGACTTCTTGCGTGGTCTGCAGCTTCACCGTGGTGCACCAGTCGACGTCGCCGGTGAAGATGAAATTGGTCAGAGGGTCGTAGCCCGGGCTGTTCCATTCCCCCCCGCCCGCCGCGCCCGGACAAAAATGGACGTCTTTGTCGACAGCGAAGGGCTCTTCCACATTCTCGATTCTCGTCACCGGCGTCCGGTACAAGCGCTTGTTGTCGGCAAGATCAAAGCCGTAAAGGTGTCCGTCCTTCGGCGACACCGCCATGAGCCTCTTGCCCCCCCTCGTCTTGATCAAAATCGGCGGGTTGGAGACGTCCCAGTCGTGCCAATCCCTGGGCACAAGCTGGAAATGGTTCTTGTACGCGCCGGTCCTGGCGTCGAGGACAACGACGGAGCCGGTGAAGAGATTGTCCCCCTGGCGGACGCTGTTGTCGTAGTCGGGCGCGGGATTGCCAACGGGCACATACAAGAGCCCAGAAGCCGGGTCCAAGGTCGTGGAAGTCCAGGTTCCCCCGCCGCTGATCGGAGCGCCAGGCACCATTTTCCACGTCGAGTTATCGAGCGGGGAAGCGCCCTGGGGCCCGCGAACGGCATCGCCGTCGGACTTGGGCACGAGGAAGAATTCCCACACGATCTTGCCCGTCCGGGCGTCGAGCGCATACATGCGCCCCTTGCCGCCCTTGAAGTCGCCGCCGGCATTGCCGATGAAGACAAGCCCCTCCCAGGCGATCGGCGCCGCCGGCACGTCTTCGCCCTTTTTCGCGTCCGCGATCGTCGTCTCCCACAGCCGCTTGCCGGTCTTGAAATCGTAGGCCAGCACGCGCCCGTCCTGTGTCCCACGGAACAACCTACCGTCGAGGTAGGCCGCGCCCCGATTGGTCGGCAGAATGTAGGCGGGATATTCCTCGTGCGTGCGCCAGTTCTCGGCGCAGGTCGCCGGGTTTATCGAGAAAATATCGAATTCGGTTGTGCCGATGAGCGCGCCCTCGACCATGATCAGGCCGGTCTCGAAGCTCGTCAATCGCCAGGTGTCGTAGGTACACAGCACCTTGAGCTTGCCGACATTCTTCGTGTTGATCTGGCTGAGGTCGGAGAAGCGCTCGGAAGTGAGCGTCTTGTTGTAGCTCGGCCAGTCCGCGGCGGCTGGCGAGGGAGGAGCCGCAGGCGCAGGCGCCGCAGCGCCCTTGTAATTTGGGTTCGTTTCCGTCGCGACGGCACCCGCAGGCGCAAAGAGCGACAGAACAGCGCCGCGCAACTCGCCGACGCGTGCCTCGATTCCGGCCTCGTCCGCATGCGATGGGTTGCCCCCTCCGCCCACGACGCCCGCAAAGACCACGACGCTAACGAGTCCGCGTCTGCGATTCATCTCCGGCTCCTTGGCGTTGCCAACTTTGCGTTTTTGCGTTCCCCCTTCGCCGCAAATGACCGTCC
>Ga0207689_10003598_pt1 | contig 14151 bp, 16 predicted proteins | sample KBSMisM52_FD_184312 | JGI IMG/M metagenome (GOLD analysis project Ga0207689, IMG submission 184312) | Miscanthus rhizosphere microbial communities from Kellogg Biological Station, Michigan, USA - KBS Miscanthus M5-2 (SPAdes) (version 2) | ecosystem: Host-associated > Plants > Roots >... | reverse complement strand
AACCAGCGACCTCTTCCGTGTCAAGGAAGCGCTCTAACCAACTGAGCTACGCGCCTGCGTTGTTGCGACAGAGAGTAGTCTATCAGGATAAGAGCAGAGGGGAAAGAACGTCTGGCATCCACACCCCATGCTGTACGATCATTGACTCACGAAGCGAAGATCCTCCAACGACCTCGATTGCTGTCAGTTATGGCCGCGAGGCATGATTACATGATTCTTAGTTCACGTCTCTCCTGAATGACCGGTTGCCTTGAACCTGTGATGACAGAAATCTCGAACCGACGAACGAACCCTTTTCGGACCGCGCCCAACCTTCTAACCCTGCTGCGCATCTGCCTCGCCCCGTTTTTGGTTGCTGCCATTCTGCAAGACAACTTCGTGCTTGGTTTCTCTTTATTCGTAGCTGCCGGTTTGACTGACGCGCTCGATGGCGTATTGGCACGAGTTCTTCAGCAGAGGACAGTGCTTGGTCAATACCTGGACCCGGTGGCTGACAAACTACTGTTGAGCACGCTCTTTGTTGTCTTGATGCTCAAAGGGCTCATTCCGGCGACGGTGACGGTGCTCGTTCTGGGACGGGACGTCGGCATCCTGCTGGTGGCGGCAATTCTTTATGCGGCGGTGGGCAGACGGGAGTTCTACCCCAGCATCTTTGGCAAGGCTAATACTGCGGCCCAAATAGCGGCCGTAGCTGTTGTTTTGCTGCATCAGATCACGAATTCAGCATGGGTCGTGATTCTGCGGTATGTTGCGCTGGACGCCACTGTCGGACTGACGGTGGCTTCGGGATTGCACTATGCCTGGCTGGCCTCTCATCGCGTGATGACCGGTAACGATCCGGGCAAGTGAGCCTTCCTGGTTTTTTCAGCGCACAGTGAGTCGCGCGTCTCAAGCGACACTTCTCAAATGCCGTGAAACCGGCCTTCAAATTGCGAAGAGTTGGGAGTGGACCGGTTAAGGAAAAGGATTCGCGGGGAGTTACTTGCGCGCTTTCAGCCTCTCCTCATTCTCATCTGCGTCATCTTCAGACTGAGCTGCAGATTCTTCGATTGCCATGTCATGAAACTCTTCGGAATCAAAGACATCGCCACATTCCAGGCACTCAACATATTCGGTGTCTTCGTGCCGGGAGACAATTCGAACCCTTGGATGTTTGCAGGCGGTAACCATTTTTTTGATCGGTTTGAAATTTCGATGCTCTTTCCGCAGATTGTAGCGACCTTTTAAGCAATTTCAAACCGCTTTTTGGTGAATCTTTTGCATTCGGGATCAGAGGGCATTCCAAGCAAACCGACATTGTCCTAGCCAGCTTGAAATACGGACTCAAACGGTCGTATACTGAATGCGGACCGAAGAAGTCGCATATTCAATGCTTAAGCTGACCAAAAAGGCGGATTACGGGTTGATGGCGCTCAAGTTTCTTGCCGAGCACCCGGAAACGGCTGCGCTCAGTGCCAAAGACATTGCTGACGCTTACGGGATTCCGGCCCAGCTGCTGGCGAAGATTTTGCAGCAACTTACAAAGTCGGGGTTGCTCAAGTCGCATGCCGGAATGAATGGGGGCTATGCGCTTTCGCGGGAGGCGCGTGCGATTTCGGCCTATGAAGTTATTCTCGCGATCGACGGCCCGTTTTTTATCACTTCGTGCACCAAGGGCGCCAAAGGCTGTGACCTCACGCCCAGTTGCACGATCAAGGAACCGCTTGCGCGCGTCAATGAGACCATCGCCGGAGTACTCAAGAGCATCAGTATTCAGGATCTGGCCGAGCACGAACATCCACCAGATCGAGTACCCCAATCAAGTCGACTGGTTTCTTTAACGATTTAACGAGAGATATCTCCTCCGCTACAACGCGGAGCCGCAACAGGATGGAGAGGTCAGATGAGTACAGTAGCCAGCCAGATCGAAGCCCCCGCAGGTGTGACGTTGCCGATCTATATGGACAATCACGCAACCAGCCCGCTAGACCCACGAGTGCTGGAAGCGATGATGCCATTTTTCACCAGCAAATTTGGCAACGCCGCCAGCCGCAATCACTCCTTTGGTTGGGAGGCGGAGCAGGCTGTTGAGACGGCCCGCGAGCAGATTGCAAAGCTCATCGGCGCTACCGCGAAGGAGATCATTTTTACCTCTGGAGCCACCGAGTCGAACAATCTGGCTATCAAGGGAATCGCCGAGATGTATCGGGAACGCGGCAACCACATCATCACGCAGGTGACCGAACACAAGGCCGTTCTCGATACATGCAAGCGTCTTGAGAAGTATGGGTACCGTGTTACATATCTGCCGGTGAAGGCTGATGGGCTTATCGATCTCGAAGACTTGAAGCGCGCCATGGACGACAAGACCATCCTCGTAAGCATCATGGCAGCAAACAACGAAATCGGCGTTCTGCAGCCGATTCGCGAGATCGGGAAGATCTGTCATGAGAAGGGCGTGATATTCCACACAGACGCCGTGCAGGCTGTTGGTAAGGTGCCGGTCAACGTGATGGCCGATAACATCGATGTGCTTTCGCTTTCCGGTCACAAGATCTATGGGCCAAAGGGTGTCGGTGCCCTCTACGTTCGCCGGCGCAATCCGCGCGTGCAGATTGCGGCGCAAATTGATGGTGGTGGCCACGAGCGCGGCATGCGTTCCGGCACGCTGAACGTGCCAGGGATTGTTGGACTGGGCAAAGCCTGCGAGATTGCTCTCAGTGATATGGAGAACGAGGCGGCCTATCTACGAGGTCTGCGTGACAGGCTGAACAACAAGCTTACCTCGGAACTGGACTACATCCACGTGAATGGATCGATGGAGCATCGCTTGCCGGGCAATCTGAACGTCAGCTTTGTGTATGTCGAGGGTGAGTCGTTGCTGATGGGAATCAATGACGTGGCAGTATCGAGCGGCTCTGCTTGTACGTCGGCGACCCTGAAGCCGTCGTATGTGCTCAAGGCGCTGGGATTGGGCGACGATGTTGCGCACAGCTCGATTCGCTTCGGGCTTGGCCGATTCAATACGCAGGCTGAAGTGGATTATGTCGCAGCGAAAGTAATCGACATTGTAAAGAAACTCCGTGAACTTTCACCGCTTTACGAAATGGTGAAAGAGGGAATTGACCTGACGAAGATTGAATGGCAGGCACATTGAGATTTGTGCCCCGGTCTTTCCGGGGCTACCAGCGACGGATCGTCGTTTCTGGGTTGGAAGAAGCATCGGCGGGCATGCCTGCCGAATCAAAGAGAAGTACGCGGCTTCCCCGCGGGAGGAGACAGGAACATGGCATACAGCGATAAGGTCGTAGACCACTACAATAACCCGCGCAACGTGGGCACACTCGACAAGGCTTCGGCAGAAGTGGGCACGGGTCTGGTGGGCGCGCCTGAATGCGGCGACGTCATGCGGCTCCAGATCCGCGTTAATCCGGACACCCAGGTCATCGAGGAAGCCAAGTTCAAGACCTTTGGCTGTGGTTCTGCAATTGCGAGCTCCTCGCTTGCCACAGAGTGGATCAAGGGGCGCACCGTTGAAGACGCACTGGCGATCAAGAACACCGACATCGTGAAGGAACTGTCGTTGCCTCCAGTCAAGATCCACTGTTCTGTATTGGCCGAGGATGCGATTCGGGCGGCAATCGGCGACTGGAAGAAAAAGAACGGCGTTGCGGAAGGTGCGCAAGCGGCTGCCGCAGCGCACTAAGAATGTGCTGACGCAGCCGAGGGTCTGAGTCGCTCAGAATCGGCGGCACGGCGACTGGGAAAGAGAATTATGTCAAACATGGTGACAATTGAATCGAAGCCGGCGCAGGGGGCCTCAGCGGCGCCCGCGCAGGCCGAGAACAAACCGGCAGCGGGTTCGTCGGCGCAGGGCTTGCAGGTCACCGAGCGGGCCATCAAGCGCATCCGGGTGGCGATGGCCAAGGAAGGTGTTTCGCCAGAAGAAGGAGGGCTACGTCTCGGAGTAATGGGCGGCGGTTGCTCCGGGCTTTCCTATTCCATCAAGTTCGATACTCGACCACGGGAACGGGACCGTATTTACGAATTCGACGGCGTGCGTGTCTTCGTCGACCCAAAGTCGTTTGTATACTTGCACGGCATGACGCTGGACTACGAAGAAACACTGATGCGGCAGGGATTCAACTTTATAAATCCAAACTCCTCGCGCTCCTGCGGTTGCGGTTCCTCTTTCTCTTAGTTCAGTAGTCCCTTCGCCGGAGTCCAATCATGTTAAAGGTTCTTGATTCTGCAGTCCCGGTTGCATGCTGGTCTTGTTCCGTCGCGCACAATGACGCGACGCTATTCTGCCCTCATTGCAGCAAGATTCAGCCTCCTCCGGGAGGCGATTATTTTTCAGTCTTCGGATTAGTGCCGCGACTGGATTTGGATCTGGGTTCATTGGAGCACGAGTTCCATCGGCTGAGCCGTAAGCTTCATCCCGATCGTTTTGCGCGCGCAAGGGAAAACGAGAAGGAGTGGAGTCTCGCGGACACGGCTCTGCTCAATGATGCTTATCGCACTTTGAGAGATCCGATTCGACGCACGGAATATTTGCTCAAACTGCATGGCGCCGAGATCGGCGAAGAGCACAGCGGGAAGGATCGTAAGGACCCCTCCAGGGTTCCTGCTGATCTGCTTGAAGAAGCATTTGATCTCAATATGCAGCTGGAAGAGATGCGCATGGCCCGCAAGATGGGTGATGCCGACCCGGACTTGCAGGCGAGCCTCGAGCAGGCGAAAAGAAAGTTTGACGGACTACTGGATGACGTTGATCGCGACCTGCGTGCGGAGTGGCAGACTTGGGATGCAGGTGATGCCGGAGCACGCTCAGCTGCGCAAAAGAGGATGGTGGCTCTGCTCGACCGGCGGCGTTATATCAACAACCTGGTTCGCGACGTAACCGAGACTCTTGGAGCTTAAAAGATAAGCATGGCGGAAGGACACGTAGTTGGAATCGACCTGGGAACGACGAATTCCCTTGTTGCTTATATGCAGGGCGATGCGCCCGTTGTGATTCCCGGTGTCGACGGCTCTAATCTCGTGCCGTCAGTAGTGGCACTCGATCCTATACCGGCTGAGGGCGGCAGACCTACGGTGACAGTCGGCAATAGTGCGCGCAGAGCGCTGATCGAAACGCCGGAGCGCGTGATCTATTCCGTGAAGCGCTTGATGGGGCGCGGGCTTGAAGAGATCCAGAGCGAATTGAGTCTTTTTCCTTTCAGGCTGGCGGAGGACGTCGAGGCCGGCGAGGTGCCACGCATCCAACTGGGCGAACTTCGGTTCACTCCTCCCGAGATTTCGGCATATATCCTGCGCCAACTCAAGCGCAACGCGGAGCGATTCTTTGGCTCGCCTGTCACACAGGCGGTCATTACGGTACCCGCTTATTTCAACGATGCGCAGCGGCAGGCTACGAAAGACGCCGGTCGCATGGCCGGGCTCGACGTTTTGCGGCTGGTGAATGAACCGACGGCGGCTGCTCTTGCTTATGGACTGGACCGGGCCAACGTGGGCACGATCGCCGTTTACGATCTTGGCGGCGGCACGTTTGATATCTCGATACTCAAGCTGCGCGATGGCATCTTCGAGGTGCAGTCTACCAACGGCGACACACATCTTGGCGGCGACGACATTGACAACCTGCTGGTTGCGATTGCTCTGGATGAGATTCACTCGGAGCACGGCATCGATCTTCGCGCGCATCCCAGTGCTGTGCAGGGATTGCGCAAAGCTGCCATTGACGCGAAGATTCAGCTCTCGAACGAGCAGGTTGCGAAGTTCGATATCGAACTGCCAAATGGAGATCGCTATCAGCGAGAGATTCCACGAGGAGTCTTCGAGCAGTTGATTGAGCCCGTTCTCAATCGTACGGCGGGCCCGTGCAAGCAGGCCCTCAAAGATGCCGGTCTTACGCCGGAGCAGATAGATGAAGTGGTGCTGGTGGGCGGATCAACGCGCATCCCTGCGGTGCGGCAACTGGTCGACGATCTCTTTCATCTCGCAGAGCGCGGAAAGAAGCCACACATCGAACTGAATCCAGACGAGGTGGTGGCGCTTGGCGCAGCGGTGCAAGCCGATATCCTGGCCGGAGCGTCGAAGACGACGGAAGAGATGTTGCTGCTGGACGTGACGCCGCTTTCATTGGGGATTGAAGCGCTAGGTGGAACGGTGGCGCGAATTATTCAGCGGAACTCCACGATTCCCGCGTCGGCGACCGAGCACTTTACGACTGGCGTGGACGGGCAGACGAATGTTGCGATTCACGTTGTTCAAGGTGAGCGCGAACTCGCTGCCGATTGCCGCTCGCTGGCGCGATTCGATTTGAAAGGCATTCCGCCGATGAGTGCGGGGCTGCCGCGGATTGAAGTGAAATTTCTCATCGACGCTGATGGGATCTTGCAGGTTTCGGCGCGTGAGCAGCGCAGCGGGCAGGCTGCACAGATTGAAGTGAAGGCGACTTACGGACTGACCGATGAGCAGGTCGAGAGCATGATTCTCGACTCGTTCGATCACGCGGAAGAAGACTTTGCCAAACGCCTGTTGATTGAGGCGCGGAATGAAGCGGACACGATCCTCTCCGCTGTAGAGCGCGCGCCGGAGAATCCTGCGTGGCAGCAGTTGCGCGGTGAGGAACAGGCGCAAATTACGGCAGCGCGCGACAAACTCGCAAGCGTCAAGCAGGGCGATGATCTCGAGGCAATTCGTAAAGCAACGGTGGCGCTGGACCAGGCGACTCGGCGCTTTGCAGAAATCATGATGGAGGCCGCGGTTTCAACGGCAATTCGCGGCAAAACGATGGACGCTGCCGGCGAAGAGATGGGTGATGAAGTCACGGCGCCGCATCCGATGGCGCCGGCGGAATTCAAATAGCATAGAGCTACTAAGGAAGGACACAATGAGCGAGACAACTGGAAAGGCCATTCCGCCAGAGAAGCTGGTGCGGGTCACGTTCCTTCCCGAGGGCAAGACGGTCGAATTCGAATTTGGCACGATGCCGTATGAGCATCACGGCAAACCCATGTCGTTTCTCGATGTGGCGGAGAACTTCGGCATCTTTCTTGATCATGCGTGCGGCGGGGTCTGCGCCTGCACGACCTGCCATTTGTGGATCAAGGATCAACAGGGCATCAGCGAAGCGGACGACGATGAACTTGACCGGATGGATATGGCAGCGGATCAACAATTGAACTCGCGACTCGGGTGCCAGGCCGTGATCACGAAGCCGGGTAACTACGTGGTCGAAATTCCCAAGTGGAATCGCAACTACACATCCGAGGGCAAGCCACTTGCCATGGCGGAAGGAAAGTAAGGAGCGGTTTAGATGCCACGCGAAATCATGTGGACCGATTCGGAAGAGATCGGCATTCAGCTGCAAGAGAAATTTCCAGAGGTTGATCCGCTGACGGTGCGTTTTACCGATCTGCACCGCTATGTCACGGAGCTTGAGGGCTTCTCGGACGATCCGGCGAAGTCTAACGAGTCGCGCCTGGAGGCGATTCAGATGGCGTGGCAGGAAGAGTTCGAAGACGCGAAGGGCTGACGGAGAGCACCGACCGCGTCCATCGACATCAACCTCGGTCTACCCCCCACCCGGACTCTGGGAGCAAATTCCCTTCTTGCAATGAGTTACAGACAGGCGTGGCGCCAAAGTCCTCCCGGAGTTCGACTTAGCCGCAGAATCCTCTCAGCAAAGGACTTAGGTGCTGACCGTGGAAAACCCACATCTCAAAATCGAGATGTGGGGCACCCGCGTGTTGGTGCTGCTCTTTATGGCGCGGGTTTTCAAGCCCAATCTCATTGTGCGCTAACGCGAGGAAATTATGTGCAAACGCGCGGAGGAGGTTTCTGTTTGAAATTGAAGGTCTTGGATGCAGAGGTCAGAAGAGAAGCTTGACTTTCGATGCGAGCCGAAAAGCCTGGACATGCCTGTGACTACGAACGCCAGTTGTCGTCCAAGCCGAACGATCCTTCAAAGTGCTGGAATTCGCTTTCCTGTCCAGGCACGAGATACACGCTGACGACGTCGAAGCGAACCGGCGGTGCCGTCTTCTGCGGGAGTTGCTGGACGTATCTCCGCGCCAGCCGGCGAAGAACTTTGCGTTTGTGCTCATCGACGGCGATCTCGGCGGGAGTCAGGTCGTGCGCTGTTCGCGTTTTCACTTCGATGAAGCAGAGCATCGGCCCCTGCCATGCGATCAGATCGACGTCACCTGGCACGTCGCCTGAAGACCACCGCCGCGCCACGACCGTATATCCCTTGCGCCGCAGGTAGAAGAAGACGGCGTCCTCTCCCGCGATTCCCACGGAAAGATGAGCGGGCAGTTTGTCTGCGCGGCTGCGCATGCGGGCAACGATGGCGAAACCGGCGAGCGTGCGCTCAAGCAGATCGATCTTCATTCGGCCTAGAAACTGCACGCCAACCATTGTCTGCCGCAGGGCGTGGATGGCGCAAACAGCAACGCCGCTGCTGACAGAACAGCGATGTATCGGCCACTTGCCTGTTTTCAAATTTTCGAATGTTTCAAGCAAAAGTTGGCCGAGATTCAGCGAACGCCGGCTGGCTCCTACGATCAGCTGTGTACTATGAGATACCTTCCGGGATGGCCACGACCGGCCCGGAGCCGGTTTGCCGAGAACTACAATTGACTATGAAGCATTACCGTTCATCCATCCCGAAAACAGCGAAGGAGCGTGTTCTTGCCACGCACGGAACTGGACCTCAGAAATACAAGGCTGAGTATCTCCTTAACGGAGAAATTGTCGGGGTGCGACAGTTCGACAAGAACGGCCAACTCGAACTTGAACGCCCCATGAAGAATGGTGTGCTTCACGGTACGCTCTATAGTTGCGACGATGGTGTTGTGACCTCTGCTGAACCATTTCGAAACGGTTTTGCGCATGGGGTCGCAAAACAGTGGTCTTACGATGGTCAACTCATTGGCACCTACACAATGAAACATGGAACAGGTCTTGATTTGTGGCGCTGCAAGAAGACTTGGGGCAACAAACGGGTTTTCTTGGCAGAGGCGCGCCACATCAAAGAAGGCAAACGGCACGGCTTTGAATGGTGGCTCAATGAGGATCAGAAGAGCGTTTACGACGAACACCACTTCTGGGAGAATCTACAGCACGGTGTGCAAAGAAGCTGGAACAACGAAGGCCGTTTGAGACGCGGTTATCCACGGTACTGGGTGAACAACAAGCAGGTCACCAAGAGAGAATATTTACGCGCATGCGCCAATGACCCGAACCTGCCGCCGTTCCGCGAATCCGACAATCGGCCCCGGAGAAAGTTCCCATCTGAAGTGCTGGCTGCAATGAGCGGTGGATTCAATCGTGCCAACTCATTCTATACCGAAAGCGCTCTTGGCCCGCAGCGCAGCAGTGTCGGCCCCTAGTTGCATGTTTCGATAGTAGCGATGTAGTGAGATTGGCTCCGCAAGTGTAGAGGGTGCATCTTTCGTCGTGAGAAGCCTCATCGAGCTGAAACAATTCAGTTCTGGCCAGATTGCCCTCGAATGCGATGTGGCTCCGATCCGAGGCGAAAGTCGCATCATCGCGAACAGCGAGCCCGGCCTATCGCGAGTATCGAGGTTATAAAGGTTGCTCACGGCCAAATGATACCGGGAAATGCACGGTAGCTGGTGTGTGACCGTCTAACCGGACACTACTCGAAATGTGGATTATGTCCGATTGCCACGCCTCTTCCAAAATTCCTCCGAGCCTAGCTGTGGACAGGGCGCACAAATGCGACACGGTGGTCAAGTGTTATAGTTATCGACCTGTTTGAGAGTTCGGCTATCCCAGGTTCAAAGGAGACAGATATGCCTAAGGTAATCGTCACAGCGCAGGTTAAGGACCCTGTGAAGTGGGAAGCAGGCTTCCGGACGCATGGCGACCTGTTCCGGAAATACACCCTCAGCTCACCGGTCAATTTCGCGATCACTGGGAATGAAGTCACGATTTGCATGGAGCCAGAGAACCTGGCGTCGTTTAAGCAAGCCATGGAGTCGCAGGCGACGGTAGAAGCCATGACCTTTGACGGCGTCAAGCGCGAAACTGTGAAGACGTTTGTCCTGGACAAGGAAATGAAGCTTTAGAACGGCCGATAGTGCATGCCCAGCCTCGAGGAGCCAAAGGACTTTTGACCCACTGCAAAACGACTTTGGCTCTCTGGTTGAACTCGATTTCCGAGCAGGCCACCCCGCTCGGAGAAGAGTACGCGTGTAACCGGGACGTCAAATCAAGCTTTATTGTCCGGAGCGGTCTCGCGAGCGATGCGTATCATCGTCATGATCAGCAGAACAACCGTGATCAAAATCAAGGCGCTGCGAACGTAGTTTCCTGTTGCCCATTCTGTAGCAACCCTATCGTAGAATGCCGACGTATTCGTCAGCGGAGCAACGAACAAGATGCCATTCCGCGGATAGTGAAAACGGAATGTGACCACGTCGGCAAAAATCAGAAGCGCCAAGCCTGCAACCAACCTCCATCGCGTGATGGGAGTTGGCTTCCAGTTGCACACGATCGCTATCAGAAGGAGAAGTTGCGAAGCGGGTGCTACTGTTCTGAAAAACACTCCGGGGTTCACCGCATGATAAAAGCCGCGAGCATGTTCCAAAGCAACCGGACCACCGAGGTAATTTGGGGCGTCCACAACGCTTTGATAAACGCTGGCTCCGAGTAACATTGTCGACAAAACCAGCGCGATAGCCACGGATGCGAGGCGAAGGTTCATTTGGGACCTTTCAGTTCGAATCGTCCATTTTGCTGTCTTGGGCAGCTTCGATTGTACGGCCAGATCCGCAGGAACCCTCTGACGTAAACTTCGGCTGGCAAACTGATAGAGCGTCGCGGTTGGATAACGTTTATTTCGGAAGTTACCTTTTACGGAATAGAATGCGAACGAGTAATTTGCGTATCGGGGACGTAACGAGAGAAATCCCGTTCACCGAGGACAGCGAAAGAGCTGTTGTTGATCCGCGTGGTTAAATGTCTCCCAAAGGGCCTAATAACGTGGAAGTCTTGCTGATCCTGCTCCCCGTTCTCCTGATCTTCCCTATTGTATTCGTCGTGCTCGTTGCCGCGTCAGTACAAGCCAAAAGACGTGAAGCGGAAGAGTCGAAGGCATTGTCTCCCGAAGCAAGGGAAGAGTAATTTTGATTTTGGATGTTGATGAACCATAGACCATCATCGTCTCCGAAATGTGTGACCTTCAACTGGTCGATATGAATGCCCGGAATATTGCCCATCAGTTGTTCGATGATCAGATCAATATCGCGCTGCACTGATAGCTCCACAGGAGCCGCGATGTGGGAAGCCGCCAAAGGATAAGGACGATTGAGGTTCGTGCTCTCCCAGGTCTCAGAAATGAGACCTGGGGCACCCACCATTGGCTTTCTGCTCTCAACACTGCAGTTTTTTAGCACTGCTGTTTAGAGTGCAGCGCAACCCACCCGCACTTTTTCAACTTATCTTCGTGAGCTGCTGCCGAGGAGAGATCCCAGCACGCCGCGCACGAGCTGGCGGCCGACGGTGCTGCCGATGGAGCGTGCGGCGCTTTTCATCATGGCCTGCGCCGCGGTCTCGCGCCGGCTGGTGCCGCTGCCGAGGACGTTGCCAAGAACCGAGCCAGCCGCCTGGAGCCAGTCTGTCTGGCCGGCGGCGGGAGCCTGGGCAGCAGGTGTATGCTCAGCGGTTTGCTGAACGGCGGCGGCAGGGGCGCTGGCGGCGGTCGCAGATGCTGCGACTTTGCCTTTGAGCTTCTCGTAGGCCGAATCCCGATCGACGGCCTGCTCGTATACTCCGGCGATGACGGAGCTGCGGATGATCTGGGCTCGCTGCTCCGGCGTGATGGGCCCGATCTGGCTGTGGGGCGGAAAAATCATCGCGCGTTCCACCACATACGGAATTCCCTTCTCATCGAGAAACGATACGAGCGCCTCGCCGACGCCAAGCTGCGTAATGACCTCTTCGACATTAATCTTCGGATTGGCGCGAAAGGTCTGCGCGGCGGCTTTGACGGCCTTCTGATCGCGTGGAGAGAAGGCACGGAGCGCGTGCTGCACGCGGTTGCCGAGCTGGCCCAGTACGGTTTCGGGCACGTCGATGGGATTTTGAGTGACGAAAAAGACGCCGACGCCCTTGGAACGAATGAGCCGCACGACCTGCTCAATTCTCGACTGCAACACGGAGGGCAGATCGTTGAAGAGGAGATGCGCTTCGTCGAAGAAGAAGACCAACTTCGGTTTTTCAGGATCGCCAACTTCGGGCAGCTTCTCGAAGAGTTCGCTCATGAGCCAGAGAAGAAACGTTGCGTAGAGTTGCGGAGACTGGAGCAACTGGTCGGCGGCGAGGATGTTCACGACACCGCGGCCGCTGCTGTCGACCTGCAGGAGGTCTTCGATATTGAGCGCGGGTTCCCCAAAGAACTGGTCGCCTCCCTGCTGCTGGAGCGCAACGAGTCCGCGCTGAATCGCGCCGATGCTTGCGGCGGAGATGTTTCCGTACTCGGTCTGGTAGTCCTTTGCGCCGGTCGCGACGTGCTGCAGCATGGCCTGCAGGTCTTTCATGTCGAGCAGAAGAAGTCCCTGATCGTCGGCGATCTTGAAGACGAGGGTCAGCACGCCGGTTTGCGTGTCGTTGAGATTCAAAATGCGGCTCAGGAGCAGCGGGCCCATTTCACTAACCGTGGAGCGCACGGGATGGCCCTGTTTGCCGAAGACATCCCAGAAGACGACCGGGCAGCCGGAGAACTTCCAGTCGCTGAGACTGAGGAGGTGCAGGCGCTCATCGAGTTTGGGAGAGCTTTTACCGGGCTGGCTGATGCCGGAGAGATCGCCTTTGACATCGGCAGCAAAAACGGGAACGCCGATGCTGCTGATCGCTTCAGCCATGACCTGCAGGGTAACGGTCTTTCCGGTTCCGGTTGCACCTGCGACCAGGCCATGGCGATTCGACATTCCAGGAAGAAGCGAGAGTTCCTCTGTCCCTTTTGCGACTACCGGCGCGTCAATCATTGGTAAAAAGCCTCCATCATGCGAGATCTACAAGTCTGGACCGGCGCGGTGCCAAGTGGCGCGAGAAATCTCGCAATTGGCGCCCGTGGGTGAAGGATAATCCCTCGAGAGTATTCACCCAATAGCAACGCCGCGCTGCCTGGGATTCAGGAACAACGCGGCGTTCTTGTTTACTTTGCTTCAGGCTGTTGCCGTTGCCAACTCGCCAGCGTGGGCGTGCTCTTTTTCTGCCTGCGTTAGGGCATCTTCGAGAATGTCGAGAGCGACCGTGGCTTCCTGCTCGGTGACGATAAGCGGCGGGCAAAGACGGATCGAGGTTTCGCCGCAGCCGAGAATCATCAATCCGCGCTCGAAGGCCAGCGTCTCAACGCGATTGCGCAGAGCATTTACAGGTTCGCGAGTGGACTTGTCCTTGACGAGTTCGACGCCGATCATCAATCCGCGACCGCGAACATCGCCCACGAGTGGATGACTTTTCTTCCATCCATTGAGGCGCTCGAGCATCTTGGCGCCGACGCGTGCGGCATTGGCGATGCCCTCGCGCTCGAGGATGTCGATTGTCGCAAGCGCAGCGGCAATGGAGATAGGGTTGCCGCCAAACGTGGAAGCGTGGGAGCCAGGAACCCAATCCATGATCTCGGCGCGGCTCATGCAAATGCCGAGAGGCATTCCGCTCGCAATTCCCTTAGCCATGCAGACGATGTCGGGCTCAACGCCGGAGTGCTCGATGGCCCACCACTTTCCGGTGCGACCAGCGCCCGATTGCACTTCGTCGGCAACGAGCAGGATGCCGTGTCGATCGCAAACGGCGCGCAGTTCGCGCATGAAGTTATCGGGCGCAACGACGTAGCCGCCTTCACCCTGAATCGGCTCGACAAAAATTGCGGCTACCTCTTCAGGTGCGAGGATGGTCTTGAAGAGCTTCTCTTCGATATAGCGCGCGCAGCCCATGCTGAACGCTTCTTCTTCCTGGGGGCCTCCGGTGCAGCCGCGATACGCATAGGGGTAACGGATATGAGTGACGCCTGGAACCAACGGTGAGAAGCGGCGCTTCTGCTGGGGCTTTGACGCGGTGAGCGAAAGCGCTCCCATGGTTCTGCCGTGAAATGCACCAAGGAACGCGATGATGTGCTGACGGCCGGTATGGTAA
>Ga0207689_10003597_pt1 | contig 14156 bp, 12 predicted proteins | sample KBSMisM52_FD_184312 | JGI IMG/M metagenome (GOLD analysis project Ga0207689, IMG submission 184312) | Miscanthus rhizosphere microbial communities from Kellogg Biological Station, Michigan, USA - KBS Miscanthus M5-2 (SPAdes) (version 2) | ecosystem: Host-associated > Plants > Roots >... | reverse complement strand
GCATGATGAGCGTGGGGACACTCACGGGCGCCCCGGTTCCGGGCAACGCGAAGGGCGGGCCTGCGGAGAACCCGTTCGGCGACGTGCAAATGGGAGTGGTGTGAATCACGAACCGGTAAGGTCCTGCTGCAAAGCCGCCTACGTCGGCGACGAACACGAGTCCTCCGTCGTAGGGACGAAAGGTGACGAGTCCATGGCCGACACCGCCGGCGACCGGTTGCATCCGCGCGCCGATCGCCGTGGATTTTTTGTCGCCCGCGCCCGAATCGCCGCCGGACGCGCAGCCGCCGACTACGAACGCAAGCACGAAGGCGACGGTGCAAGCCGGACGCACGGCGACAGCGCGAAGAATCGATTCCGGTGTCCGCATGGGAAGCGAATCATAACGCAAGCCCGACGTGGCCACGCGGTAGAATGTCCCGCTTCATTGCCTCGCGCAGGACTTCGATGTCGCACATGACCCCCTCCGAAATCGTGAGCGAGCTCGACAAGCACATCGTCGGGCAGGATGCCGCCAAGCGCGCCGTCGCGATCGCTCTGCGCAATCGCTGGCGCCGCCAGCAGGTCCCGGAGCCGCTGCGCCAGGAAATCACGCCGAAGAACATCCTGATGATCGGCCCCACCGGCGTGGGCAAGACGGAAATCGCGCGCAGGCTGGCGCGCCTCGCCGAAGCGCCGTTCATCAAAGTGGAGGCGACCAAGTTCACCGAAGTGGGTTACGTCGGCCGCGACGTCGACACGATCATTCGCGACCTGGTCGAGGCGGCATTGAAACAGACGCGGGAAGCCGAGGCGCGCAAGGTGCGCGACCGGGCAGCCGACGCCGCCGAGGAGCGGCTGCTCGACGTGCTGCTGCCGCCGGCGCGCGAGGTCAGCCTCCACGACATGCAGCCGACCGACTCCAACACGCGGCAGAAATTCCGCAAGATGCTGCGCGAAGGCAAGCTCGACGACAAGGAGGTCGAAGTCGAGGTCTCGCTGCTGGCGCCGCAGATGGAGATCATGGCGCCGCCGGGCATGGAAGACCTGACGAGCCAGCTCCAGGGCATGTTCCAGCAGTTGGGCGGAGCGCGGCGCAAGCTGAAGAAGATGAGCGTGGGGGACGCGCTCAAGGCGCTCACCGACGAGGAATCCGCGAAGCTCATCAACGACGACGAGATGAAGACGAAGGCGCTCGCCTCCGTCGAGCAGAACGGCATCGTGTTCTTGGACGAGATCGACAAGATCGCGAGCCGGCAGGAAACGCACGGCGCCGACGTGTCGCGGCAGGGCGTGCAGCGCGATCTTCTCCCGCTCGTCGAGGGCACGACGATCTCGACCAAGCACGGCATGGTCCGCACCGATCACATCCTGTTCATCGCTTCGGGCGCATTCCATTTCTCGAAGCCGTCCGATCTCATCCCCGAGCTGCAGGGACGCTTCCCGATCCGCGTCGAGCTCTCCTCGCTCTCGGTCGACGATTTCGAGCAGATCCTCACGGCGACGGATGCCTGCCTCGTCCGCCAATACCAGTCATTGCTTGCCACCGAAAATGTCCATCTCGACTTCAAGCCCGACGGCATCCGGCGGTTGGCCGAGATCGCCTTCGCGGTGAACGAGCGACAGGAGAACATCGGCGCGCGGCGCCTCCACACGGTGATGGAGCGGCTGCTCGACGAGCTGTCTTTCAACGCGACCCGGCACACCGGAGAATCGTTCGCGATCGACGGCGCCTACGTCGACACTCGCCTCAAGGACATCGCCGGCGATGAGAACCTCGCCCGATACATCCTCTGATGCTGGAGCGAGTCCTCGGCATCATCCTTCCGGTGTTCTCGATCATCGCGCTCGGTTGGCTGTACGGCCGGCGCGCCAAGCCCGACATGGGATGGGTCAACCGCCTCAGCATGAACGTGCTCTCGCCGGCACTCATCTTTTCCGCGCTCGCGAGCAAGGACTTCAACATCTACGAGAACGGGCGGCTCATCCTCGCCTCCATCGGCATCGTGCTGGGCTCCGGGCTCCTCGCCTGGCCGATCGCGCGCTGGCTTCACGCGGACCCTCGGACGTTCGTGCCACCGATGATGTTCAACAACTGCGGAAACATGGGCCTGCCGCTCGCCGCGCTCGCCTTCGGGCCGTCGGGATTCTCGGCGATGGTGGCCGTGTTCACGATCTCGAACCTCATGCACTTCACGGTCGGCGCGTGGATGATCGATCACCACGCCCGCTTCGGCCGCCTGCTGCAGAACCCGATGGTGTGGTCGACGATCGTCGGCTTCGCCTTCGCGCTCGTGCATCCGCCGCTTCCCGAGTGGGCGGCAAGTTCGTTCAAGATCGTGGGCGAGGCCCTGATCCCCATGATGCTGCTCTCGCTCGGCGTGCGGCTGCTCGACGTGCGCTGGAGCGACTGGCGGATCGGCGTCGTCGGCGGCCTCGTGTGTCCGCTCACCGGAATGGGCATGGCGGTGTTGTTGAGCCCCCTGCTCGGGCTCGACGCCGCGCAGTGGGGCCTGCTCATCCTGTTCGGATGCCTGCCGCCCGCGGTGCTCAATTTCATGGTCGCCGAACAGTTCCGGCAGGAGCCCGGCAAGGTCGCCTCGATCGTGTTGATCGGCAACATGCTGTCGGTGGTGTTCGTGCCGCTCGGCCTGGCGCTCGCGCTCAAGTGATGACCATCGCCCGAAGCACGCCATGAATCTCCACCGCCTCCTTCTCGCGCGCGCCGAGGCCGGCGATCCCTTGCGCGTCGGCCTCATCGGCGCGGGCAAATTCGGCGCGATGTATCTCGCGCAGGCGAAGCATACGGCAGGGATTCACGTCATGGGGATCGCGGATCTCGATCCCGGCCGCGCTCGCGCGACGCTCGAGCGCATCGGGTGGGAGCGAGCGCGCTTTGCGGCGCGCTCGTTCGCCGAAGCGAAGGCAACCGGCGCAACCCACGTCACCGACGATGCGGGCGCGCTGATCGACGCGCCCGGCATCGACATCGTCATCGACGCGACGGGAAATCCGGCGGCGGGCATCCGGCATGCGCTGAAGTCGTTCGCGACGGGCAAGCACGTCGTGATGGTCAACGTCGAGGCGGACGCGCTCGCGGGACCGCTTCTCGCCCGCCGCGCGCGCGAAGCGGGTGTCGTCTATTCGCTCGCGTACGGCGACCAGCCTGCCCTCATCTGCGAGCTCGTCGACTGGTGCCGCGCCGCGGGATTTTCCGTCGTCGCCGCGGGCAAGGGCACGAAGTACCTGCCCGAATACCACGCATCGACTCCCGACACCGTGTGGCCGTACTACGGCTTTTCGCCCGAGCGCGTCGCCGCGGGCGATTTCAACGCCCGGATGTTCAACTCGTTCCTGGACGGCACCAAGAGCGCCATCGAAATGGCGGCCGTCGCCAACGCGACGGGGTTGACGCCCGCGCCGGAGGGTCTCGGGTTTCCTCCCTGCGGTGTCGACGACCTGCCGCGCATCCTGCGCCCGGCAGACGAAGGCGGACTCCTGCATCACGCGGGCCAAGTCGAAGTGATCTCGAGTCTCGAGCGCGACGCCCGGCCGGTGTTTCGCGATTTGCGCTGGGGTGTCTACGTCACGTTCCGCGCCGGCGAAACTGCCGGCGAGGATTACGTGCGCCGGTGCTTCGGCGAGTACGGGTTCTCGACCGACCCGTCGGGCCGCTATGCCGCGATGTACAAGCCCTACCATGCGATCGGGCTCGAGCTCGGCATCAGCGTGGCGTCAGTCGGCCTGCGCGGCGAGCCCACCGGGGCGCCGATCGCGTGGCACGGCGACGTCGTCGCGACGGCAAAGCGCGATCTCGCGGCCGGCGAGACGCTCGACGGCGAAGGCGGCTACACGGTGTACGGCAAGCTCGTCCCGGCACGGGAGTCGCTCGCAAGGCACGCCCTGCCGCTCGGGCTTGCGCACGGCGTCAAGCTCGCGCGTGCAATCGCCGCCCATGCGACCGTCCGCTGGGAAGACGTCGAAATCGCGGCGACCCACGATGCCGTCCGGTTTCGCCGCGAGATGGAGGCGGTGTTCGCGCGCTGACGTCGTTCCGACAGCGAGCGTCGAGCCGCAGCTTCGTAGTGCACAACACCGTCCCTTGCTGGCGTCGATGAAGCTCCTGTCGCGCATCCCCGCCCGTACCTCTCGCGGCTTCAGCACATTCCCCGACGAAGCAATCGAACGCTCCATCCCCGAGCGCTTCGCCGAGCAGGTGCGCGCCCACGGCAAGCGGCTTGCGCTGCGCTGGACCGGCGGCCGGCATACGTTCTCGTCGCTCGACGCGGCTGCGAACTCTCTGGCGCAGGCGCTTCTGGGGCGGGATCCCGACACGAAGGCGCCGGTCGCATTGCTGTTCGCGCATGGCGGCGAAGCGCTGGTCGCGATCCTCGCGGTGCTGAAGACCGGAAAGTTCTACGTCGTCCTCGATCCGGACTACCCCGCCGATCGTTTGCGCTACATGCTCGCCGACTCGGGCGCGACGACGATGGTGTGCGACGCCGGCCACCGCGCGCAGGCGCGCGAGCTCTGCGGCGAATCGATCGCGCTGCTGCCGGTCGACGACGCACGGGAAGGTTCGCCGGCGTTCGTACCTCCGGCGCCGCCCGGTCCCGACAGCCCGGCGATGATTCTCTATACCTCCGGCTCCACCGGAAAGCCCAAGGGAGTGCTGCACACGCACCGCAATGTCCTCGCCGAGGTGCGCAATCACACGAACGGCCTGCGCGTCACGGAACGCGACCGCTGGCTCCTGTCCGCGTCCTTGAGCTTCGCCAATTCCGTCAGGACGGTCTACACCTCGCTTCTGAACGGCGCGGCACTCTACCCTTTCGACGTCAAGCAGCGCGGCTTCACGGAACTCGCCGACTGGCTTGTCGACAACAGGATCACGATCATTCGCGGCGTTCCTACGTTCTTCCGCAATTTCATGGCGAGCATTCCCGACGATCGGTCGTTTCCCGCGGTGCGCGTCCTGGCGCTTGGCGGCGAGTCCATGCCGCGCGCGGACCTCGCCGCCTTCAACCGCCATTTTTCGCCCCGATGCGTGCTGGCGCACGGCTTCGGTCCGACCGAGTGTCTCACCGTCTGCTGGGCGCTCATCCCGCACGGCGCGTCCCCCGGCGAGGGCAGGCTTCCCATCGGCCGCTGCCTGCCCGACAAGGTGGTGCTGCTCCGCGACGCGTCGGGGCGCGAAGTCGACGCCGGAGAAGTCGGCGAGATCGCGGTCCGCAGCCGCTATCTGGCCGTTGGGTATTGGCGCGACCCCGAGCGGACGCGGGAATCGTTCCTGCCCGATCGCCCAGGTAGCGCCGAGCGCATCTACTTGACCGGCGACATGGGCGCGCTCGCGCCGGACGGCACCCTCATTCACGTCGGCCGCAAGGACTTACAAGTCAAGATCCGCGGCTTCCGCGTCGACGTCATCGAAATCGAGAACGCGCTCTCTGCCGTTCCCGGAATCCGCGAGGCCGTCGTCGTTTCGCGAGAGCTCGTGCCGGGCGAGCCGCAACTCTGCGCCTACTTCGTCGCGCAGCCGGGCGTGCCGGTCGCCGATTCGGTGCTGCGCGCGGCCGTCGCCCGCGCGCTGCCCGACTACATGATGCCGGGTGTGTTCGTCGCCCTCGATGCGATGCCGCTTACGCCGAACGGCAAGATCGACCGGCTCCGCCTGCCGCTGCCCGCGCGCGACCGGGACCGAAGCATCGCACGCACGGCGCCGCGCACCGAGATCGAAAAGAGCCTCGCGGCAATGTGGGCCGACGTCCTTGGCCTCGACGAAGTGGGAATCGACGAGCGCTTCCTCGAGCTTGGCGGCGACTCGTTGCAAGCGGCAAGGATTGCCGCCCGAGTTGCCGCAGCGTGGAAAATCGCCTGCCCCGCTGCCGCGCTGCTCGAAGCGGGGACGGTCGCGCAAATGGCGGGGTTGGTCGCAGCCGCGCAGCAAGGCGCAAGCGCGGGCAACAACCAGGACGCTTCCCGGCGAATTCCGCGTCGAGCGCCCCCGTCCTGACGGCAGGCAGCGATTTACTTGCGGCGCCACCCGCGATATGCTGCGCCGCCACCTGGAAAGCACAGGAAACTACCGACAGATCGGCAAGCCGTCCGCGGCAAAGCCGGCCAAGACTGCATCATCAATCAAGGAGAGGGACTCATGAAGCGACGCGATTTCGTAAAGCTGTGCGCATCGACCGCCGCGCTGTCCGCGCCGGGCTTTGCGCGGGCGCAGCAAGCCGTAGTCTGGAAGGCCGCGGACGTCCATCCGATGGGCTACCCGACGATCGAGGCGATCGTCCGAATGGGCAACGCGCTCAACACCGACACCAAAGGCCGCATCAGCATCCAGATGTACCCCGCCATGCAGCTCGGCGGCGAGAAGGAGATGGTCGAGCAGGCGCAGGTCGGCGCGCTGCAGATCGCGCGCGTGTCGACCGGCGTGATGGGGCCGGTCGTGGACGAGCTCAACGTGTTCAACATGCCGTTTCTCTTCCGCGACGAGGCGCACATGCGGAAGGTCATCGACGGCCCGATCGGCCAGGAGCTCCTCGACAAGATCACCGCGTCGAACGCGCGGCTCGTCGCCTTGGGATGGATGGACTCCGGCACCCGCAACGTGTACTCGAACAAGCCGGTGACCAAGCCCGCAGATCTCAAGGGCATGAAGGTCCGAATGATGGGCAACCCGATCTTCGTCGACACGATGAACGCGATGGGCGGCACCGGCGTCGCGATGGGCTTCAACGAGCTCTACAGCGCGCTGCAGACCGGCGTCGTCGACGGCGCGGAGAACAACCCGCCGACAGTCTTCGCGAACAACCACTTCCAGGTGGCGAAGGTCTACAGCCTGACCGGGCACCTGATCATCCCCGAGATCTTCGTCTTCTCGAAGCGGACGTGGGACAGCATGTCGAAGGAGGATCAGGATCTCCTCAAGAAGCGCGCGCGCGAGGCGCAGTTCGAGCAGCGCAAGCTGTGGGACGCGTATGTCGGCGAGGCGACGGCCAAGCTCAAGGCCGCCGGCGTGCAGTTCGTCGAGGCCGACAAGAAGGCCTTCTACGCCGCGACGCAGCCGGTGCGCGACAAGTACGGCGCCAAGTACGCCGAGCTTATCAAGCGCATCGAAGCGACGACCTGACCGTCGCGTCATCGGCACCCGCGCGCGCCGGCCGGCGCGCGCGGCCCTCCGGGGGGATTCCGCGTTGAGCAACGCCAAGCTGAAGTATCAGCAGGCGATGGAAAGGCTGTACCTCGCCTGCATCGTGCTGTCCGGGACCGCGCTCGTGGTCATCACGCTCATCATTCCGCTGGGCGTGTTCATGCGCTATGTCATGCACAAGCCGCTGCAATGGCCGGAGCCGGCGGCGGTCATCATGATGGTCGCGTTCAGCTTCATCGGCGGCGCGGCGGTCTACCGCGCCAACGTGCACATCGCGGTCGAGGCGCTGCTCAATGCGGTGCAGCCGCGCGTGCGCAAGGCGATGGAGTGGGGCGTGACCGCCTGCATGGTGGCGACCGCGGGCTTCATGCTCTTCTACGGCGGCGATCTGTGCTGGATCGTGCGTGGCACGTCGATGGCGGAATTTCCTTCGGTGTCGCAGGGCCTCGTCTACCTGCCGATCCCGGTCGCCGGGCTATTGACGCTGCTCTTCATCTTCGAGAGGGTCTGGGTCGGCGAACCGCCGCAGACGTCGATCATGTACCGCGATCAGGCCGTGGAGGCCGAATAACATGGACGGAGTCGTGCTGCTCGGCGCCTTCGGCGTCCTGTGCGCGCTCGGCGTGCCAGTCGCCTACGCGCTCGGCCTCGCCGCCATCGTCGGTGCCGTCTGGACCGACATCCCGCTCGAGGCAGTAATGCTCAAGATCTCGGACGGCACGGACGACTTCGCGCTGCTCGCGATTCCGTTCTTCGTGCTCGCTGGCGGCATCATGGCCGAAGGCGGCATGGCGATGCGGCTCATCAACCTGGCGCGCGTCTTCGTCGGCGCCATCCGCGGCGGCTTGGCACTCGTCAACATCATGGCGAGCACCCTGTTCGGCTGCATCTCGGGCTCGTCGGTGGCCGATACCGCGGCTATTGGCTCGGTGATGATCCCACAGATGAAGAAGGCGGGATTCCCGGTGATCTTCGCGACCAACGTCACCATTTGCGGGTCGGTCCAGGCGCTCCTGATCCCGCCGTCGCACAACGCGGTCATCTACTCGATCGCGGCGGGCGGAACGGTATCGGTCGCGGCGCTGTTCTTGGCCGGCGTGTTCCCGGGGATGCTGTTCGGCCTGTGCCTGATCGGACTCGTTTTGTGGACGTCGTACCGCCGCGGCTACCCGAAGGGCGACCCGATCCCGTGGGGCGCCGTGCCGAAGATCGTCAGCGACGCGTTCTGGGGCCTGGGCACGATCGCCATCATCATGGGCGGCATCCTGTCGGGCGTGTTCACGGCCACCGAGTCGGCCGCGGTCGCCTGCATCTACGCGTTCCTGGTCACGTTCCTGATCTACCGCGACTACAAGTGGCGCGAGCTGCCACGCCTCGTGCATCGCGTGGTCAAGACCGTGGCGATGGTGATGATGCTGATCGGGTTCTCGGTCGCCTTCGGCTACATGATGGCGCTGATGCAGATCCCGGCGAAGATGACGCAGTTCTTCCTGACGATCTCGGACAACAAGTACGTCTTCCTCTTCCTCGTCAACATCCTGCTCCTGCTGCTCGGCACGTTCATGGACTTGGCGCCGATGCTGCTGATCTGCACGCCGATCTTCATGCCGGTGATCGCCAAGCTCGGCATCGATCCCGTGCACTTCGGAATGATCATGATCCTGAATCTCGGCATCGGCCTCATCACGCCGCCCGTGGGGCCGACGCTGTTCGTCGGCTGCGCCATCGGCAAGGTGACGATGGAGCAGGTGTCGAAGGAGCTATGGCCGTTCTACGGCGCGATGTGCCTCGCGCTGCTGCTCGTCACCTACATTCCCGCGATCTCGCTCTGGCTGCCGAGCCTGATGAAATAGCGCCCGGGGCTGGTTGGCGCATTGCAAGGCCGTAGGTGGCGCAAGCCGGCGGGCGCCTGAGTCATGAAGCCCGAAGGCTTGCGCCACCTGCGGCCCTGCTCGTGACCTGCGACTACGCCGCGGATTTCGATCGGAGCGATACCCAGGTGCCCTTCGCCTGCGACGCCACGCACGCTTCGATGAACGCCATCGTGTGCACTCCTTCCTCGATCCGGGGATAGGGGAGGTCGGGAACGGCTTCCTTGAGCTCGCGCGCCATCCGTTCCTGCGCGACTTCGGCGTAGATGTTGCCGAAGGCTTCGCACAGCCCCTCCGGATGACCGCGGGGAGAATGTCCGAGCGCAATGTTTTCGGGCGACAGAAAGGGATCGCCTCGGGTGATCGTGCGCGCCGGCTCGCCTTGGAGGCAGAACCGCAAATAGCTGGGCTCGCGATGCCACCACTCGAGCATCCCCTTCTCGCCGTAAACCCGGAGCCGGATGTCGTTCTCGCCGCCTGCTGCCGCCTGCGTCGCGGTGAACGTGCCGCGCGCTCCACTCTCGAATTCGACGAGCGCGGACGCGTAGTCGATGACCTTGCGGCCGGGCATCAGCACGCAGACGTCTGCCGCGACCTTCGCGATGGGAAGGCCCGAGACGAAGCACGCGAGATGCTGCGCGTGGCAGCCGATGGCGCTCATGACGAGCGCCTGCCCGCTTCGCCCGGGATCGAGCACCCAACGGAGCCGATTGTTCTGCGGTGCCTCCTCGAGGCGCGTCGCGAGGCCGCTCTGGATGTACTCAACCTGCACCAGTCGGACGGGACCGATCGCGCCATCGCGAACCAATTGTCGCGCCTGCCGGGTCATCGGATAGGCCGAATAGGCGTGCGCGATCGCAAACAGGCGTCCGTGCCGCCCGGCACGCGCCGCGAGATCGCACGCCTCGTCGAAGCTGTACGTCACGGGCTTGTCGCAGACGACGTCGAGACCCGCGTCGAGCGCCGCGGCGGAATATGGATAGTGCGTGTCGTTCGGCGTCATGATGGCCACGGCATCGATGCGGTCGGCGCGCTCGCGCTCCTTCGCCAGCATCTCCGCGACGTCGCCGTAGCTCCGCGCGGGATCGAGGCCCACGGCTCTCCCCGCGGCGCGCGCCTTGCCCGCATCGCTCGACACGACGCCGGCCACAACGCTGAACCACCCGTCCAGCTCCGCGGCCGTCCGATGCATGCGCCCGATCCAGGAGCCTGGTCCGCCCCCGACGATCGCGAGGCGCAGCGAGCGTCCGAATTTCTCCCGCAGTGCATTCATTTCTCTTCTCCCATCCGTGATTTTCGGCAACGAGGCGGCATGTTACCGCGGCTGCCGGCTCGCTCCGCGTCGAGCTGTACTAATCCAACGTGCTCTTGAAGGTGCGCAAGCCGATCAGCATCACGACCGTCATGAACGCGACGATGGGCCAGGTTTCGGACAGCACGTCGGTGATCGCGTTGCCCTTGAGCAGCACGCCGCGGACGATGCGCAGGAAATGCGTCAGCGGCAGCACCTCGCCGATCGCCTGCGCCCAGCGCGGCATCCCGCGGAACGGGAACATGAATCCGGACAGCAGTATCGATGGCAGGAAGAAGAAGAATGTCATCTGCATCGCCTGCAGCTGGTTGCGCGCGATCGACGAGAACGTGAGGCCGAGCGTCAGGTTGGCGGCGATGAACAGCAGCACGGCGAGGTAGAGCACGCCCGCATTGCCCTGCATCGGCACCTTGAAGATGAGACGCGCGAGGACGAGCACGATCGTCACCTGGAGGAGCCCGATCATCACGTACGGCACGATCTTGCCGGTCATCACCTCGAGCGCGGTCGCGGGTGTGGACAGGAGATTCTCCATCGTTCCGCGCTCCTGCTCGCGGGTGATCGCGAGGCCCGTCATCAGCACCATCGTCATCGTCAGGATCACGCCCATGAGCCCGGGCACGATGTTGTACTGCGTGACGGCCTCGGGGTTGTAGCGCGGATGCACGACCATCGTGAACGCGCCGGGCGTGCCCGCAAGCGGCGCGAGCGGTCCGGTGAGATCGTGCGCCAGCGCCGACTGCGCGATCGCGCGAAGCGCCGCCACGGCGTTGCCGGTCGCCGTGGGATCGGTCGCGTCCGCTTCGACGAGTACGTCGGGATGTTCACCGCGAATCAGCGCGCGGGAAAAGCCGGCTGGAATGGTGACGACGAATTGCGTGCGGCCCGTCGCGAGTGCCCGGTCGGCTTCGTCTTCGCCGGACGCCTCGCCGATGAAGGCGAAATAGCCGCTGTTCGCGAGCGCGCTCGCGATGCTGCGCGAGAATTCACTCTTGTCGACGTCGAGCAGCATCGTCGGCAGGCTCTTCGGATCGGAGTTGATCGCGAATCCGAACAGCACCAGCTGGATGATCGGGACGCCGACGATCATGCCGAACGTGAGCCGGTCGCGCTTCAGCTGGATGAACTCCTTGCCGACGATGCCGAGCCAGCGCGAGAACGAAAAAAAGTCGGTCATGGCGCGGGGACCGCGGCGTCCTCTGCAGGTTGCGCCGCGCGGCTTTGCATCAGGTGGATGAACACGTCCTCGAGACCCGGCTCGATCCGCTGCCATGTTCGCCCCGGCTCGCTCTTGAACGGCGCGAGGGCGGCGTCGAGCGTGGCGGCGTCGGTGCCGGTGACGTGCAGCTCCGAGCCGAACGCCGCCACCTGATCCACCGCGGGCAACTCGCGCAGGCGCGGAGCGAGTGTTGCGAGGGCCGAGCCTTCGACGGACCAGGCGACGAGCGACTGGCTCGCGATGATCTCGTCTGCCGTTCCCTGGGCGAGGAGACGTCCTCCGAGAATGTAGCCGAGCTTGTGGCAGCGCTCGGCCTCGTCCATGTAGTGCGTGCTGACGAGCACCGTGATGCCGTGCCCGGCGAGCTCGTGCAGCTGGTCCCAGAAATCGCGACGGGCCTTGGGATCGACGCCCGCGGTCGGCTCGTCGAGCAAGAGGAGCTGCGGTTCGTGCAAGAGGCACGCGGCAAGCGCCAGGCGCTGCTTCCAGCCGCCGGAGAGCTGGCCTGCCAGCTGCTTGGCGCGATCGGTGAGCCCGAGTCGTTCGAGCGCGCCGGTGACGCGCGTTTCCACGTTGTCCAGCGAATACATCCGCGCGACGAAGCGCAGATTCTCGCGAATGGTCAGGTCCTCCCATAGCGAGAATCGCTGCGTCATGTAGCCGACGTGGCGCTTGATCGCTTTCGACTCGCGCCGGATGTCGAAGCCGAGGCACGTTCCTTCGCCGCTGTCGGGCGTCAGCAAACCACACAGCATCCGGATCGACGTCGTCTTGCCGCTGCCGTTGGGGCCGAGAAAGCCGAAGATCTCGCCGCGCCGCACGGAGAGGGCGAGATCCCTGACCACGTGGTGATCGCCGAAGCTCTTGTTCAAGCCGCGCACGTCGATGACGATCTCGTCGGCCATAGGTTGAGGCTCGCTCACACTCTGCGCGTTCATGACGCCGGCAGCGTCACGTCCACCGGCTGGCCCGGATGCAGCTTGCCGGCATCGGCGGGCGCCGGCTTCGCTTCGACGAGATAGACGAGCTTCGCGCGGTTTTCCTTGGAATAGAGCACCGGCGGGGTGAACTCCGCCCGATCGGCGATGAACGCAATCGTCGCCGCGAAGGGCGCGGCACAGCCGTCGCACGCGACCGTCACCGACTGACCCAGCTGGAGGCGCCCGAGCAGCGGCTCGGGAACATAGAAGCGCACCTTGACATTGGCCGGCGGCAATACGCTCGCGACCGCGCTGCCGGCGGGCACCCAGTCGCCCACGTTGAAGTACGTGTCGTGCACGAGTCCCGACGCGGGGGCCGCGACGGCGCGCTGCGAAAGCCGCCATTCGCTTTGCGCGAGCACCTCCTTCGCCGCGCGCGCGTCCGCTTCCGCGGCGCGGATCTCGTCCGTGCGAGCGGGCATCTTCGCGGTCGCGATGGCTGCTTCGAGCTCCTTGACGTGGGCATCTTCGCGCTTGAATTGCGCACGGGCGTCGTCGAGCACGGCGCCGCTCACGAATCCGCTCGCGAAGAGCTTTTGCTGGCGCTGCACGTTCGCCGTCGCGAGCTCGCGCATCGCGCGCGCCTGCTGGAGCTGCTCGGCGGCCGTCTCGATCTCGGGCGGCCGCTTGCCGGTCTGCAGGTTCGCAAGGCGCGCGTCGGCCGCACGCAGACGCTCTTCGGCTTCGCGGCGGGCGGCGGTCTCGTTCTGGTTCTCGAGCGCGAACAGCGGCGTGGAAGCCGCGACCTGGTCGCCGCGCTTCACCGAAAGCTGCTGCAGCGTTCCGGCGAACGGCGCCGCGACGCGGACGTATTCCCCTTCGATGTATCCCTGCAGCGGCCGTGGACCTTCCGGCCCGCACGCGGCAACCAGCAGCAGCGCGGCCAGCGCCGCGACGGTCAGGCGCGAGACGTCAATATTTGACGCTGCAACCGTAGGGCGTCGTGCTGCCCACGGTGACCGCCTTGCCCGACATCGCCTCGGTGAGCGCAGCGCGGACGTAGTTGTTCGCGGTCTTCGCATCGGCCGGGTTCGTGGTCCGCTTGTCGTCGATGGCCCCGGCATAAATGACCTTGCCCGCCGGGTCGATGACGAACATGTGCGGCGTCGTCTTCGCTCCATACGCACGTCCGGTGTCGCTCGTCGAATCGAGGAGCGTGGCCAACGGCGCCGCGCCCTGGGACTTCATCCAGTCGCTCATCTGCCCCGGGGTCTTGAATTCCGAATGCGCCGCATTGGTCGAATTGATCGTGAGCCATGCGACGTCGCGGGCGCCCCATTCCTTCTGCAGCGCCGGCATGTTGCCGCTCCCGTAGTGCTTGCGCACGAACGGACATTCGGGATTGGTCCATTCGAGCACGACGTACTTGCCCTTGTAGTCGGCAAGCTGCACCGCCTTGCCGGACGTGTCCGTGATGGTAAATCCGGGCGCCGCAACGCCGGCAACCACCGCGGCGGCAACCCCCGCCACGAACAGCATCGACAGGGGGAGCCAGGGTGAAAGCGGTCTACGCATCGTGTTCTCCTTGGGACGGCTAAAAATACCGCCGGAGGGTGCCGTTGGCAAGGCGGGCTCGGCAGGGGGACAAGTCGAGAGACTCCCTCAAAGCTTCGCGAGCGCCTCGCGCATCGTGCTCCGC
>Ga0207689_10003596_pt1 | contig 14157 bp, 17 predicted proteins | sample KBSMisM52_FD_184312 | JGI IMG/M metagenome (GOLD analysis project Ga0207689, IMG submission 184312) | Miscanthus rhizosphere microbial communities from Kellogg Biological Station, Michigan, USA - KBS Miscanthus M5-2 (SPAdes) (version 2) | ecosystem: Host-associated > Plants > Roots >... | reverse complement strand
CTGAAACTCGGGATGGAAATCTACTCCTATAATGATCATGTTCGGCTCCTTTCTCCCGAGCCTGTTGGTTGGCTTCAGCACCACCAACTTTACTCGGGAATGGGAGCCGACATTGTCATGGAATCAATTTCTCTCATTGGTAACCGGTGAAGCCAAACAATTGGCACAGTCATCAAATCCTGGCAGGAGGATACGAAAGATGCATCACGTGCGCCAAGAGGAACTGCCCTTTGTCGGTAGTTCGCATGAGTTTGTCGGAGCTGCGCAGGGCAACACTAGTGTTTCGGTGTTCCTGTTCCATGGAAAGCCAGGTTCGGGGCCGGGGCCGCACCGCCATCCTTATGACGAGGTCCAGTTTATTCGTGAAGGCCGGGGAGTGTGGACAGTAAGCGGAAAGACCTTCGAGGGCAGCGCTGGAGACATTTTTGTCATTAAGGCCGGCGAGGTCCACAGCTTTAGGGCGGTTGGTGATTCACCACTGATACAACTAGACGTTCACCTCAGCCCCCGCTTCATCCAAGAGAACCTCTAGACCTTGGGTTGAAACGTCGGGTCTCCGCCCGAACGCAAACGCTCTTTGTCAATTGGCGTAACATCTCCATGTCACCAGTAATCCGGTCGATGAGTGTAAGCGCCTGTTTACGTCAACTTCCCCGAAGGCATTCTCTAGGGATTCTTACTTGCAGGAGTGATTGTGAATTCTGCGGGTGGGAGTGGTGTACTTTTTGCTGATTTCAACAGTTGAGTCCATCCCTCTGCCGAACCGTGATATTTCTCATATTGTTCTCTGCCGTAGTCCTCGATCTTTTTTCGGTATGAAGCCGGGGACAGAGTGGCTGCACGGGCAATGAAGAAAAGTCCTTGCACACTGTTTGGTGGATCAGCATTCAAGTAAGCGAGAGCGAGCGGGTAAACACATTGGAAATTCGTTGGATCGAGATCTGCAGCCGTCCGGAGATTAAATTGGGCAGCTTGGTGGTCATGATCACGGAGTGCCCAGAGTCCCAAGGTGCGGTGAAATGCAAAACTACCGCGTGCTTTACGCAACCTGAAATCCTCTTCGCTCATGTCAGGCGGTTTGCTGGCTGTGGTCAGCGCACGAAGACCACGATTCGCAGTGTCCAGTTCCTTTTTTTCACAGAAATCTTGGCTAGCTCCGTCGCCGCATCTCGAAGCCGCCGTCTTTACCATGAGGCCGAGTAGGTTATCTGGATTCAGCTTCAAAAGTTCGTCGAGGGTGTTCTCAAAGTTAGGGAAACTTTGAAGCTCTCGATATGTTTCTAGGAGAATTTCCAACGACCGCTCTTTGAGTCTGCTCTCAGGAACTTTGTTCAAGAATGATTCCAAAGCTGCCGCCTTCGCTTCTGGGCTTTTGCGGTGGATCGCGGATTGGAAGGCATCTTCTTCCGACTGTGGTGTTGTCGCTTGGGCGATTGCAATCGAAATCGTGCTTGCCACAACGACCAGAAAATAAAGGCATCTGGGCAAGACCCAACCCCTCGTACATCAATATTGATACGCCCTCGCTCACATTGTACTGTGCTTGATGGGCGTAATATCCCCCATTTCACCAACAATCGGATCGTGGGTGTAAAAACACCCCGATTTCAACGGTTGAGAACGTAGCGGCTGTTGGCATTTGTCCGGTTACCAAGGATGCATTGTCCCGCGTGACATCTTTGGGACCGCGCCTGTCACCAGTGACAGTTTTCCCTTTCGGGCCCATCCCCTAGATTCACCTCCATAGCGGAGGTTGCCAATCCCATGAAGAGCCAGTTCGCCATCTCTTTGTTTACGATGCTCCTGTTGACCAGTGCTGGGACATTTGCGCAACAGGGTGCTCTCGAATCGCCCGCTGATGTTGCCTTTTGGGTTGCTTACTGGGCGCGGCCAAGAGTGGTTCTGTTTGGGCCAGAGGAGGAAGCCTTCAACAACAATGTCCACGAAATCATGTTCCCCTGGAATGACCACGATGAACCTTCGAACCTAAGCACCCTCGATGACAATGCCCGATGGTTGAAGGATCATCCAAGTGATCGCTTCTACATTCAGGGGTATGCCTCCTCACGCGGAGATCTGATCTACAATCTCGCGCTCTCACAGCGACGGGCGGATTGGGTAAAGCAAGCTCTGATCAGCAGGGGCATTGCGGAGGATCGGATCGTTGTGGCTGCTGGGTGGGGGCAATTGTATCCGGTTTGTCCGGAATTGAACGATGAATGCTGGAGCAAGAACCGGCTCGTCCGCTTTTCTTATTCTCCAAATTGAAATGCCTAACCCTTTTCGTGCCCCAGTCTGTGGTTGCCGTCATAGGATCGACGGGAATCTTGGGAAGGTACTGAATCCTCTGACCATGCGCATCCACTACTCCCTTTACGGACGGCCATACCATGATAACGGTCAATGGCGTTACGGATCCGTTCTAGCGCGATTCGTAATTGATGCTCCTTCTCCTGCTAGTCTTTCGGCGCAGAAGTTGACTGACAAAACACTGGGGTAGCAATAGCTAAGCAGATCGCGAAGGCGAGAATAGTTTTCAAGTTGACCTCCTGCTGTTTACAAAAAAGCACATTTCTAATAAGCCGACCGAAAAATCGCCCGCGCGACGAACTTGAGGCTCTCAAGCACCACTAGGTTACAACGACTGCCCTAATCTCTTCTCTAACTGCGCGCGGTAGGTCCTACTGACGCGTGCCCGCGAATTGTCTTTCAACACCACTTCAAACTCGCCATGCGAGATCGGCTCCAGTTGAAGGATGCTCTCAATGTTGACAATAACGGATCGATGTACCCGAATGAATCTCATCGGGTCGAGCTTATCGACCAGTTCGTTAAGCGCGGCGCGGTACAGCAATTCCTTTCCGGCAACATGCAGATTTACGTAGACACCCGCGGCTTCGATCCAGTCAATGTCTACTACGCGGATGAAGCGTGTCGTTCCTCCGGATTTCACCACCAGCCGGTCAATGCGGCGATTGGTTGTCGGCGTGGTCGAAATCATGCGAAGGATGCGTTGTCCGAATTCCCGTGCACTGCGTTCGTCGAGGCGCCCTTTGACCCGTGCCATGGTCGCCTCAAGCCGTTCATCGCTGAAGGGTTTCTGCAGGTAGTCCAACGCATTGGCCTCAAAGGCCCGGATCGCATGCTGATCATATGCCGTGACAAAAACCGTGAGTGGCATTCGGTCGGTTCCCACTGTATCGATGACGCCAAGGCCGTCGAGTTCAGGCATTTGTATGTCGAGAAACACCAGGTCGGGGTGCTGATTCTCAATCACCTCAACGGCGGCCTGGCCGTTCGTGGCTTCAAGTATGGTTGCCACATCGCAATCCTTACGCAGCAGGTCGATGAGCCGCTGGCGGGCGGGAGCTTCGTCGTCGGCAACCAGCACGCACATGCGTTCACGCAGGAGCGTGACCATTGGGTTCCTCTTTCATACACCGCAGTGGCAACGATATTGCGACTTCGGTTCCGCCACCGATGCGGGGCCTCACATCAAAGTGGCTAGCGCCATTGGGATACAGACCGGCGATCCGCTCTCGGGTTACCGACAACCCAAGGCCCGTCGAGGTCTCCAGCGTCCAGCCGAAGGGCAGTCCTACACCGTCGTCCAGTATGCGGATGTCGAGACGGTCATTGGAACGTTGTGCCAAGATGATCACGGTACCTCCGGAGGATCGCCGGGAAATTCCGTGACGGATGGCATTTTCCACCAGCGGCTGAACGAACAGGCAAGGTACGGAAGCGTACTTCACATCCGGCGAAATCTGGGCCTCGATCTTCAGTTGGTCTCCAAATCGAATTTTCTGGATGGCGACGTAGTGGTCGAGAAACGACATCTCTTCCGCCAGCGGAATTTCCTGCCTGTCTTTCGATTCGAGCGAGAGCCGAAGCAAATCGCCTAAGTGTTCAATCATGCCCCGTGCCAGCCGCGGGTCACGCTCGACTTGGGAAGAAATCGTGTTCAGTGCGTTGAAGAAAAAATGCGGATCGAGCTGCATACGCAGCGCATTCAAACGAGCCTCAGAAAAATTTCTTTCCAGCCGCTCCATCTGCAATTCGCTGGAGAGGTAATGCTTGTAGTAGTGGTAGACCTGACTGGCGCCGAGGATCAGCCAATATACCAACCAACTCCACAGAAACATTCCCCGAAGGGCACCCGCGAGAATTCTGGTGTTCTGCAAGGAGCTCCATGGGCCAATACCCAGGACCGCCTGCGTCGCAGCGAACACATAAATATAGAGAGAAGTGAATATTAGGCTGGATAACAAGTGGGCCAGCAGGCGCTGCGGAAGTTGTTTGCGGGAAAACGGCAGCCTGCGGTCTGCCCAGAGAATCAGCGGAGTCACCAACGCCCACGACCACCACTGCGCCAGCGAACCCAGCAAAGTGCGGTGCCAGTTGCCCATCGAAAAGCCGGGCAGTGCAAACAGGCAGCCGATAGCGGTCCAGGCCAGAGTCGCCAGTGCAATGCGGCCCAGCAGGTTTTTCAGCCGATCTATCAAGGTCGATGTTATGCCCACCTCTAATGACGAGACAAGCTAACGCCCTTCAGATCGTCGAGGCGCATGATCAGGCCCCATCCGTAGAAGTTGTTCGCAAGTGCTACGTCGAGTTCATTATCGCCTGCTTTGAGTGGCAGGACGAGAGAACCATTTTCCAGGGAGCATCGCCCATCAGGCACCTTTCTCGCCGATGGAGGCTGATAGAGATTCTTGTCCGCGAAGACCGGCTGGCCATTGACGAACACCCAAATCTCGCGAGCCCATCCGAGGGCCACACTCTTCTTCTGTGCGCTCTGCGAATGGATCGTAGTCTTGAGCCACACCACGCCGCGTTCTTCCCTCGAAAAGGGCAGACCATACTCGCGACTAGCGTTGACTAACCCGCCACGTTCTGCCGTCAGCTGTTTCCATGAAGTGGGTAAGTCCGCTAATGCGGGCTCGTGATCAGCGGCAAGTTTCGAGGGTGGCGCAATTTGCCAGTTCCGTACAAATCGGCCATCGCCGGCCGTGGGATCTTTCTCTGCCGCTTTAGCAAGACCTTCAGTAGCGCCCGGAGTCACGGTCAGGTTGGCGAAGATTCCCGGCCCTTGAAGCGCTAACCCTCCATCCAAGGTGTCGCCTTCAAGATGGCCGACTTTCAGTGACGGAGCCTTTGTTCCGTTGATGAAGACGTTCATTCGCTGTCCCGACACCACGAGCTTGATATGGTTCCATTCGCCCTGGCGTACAGGTGCGGGCTTCTGGTACTGCGGGAACATGTCCCATAACAAAACGCCGTGCGTCTGTGGCGCGTACTGTATGCAGTCAACGGCCTGCTCGCACTTCGGCCGAGGCCGCAGGTAGAAGAGGCCGTAGGTGTCTTCATCACGGCGCCGAAATGCAAATCCTGCACCCATACTGGTGGTGGCGTCGACGTCATACTCGATGGTCCCGTCGCGAAATGTGAAATCGTTGAGCACCGCCTGCCCAGTCTTGATCTTCTTGGCATAGTCCCCCGCCTTCAGCTCAATCGCGTCGAACCCGTTGTGTTGGACGAAATCGGCGAGGCCAGAGGTAGTCCAGTGGTCCGCGGTCATGGCAATCTTGATCGGCTCCGCCGCCCAGGCAGCCGCAACCATCGACATCAGGAATAACCACACGAAAATATGCAATGTTTGTTTCGCCGGCCAACCACTTCTTGCGGAGGAACCCTGGTACGAATTTGTCATGACCTGAGGCTATTTGAACAAACGGCGGTGGAGCGAGGCATATGTTGGTGTACGGACAGGGCTGTTACGAAACGGTATTCCGTGTTGCAGACAGGATGTCACCGTCAGCCGCAGCAGTCACTCGATCCTTTTAAGTGGCGCAACGTGTTCGTCGAATCATCGGCGAGTCATCGGCAAGCCGGGGTTATCAATTCGTCTCGGATTGGTACCGACAACCGCGCTTCGTCGTTCAAGGTCTGCTCTCGGGCGGATGCTACCTGCGAATCTATCAGCGCAGCCCTTCGAACAGATCGGATTCGCGCGCGCGTCCGCCATTTACGAAACTGAACGCGCGATAAAATTCCTGTGTTCCCCAGATCGCCTTGTGGTTCTCGGCGGATAGACGTTCCAGGTTTTTGTAGATGCTCATCTGTGTCTTGTGACACGAGACGGCTTTCCAGACGGTCGGCCAGAACTGCCCCGTGTCCATGACTGTCGTGAGGGCCCAGTCTGGCCATGGCGACGACTTTCGCTCGATACCATCCACTTTGGAGATCAGGCCGCGCAGCGCAGTTTCATAGGCTTCCCATTTTTTCCGGCTCCACTCGATGTAGTACAGCTTCGACACGCGATGGGGTTGGCCCGACCCATGTTCTCCGGCGGCGGCGACGACCGCGGCGGTCGTGAGCTGCGAGATGGCGATGTGGTCGGGATGGCCGTAGGCGCCTTCGGGACCAAACGTAATGACGACGTGGGGCTTCACTCGACGGAGATGGTCGACAATCCGTGCTATCGCCTCAGCGACGTTCACCTGATCCAGGTCGCCGTCGGAGTAGTCGAGGAAATTGACCTCGTGCACGCCTAAGACCCTCGCCGCTTCGCGTAGCTCGGCCTCGCGCACACGACCGACGACCTCAGGCAGCGGCTTTTCTCCGCTTTCGCCGAAGCGGCCACGTTCTCCGCGCGTGGCGGTCACAAGATAGGTCTCGACTCCCTCGCTGGCGCATTTTGCCAGTGTTCCTCCGATGCCGAGGGATTCATCATCCGGGTGTGCCAGCACACCCATCAATTTCAGTGGCCGAGATGCTGTCTGCGACGGAGTCATTGCTGATGCCTCGAATTCAGCACGGCGAGCCGCACGTGCGGTTCGTTCTCGGCCTCGATGATGGCCCAGCCACAATGCACACCGCCCATGCCGCCCCAGTCGAAATGATTGAGATACCCGGCCCTGTTGACCAGGTCGTCCACGTTTCTACAATTCTGTTCTGCATGTGGCGCCTCGACGAGGTAGTGATCCATGAGTCCCCCATGACCCGCTCACGCACCCACCGTCCACCCGCAGGTCCAAAAGTAGCGGCCGTACGCATAATCCGTAAAGATTACTGGTTACGCGCTGCCGGCAGCGAATGTCACCGGCCCAAGGCCGTGCGGATGCGCGCCAGGTGGTGCCAGCTGTGGCGCAATGCGTGGTCCTCAATGACGAACTGCGCGGTGACAGGTGCGCCATAGCTCAGAGAGAAGGGCGCCGCGCGATCCAGCTCGTCATTCGTAAACGCGCGTACCGCAGCGGCCGCTTCACGACTGTTCCGGCGCAAGAGGTCGAGCGCGGCAGCTTTCGTGACCCCTGCCTGTTCGTGGGCATGCTTGGCATTCAAGTCGGCGACAACGTCCCAGGTGACGTCGGTAACGGCCTTGCCACTGGCGATTGCCCGCGCGAGATCAACCTCAATAGGATAGACGCTGGCAACATGATGCACGATGACGCCGACCGAACGGCCGTCTCTCCCACCCTCCGACACTGGCGTACGCCACTGCTTTTCTGAGAGTCCTTCAGCAAAGGCAAGCAAGCCGGCAGCGCCTTCCTCGATGCGATCAGCCAGTGATTGAGCACGCTGAGCCACGGAACCTCCGGTCCTGAGTTGCTCAAGATCTTCGCTCGTTTGTGTCTCCTTCACAATCGTATTCATTTCGGTAGTCTCCTTTTATTCATTCTCTTTGGATTAGTAACTTTTTGCGATCCTCTACTATGCGACCGGCGGTTCCCGCATACAGTTATTCCTCTGTGAATGCTGCAATGAACAACCTGAGCCCAGGCGCTCGGGGTTGCCGAGGCCGGACTGGTTATTCAACCCTTTGGGGTAATTTTGGCAGCAAAGGATTGCGCCACTATTTTTCCGTTCCGCACAATAAACGTGTCGGTAGCGGCTTCGTAGGAATTGTCAGCGGTTTCTGCACTCCACAAGATGTAGGCGTAGTCTCCCTCAGAGTATTGCTGCCGCATCGAAAACGTGGCGCCAGGCTTTGAAAACTCCGAAACGAGAGCCTGAAAAAAGGGCTTGATCGCGGCGGGGCCTCTCAGAGGTCCGCCAGGTACAAACAGCACGGCATCCGAGGAGTAATCAGCAAGTACGCCATCGAGGTCACGCTCGCCAAAGCATTTCAGATGTTGATTGACGACATCGCCTGTTGTTGGCATTGGTCATCTCCTTCCCTGCTCTGATTGAATTGACTTGAAGCGCCTTTCACATCTGCAAACGCTTCAACGAGGTTTACTATGCGCCACCACTGCAGGCCATGCTTACCCATACGTCCGGTTTTCTTGCTCAAGTCTCAGTTGCCGTATGATGATTTGCTCAAGAGTCCGGGAAGATTTGCTGGAGGCTGTATGGATCTGCTTTCAGACGTCTGAAGGTGGTGAACCTCCAAGGGGGCTGAGTACGAAGAACAATGCCAGCTGCTTTGCTACGATCCACCCCATCCTGGGATGCAGCACTGGCCCGCTTTTGCGAGTTGAAAAACTTTCTCTAATGGAGTTTCATTTCCGGCTACTTTCGCCGGAATAACGAGAGAACTCGGTCTGATCTGGTTGATCTCTATTGTCGAATTAGTGGCTCTTGAACGCACTGAATGGCGCAACACTAGAGAGCCGCGAGTCCCTATCCTGCTATACAAATTGCCAGACGGATTTCAGGCATGTAGCGAATTTATTTCCTTTTCGACAAGGGACAGCAGCTGAGAAGGACGCAGTCTCACAGATTCTGCCAAATTAAACAAAGCGCTAAGCGACGGGCTTTTTTCACCCCTTTCTAGTTGGCCTATATAGTTTCGGTGATAACCGGTCGCGTGGGCGAAAGAATCTTGGGAATGACCAGATTTTTCTCGTAAACGGCGAAGAACCGCACCGAATGAGATTTGCGGTGCACGAGCCATGCTGTGTCGCCTGATCTTTGGCATGGGCCAACATTCTTATGTTGACCACAATTGTGCGACCCACCTATAGTGTGTAATAACAAGGTTCAAACGGCAAAATCGGCATTCAAAGGAAGTTGTCTTGAGTTCGTTCGCGACAAACCGTCCCTATGTCTTAGTAGTCGGCGAAGAAGCTTCCAACGACTCTTGTAGTCCATCGCAAGTCTCGGACGAGACACTGATGGTTCGGATAACTGAAGGCAGCAATGAGGCACTCGCACTGCTTTTTCGTCGTCACGCCCGGGCGGTGCGTAGGGTCTGCTATCGCGTACTGCGAGACTCCTCCGAAGCCGATGATTTGGTTCAGGAAATATTTATCTTGGTTCACCGCGAATGCAAGGCATTCGACTCTTCCAGAAGTCCAGCAAGATACTGGATTCTCGAAATGGCCGTTCGTCGTGCCATTTCTCGGCGACGTTACTTAAGCTCGCGGCATTTCTATACAAGGCTCGATCTAGCCGACGCGGGCGATGAGCTTGCTGACCCCCGATCTGCCCCTGCGAAACTCGATGATTTGATTGACGCAGGGACCCAGAGTGGCCTCCTTCATCGTGTGTTTGCATCGTTGTCAGTTGACCAGAAACAAACCCTCCGCCTTTTCTTTATGGAGGGGTATTCGCTTGATGAAATCGCCGCCAAACTGGGGCAGTCAGTCGGGAACGTGAAGCACCACTATTTCCGGGGCTTGGAGAAATTGCGGAAAGAGCTTTTTGGTAAGGTGGGTGACCGAGCAAAATGATAAAAAGTTCTGCTCAAACCAGGAGTGGGGGCTGTGTCACTCTCCGAACCAATAGCGAGTTCCGAGAGCTCTGTGCCGTTTCGACCTCAGGCCAACTGGCTGAGGAGGAACAGAAGAAACTGCAGGAGCATCTCGTCGTCTGCCAGTCCTGCAGGGAAACACTTCAGCAATACGAAACTGTTGTCAGTCACGGAATCCCCAGGATCGCTGCTACTGAAGTCGGGGAATCTGCTGAACCAAATTCGTCTTGGTCCGCGGAAGAAGCAGAGAAGGATTTTTTCAAACGCTTAGCCCACAAAGAAGAGCAGCAGGCACGCAAGTTTTCAAGCCCAGCAGATACTTTTTCATCCTCCCATCGCCTTCCGACATTTTCCAGCGAATCAGCTTGGCGGCACGTGTGGATGCTGTACGCAGCTGTCATCTTGCTTTTCGCCTCATTCAGTTTCTATGCCTATCGCGTCGGTTTGCACCGCGGAACTGATAGTGCGAAGCTGGTTGCTCCCTTCCCTATTGCCCAAACCCAGCCCTCTTTGGAAGAGCAACTCAGCGACGCCGGGCATGAGAGACAAATCGCGCGCACTGAGATCGAACATCGAGATAGGACTATCGCGGCGATGCGGCAGCGATTGGCCCAGCTAATCGCCGAGATTAATGATTTGAAAACGGCAAAAGATCAGCTTGAAAATGATTCGCATGCTCGTGATGCGACCAGCCAACTGTTAGCTCAGCAAGGCACGGACCTAGCCCAGAGGCTGGATGCCACTCAGTCCAATTCACAAGCGCTGCAACAAAAACTCGAAGATCTCGCCCGACAGTCAAGCCAGGATGCAGCTCGTGCGAAGACTCTCGATGCCAAGGTCGAGGACCTCAACCGTCTGCTTCGTGATCGGGAAGCTTCGCTCGATCAAAAGGATGAGCTTCTTTCCCATGACCGCGACATTCGTGAATTGATGGGTGCGCGAGAGCTGTACGTCGCCGAAGTCTATGACGTGGCGCGGAGTGGTGAGACACAGAAGCCTTATGGTCGAGTGTTTTACACCAAGGGCAAATCTCTCATCTTTTATGCCTATGATCTCGATCACCAAGCCGGATTCAAGAATGCGAACACATTTCAAGCCTGGGGCCGGCGGGGCCCCGAGTCCGAACGAGCTCTCAGCCTGGGAGTTTTCTACGAGGACAGTGCCTCCAAGAAAAGGTGGATACTGAAGTGCGACGATTCTAAGACTCTAGCCGAGATCGATGCGGTGTTTGTGACGGTTGAGCCCAATGGAGGGAGTCCAAAGCCAAGCGGCAAGTCTCTTCTTTTCGCCTATCTCAGAGTTGATCCGAACCATCCGTAGGCGCCCTGCCCGTTCGAGAAATGCCATCAAAAAGACGATAATTTCTGGTTTGGATCTCGTGTTTCCGTAAATCTCGCACCCTGTCGTTGGCAGTGCCAGCATCCGGAGCTTGAAGTCGTGCGCGCAGCGCTCGGCGCTGCTCATTTCGCAAGTGGTGGAGCATCCGTAGTTCAAATCTGCTTACACCGACCAAATTGCTGATATCCAAAATTGCCCCACTCAAGCCAAAACCGAGTGTCCAGTCCCACGACATAGTTTACAAAGTGTCCGGGACACATTTTGTAAAGGATGTCATGAAACTGAACACAAACCCAGGTTTGAATGGGCCACCCGCCGAATTCGCGTCGTTATATACTCCCGAAATGAAGCGGGCCGTCCGAAGTCGCCGCAAAATATATGGGCAACTCCTGAAGCATGCCCGATACCAACCCCATCGGGAATGCTGCGGAATTCTAGCGGGGCAGGATGGGATAATCACGCAGGCGTTCCCTGCGAAGAACGTCGCTGCTGATCCAGTCAGGAATTACGAGATTGCATCAACGGAGATCACGAGCCTGATGGAGGAACTCCGCAAGCGGCGACTCGAATTCCTAGGGATTTATCACTCGCATCCGCATTGGCTGGACACGAACGAGCCCTCGCCCAAAGATATTGCGTTGGCCCACGCTGAAGCGATCTATTTCATCGTGACGCCTCGACCGTACGCAACCACGCCCATCCGGGCATTTTCAATCCGAGATCGGCATGCGATGGAACTTGAAATTCAAATTTTGCCATAACTCAAATGCGCAGCCGCTAGGGTCCCCAAGCCAGAAGAGGCGAACTTCTTCCACTAATTTAGTTCACGGACCCAGATGTTGCGGAAGCTTAGCGGCGGGCTGGGGTCGCCGTGGGCTTGCAGTTTGATGGGGGCACCGTCGAATTTTTTGTAGAACGGCTGGCCTATGTAGCGGGTCTCGCCTTTTAGTTCGAAGTGATTTTGCACCAGGACTCCATTGAAGAAAACTGTCACGTAGGCAGGCGATTTCACTGAGCCGTCATTATTGAAGACCGGGGCGGTCCAGGCGATGTCGTAGGTTTGCCATTCGCCGGGCTTGCGGTTGGGGTTGGCTAGCGGGATGGCCTGCTTATAGATACTGCCGGCTTGTCCGTTAACGTAAGTCTTGTTGTTGTAGTTGTCAAGGACCTGGAGTTCGTATCCGGCGTCTTGAGGGCCGGTGGAGGCGAGGAATACTCCGCTGTTGCCGCGGGCCTGGCCCTCGCCGGTGACATTTTCGGGAACTCTCCACTCGACGTGAAGCTGGTAGTTCTTGAAGGTGCGCTTGGTTTCGATATTACCGGCTTTCTTGTCCACCGTGACGATGCCGTCGGCGACGGTCCACTTCGCGGGCGCGGAGCGGTCCTGGGCGGAGACCCATTCGTTGAGATTCTTGCCGTCAAAGAGAACGATCGCGTCGGAGGGCGCGGCTGCACAGGTTGCGCCGGGAGTGACAACTTTGGGCTCGGGCTGCCAGACTTCAGTGTCTTCAGGTTTGGCGGTGGGTTGTTGTTGGGCGAAGAGTGCGGACGACAAAGCGATCAGGAAAGCAGCGGTGAAGGCTTGGGTGCGCATGGCGTTTTACAGAATACACCGGGAAGAGGGCTGCGGCAGTAGTCGCGACCAATACCGATATTATCCAAAACTACCCGCTGCAAGACTGGAAGAGTACCGATCAATTTTGCGAGATGCCGAGCTAACGCCGCTTTCGGCACACGGCGCAATGCGGTTCCACCCCACCTTCTACACGTCAGTTGGGATGGAGGACGCAGATGCAACGACTTTTCAGAAGTCTGCTTCATTTCGGCAATCGGCACAATTACCATGCGCTGCTCCTGCCGACAGGTCATTAAACTTCTGCATTCCTTTGAACGGCGAAACTACAACGTCACCATTGCGCGTGGCCGCTGTTGGCCGAAGCTCCCTCGGGGTTAGTTGGCTTCAGGTGTGGGTAGATGGCGTTAAATACTTCACCGAGCATGATGCGGGCACGCCAACCCAAAAGCTTATGAATAATTACATTTATCTACCTAACGGCAAACATGCCGTGACAATGATCGCAAAAGAAGCGGACGGAACAAGCATCAAGAAAACGGCGAACATCCTTGTCGTCTCTCCTCCAACCCCATAGGCGTTGGTCGACGATGTAGCGGATTTGTATGGATGCAAAACGAAACGGCCCTCACACTGAGGGCCCTCTTCACTACACTAGCTCGGTAGGTAACTGTTGAAACATCCCCATTACACTCATCTTCCTTAAAGAAACGTGCGGGCTACGGGGTCTCTTGGAGTCCCCGCTTGCCATTCTGGGTCCGATGCCCGCGTTGACATCCCCTGCTCGGACCAATACAGGGGACCGGTGATCTATTTTCTCATTGCGAGGGCTGCACTACCCCAGAACTGTGCCAGGTCGATTCGCGTTGGTGTGGTGAGAGATTCTGAGGAATTCCTCTTGGTCAACCGAAACTTATTCCGAGTGCATGGGTTCGTCAGGGGAGATCGATTACATCTCACCCCCGACGAAGGAGTATCCCCATGTCCTCCCTTTTAAGGCTCTTAGCACTCGCCCTTCTCGCCGTTCTTTGCGGCTGCAGCAACACATTGAATCCCTTTTGCGGCAGCTCTCGGCCTGCACCTCTAATCGGTTCACTCTCACCCAGCACGGTAGCCTTTGCTCAAGTGCAGCAGGGCGTGCTGCTTAAGGTCAATGGCAGCAACTTTGTTTCTGCATCCGAGATTGTGATCAGCGGAAAACCTCTTGGCCCGACAGTAAACTCCAGCCAGCAACTGCAAATCACGCTGACCACCGGCGTGATTTCCGGCCCCGGACAATTCAGCATCAAGGTGATGACACCCAGCGGGAACGTCGGCGACGTGGGTTGTACAAGTGGTGGCACGAGCAGCGCTCTGACCCTAACGGTGCAGTGAGCATCCGAACGTTGGGTGAGATAGATCGCGGACCAAGAACTGGAAGCGATCAGGCGGCAAGCACACTTGTGACAACGCCTGATCTATAAGAGCAGTTGACTGCGCCAAGGGCGGAGTCACTGGTGCCAAAAACTTGTCTCGAGCTCCTGCTATTTGCAATTCTGATCTGGGA
>Ga0207689_10003594_pt1 | contig 14159 bp, 8 predicted proteins | sample KBSMisM52_FD_184312 | JGI IMG/M metagenome (GOLD analysis project Ga0207689, IMG submission 184312) | Miscanthus rhizosphere microbial communities from Kellogg Biological Station, Michigan, USA - KBS Miscanthus M5-2 (SPAdes) (version 2) | ecosystem: Host-associated > Plants > Roots > Rhizosphere... | reverse complement strand
GGTCAGAATATCGTTGCCGTCGGCGCCGAACAGATAATCGTCGCCGCCCATGCCATTGAGCGTATCGTTGCCTTCATAGCCGTAGAGCTTGTTGGCGAGATCGGTGCCGGTGACGAGATTGTCGATCGCATTGCCCTTGCCGATGTAGGCCGCGCCAGTGAGCGTCAGATCTTCGACATTGGCGCGCAGCGTCACGTCGACCGACGAGATGACCAAGTCGTGACCCTCGCCGGCATTCTCGTAGGCGAAGTCCGTCGCGTCGTTTACGTAATAGGTATCGTCGCCCGTACCGCCGTACATCCGGTCGTAGCCCGCGTCCCCGGACAACGAATCGTTGCCAGCGTTGCCGAACAGATAATCGTCGCCATCGTTGCCGGTCAGGCTATCCGCGCCGCCATTGCCGTAGAGCTTGTCATTGCCGCCGCCGCCGTCGAACTCGTCATTGCCGACGTTGCCATTCAACGTGTCATTGCCGTCGTTTCCACCGAAGAAAACGCCTTGGGTGCCAGCCCACATCACGTCGTCAAACCCCGATCCGGTGATGTGCTCGACGCTTACTATCGTGTCGACGCCAATATCGGCGGGGTCACCTGATCCAGACGATCGAATCTGCCCGGTCGCAAGGCGCAGATCGACTATGATTCCGGCGAGGACCTCGGTGTGATTGTAATATAACCAGTCGCTCCCACCGGCCCCGTCATAATAATCGTTTCCGGCACCACCTTCGAATAGATCCTGGTCAGGCCCGCCATAGGCAGTGTCGTTGCCGGCTCCATCGACGACCGTATCGCCGCCGAACTCTCCACCGCTCCCGGTGTGGAAGACATCGTCACCGTCGCCGCCGATCAGAATGTCAGGACCAGCCCCTCCATCGAGGATGTCGTTACCATCGCCGCCTTCGATCCAGTCGTTGGCGTCTTCTCCCTCGAGAAAATCATTTCCGGCGTCGCCGTAAAGGTGATCAGCTCCGTCACCACCGTGCAAACGGTCGTCGCCGTCGCCGCCAAAGAGATAATCTTCGCCACCGGCGCCGATCAGACCGTCGGAGCCCGCCAGCCCATTCAAAATATTGCCAGCATCATTGCCGGTGATGACATTATCCAGCTCGTTGCCATTCCCGGTGACGGGCGCATTTCCGGTCAGCATCAGATCTTGCTCACCGGCAGCCAGTGTGTAGTCCACCGAGCTTTGAATGGGTCCGGGCGTGCCTGAGTAAACTACGAAATTCGCGGCGCTGATGGTGCCTCCGCCAGAAAAATGCACGTCGGCAAATTTCTGTGCCTGTAGTGGTCCATTTCCGTCGGGATCGTAAAAGAGCTGGATGGTCCCAACCTCATTGGAACCGGTCCACAAGATGCGTTGGCTAGCAGTCGTTGCAGGACCAAGGCCAAATGCGCCTGCGCTGAGCTGTCCCGGGGCGAGTCCTAGGAAGACGCTGGAGTCCAGATAAATCTTGTCGTCGGGCCCGGAAAAGTCGGTGATGCGATCGATGCTGGCCAAATCGTTGAAGTAAAAGCGATCGGCGTCCTCGTTTCCGGCCAGTGTGTCACTGCCGAGGCCGCCGATCAGAATGTCAGATCCTTTGCCGCCTGCCAAAAGGTCATTGCCGGCGCCGCCGCTCAGGAAGTCGTCCCCATCCCTGGTTTCAACGTAATCCGCTCCGGCGCCCGTGATGACCGTGTCTCCGTACGGGCTGCCAATGATCTTGAACGTCTCGAAATTAGTAAGTTGGGTCCGGTTACAGTCGATGGTTCCATCGGCTGCGACCACAAATTTGGCAGCGCTGTTGAACCACCAGAAGTCGCCCTCGAACAAATCGTTTCCGGCACCTCCATCGAGGAAAAATGCATCGTGGGCATAGGTTTGCGTGATGTAGAAATGGTCGTCGAAGTCGCCGCCGGGAAGATAGGCAAACTCGACCTGCTCCATGTAAATTCCGCCGGCTGTGCCCCAGAACTGGGTGCCATCACCCGACAATGACACTTGGAGAGGTCCTGATTGGGCCACTTGGTACGACAGGATGTCCCGGCCCGCTTCCCCGTAAATCGCATCGGACGTCGTGCTCAGGACGGTAATGTGGTCGTTGCCGGAGCCGGCATGGACAGTGGCTGACTCGAAGTTGGAAGCTGCGATTCCGCTTGAGGTCGTGATCGTGTTTGCGAAGGTGACCGTCAGGTCCTGAGTATAAGCGCTGAGATTGTCGAAGAAATAGTCTGTCCCGGACCCACCGTTGAAATTCCCGCCGGTCGACGCACCAAAGACCTGGTCGTTGCCGCTTCCTGTATTGACGTTATCGACGCCCGATCCAGAGTAAATCTGGTCATCGCCGCCGCCCGTTGTGATATTGTCATTGCCGGACCCGCTATGGATTTCGAACGTCTCGAAATTTGCGAAGCTTCCGAAGCTGCTCGTGATGCTTCCACCGCTAACGAGGAAGCTGAGACCGGTCGTCAGTAACGAGCCGTTGAATTTGAGCAGGTCTTGGCCCGCGCCCCCATCCATGCTCACGCTAAGCCCGGCGGTGTTCGAGCCAAGCTTCAGGTCAAACGTGTCATTGAAAGCGGTTCCGACATAGTCGACGCTTTCGGCGTTATAGATGATGATTCCGCCGGCAGCAGGGTTGGCGAAGGATCCCGCGTTCCCGTACAACACGCCTGTATTGTACAAATCCCACGCGTCGAAGGTCGCCCCTGCGCCCCAATCGACATGAATGACCAGATCGTCGTGACCGTCGAGTGCATCAATTACGATGCTCTCGTTGGGAGGCGTGTCAAAAATGAGCGTATCGTCACCGTCCGTGGCGACGAAGATTCCCTTGGGATTTACAAAGACTGCCACCAACGCCCCCAATCAGCTCGGACGCTAGCGACAACATGTTACGATGCAATAGAGAAGTGGCCAGCTGAGACTACAAGTCTGATCAACTGGTGTCCGCTTTCGACCCATTGGGGACATTAGTCTGGATTGGGACGATACTCCAAAAGATCACCTGGCTGGCAGTCGAGCGCCTTGCAGATCGCGTTGAGCGTATTGAACCGGAATCCCTTCACCTTCCCGGTCTTGAGCAGCGACAGATTGGTAAGCGACATGCCGATCTTCTCGGCGAGCATGCTCAAGCTCATCTTCCGCCTGGCGAGCATCACATCGACGTTGACGATGATGGCCATCAGAGGATCGATTCATTGTCTTCGCGCATCGCCGCGCCGAGCCGGAAGGCCTCCGCAAGCAGGAGCGCGAGCGCCCCGCCGACGAACAGTCCGAAGCCGAACTGCCCGTCGACGCGAGCGCTGCGCAGACCGCTGGCGCTTTCCGAGATTATAGGGAGAAGTCGGAATTCACCAGCGGTCGTGTGAAGCTGCGAAAGCAGGAGGGGCGGAAGCGCGATCGCCCGCAGCCAGTACCAGACGTTCAGTGCGATCAGCATCCATCCGATGAAGCGAAGGCGGCGGACGGCAACATCGTTGAAGGGCTGCCCGCTCGCGATCTGCTCGATGAGCCTCAGAAGCATCAGGAAGACGCTGATCCACAGGCCGCAGGCCAGCAGCATGTCGAGGGACTGCAGCGCCGCATAGGTGGGTCCGCCGCTGCGCACGTTGAGCGTGCCCCGGTCGAGCGAGAGAGTCCCGACGGAAGCGCCCAACACGCTCTGAACATTCGTCGACGGCGCAGGGTCGATGCGCAGCGGAAGGGTGGTAGTGGCCGCACCTCCGCTCGCGGCGGCGCCGATCACGGCAGCAAGGCCGATGAGGCCCGCAACGATCGCAACCACCATTGCGGCATATAGGCAGATCTTGAGTAAGCGGACGGTCATGCGGGGGCTCCTTTGAACCGCCGCCTACACTCATCTTTCATGAAATGCAATGAATTTTTTATGTTTTACGTAAAATACCGAAGGGAAGTGCTGAGCTTCCAAACGCCGCTGGTGGTCCGTGCCTTGCTGGTCCGGAAATCGGTCGCCATCCGATCGAGCGCCGCATAATCGCTGCGCTCCACCGCCTTGTGGACGGCATCGACGACGATCTTGCGCTCGACCAGCTCATTGCCATCGACGTGTGCCAAAGTGATTTCCTGTTCGACAGCGAGAAGGTTGTGACCCGATGGGGACACAAAATAAAAGGTGCCGAGAAAAGCCGCTGCCGCGCCAAGCGCGCTCGATCGCAGCCCCGGGGCCATAGAAACGCTCCTACATTGCCGGCGAGCGTATCGCGGATATGTTGCGGATTAGTTCCTGCCGGCGTGGACGTGGCCCAAGCGTCAACATTTTACTTCTTCACCAAGCTTACAAAACAGCCTGCAGCCAGCCAGCTGGTTGCCCGAGATCCATGCCATGAGCGCCTCCTAGGTTCGGACCTAGTGGCAGCATTCGACCCGAGGCTGCCGCTAGAAGCGATTCGAAAGGACGAGGCTACCAGATGACGTCAGTAGTCGGATCGAACGTGCCAACCACGTCGATCTCCATGTCATAACCGCCACCATCGACGTCCAAGAAAAGATGAGTGACTCCTCCAACGATAGTCACAGTCGCTTGCCCTGCCGCGTCGCCACTCGGAAACTGGACGAATGTAAAAGCCTGATTTCCATCGCTGGTGGAATCGGCATCAATTACCGAGAGGTCGATCTTGTCGATCCCGGTTTCGAAGTCTTCGATCTCATCTGCCGAATGCACGACTGATTCCGTCGCTGCGTTGAAGATGAATGTGTCAGAACCGGTCCCGCCATACATGTAGTCGCGGCCGTCACCTCCGGTGATCTTGTCGTCGCCGGCGTCGCCGGCAATGTAGTCGCTCAGGCTCCAGCCATAGAGCAGATCGTTGCCGTCGTTACCGTACAGCGTGTTGCTGCCACCTTCGCCATAGAGGACGTCGTTGCCGCCCCAGCCGACTAAGGTGTCGTCGCCGTCGTCACCATGGATTTCATCATTCCCGGCGCCGCCTGCAAGATGGTTGTCCAACAGGTTGCCGTAAAGCTTTGCGCCCGTGCCGAGCGTGATCTCGCCCCACTCAATGTCGTCCTGAAGCGTGTAAGATGCGAAGGATTCGAAGATGGTATCGGTGCCTTCGCCATCAGCCTCGTCGACCACGTCGGTCAGGCTGTCGATGACGTAAATATCGTCACCAGCTCCGCCGTGCATGACATCGTCGCCGGCGCCGCCATCGAGATAATCGTTGCCCTTGCCGCCAGTTAACGTGTCCGTCCCCGCGTCGCCATAGAGGCCGGTGTCTGTGCTGCCGGCATAGAGCGCGTCGTTGCCATTGCCGCCATGCAGGCGGGTGACGTGGATGTCGCCACTCACATAGGTCCCCGCATACAACATGTCGTTGCCGTCCAACCCGAACAATTCGTTGTTCACACCCTTGTCGGTCAGGACGTTGTCGAGCGCATTGCCGGTCAGGGTTCCAAAATTGCCATTGAACGTGCCATTCTCAACATACGTGGGGAGGACGTAATCGATGTAGCCCGCGACGTTGAGGATTACTGTGTCCGTGCCTTCACCGGCATTCTCGATCAGGACGTCGCCGACATCGTCGACATAGAAGAGGTCGTTCCCGGTTCCGCCTTCCATGCTGTCCACGCCTGCGCCGCCATTCAGGCTGTCATTGCCCTCCTCGCCGTGCATTGTGTCGTTGCCGGTGCCACCGATCAGGGTGTCGTTCTCGGTCCCGCCCCACAGGATGTCATTGCCGCTTCCGCCGTTCAGCGTGTCGTTGCCGGCCAGGCCGCGCAGCACGCTATTTCCACTGTTGCCAATCAGAACATTGGCGAGGGCGTTGCCATCGAGCAGCAAGTCGGCCGTGCCGATCTGAATCGCATTCTCGACCTCGCCCGCGGTACCAAGCCCGTACAACGCGCTTGTCCGAACCGTATCAATTCCTTCGCCGGCATATTCGGTGATCTGATCACCTTGGTCATCGACATAATAGACGTCGTCGCCGGTTCCGCCGAACATATGATCGGCTCCGGCCCGGCCATTGATCGTGTCGTTCCCGGCATCGCCTTCGATCGTGTCGACGCCAACGCCACCGTCCAGATAGTCGTTGCCGTCACCACCCCATAGGGTGTCGTCGCCGCCCTTGCCGAACAGGCGGTCATTGCCGTCACCGCCCGAGATGAGTTCGACATTTGCATGTCCATTGATCGTGTTGTTCAGGACGTTGCCGGACAAGCTGGCCGGACCGGTGGTGCTGCCATGAAAGCCTTGGACGGAGATGTTCTCGATATTGTCGGGCAAGCTGTAGCTCGCCCCGCGCGCAACTTGCACGCTATCCGTGCCCTCGCCGGCATTTTCGATGAAGCTTGCGGGATTGCTGGCGTCAGCACGGTAGATGTCGTTGCCATCACCTCCGTAAATTCCGGCACCGCCAATGAATTGCACGAAGTAATCGCTGCCAAGGCCACCGTAGATGGAGCCGAGGACTGAATGGTAATATCCAAAGAAGTCGTCGTTGCCGTCGCCACCGTCGAGGGTGAGGCCGACTGAATCGGCGTAAATGTTGAAGCGGTCATCGCCAATGCCACCCGCCGCGAAAATGTTGGGAGCGCCGCGAACGTTGATCGTGTCATTGTCCGCGCCGCCGTCGACACTGGCTCCCGCCGCCCACAAGTCGAACCTGTCCGCGCCCAGACCGCCCAGAACGTTCGCCAAGCCCGACTTGAGCTGAACGACGTCGTCGCCGTCACCCATGTCGGCTGTCGTTGAATCGCCGCCCTGGACGGTCAGCTTGTCGTCACCGCCAAGAAAGTCGAGATTGTAGGTTCCGGTGCCGCTAACGACGTACGTATCGTTGCCGCTCGTGAATGTGGGCATACGCCTTACCCCCCGTTACGCCGACTCGCGGCCGAGGCATCAATACTCAAAATTACCGCGTCGACCTAACGAGTTGCTGGCGCGCTTACGTCTGCTTTCGACCCATTCCTGCCACTGGCGGGCGGTAGCGCCTCGGGAAACGCAGGTAAGCCGGATTAATGTTCAAGCCACGCCAAGTTTATGTGCCTTAGGTATCGCAGCGGAATGATCCACGCTCAATTCAGCGGTCAGGGCGGCCTATTTGGATGAGCCTGTACCACTTCGTTCGTGAGACGCTTGAGAGCCAAGGTGGGAGATGTTCTCGTGAACAACTCTTGGCTGCGATACTTGCGGACGCAGCGGCGGCCGAGCAACTCGCCCGGAGCCAAGGTCTTGGGCGATTGCTAAACAACATGAAACATAGTGGCTTCGTCGAATTCGACGGCGCGATGGTAAGACGGACTGCCCGTCGAGTAGGTCATCGTCGAGTCTAGCGAGAAGTCGATCAGACTTCGAGGCGGTCGCCTTCGCGGGCGACGACAGCGTATAGGGCCGGCATCAGGAAGACGATGATCGCGAGGCAGGCAATCAGCCCGCCGACGATTACGATCGCGAATGGCCGCTGTGTATCGGTCCCGACGCCGGTCGCAAGAGCAGCGGGCAGAAGGCCAAGCGCTGCAACGAGTGCCGTCATCATGATCGGCCGGAGCCGCAGGATCGCCCCTTCGCGGATCGCCTCGGCAAGCGGCGTACCGGCGAGGCGAAGCTCATTGACGTAAGATATGTAGACGAGCGCCGTTTGTACCGACACGCCAAATAAAGCGAGGAAGCCAATGCCCGACGAGACCGAAAAGGCGGTCCCGGTCAGCCAGAGCGCCAAAATGCCACCGACGGGCGCCGACATCAGCACGCCGATCAGCGCGATCGCTGGGAATTTGAAGTTCCGGTAGAGCATGAAGAGCAGCAGGAAGATGAGTAGCAGGGTCAGCGGCACGATTGCCATCAACTGAGAGCGCGATGCGGTATATTCACTGTATTCCCCGCCCCAGTCGACGCGGTAGCCCTGCGGCAGTTGCACTCTGTGCGACACTTGGCCCATCGCATCTTCGACCGCTCCGGCGAGGTCACGCCCTTCGACGGAGAACTGGACGCCGATGAAGCGGCTGTTGTCCTCGCGATAGATGAAGGACGCGCCGTTGGTCACCGAGATATCGGCAAGCTCCTCTAGCGGAATGTGCTGTCCGCCTGGAGTCGCGACCAAGATGTTGCCGATCGCTTCCGGGTCGTTGCGATACTTGCCGGCAAGGCGAACGACGAGGTCGAATTCCTTTTCCTGCTGGACGACCTGGGTCGCGACGTCGCCGCCGATGGCTGTCTGGATCAGCCCATTCACGTCATCGACGTTGATCCCGTAACGCGCGATCTTTGCGCGATTGATCGCGATCGACAGACTTGGTTGGCCCAGCTCATGGACGAGAGTCACGTCGCGGATTCCCCGGACATGAGCGAGCACCGCCTTGATCGCTTTTCCCTTATTCTCGAGCGTGGTCAGGTCGGGCCCGAAGATCTTCACCGCGAGTGCGCTCTTGAGCCCGGTCTCAGCCTCGTCGACCGCATCTTCGGCGGGCTGCGTATAATTGAAGGTGACGCCCGGGAAGGATTGCAGCTTGTCATTGATTGCGGCGATCAGCTGCGGCTTGGTGCGGATCGAGCCGCGCCATTCCGAATAAGGCTTCAGGCCGACGAAGAACTCGGCGTTGAAGAAGCCTGTGGGGTCGGTGCCGTCGTCGGGCCGGCCATGTTCCGAGCCCACCACCGTGACTTCGGGGAAGGAGGAAATGATCGTTCGGATTTGCGGCACGATCTTAGCCGATTCGTCGAATGAGATGGTCGACGGCATGGTCGCGCGAACCCACAGCGCGCCCTCATCGAGATGGGGCATGAACTCGGCTCCAACGTCGGCGAAGATCAGCAGAGCGGCCAGCAATAAGGCGGTAGATGCAATAATCGTCTGGCGCGAGCGTGCGAGGCAAAAGTCGAGGCCGCGCGTGTAGCTCGATTTGATCCGCTCGAAGATCGCGTTGCGGCGCTCGCGAGCGCCGCTGTGCATGAGCATGTAGCAAAGGACTGGAAGCACCGTCAGGGTGACGATCAAAGAGCCGATTAACGCGAAGATCATCGTATCGGCCATCGGTTTGAACAAAGTGCCCGAAGGTCCGGTGAGGACGTAGATGGGCAGGAAGCTGACGACGATGACGATGACGGAGTAGAAGAGCGGTCGATCAACCTCGTCGGATGCTTCGCGGATGATCTGCATTAGGCCGGCAGGCGAATCCTCGCGCTCGGCTAATCGCCGGTAGATGTTCTCGACCATGATGACGGCGGCATCGACGAGTATGCCGAAGTCTATGGCGCCAATCGACAGCAGGTTCGCCGATGCACCCTGCAAGTTGAGGCAAGTGAAAGCGAACAGCAGCGACAGGGGGATTGTCGCGGCAACGATCAGGCCGGAGCGGACGTCGTAAAGGAAGAAGATGAGGATCACGACGACCAGCAGCATGCCCCGAAGCAGGTTCCGCTCGACGGTCTGCACCGTTTCGTGGACGAGGTCGGTCCGGTCGTAAAAGGGCACCACCTTCACGTCCTTCGGCAGGACGCTGGTGTTGAGTTCCTGGGTCTTGGCCTCAACGCCTTTGAGCACATCCTGCGTCTTCTCGCCGGTGCGCAGCATGATGACGCCCTCAACGGCGTCATTCTGCTTATTGATACCAAACTGCCCGAGGCGCGGCGCGATGCCGATCGTCACCTGGCCAACATCCTTCACCAAGGTCGGGATACCGTTGTGAACGGCAACGACCACATTGCCGATGTCCTCGAGGCTGCCGATGCGGCCTAGGCCGCGAACGTAATAGAATTGGCCGCCCTGCGAATAGAAGCCGCCGCCGCCATTGCCGTTATTGGCCCCTAGCGCTGACTCAACCTGTTGTGGCGTGACGCCGGCGCCGGCGAGGCGAAACTGATCGAGCACGACCTGATATTGCATCGTGCCGCCGCCGAACCCGGAATCGTCGGCGACTCCCGAGACTGTCCGGTACTGCGGCTCCACCGTCCAGTCCTCGAATGTCTTGAGTTCGGTCGGCGATCGGTCGGGGCTTTGCAGAGTATAGCGGTAGATGAGCCCGGACGGTGAAGTCAGCGGTTCGACCTCGGCCGAAACTCCGGTTGGCAGGTCGAGGCCCGCGACACGATTCAGCACCTGCTGCCGCGCCGCGGTGCGGTCGGCGTCCTGGTCGAAGGTGATGTCGATCGATGACAGCGCGTAGAGCGAGACCGAGCGGAGGTTGTTCTCCTTTGGTATGCCGTTCATCTCGCGCTCGATGGGAACCGTGACCAGGCGCTCAATCTCTTCCGCGGAATGACCCGGCCACTGGGTCGTGATCGATACCATCGGTGGCGACAGATCGGGGTAGGCATCGACCGGAAGCCGCGTCCAGGCGCGAACGCCGGCCCCGATCAGGAGCACCATCAGCAGCAGGACGAGGATGCGCTGCTCGAGGCTTACCGCGACGATGCGGTTGATGAAGGACGAGCTGGTTGGTGGCGTTTCCGCCGGATCGCCGCTCATTGCGTCTGCATGAACTGAAGGAAGATGGCTCCGTCGGCGACGATCCGGTCGCCAGCCTGGAGGCCGCTCGTCACGTCGTAATTCTGGCTGTCACGATAGCCTATGGTAACGTCCCGCCGAGCGAAGCTGCCGTCGGGCATTGCAATGTAGACGAACGGCAGATTCTGATCGTCGCGGAGAATGGCGGAGACCGGCACCAGCAGACCAGTCGCGACGCGGCCGGATTCGATCGAGACGTCGACGTACATCTGCTTCTTGAGGAGGTTGCCCGGATTGGGGGCGACTATGCGGGTTACGATCGCGCGCGTGTCAGGGTCCACCGACGCGGAGATGTTCTCGACTGTGCCGCGGAACGGACCGGTGCCGTTGCCGGGGTCGATCCGTGCCGCATCGCCTGCACTGACCTGGGCGAGATCGCTCGGCGAAACCTGCGCCAGCACCCAGACCTGCGACAGGTTCGCGACCATAAACGCGGCGGACGACCCGGCCTGTAGCAATTGGCCTGGCGTGACCTGCTTTTCGACGACGATTCCGGAAACCGGAGCGCGAATGATTCCGCTGAGGCCGGACCCCGGACCGGCACCCATCGACGTTAGGGCTTGCAGCGCCGCCGTCCGGTCGGCTTCGGCGCTCGCCGCGTCGGTTTCGGCCTGCGCCGCTTCGCGGGTGGAGATACCGTTGTGAGCGGCGAGGTCGCGGTCTGTCGTCGCAATTCGCCGCGCGTTGGCCGCGGTTACCACTGCCTTGCGATAAGCGGCGACGGCATTGGCGACGTCTGCGGAAGCAACTGTTGCCAGCGGCTGGCCCTTCGCGACCGGCTGACCGACGGCAACGAGGATTCGCGTGACCGGCCCAGTGAAGGGCGAGACGACAGAGGTGGCCTGATTATTGTCGAAGTCGACGACTCCCGGCGCTTCAACGCGATGGCGATAGCCGACTGGCTCGACCATAAAGAGCCGGATGTGGGCGAGCTGGGCCTTCGTCAGCTTGACGTTGGCGACTGCATTCGTCGGCGTATCCGTGTTGTCGGGCGAAGACGAGCAGCCCGCTACCGACAGCGCCAACGCGATGATCGCGAACCTACCGAGCATCGGTGACACTCGCGAGATCTGTGCGGTGCCACCAGCCGCCGCCCAGCGCCTGGAACAAAGCGGCGGTGTCGGTGAAGCGATCGGCCTCGGCCTGGACGAGACTGAGGCGTGCCTGCTGATATGCCTGCTCGGCGTTCAGCACGGAGAGATAGGCGGCATAACCGTCCTTATATTGGACCTTGGCGAGATCGAGGCTGGTCTTTGCGGCGTCCGCCGCGGCGGCGGTAGCCTTGAGCGTCTCCGCATCGTGCTGGAGCGCGGCGAGCGTATCCGCGACATTCTGGAAGGCCACGAGCACGGTGCCGCGATATTGCTGTGCCGACTGCTGGTAGGCGAAGCGCGCGGCGCGCTGCTGATGAAGCAGGGTGCCGCCGTCGAAGATCGGCGCAAGTAGTGCGGCGCCGATGTTCCAGAAGCCAGTCCCCGGTCCAAAAATCTGTCCGATCGCGAGCGCGTTGCTCCCAGCATTGGCGCTCAAGGTGATGTTTGGCAGCCGCGCCGCAGTGGCGACTCCGACCTGGGCGCTGGCGGCGTGGAGATTTGCCTGAGCCTGCAGCACGTCCGGCCGCTGCTCGACCAGCGCCGAAGGCAGGCTCAGCGGCAGGTCGGAGGGCAGCGTGAAATCGGCGAGCGTAAACTTTTGTGTCGGTAACTGGCTCGGATAGCCGCCCGTCAGCACCGCGATAAGGTCATGCTGCTGGTCGCGCTGCTTGAGGAGTGGTGGCAACGATGCCTCGAGCTGCGCGAGCTGCGCCTGCTGAGCGGCAATATCAATCCCGGCGATATAACCCTTCGACTTCTGGTACTGGAGGAGGCTCAAGATCTCTCGATTGGTGGAGATCAGTTCGTTGGTGGTTTCGATCTGGTCGTCGAGCGAGGCTTCCGTAAACACCGCGGCCGCGACATTCGCGCTCAAAGTAATGTCGGTCGCAATCATCTCGTAGCGGCTGGCCTGCTCCTGTGCCGCGAGGCCTTCGACCGTGCGCTTGTTGAGACCGAAGACATCGGGGACATAGGACACGCTGACCTGCGGCGTGATCAACGTGTAGAGCGAGGCGTTGTTTGCCGGGACGGGCGCCAGCGTGTTGGCCGGATCCTTCTGCCGCGTTGCGCTCGCGCCGCCGGTTACCTGAGGGAAATAGGCACCGCGCTGGGACCGCGTATTCTCATGCGCGACCAGGATTGCCGCCTGCGCTGCCTTAAGGTCGGCATTGTTGGCGAGCGCCTGCGTGATCAGCGTGTTGAGGGCCTGCGAATGAAAGAGGGTCCACCAATCGGCGGGGATGTCGCTGGCCACGGTGAAGTGCTGGATCTCACCGCCTGGGATGCCGGACGCCCCTTCGGTCGTCTTCACTGGCCGTGGCGTGTAATTCGCAACCGGTGGCGGACCGGGCTGTTTGAAGTTTGGTCCGACGACGCAACCCGCCGTTATCAGGGGCGAGAAAATCGCAAGAATCGCCTGACGACGAAAGTGCACCTGCATCGGTCTCCGAGTGGGAACGGCGAGCCACGGTCCGAACGGGCCGAGGATAATATTACATCACATAGAACGCCAAGGGCTTATTCGTTTGATTACCGATGGCGCAAATTACATTGTGGTCATCATCGTCCGATGGGAACAGGCAACCTCATAAGAGTGTCAGCTTTCCACCCATTCCTGCCACTAGGAGGCCTCGACGCTTGACGGCAGAGCCAGGTGGGGGTTTCATTCGTCCGCTCGGTTGAAGGGGGGAGTAATGCGTCTACCGGGTCTCATTGCGTTTGGGCTTCTCGCCCTTACTGCTCCCTGGTCATCATCACCGATTGTCCCAGGCTCTGCCGCTATTGCGCGCGGACCGCAGACGTGCGGCGGCGATTACTATGTCAATGTGAACGGCAATTGCGTTCACCGTCCGGTCCGCGCGGAGCGTGCACCTCCAGGAGCAACCGCCAGGTGTCGGGACGGCACCTACAGCTTTAGCCAGAATCATCGCGGAACATGCAGTCATCACGGCGGCGTGGCGGCGTGGCTCTAGACGCGCCTTGCATCTGCCTTCTACGTTTTGATCTTCGAGCCCCACCGCTCTCACGCCCGATGAAGTCGTGGCACGGCACGCCAGGGTAGGCGTCGCTTCCCTCTAGGCCAGCCGCGGCGGCCGGCAACCTTTTCGGGCTTCGCTGCCAAAGGTCCTTCACTTCGTTGCGGCCCGATGGGTGCCCGACCGCCTTTCTCGGATGGCCTTGTCGGGTTCGCTTCTCGCCGCCCACCCTCGCCCTTCGGCGCCGGTGCGGTGATTGGAGGCGTGATCATGGAAGTTGATGTCGATCCCGAGACCGCCCGCAGGTTCCGCGAGGCCTTTTTAAAGCTGCCCTTGGTCCAGCAGGAAATCTTCAGGCTCCATCGGTTGGAGAACCTCTCTTTTGCCGAGATCGCATGGCTGCTGAAGGTGAGCGAAGGCTTCGTCGAACGCCAGCTGGCGAAGGCCATCCTCAAGATCGCGAAGCAGATGGACGGCGCCAAGCTCAGTTGGTGGGAGCGTCTCCGTTGATGCGCGCTCTTCGCTTGCCTCCCATCTTCCCGTCGCTCTGGGCAGACCGGCTTCGACACAATAGGATTAGCTAAAATCATGCGTACCGACCTTGATCATCTGCCGCCGACCAAGCAGCGCGAGCTCGAGCG
>Ga0207689_10003593_pt1 | contig 14162 bp, 10 predicted proteins | sample KBSMisM52_FD_184312 | JGI IMG/M metagenome (GOLD analysis project Ga0207689, IMG submission 184312) | Miscanthus rhizosphere microbial communities from Kellogg Biological Station, Michigan, USA - KBS Miscanthus M5-2 (SPAdes) (version 2) | ecosystem: Host-associated > Plants > Roots >... | reverse complement strand
AATGCGCCCGTCAGCGATGACGGGCCGACCGAATGGGAGGCGATGCTGGTCGATCATTCGCCGAACGCCGAGGCGATCGTCGTCGAACAAGATGAGAGCGCGCAAAAGGCGAAAGCGCTGCGTTTGGCGCTTGATGTGCTGAGCGCGCGGGAGCGGCGTGTGTTCGAGGCGCGGCGGCTCCGCGAGGATCCGCCGAGCCTGGAGGAGCTCGGGCGTGAGCTGTCCATTTCCGGTGAGCGCGTGCGACAAATCGAAACCTTGGCCTTCGAAAAGGTCAAGCGCGCCGCGACAAGGAATTTGAGACCCTCGCTACTTACGGCCTGAGAGCGGCCGGTCGGGAGGAAAGCGGCGGGTGACGCCGATCGCGCCGCCCGCCCGCATGTCCTTCGTCCGGCAAATCAAGGCGGGATTGCGGGTCACCTTTGCCTTTGGGCCAATTGCCTTTTCTTTCTGAGATGGCTGATGGTACTGGCAGAAACTTAGAAACTGCTTGGGGCTATCCCAATGATGGTTGGGCAAGGCCAGCGCCCAGTCTACGTATGCGAAGGATGGGAGATCGATCTTGCCAGACGAGAACTGCGCTCCATCGGGAAGCCCGTCCCGTTGGGGGGGCGGGCCTTTGAAATTCTTGCAGAATTAGTCCAGGCGGGGGGCGATCTGGTCTCCAGGAACGACCTGGCGGAGCGGGTGTGGCGGGGGGTCTTCGTCGAGGAGAGCGCGCTTCGGGTGCATATCGCGGCGATCCGCAAGGCCTTCGGCTCCGATCGCGACATGCTGGGCACGACGGTCGGCCGTGGCTATCGCCTGCTGGGGGCATGGCGGATCCGGCATGTGGAGGCGCCGCGTCAATCGGCCGCGCCCGAGCTGCCGCCGTCGACCAACATTCCCACGGCGAGGTTTGATCTCATCGGCCGCACGGCTGCGATCGCGCATCTGTGGGAGCTACTGTCAGCCTATCGGATCGTGAGCCTCATCGGGCCCGGGGGGATCGGCAAGACGGCGCTTGCGCTACAGGCCGCCAGATCGCTGCCGGCCGGCTTTGCGGTTGATCGATTGCTCATCGAGCTGGCCTCATTGTCCAATCCCGAACTTGTTCCTTCGGCCGTCGCCGGTGTGCTCGGCATCAAGGTGGAAGGCGAGGAGATCTCACCGGAATCTGTCGCGCGCGCGATCGGTGCGCGGCAACTGCTGCTCATCCTAGACAATTGCGAGCATGTCGTTGATGCAGTGGCCAGGCTGACGGAAACGATCGTCAACCACTGTCCCGAGACGACCATCATTGCAACCAGCCGCGAAGCGCTGCGTATCGACGGCGAACATGTCTATCGCGTTCCTGCGCTGGGCGTGCCGCCCGAAGCACGGCTTGCGCCTGACGCCGTATTTGAGCACACCGCGGTAGAATTGTTCATGACCAGGGCGCAAGCGCTCGGTTCCAATTTCTCGCGCAACGAAGAGAACCTGGGCGCCGTCGCAGCCATTTGCCGGCGGCTGGACGGCATTCCGCTCGCGATCGAGTTTGCCGCGGCGCGTGCGGTGATGCTCAGCCCGCCGAAACTCGCGGCACTTCTCGACGACAGGTTCAAATTCCTGACGACCGGTCGGCGCACCGCGGTGCCCAGACAGCAGACGCTTCGCGCGACGCTCGACTGGAGTTACGACCTGCTCCCGGAAGCCGAAGCGCGGGTTCTGCGGCAGCTCGGCATATTCGCCGGAGATTTCCTGCTCGATGCGGTGATTGCGGTTGCCGGCGATCACATGAGTGATGTCACCGGTCAGCTTGCCAATCTGGTGGCCAAGTCGCTCGTTGTCGCCGACATTCACGGGGACCGCCCTTACTATCGCCTGCTGGATACGACGCGCGCTTATGCGTTGGAGAAGCTGCATGCGAGCGGAGAATATTCCGATGCCGCCCGCCGCCACGCCGAATATTATTGCGATTTCTTCGCCAGCGCGGAAACCGATAGCGAGCTGAAACAGCAGGCGGAGTGGCTTGCCATCTACGGCCGGCACATCGACAATGTACGCGCCAGTCTCGATTGGGCGTTCTCGCCCGGCGGAGACGCGCAGATCGGGGCGGCGTTGACCGCGGCGGCGGTCCCGCTATGGGTGCAATCGTCGCTGCTCGCAGAATGCCGCGAGTTGACCGAGCTGGCGCTGGCAAGTCTCGACGAGACCGCCGCGAACGCACTGCAACTGCGCATGCAATTGTCGGCCGCGCGTGGCTGGTCGCTGATGTATGGTGTTGGGAGGGCTCGGGAGGCCGGCCCTGCCTGGGCTGCGACCCTGCAGCTTGCCGAGCAACTCGGCGACCGCGACTATCTGTTGCGCGCGCTTTGGGGGCTGTGCATCGATCAGTTCAACAATGGGGCGTTTCGGAAGGCGCTTGAATTCGCGCACCGTTTCGCTGCGGGCGTGGCGGATTCCAGCAATTCCGTCGACCGGATGATGGCCGACCGGCTTTTCGCCACCACGCTGCATTATCTCGGTGATCAGAGGCTGGCGCATCATCACATTACGCGAACCTTGTCGTCCCTTGCGGATCTGTCGCCGAAACCGCAGGTCATCCGTTTCCGGTTCGACCTGCGGGCCTCGGCGCACTACTTCCACGCCCGCATCCTGTGGCTGCTTGGATTGGCGGATCAGGCATTGAGCGTCGTCGCGCACAACATCGAGGAAGGCCGCGCGAGCGGTCACGCCCTGACATTCTGCAGCGTGCTGGGGCAGGGCGCCTGCCCGATCACTTTCTTTGCCGGTGATCTCGACGCGGCGGAGCGCTACTGTACATTGCTGATCGAGCACACCGAACGTCACCCGATCCGCCTGTGGAACGTGTGGGCGCGTGCCTTCAGGGGTGTGGTGATGGCGCGACGCGGCGCCGTCGCTGACGGACTGCCCGTGCTGCGCAAGGCGCTTGAACTGGCGGGCGATGCACGGTTCTTGCCGCGCTTCCTGCTTCCTCTCGGCGAACTGGCGGCATGCCTTGGCGAGGCCGGCGAGGTGTCGCAGGGTCTTGCCACGGTCGACGAGGCGCTTGCGCGATGCGAGGCGAGGGACGAGCGGTGGTACGAGGCCGAGCTCCTGCGCATCAAAGGTGAATTGCTGCTGCATGCCGGCGAGTATCGCTCTGTTGCAGCGGCCGAACAGGCCTTCGACAAGGCGTTCGCGGTGGCACGCAGCCAGGGCGCGCTGTTCTGGGAGCTAAGGACGGCGATCAGTCTTGCAAGATTACGGACCAGTCAGGACCGTCCCGCTGACGCACACCACATTCTCGTTTCCGTATACGGGAAGTTCACCGAAGGCTTCGAGATATCGGATATGAGACGCGCGCGAACCATGATGGAGCAGCTTTCGACCGGATAGGTTCAGCCGGCGGTACGCCGGCGGATGCCCCGGGGGCGGTATCCGACCTATGCAATCGGATACGCGTGCGGCCTCGGCGAGCGCCGCATCCCCCGTGCTCCAGAACGTTCCGCAACTTGCTGCACCGTGCAGCCTCTTGTGCCGCGGAGGTCGCATTGCCGGGATCAGCATGTCCTGGCGTATCACGCAGGTCTTTCGATTCCGCGCTCTTCTATCGGAATTGCACGGCAGCCGTGGCGACGCGCGTTGACTCTCAGCGGCGTTTGCCATGTCCTCGATGCAGGGCAGCGGTCTCCATGCGAGGTGCTCTGTCCTGCGCCGCTACTGTAGAATGATCAATGCAGGTCTTTGAAAAGCGTGCACAAGATGTACCCCTTCTCGCGGCGAGAACTTCTTGAAGCGGCCGCGCGTGCCGCCGCGCTGATCGCATGGTCCGGCTGCGCAAGGGCGGACGATTACCCCTCTCGCCCCATTCGGCTGGTGATCCCTTATACGGCCGGCGCCGCGGGTGATCAGATCGGCCGGCCTTGGGCCGAGCGGATCGCGACGCTGCTGGGCCCGACCTATGTCGAGAATATGGGCGGCGCCGGCGGCGCGCTCGGCTCCTCCGCCGTGGCGCAGAGTGCACCCGACGGCTATTCGCTGCTGCTCGGCAATGGCAGCACCCAGGTCATGATTCCGTTGTCGTCGGCACGTCCTGCCTACGACACGGTCCGCGATTTCCGGGCGATCTATCGCCTGATCACCAGCACGCTTGCTTTCGTCGTTCAACCTTCGCTGCCGGTCAAGAATCTGCAAGAGCTGGCCGCTTACGCGAAGGCCAATCCCGGCACGTTTTCCTACGGGACACCGGGAACAGGCACCGGCAACCATCTCGTCGGCGAGATGTTCAGGCAGCAATCGGGCATTCCGGCTGAAATCGTCCACGTTCCTTACCGGGGCATGGGGGCCGCGACCAATGACCTGATCGGCGGCCAGATCCCCTCGATGATCGCGGTCGTATCCAGTCAGCTCCTGCAGTTGCACGAGGCCGGCAAGGTGCGCATGCTCGCGGTGACCAGCGAGAAGCGGTTGAGCGGGGCGCCGGAGATTCCGACCGTCATCGAATCCGGCATGCCGGGCCTCAGATATGCCGGCTGGTTTGGCCTGTTTGCGCCCAAAGCAACCCCGGACGGGATCGTGGATCGGATCGCCGCAGCCACCCGCACGGCGATGGCCGATCCTGCGCTGCAGGAAACCTACCGTTCGCAAGGCTTGGAGCCGGACATCGATTCAAGCCCGGACAAATTTCAGCAGTTGGTCGAAGACGAGCTGGGTCGTTTGGCCCCCATCATCAAGTCGATCGGGCTGAAGCGCGATTGAGGCAAGAAAGGTTCGCGCCGTGTCGGGCGATCGAGCGCGTGCCGAGACGGAGGGATCTGTGGCGGTGAAAGGGGCGGCATATGCTTCTGCCGCGGGGCGCGATCAATGGGCCGCGAGCGAACCCGAACGCGGAGAACCCAATTCCGCGAGCAATTCTCTGGCCTCTCTTAGGCTGCGGGTCTGGAAGCCTTCGCTAAATCGCCCATAGATTGGCGCAAGCATGTCATACGCTTCTTCGCGGCGACCTTGCCGCAGCCACAGCCTTGCAAGGCCGATTGCCGTGCGCAGTTCATAACCGAGCGCGCCCTGGTGCCGGGCAAGGTCAAGCGCCTCCACGAAGCTCCGTTGCGCCTCCAGGAGATCCGGGTTGCTCTTGCGCATCAGCACTTCCGCCCTTGCCCGCAACATGTCGGGCATGTCCACCATAAAGTTACGATGCCGAGCCCGGGCAATCGCCTCATCGATGGTGTTGAGTGCTTCATCGCCGTGGTCTGCGGCCGCCAGAGCTTGGGCGAGCGGCGCGCAAAGTCCAGCCGCTGCGCTGAAATGCCGGCTCTGCAGCCTCTCTACCGAGCTTTTCAGCATCGCGAGCCCGATACCAGTCTCGTTCCGCGCCAGCAACGCAATGCCCTTCATAGCCTCGCCGATCGTCTGGAGGATGGTGAGGTCAAGTCTGCGAGCCTCCACGACGAGCCTGTCCAAGTGTTCCTCGCAATCCTCCAGGTCCCCATTCCAAAGGAAGACACCGAATGCCCAGGGCAGCGCTCTGCAGAGCGTCATCGGATCGTTCAGTGCAATCACGTCCGAGATGGTTCGCCGCGCCGTTTGTGTAGCTTGATCGGGATGTCCCTGAAGCCAGAGGATGCGAGCAAGAGTGATTTGAGCGCATTGCAGAAATTCGAGCGCCGTGCCGCTATAGTCGTCGGCTTCCAGGTTCAAATGCAACAACGCGGCTTCTATGTGCGACCGAGCAGCGGCAATGTCGCCAAGATAGTGGCAGGAAATGCTGAGCAATACGCGGGTGCGCGCCACCGAAACAGAATCGCCGCTGGTGAGGGCAATGGCTTCACCGCGCCTGGCGGTGCTCAGCGCGTCGTCAAAGTTACCGATGTACAATTGGAGCAAATGCAGCCGGCCAATCAGGCCGATCTGCCCGGGTACGTCGCCAATCTTCTCCGCCAACGCGAATGCTCGGTTGAGACAATTGATGCCCAATTCGTCGATTTGCCCTGTGAGCATCCGGGCCGACCCAAGCGCGCCATGAAGTGCAAGGTCGTGCCTGACGCTTCCGTCCGTTTCGTCCAGCGCTTTGATTGCGCGCGTGAGCCAAAGCTGGCATTCAGTCAAGAGCGACAGCTTGAAGAACAGGGGTATCGACGCCGCAGCGAGGGCCACGCCAGTTCTGCGGTCTCCCTGATCCGAGAAGCACCACGTTAATGCGCTGCGTATGTTGCCGGACTGATCGGCGATCGCCGAAAGGTCTTCGTCTTGCCCGTCACCCGTGGTTTCAAGCAGTCCAAGAAAGTAGGAGGCGTGGCGTCGCGCGATCATGCCGCCGTCCGCACTGGCGGCAAGTTTCGTCTGCGCGTAGGCCCGGGTCGTGTCCAGAAGCCTGTAGCGCGTCGATTGCGCGCCGGTGTTCAGCGCCAGCATCGACTTGGCGACCAGGCTGGCGAGGGTCGCCATGATCGCGTCATTGTCTATCTCTTCCGAACCGGCGATCGATTGGGCGGCCTCGAGGGTAAAGTTGCCGACAAACACGGACAGGCGGCTGAGGATCACACGCTCTGACGCGGATAGAAGATTGTAACTCCATTCGATGGTTGCGCGTAGCGTCCGGTGCCGGGGCAGCGCGGTACGCCGTCCCTCCCACAACAGATTGAAATGCTTGTCGAGGAGCTCGAGCATGGATTTAACGCCGTAGGTGCTCACGTGACCGGCGGTGAGCTCGATTGCAAGCGGGATGCCGTCGAGCCGGCGGCACAGGTTGCCGACATCCGACGCATTCGCATCGGTCAACTCGAACTCGCCACCCCCGGCAGTCGCGCGCTCCACGAAGAGCTCCACGGCAGGGTAGGCGCGCGCGCTCGCGGCCGTCAGAACGGCGTCTTCCGGCGGGCTTGCGAGCGGCGGCAGACGATGTATGTGCTCGCCTTCGACACGCAGCAGCTCTCGGCTCGTGGCCAGGATATGCAGCTCTGGCGCCTCCTTAAAAAGCCGTTCGGCCAGCGCCGCCGCCGTTTCGATGACATGCTCACAGCAGTCCAGAATCAGCAGCATTCGCCTGTCGCGCAGGAATGCCGCCAGGCTGCCCGAGGGATCGTTCGATCGAGCCGGCAGTCCAAGCGCAGATGCGGCGATGCCGGGTACGAGAGCGGCGTCGCCGATCTCGCCGAGGCTGAGAAAGTGGACCTGACCGGCAAATTCCGCGAGCAGGGCGTGACCTGTGGAAACAGCGACCGTCGTCTTGCCGATGCCGCCGGGGCCGACGATGGTAACGAAACGCTGGGCCTTCAGCTTTTCCGATATGTCTTCGATGGTCCGCTCGCGTCCGGTCGTCAGTCGCGGATACGCCGGCAGGTCGTGGTCGTGAGCGGGGATGGACTTGACCGGCGCGGGTTCTGCGCTTTCCGGGCGCGAGACCGGGCCGACGAAGCAGTAGCCCTGTCCGGAGACCGTGCTCAGATATTTGGCGCCGGCCCTGCCGTCCCCGAGCGCCTTGCGAAGTGCCGCGACATGGACGCGGAGGCTGCCTTCATCGACGCTGACGCCAGGCCATGCTCTGGCCATCAGATCGCTCTTGCTGACGAGGGTGCCTGCCTGGATGATCAGCGTCAGCAGGATGTCGAACGCACGATCCGACAGTTGGATTGGGCTGCCATTCCTTTCGATCCGCCTCTGCGCGGCATGCAGGCGAAACGGCCCGAAGACGAAGATATCTTGGGCGGAAGATCCGGTAATGGTCGTCGTGTTACTGCTTCGCCCGCGGGAGTCCATTTTTGGGGGATCTCGACCCGACAGCTGACTTGTGACGTTCCATGACTTAGGAGCGCACCAAAGCCTGGGAGCGCACCAAGGCTTGTAAACGCAGCGGCGGGCTCTAGCGTAACATCCGACAGTATCGGGGTAAAGGAGCGCCGGCACATGATACCTGCGTCACTTTTGCCGCGGTGGTCATGCGAGCTTAGACGAGTGTCTCGGCTTTTCAGAAAATAGTCCCGGATTACAGAAAGGACCAAAACGGCCGCCATTCAAGGTTCGCGAGACGTCGTACATGGCGGCTAGTTCCCGGGATCATCGGTCGATGGCAGGGATGTGCGGCGCCAACGTCCGGGGCGATCTCGCTCCAGGCGGGTTGCTCATCCAGGCCCACGCGACATATTCGAAAGACGGGCCCGGTCTATCCGATAACCGCCGGCTTGAGAATGTCTGCCAGTCCGATCCGGCGAAGCAGTTCCGCCCGAGTGCGATCGGCGACGGCGTCGACGACAGCAGCCCCATCGTCGTCCGGACCGAAATGAACCCGCAGCGGACGCTGTCCGAACGGCGTGTCCACGACATTCACTATTGCGCTCGCCACGTCTTGCGGGGCCGGATCCTGGGGCGAAAGCTCCGCAAGGCCCGAAAGCGCGATTTCGCTTACGTCGGCGGTCGGACCATCCGCGTATTCTTCCGCCCGAATGGTGTCGGCCGGCCTGCCGGAGCGAACATAATGGCCGGGCCCGAGAGCGCCGGGAACGACGATCGTCGTCTCGATGCCCCAACGTGCGAGCTCACCGGCGTAGCTCAGTGCCAGTGCATCCAGCGCCGCTTTTGACGAAGCATAGGCGCCCAGGAAGGGTACCGAGCCGCCTCGTGCACTACTCGACGTAATCCAGATGAGCAGGCCCTGGCCTTGCTTGCGCAATTGAGGCAATGCCGCTCGATTGACACGCTGCGTGCTCAGCACGTTGGTATCGTAGAGTTCGGCGAGTTGCTCTGGCGTAAAAGCCTCCGTCGGTCCGTAAACGACCTGCCCGGCATTGTGCACGACCACGTCCAGGCGGCCATTTTCGGCAATGATGGTTTCAATGGCCGAATTCACGGAGGCCTCGGAAGAAACGTCGAGCTCGATCGTGCACAAATCGACGCCATGCCTGCCGGCATCTGCCCTGATCTCCTCAACGCGACGCGCGTTGCGGCCCTTCGTTTCTCGCATTGACACGTAGACCTTGTGGCCCGCCTGCGCCAGTTCCTGGCAGATGCCTCTTCCGATGCCGTTCGCGGCCCCCGTGACGATGATCACTTTACCCATTCGCTTCCCAATCGCATCCAAAGTCTCCGCATAAAAGGCAGCCCCGTGAAGGCACAGCCGCATCGTTTTCGTGATCCGCTTCACCGCCTTTGAGCGAGGAGCATCTGGAATAGGGGGCCGCACCAAATGGGTCTTTCGACCGTGGCGAGCGATTTCCAAAAAGCACGAAATATTTCGAAAAGGCCCGCTCAGGTGACGGGAAAGCCTCCGACGGAGACCTAACCAAGCGGATTGGCCGCCATGCCGCCTGCCCACTGAATTGGGGCACGGCCTGCGCCATCCGACACATGACGACCGCATGGTGGGCTGCCCGGCGTGCCTTCCCGAAATTGCAGGTGCGTTTGAGAAGATCGGTGCTGTGGTGGCCGGCTACAAGAACCCACGCGCTTGGATCAACGGACCGCAATCACCAAGCGGCTTGCGCACCACACGGAGGCGGAATGAACCAGCCAGGCAAACTGTCGCGCTCGGGCCTTGGGTCGCTCGTCCTGATCGCGGCCGTGCTCGCAGGAGGCGCCGCCGCCTTCGCGTACACCGCAGGCTGGCTCTCGCCCGGACGTCTCACGCCGGAACGGATGATCGAGGCGCTGACGCCGCCAAGCGGCGCGCCGCTCGGGCACCGGCGAAATCATGCCAAGGGAATCTGTTTCACCGGCGTGTTCGAGGCGAACGGAACCGGGGTCGAACTCTCCCGGGCCAAGGTCTTTGCGCAAGGCCGGTACCCGGCCGTGGGCCGTTTCAATCTCGGCACGGCCGATCCGAATGCGGTGGATGCAACCGTGCGCGTGCGCGGCATGGGGCTGCTGATCTCGATGGCGGACGGCGAGGAGTGGCGGACGGCGATGATCAGCCCGCCGATCTTCCCGGTTTCCACGCCCCAGGCATTTCACGATCTGTTGCATGTATCCGGCAGCAAGGATCCCGAGGCGATGAAGGCGTTCGCCCGCGCCAATCCGGAATTTGCCGCGTTCGCTGCCTGGGCCAAGTCGGCGCCCTGGACCGCCAGTTATGCGGAGGAGTCTTATAACAGTCTTGACAGTTTCTTCTTCACGGATGCCAACGGCGGCGATCACGCGGTGCGATGGTCGCTGCTGCCGTCGGCACAGCCGATTCCGATTTCGCAAGCCGATCTCGAAGAGCGAGGCCCGGACTTTCTTGAGCAAGAGATCGGGGAACGGGTTCGGGTCGCCGGTCCACAAACCTGGACCATGGTCATCACCGTGGCCGACCCGGGCGACCCCACGGCCGACCCGAGCAAGGCCTGGCCGAAGGGACGCCGCACGGTTGAGGTCGGAACGTTGGTCGTACGGCGGATCGAACCGGAGCGGGATGGTTCTTGCCGCGACATCAACTTCGATCCGACCGTCCTGCCGCCGGGCATCCGGGTGTCGGACGATCCTTTCCCCGCCGCGCGTTCATCGGTCTACCGCAAATCCTATGATTTGCGCGCGGCCGAAGCCAAGGACTATCCGCGAACCGAGGCGGCCAAGCCATGAGCAATGCTCCCCATCGTTTTGCCCTGCTTCAGCGGCTGCTGCACTGGCTGATGGCAGCTTGCATCTTCGCCATGCTCTTCATCGGGGTGGGCATGGTGTCTACGGTCATGCCCAAATATCTGCCGCTCATCCTCATCCACAAGACGCTGGGTGTCGCTCTCCTGGCGCTTGTTTCGATCCGGGTGGCGCTGCGGCTGTACTATGGCGCGCCGCCGTTGCCGGCCGATCTGCCGATGGTGGTGAAGCTCGGCGCAAAACTGTCGCATCAGATGCTGTATGCGCTCATGGTCGTCATGCCGTTGCTCGGCCTCGGAATGCTTTGGGCTGCGGCCTATCCAGTCGTCCTGTATGGCGGGCTTCAAATTCCGGCGCTGCTGCCGCAGAGCGATGGCCTGCACACGCTGCTCTGGAATGCCCACGTCTATCTGGGATTTGCGTTTTTCGCATTGGCGTTGCTGCATCTGGCGGCGGGGTTGTTCCACGCCTTGATCCGGCGCGATGGCGTATTCGAGACGATCGCACCCCTGCCGCTGCGGGACAAGACGACATCAGCACAATGAAAAACGCCACGTTCCGCGGCCATCGCGCCAGCAATCCAAAGCACCCTTGGTCAGCAAGATCACATCGCGTGACGCGCAGCCAGCATTTCCCCACCTCCAACAACAAGGATACCGACAATGACCAGAGCAGAACTGCAAAGTCCGACAGATCTGGGATCCAATGCCAATCGCGATATCCCCGCCGCGCTGAGGGCGCTGCTGGCCGACGTTTTCGCGCTGTATCTGAAGACCAAGAATTTCCACTGGCATGTGTCGGGCAGCCACTTTCGCGACTATCACCTCATGCTGGACGAGCAGTCCGACCAGATCTTCGCCATGACTGACGAGATTGCCGAGCGCGCGCGCAAGATCGGCGGGACGACGATCCGGTCGATAGGTCATATTGCACGCGAGCAACGCATTCTCGACAATGATGCGGAATACGTCGATCCACAGGACATGCTGGCGGAGCTGCGCAGCGACAACCAGCAGCTGACGCGGGAAATGCGGCGGGTCCACGAACTCTGCGATGAATATGGCGATGTCGCAACGGCAAGCGTTCTGGAAAACTGGATCGATGAGGCGGAACGGCGCATCTGGTTCCTGTACGAGGCTGGCCGAACGGGCCCGAATGCGTGAGTGCTAGGCATGCATTCGCCAGGGAAACGAGAGGTGTGGCCGACGGCCACATCGAACGCGATGGCCGCGCGCATGTCAGCCGGCATCGTGCAGATGGGCAATATCGACCGCTTACTCGAAAGATGACTTGAGACAGGTTTCATAGGCTTGCCCCATTCGCGACCGGGGGAGCACTGGTCGTGTGGACAAGGGTTAGACCATGACGGACACATTGAACACGACCGCGTCGAACACGAACGCGTCGCTCGGAAGGGCCATCCACGCCATCACCGGAAAATGGGGCTGGTTCGTTGCGCTGGGGATCGGTGAACTGGTCCTCGGCGGCGTTGCGTCCGTAAATCTGATGGCGGCCAGTCTGGCTTCTGTGCTGGTCATCGGGGCCACCATGGCGGTCGCCGGCATTTTCCAGATCGTGCATGCCTTTTCCATGCATGGCCTGCGCGGTTTTCTGTTTTGGCTGTTGGCAGGTATCGTCTATGCGGCTGCCGGGGCCATCATACTTTACGACCCGGTCCTGGCCTCGTTCACGTTGTCCCTCGTGGTCTGTGTCTTCCTGGTTGCCGCCGGCGCGATGCGGATATGGGCAGGTTTCCATATGCGACCGGCCGCAGGCTGGCGCTGGATCGTGGCTGCCGGCGTTCTGACGTTCTGCATCGGCATCATATTGGCGGCAGCATGGCCGGGCATCGGCCTGTGGCTGCTCGGCGCGATGCTGGTGGTCGACCTGGTCTTCCAGGGATGGGGGTTGATTGCATTCGGTCTCGCGCTCAAGGCGCGCGCCTCCCGGCATTCGAGCCAGCCGGCGGCGGTGTGAGTCATGATGATGGCTTCGACATTCAGCCAGCATGAGGAGATCGCCTGGCGCAGCGGGCGCGCCACGCAGGCCTCGCGCCTCGTCGCCGAAGAAACGGCGGTAGCGCTCAGCTATAACGGGTCGACCCATGCCGTGATGATGGCGACACCGGACGACCTTGAGGATTTCGGCATAGGCTTCACGCTCACCGAGGGCATTGTGGAGCGTGCGAGCGAGATCAGGAGCATCGAATTGAATGCGAGCGAGCTCGGCATCGAGGTGCGGATGTGGCTCGATGGCGATCGCGCGGCGGCCTTGGCCGCACGGCGCCGGGCCATCAGCGGACCCGTCGGCTGTGGTCTTTGCGGCATTGAAAGCCTCGAACAGGCGCGGCGGACGCCACCGCGCGTGGCGAGCGGCAGCAGCGCTTTTCACGCGGGGGATCTGCTCGCGGCCATGCAGGCGCTGGCTCCACTTCAAATGCTAAACCAGCAGACGCGATCGGTGCATGCGGCGGCTTTCTGGCATCCGTCCAGCGGCATCGGCCCGGTCAGGGAGGACGTCGGGCGGCACAACGCGCTCGACAAGCTCGCCGGTGCGCTTCTCGGCGAGGGCCTGCCGGTCTCCGGCGGTGTGGTGCTGCTGACGAGCCGTGTTTCAGTGGAAATGGTGCAGAAGGCAGCCATGATCGGCGCGCCGGTGCTGATTGCCGTTTCGGCGCCGACGACGCTCGCCATCCAGACCGCGGAAGGGGCGGGCATCACGCTGCTCGCGATCGCCCGTGATGACGGTTACGGCGTATTCACGCACCCGCATCGCATCGTCCTGCCCTTGCGTCCGGCGCTTTGTGCGGATCGCAGATCGGCGTGAGATCGCGCAAATGGCTGTGGAAGCTACATCGTCGGGATTGTCCGAAGGACAGGCCGGCACCTATGCGCCGGAACAATCGCTCCCGGTCGCATGTCTTCTGACTATGTCGGGGGGCTTCCTCGATGTCTTCACCTGGCTTTCGTTCGGCGGTGTCTTTGCGAATTCGCAGACCGGGAATGTCGTATTCCTCGGGATGTACGCCGCGTCCGGACAATGGCACCAGGCTGCCCATCACGTCCCTCCAATTCTCGCCTTTCTCGCGGGCGCATCGGCGGCAATTTTCATTCGGGCGCCACTGCTTTGTCTGGCTGGTGAGATTGTCTGCCTGGCGCTGGTGATGCTGGTGCTGCATCGATTTGCCGAGCCGATTCCGATCGTGGCGATCTCCTTCGGGGTCGCGCTGCAAACGGCGAGCTTCAGACAGGTCGAACGCTGGAAATATCTCTCGGTCACCGTAACTGGAAATATGTTGCGTGCCGTCGAGCAGCTTGCGTTGGTGCCGGATCGCGAGGCCTCGCATGGCGCAAGGACCATGCTGGCCGTCTGCCTGATGTTTCTGCTGGGGGCCACTGTCGGCGGATTGGTGACAATGCGGCTGGGGGCAGGCGGTCTTGCCGTTCCGATCGGCCTGTTGGCGTCAGCACTCTGGCTCTGCTGCCGATATCGTGGCCGCTGCCAGAGCTGACGCATCTTCCAGACCATGCGTATTCGCAACCGGGCATTCGTTTCAGGAAGCCTGAATGCGATCGGCTGGCGCGAGAGAGCCAAGCCACATATTCCCGCCATGCCATTCGGCAAAACGACGTTCG
>Ga0207689_10003592_pt1 | contig 14166 bp, 11 predicted proteins | sample KBSMisM52_FD_184312 | JGI IMG/M metagenome (GOLD analysis project Ga0207689, IMG submission 184312) | Miscanthus rhizosphere microbial communities from Kellogg Biological Station, Michigan, USA - KBS Miscanthus M5-2 (SPAdes) (version 2) | ecosystem: Host-associated > Plants > Roots >... | reverse complement strand
TTTTTATAATTGTACGAATATTATCTTTTTCCTTACCCAATAAAAAACCGCAGCATTCGTCAGGAAAAGTCCTTACCGCGTCTTTTATCATTTCATTCAAGGGAGTCTGTTCGATATTCAGCATAATTTTATAAAATCTTTTTGATTACTTCACTGTACTTATCAGCATTATCGGGTAACATGGTTACTACTGTCCCTTCATCCAACTTTTCTGCGACTCTTATTGCTCCTGCAATATTCGCGGCGGAAGAAGGACTAAGGATTATTCCTTCATATTTGGCAATTGCTTTCAGCATTTCATATGCTTCTTCAGTAGTCACCTCAAAATTTTCATCAGCAACTGATGAATCATAAATAGCCGGTACAACCGCAGTTTCCAGGTGCTTCCAGCCTTCCAACCCATGAAGTGCAGAATCGGGTTGTAAAGAAATCAGGTTAATTGATGGTTTTAATTCCCTTAGTTTTCTCCCGGTTCCTGTAAATGTGCCTGTAGTTCCCAGGCCCGCCACAAAATGAGTAATGCCCGGTAACGCATTGAAAATTTCAGGTGCCGTTGTTAAGTAATGTGCTTTCCAGTTATTGTCATTTTTATATTGGTCAGCATAAAAATATTTACCTGGATTTTTTTCAACCAATTCCTTTGCCACTTCCTGTGCACCGTCTGTGCCTTCAAACCGCGAAGTCAGGATAATTTCAGCCCCCAGCGACTGGAGGATTTCCTTTCTCTCCTTTGATGCGTTCTCAGGTAAGCATAAAACCACTTTAATCCCAAGTTTAGCCCCGATTGCGGCATATGCGATGCCCGTATTCCCACTGGTAGCATCTAACAAAGCGCTGTCCTGACTCAACTCCCCATTTTCTATCGCTTTCCGGATAATATTAAATGCGGGGCGGCATTTTACGCTGCCTGACAATTGCTTCCATTCTTCCTTTGCAAAAAGATGGACATTCTTCTTTGAAAATATCTTCCGCAAAGGCAATAAGGGAGTATTCCCTACCTGCCTTGCCACTTCGTTAAGCTTCGACTGCAATGAATGAACAGCCATATTTTCGGTTGCTATCATATTCAACAAAAAAGCTCCATCAGATGGAGCTTTTAGTTTTATTTTGAAACAGTTTCCTGTTTTAAATTATTAGGTCACCGCCCACCGGAATAACCCTCCATGTGATGTGTGCAACAACATGTACAACAACAGAGAGTATTTACGGTTTGAAATTTCATTGTTAAAAATCAGTTCACAAATATGCTAAACTTTCTTTAGTCTACCAAGCCGGTAGCTTATTTTCCTGTCATAGACCTGACATTTAACAAATAATATTAAGCAGGTTTCCAGTCCGGAAGCTCCTCTATAGATAGAAGATTATTCGCCGATTTAGTCCATCCATAAGTGGTATTCCCGTTTGTAATGACAAGAAAATCAGCCGGTACACTGATGCCATAGCGAAGGACCTGCTCCAGTACAGGCATATCCATCCTAATCTCCGGTGATTTACATTCCACGAGCATCCAGGGCTGATGATTTGTATTATAGACAAGGATATCAAATCGTTTTTTTAATTCGCCAAGGTAAATTTCCTTTTCTATCGCAATTAATGATGCAGGATATTTCATTACCCGGATAAGATAGCCTATAAAATTCTGCCTCACCCATTCTTCATCCGTTAACACAAGCCAGCGTCGTCGGACTGTATCGAAAATAAACGTTTCTTCATCCTCTTCCTTTATTCTGAATGTTGGTTCTGGATAATTTATTGAGATCATTATGAATGCAGTTCAAAATGTTTTTTATTTATGTATCGTATTTATTATCGGTGGCACGATCTGTTGGTTATTTGACGATTACTCTATTCCCCAATACCTGTGGCGAAAATAAATGTTTTAAATTGCGTTGATATAATTAAGTACATGAAGACAAAAGAAGAGATTGTTCAAAACTGGCTGCCAAGATACACAGGAGAACAACTTGAAAACTTTGGTAAATATGTCCTGCTAACCAATTTCAGCAATTACGTTGAAATGTTTGCAGAATGGAATAAAACAAAAGTAATAGGTGCACAGAGGCCAATGCAATGCGCCACTGCCGATAATATCACGATTATCAACTTCGGCATGGGCAGCCCTACTGCTGCAACAGTAATGGATCTTTTAACCGCTATTGAACCGAAAGCTGCTTTGTTTTTGGGTAAATGTGGTGGCTTGAAGAGGAGAAATAAAATCGGTGATCTTATTTTACCAATAGCCGCTATCCGCGGTGAAGGAACGTCGAATGATTATTTCCCTGCTGAAGTACCGGCAATGCCCGCATTTGCTTTGCAAAAAGCTGTATCGACAACCATCCGCGATTATGGAGTTGATTACTGGACCGGAACTGTTTATACCACAAACCGGAGAGTTTGGGAACATGATGAAGATTTTAAAAACTACCTGCAAAAGATCAGGGCTTATGCTATTGATATGGAAACGGCGACCATATTTACAGTCGGCTTCTATAATAAAATTCCAACCGGAGCTTTGTTATTAGTAAGCGATCAACCGATGATACCGGAGGGAGTGAAAACAGAATCAAGTGATAAGAAAGTTACCGAAAAGTTTGTTGAAACCCATCTTAAGATTGGCATTGATTCTTTAAAGCAGCTGATCAATGATGGTTTAACAGTAAGACATTTACGTTTTTAAAAAATAAATTATGAAACTTTTACTCCTCTTATCGGTCTTATTATCAATTACCTCTAAAGAAGGCTGTCACAAGTCGAAAAGCAGCAACACATCTTTTAAAGGCCGCCTGGAAGTAAAAGGCATGTGTATGAATTATACTATCAAAGTCCTGGAAGGGAACATTGATACATCACTCGTTGAAGGAAAATGGACAGATGAAACAACAGGTAAATCATATTCCGATGTATTTGCTTTGGGCAGTCGCTGCACATTCCCTTCATCTATTGAGCAGGGTGATGAATTCACTTTTATTATTGATACAGCCCAGGTGCAGAATTGCGCGGTATGCCTTGCTTATTACCCGACACCTGCAAAGCATTTATCCATTAAAGTGCTGGATAAATGATAAATGCTGTACCATTATTAGCGGTCAGAAATCTTTCTGTTGATTTTATTTCAGAAAACGCCACAACATCTGCTTTAAAAGACATCTCTTTCCTGGTCAACAAAGGTGAAATTGTTGCGCTTGTCGGTGAATCCGGTTCCGGCAAATCTGTTACCGCGCTTTCCATACTTCAACTTGTGCCTTCTCCTCCTGCTGCTTATAAAAATGGAGAAATCATCTTTTCGGAAAACAGTGATAGCAATATCGATATTTTAAAAGCCGGCAGTAAACAATTGCAAACAATACGTGGCAATAAAATTGCCATGATTTTCCAGGAGCCAATGACATCGTTGAACCCCGTTTTAACCTGTGGGGACCAGGTAGCAGAATCAATTCTTCTTCATAAAAAAAAATCGGCGAAAGAAGCAAAGCAGGAGGCAATCAATTGGTTTGAAAAAGTGAAAATTCCTGATCCTGCCGGTATTTTCAATCGCTATCCGCACCAGTTAAGCGGGGGGCAGAAACAAAGGGTAATGATCGCTATGGCTATGTGCTGCCATCCTTCTCTTTTAATATGCGATGAACCAACTACCGCATTAGATGTAACAGTTCAGAAAAATATTTTACTCCTGATAAAAGAATTGCAGCAGCAACAGGATATGGGTGTGATCTTCATTACACATGACCTGGGAGTTGTCGCTGAAATTGCCGATCGGGCAATTGTAATGTATAAAGGAGGAATTGTTGAACAGAATGAAACAAAAAAAATATTTACACAACCGCAACATCCTTATACAAAGGCCTTGCTTGCCTGTCGCCCTGCTTTACATAACAAGGGAGAACGGCTACCTGTGGTCAGCGATTTTTTAAACCCGGAAAATAAAGAAAACCTGAACAGCAAGTCGTCAAACCAAATTTATAATGAGCCCGCTATCACTGATACTAACAATCCCCTCCTGTCCGTTAAAAACTTATCAGTACAATTCCCGTCCCGCAAAAATATCCTGGGTAAGGCCTTACAAATTGTCAAAGCAGTTGATGATATAAGCTTTGATGTATTCAAAGGAGAAACGGTAGGGTTGGTTGGCGAATCCGGTTGCGGTAAAACAACTTTAGGGCGAGCTTTACTTCGCCTGATAGAACCAACTTCAGGCAAAATTATTTATAACAACATTGATCTCACGGCAAAGAACAGGGATGAATTGAAAGGATTGAGAAAAGAACTACAGGTTGTATTCCAGGATCCGTATTCATCGTTAAACCCGCGTTTAACAATCGGCTCAGCAATAGAAGAACCGCTAAAAGTCCATAGGCTTTTAAACACATTAAAAGCCCGTAAAGAGAAAGCAATTGACTTGCTGGAAAAAGTAAACATGCAGGCCGATCACTATAGTCGTTACCCTCATGAGTTCTCCGGCGGTCAACGACAAAGAATTGTTATTGCAAGAGCATTAGCTCTGAACCCTTCATTTGTTATTTGTGATGAATCTGTATCCGCGCTGGACGTAAGTGTGCAGGCGCAGGTGCTTAACTTGTTAAATGATTTAAAGAAAGATCTTGGCTTTACAGTCATCTTTATTTCACACGATCTATCTGTCGTTCGGTATATAAGTGACCGCATCATGGTAATGAAATCCGGGAAAATAGTGGAAACAGGAAAAGCTGATGACGTTTATATCAACCCGCAAACGGAGTATACAAAAAATTTAGTGGCCTCAATACCGAAAGCAATACTGCATTAATACTTGCGTCTGAAATTCAGGTTATACCGTCCCTCTTCTTTATCATAAAAGCCTTTGGCGCTGCTATGTGTTGAGTACAATAATTTCTTTAACGCGGTTTTAAGCTGGTCTGATTCCGGCTCGTCTTCTTTTAATTTCATATCCCCCAGCTCTGTGAAATCAGTATTATCATCATCGTAATAGGCAGTATAATCCGGTTTGTCGTCATTGTCAAACTCAAATTGCTTTGGATCTTCCGGTACAAGACCCACTGATGCTATATTCCAGATATCATCATCTTTCTTCTTCTTATATTTAAAGAAATAAACAAAGCCTTTATTTGATTTTATTGTCGCGGGAAGACGATCTAAGTAAACCAGCGAATCAGGCTTATCATACAATTTGGAATCAAGCAACTTACTTTTTGCAAGATCTAAATGATTATTATACTTACCAGGAAATTTTTCCAGCTTATTTATTTCTTTTAAATCTGAATACAGCTCATACCGGTAATTGTCTTTAGCTGCAAAATAGGCCGGCAAGCTATCCGGTATTTCTTTGCCATTTCTCAGCAATAACAGCATAGTGCTATACTTCAATTCTTCATCGCCGGATTGGAGCAATTGCTGAAAAAGAATTTGTACGGATGTATTTTTATTCCGATAAGGCAATAATAATGTAGCATAAATACTTAAATCATCGTTTCCTTTATCCTTTACTTCATCCCTGTCATATGCTGCGTAAACAGAAGTTTTTTCCGCTTTACCGTCCTCAGCTTTTTTAATTGCCTTCTTTTTTTCGGCTATTACCTGCTTTTTCAGTTCCAACTTTGTTTCAAGCAGAAATTTATTGAACCAGGCATTGTAATCTTTTGTAGTTACCATATTACTATCCACCATTCTTGCCAGTAATTTCATTACCGGCCATTTATAATCATCAAGGTTTAATAAGGGTAATAATCCGGGTAATATAGTTTTAGTTAACTCCAATGAATCATAAAGCTCATCCATGAAGTCACCGTTGCTTATCTGGTATTTTTTGTAGTATGCCGGAGTTCTCCATCGTATATAATTTGAATAGTCAGGGATATTATCGGTTTGTAAAACAGGCGGTTCCTGGGTGATGATATCTTTAAAAACACCGGTAGAATATTTTGTTTGCTGCTGCAGGAGTGTTTCGAGAACTACATATTGAATTTCCACCGTGTCGGCAGCCGCATAATATAATGTTTTCAGGTAATCGGATGACTCTTTTGAATCAATGTCCTTTAGTTTATTGACAAATGTCTTCTTTAGATCCAGGTATTTCTTATCGGTCCACGAAAAAGATTCAATTGCTTTTTTCAACTGCGGCAAGTCAGAAGATGCCGGTTCAAATTCATCGATGCTTTTTACCGCTCGTCTATGAGCTATTGAATCAGTACTGAAAAAGTCACCAAAAAATTCTTTTGATTTACCGGTAAAAGGAGAAACACCCTTTAATGTATCAGCCGGCTTAAACGTTTCAAAGAATGTTTTTACAAAGTCATCTGCCTGTGTCAATGAATCAGATTGCGTAATTAGTGAAAAACTGACGCCATTTTTATAAAAATCTTTTTTCAGAAAAATCCGGCTGCTTCCTTTTTTTGTCAGAATATACTCCCACACTTTCATGTTATCCGGCATTTCATAGCTCTTCAATTTCTTTATTACCCATGTTGAATCACCACCGAGATAAGACTTAAAGCTTTTCCTGGTCAACCAGTTACTATCAGTTTCAAACCGGTAACGCCCATATTTATAAAACGAAACATACACCTGCTGGCCCGTTGAATCGTTTGAAATAACTTTATTGCGGTAAATGCCCTTTTCCAAAGCGTTTTTCTCGTTCCTTTCATCGTCATCGTCGTTGTTCAGGTAATCGTATTGATTAGGAAATTCGAGTTTCTCCTTCTTTGCTTCCGGAAATACCGGGGATTGTACAGTATAATACAACAAAGTATCTTTCCTTTCTTTTGATTGTCCATATATGAATGGCTTTATCTCAAACGAATCAAAAAAGATTTTTGTTTTCGGATTTTCCTGATCAGTATGCGCAATAAGCGAATAATAATGCGGTCCTTGTATTATAAACCGCGCGGCAAATAAAGAACCATCTTTATTCTTAAACTTACAATCCAATGCAGGATAGCCATGCCAGGATACCTGCTGACGGCCGATCTCTTTATCAATGAAATCCGAAGACATAAAACTTTCCTCCATCAGGTTCAGGTCGAAAGTATCCTCTTCAGCAAAATGATAATTATGTATATCCGTGCGAACAACACGATATCTCGAGTTATCTGATTTGTCTTCCGCATCAAATAACCAGCTTCCGTCGTTACTTACAAATGCTTCATGGGGCAATTGCACATTAAAACCGCCAAAGGAGGGTGAATACTTTTTCCAGCCACTGCTATTACTATAATCCCTTAACCTGATACTATTGAAAAACAAATTCGCCTCTGCTCCCTTTTTTACATAATCATCATTGCCACTCATTTTAAAGAATATTATCTCAAATGGAGTAACGAAAATGTTATACCGCTGTACATCGCCCCGGCGGGTACGGTTCATAATATCAAAACCCTTATACCCGTTTTTATAAATAGTTTGCTTATTCAGAATTTTGCCCGGGATATTTTCATACAACACGCTATCAATCTTTTTATAAACCTCGTCTGTTGAATGCCCCCACATTACATTATTTGTACGCAAACGCGTAACAATATAATAACTCCCATTTGCCATATCCGCGTACTGACGCTGATCAAACATGCCCGGATCATTATCCGATCCATATAATTTCCCGGGAATATCTACTTTGAAAAATCCATCTTCAGAACCATATGTATTGAACAAAACGGGGACATGAATTTTTTCTACCGAATCTTTTTGATGGCTGTCCGCTTTCTTTTCCATTACCACAGGGCGCAATGTATAACCCCGGTTACGCAATATTTCAATTACACCTCTTGTTCCGGGTAAATGGGCAGCGCCTACTCCTACAAACAAAGATGAGCCACTTTTTAAAATGGAGTCTATTGAATTCGCCTGTATTTCATTCCTTCGATACAGAAACTTTTCATCAAAGGCATTTGAAAAACTCTGTAGCTTATTCAATGAATCCAATAAATCAAGATTCCCTGTCCGGTAGGCCTCTTGCAATTTATCAGCACTGAAACCATTCTCTGCATCATAACTTCTCTCTCTCCTGTTTTTATCTTTCGCGGCATCTTTATATGCTTCCATCATCAGTTTCATGCTTTCACCATAATTCTCAACACCGGCTACTTTCTTACCCCATTTTTTACCAACCTGGTAGATATACATATCGAGGTACGTATTCTCCTCAAAATCGCTCGAAAAATCTCCGTATGTCCGGTATAAGAGATTATTGATAACAGCAGGATTGCTATATAAAGCCTGCTCTATTTTTTTTTCATATTTACCGAATTCCAAAGTATGTATACTCAGATAATCGTTTGGAAGCCGGTCAAAATTGCCATATCTCCCATCCGGGTTGTAATTATTAGTAGAAAGATCGTATTTGCTCATATCTTCCTGCCAGGATTCAGGATTTGTTTCAAGGGCTACCACATTCGCATTCCTGATACCCATATAAAATGAGTCAGCAAGATTGAATACAACTTTGCTGCTGATATGCATAGTACCAAAGAGATAAGAAGGTTTTTTGATTCCATTGCCGCTGATTTCCCATAACAGGCTGGGATATTTCTTATTCTTTATTTTAATTTGAGAAAAAGAGGTTGTGAACGAAACTATCACTGCTATCAAAACTATAATTCTCTTCATAAATCAGTATATCCGGGATTGATATGAACAAATGTAAGATGCATACTTTCACCAAAAGTCATAAAATCAGTTGTTTAACTTAGCCGCCTTCCTATTTTGGGTGAAATTATGTGAATAATTAAACGATTTTTCCCGGCAAAATGTTATACTTTTGCGCCTTTTATATCTGCCAGATAGACCCAGCCCGGTGCCGTAAGACCGGATTCGGATCATTCCCGTCGGTTTATGTCCCCGGTTGAGTCAAAGGCCAGTAACCACCAGCCGCTATCGTTATATTTTATTATGAAACACGGCGGTATAAAACAAGTTTTAATTCATGAAGCTCACACAGTTTAAATTCGATCTACCCTTAAACCTTATTGCACAACACCCTACTAAAAGACGCGAAGATGCCCGGATGATGGTTGTACACCGCCATACCGGTCAGATTGAAAACAAACATTTCCGCGACATCCTGGATTATTTCGATGACAAAGACGTTTTTGTAGTAAATAACACAAAAGTTTTCCCGGCACGTATGTATGGCCGCAAGGAAAAAACAGGAGCCAAGATTGAAGTATTTCTTTTGCGCGAACTAAACAAGCCAAATCGCCTTTGGGATGTAATTGTTGACCCGGCCCGTAAAATACGCGTGGGCAACAAATTATATTTTGGTGATGGCGAAGAACTGGTAGCTGAAGTAATTGACAACACGACCAGCCGTGGACGTACTATCCGTTTTTTGTGGGAAAGCAGCGAAGAAGAATTTCGTGCCATGCTGGAAAAATTAGGCGAAACCCCTTTGCCAAAATATATCAAGCGTAAGCCTGAAGAAGAGGATAAAGAACGTTACCAGACTGTATATGCAAAGCATGAAGGAGCCGTTGCCGCGCCAACAGCCGGCCTGCATTTCAGCCGGGAGTTGATAAAAAGATTAGAGATAAAAGGGATCCGTTTTGCAGAAGTTACCCTGCATACCGGTCTTGGCACATTCCGTCCCATTGAAGTAGAAGATCTCAGCAAGCACAAAATGGATGCTGAATATTACCGCATTGAAGATGTTGCATGCAAAATTGTGAACAAAGCAAAAGAAAACGGTCACAGAATATGCTCCGTTGGTACTACGACAATGCGGGCTATTGAATCCTCTTTTACCGCTCAGAAATTTTTAAAACCATCCGAAGGCTGGACAAATATGTTTATTCACCCGCCTTATGATTTCAATATCGCAGATGCGCTGATCACAAACTTTCATTTGCCAAAAACAAGCTTACTGATTATGACCTGTGCATTCGCAGGGTATGATCTTACTATGGAAGCATATAAGAAAGCAATTAAAGATAAATACCGCTTCTTCAGCTATGGAGACGCGATGCTTGTTGTATAATTTCCTTTATAAATCACTTTATTCCAAAACTCTTTCCATAGTGAAAGAGTTTTTATTTTTAAACACCAGCATCGATGTATCGGATGGAAAGATTATTTTTAACTACAAGCCTGGTACAATGAAAAAAACAATTCTTTTTATTTCCTTTTTTATAATTTCTATGCTATCTATTTCCCAGCAAACAATTCCCTTATACACTGGCGATATTCCTGATTCCAAGCCATCAAAAAATGAGGAATACAGCGATACAACCGATGGCATTCTCATTATTCATAAAATAACAAAGCCTACTATTACTGTTTTTTTGCCGCCAAAAGAAAAAGCAAACAGCACAGCAGTCATTATTTATCCCGGTGGTGGCTATTGGATTGTCGCCGCCGGGCATGAAGGCTCCGATGTCGCCAAAAAATTCAATGAGATAGGTGTTACGGCATTTGTTGTTAAATACAGGATACCAGACAGCACAACAATGATCAATAAAGAAATCGGATCACTGCAGGATGCACAACGTGCAATACAGTTTGTTCGTGAGCATGCAAAGGAATGGAACATCGATAAAAACAAAATAGGAATTATGGGGTTTTCTGCCGGCGGGCATCTCGCATCTACCGCAGGTACACACTTTAAGAAATCCTATATCAGTAATTCGCAGAATACAAGCCTGCGCCCGGACTTTATGATATTATGTTACCCCGTTATCAGCTTTACAGATAGTATCGGACATATTGGTTCAAGAGATCAGCTTATCGGGAAAAACCCAACACAGGAAAAAATCAAAGAGTATAGCAATGAATTGCAGATAACAAAAGAAACACCTCCAACTTTTTTAATGCACGCAAAAGACGATGATGTCGTAAACGTTAAAAACACTTTACTATTTGCTAAAGCGCTTTCAGCAAACAAAGTCAGGAATAGCCGATACATCTATAAAAAAGGAGGACATGGTTTTGGGTTGAACAACCCGACAAGCTCTGTAAAATGGATGGCCAAGCTGGAAACCTGGATGAAATTAAATGGCTGGTTGCCTAAATAATAGATGGAGTATGGTCTTTAAAATAGTATGCACGGGACCTTACTTTGTTCATGTATGCTAATTGTTATATTGATTCAGCCTGAATTAACAACGTCAAATATTTCCCTTTCATACTTCTGTTGATATTCAACGTGTTTCAGCTGTCATAGAAACACGTACTTCTACCTGTCAAATTTTCATAAAAATTATAATGATGATACCCACCCGGTTAGAAAATGTGCTGGGATTATACGATAGAATATTCCTCGAAGGGTATTACATTTGATCTGTAGATACACAACAACAAGTACAAAATTTAAGTAACAGATTCCGGATCATGAAAAGCCTTAATAACCGTCCCCCGGAATTTTCCTGATTACTGATTTCTTCCATCATCATCCTATGCTGAATCGTTAATCCAAACCCTCAGGGTCGGCATTGTTTTAATTCAAACCCTAAAACGATGTTGAAACGAAAATTATGGAGGATGAGTTTTCTTTGCCAGGGCACCTACCTGATTATTGCCGCATCAAATGGTGGTAACCTGAAACATTCATCGGAATCTTCAGTCAATTTTATTGATTCAGCTGATTCAGTTATCGTATCTGATACTGTAACAGGCCCTAAAGTAAAGCTTAATGCTCGTGCTGCTAAATTCGCCGCATTGTACCTGAAGGAAAATGAAGAAGCATTGGAAAAAGTAAGGGAAAGAAGTAAGCTGGTTTTCCCGATGATGGACTCAATCCTTACAAAATACGAATTGCCTGTAGAAATAAAATACCTGGCGGTAATAGAATCAGAGTTAAAGCCGGATGCACTATCACATGTAGGTGCTGCAGGGCCATGGCAGTTAATGCCTGCAACAGCCCGTTTGCTTGGCTTGAAAGTGACCCGTAAATACGACGAAAGAAAGTATTTCAAAAAAAGTACTGTAGCTGCTGCCAAATACATCAGAGACCTGTATTGTGAATTTGGCGACTGGTTACTGGTAATAGCGGCTTACAACGGCGGACCAGTTCCCGTGTATGCAGCTATCCGTAAATCAGGTAGCCGTAACTTCTGGAAACTACAGAACTATTTACCAGCCGAAACAAGAGGCCATGTAAAAAGGTATATCAGTACACATTTCTATTTCGAAGGACAGGGAGGTGTTACAACCCTCACCAGGACAGAAATGAATAAATACCTTTTAAAATTAGACGAGTTTAATGCGACCAAAGCCACACAATCAATTGCCGCGGTCAATCATACCCGTTCTATAGCAGATTCGGTATCTAATGACCAGGCGATTGGCGGAAAATTAATCGCTGAACGTTAATTCAATTAATTTCAATAACAAAGAGCCCTGGTTGCCGGGGCTTTTTTTAACTCTTTTGTCTTTCTTCTAAGTTCTTCTTCCCTGTTTTTAGCAGAGCTTTTTCGATTCCATTACTTAAATTCCTGAATGTTGGCTTCGCATCGAAACGCTGATCATTGATAAAAAAAACAGGAACGTTAGTGATTCCTTTATTTAATCCTTCGATTAAGTCCCCTCGTACTGTCCAGCCATAATACGAATCAACCATTTTGGTCAGGAAGTTTTTATCTGTAACCCCTGCCCTTTTTGCATATTCTTTTAAACTCACTGTTCCCAGGTTATTCCTGTTCTGAAAAAGAATAGTATGCATTTCCCAAAATCTTCCTTCCTGTGACGCTGCAACAGCTGCTTCAGCAGCTTTATGAGCCCGCTGGTGAAACTTAATCAAGGGGAAATGACGAAAATTAAAGCGAAGCAATCCGTCAAATTCCTTTAACAATTTCTTAATTAATTCGTTCGCTTTTGCACATTCTTCGCTTTCATAATCACCAAATTCAGTCAGAATAACCGGGGCATCAGGGTTACCAACATATACTTTCTTTGGGGGGATAATCTCGGCAATTTCTTTTTTCATATTCTTTACCTCCGTATAGCTCTCAATTGCCGCTGGTGTGGATTACTGTTATAGAACAGTTTCAGACTGATTTTGTTTACCCGAAGATTCTGAGCAATTCGGAAGCAGATGAATATACCATCTCAATAACAATATGTACAGTAACCTTTTGTACTCCGACAGAGCAAAAAGAACGAATGTTTCGAAAAGATTCAGTTTAAATACAGCAAATCAGGTGATCAAACCCTAAAAGTAAAAGTAAGATCAAGGAAGACCGGCAAACTGGAAATATACGAAATCAGGAAAAGCAGCCGCCCGATTGAAGGAACTTATGTTAGTAAATTATAAAACCGAAAAGGATGAAGAATCACATTAAGCTCAATCGTTCGCAGATAGATTATGCAAATTTTTATAGGAAAATCCATAACAAAATAATTGCCAGGATAAGGTACCAAGGGAGAACCGTGATGCAAAAGGATATCTCAAATTAACTGATAGATGCGTGCCATCTCTCTTAATTCTATTATATTTTTTACTTTCAATTTTTCAAATGCTCTTGCTTTATGAGTAGAAACAGTAGAATTTTGAATACTTAATATGTCGCATATTTCTCCAACAGATTTTCCCTTAATTAAGTGTGTCACTATTTCCAATTCACGGTCAGAAAGATCTTCAAAAGGATTGTCCGACCGGGATCTCAGACTATCATCCGTAAGATCAGAAAACAATCCTTCACTAATATATTTTCTGCCCAATGAAACTTTGGTAATCGCTCTTTTTATCTCCTCATCAGAAGAATCTTTGCTAAGGAATCCGCTTACACCAAGCTTTAGAAATCGTTTGGCAAAGATGTTCTCCGATGCCATGGTAAAAATCAAGATCTTCAATTTTGGTTTAATAGCCAGAATCGTATCCACTAAAGCAAGACTATCGGTGTTGGGCATGTGCACATCAAGCATAACAAGATCATAATCGTTTTTTACTATTTTACTATGCGCACTGTCACCATCATGTGCTGTATCAATTACAGCAGAAGGATATAGTTCTTTAATAAGCAGGCTTATCCCTGTTTTAACTACCGCATGATCGTCAGCAAGTAAAAATCGATCCACAATATTATACCTCTTTTTTATGCACTAAAATCGACGTTTATCTATTTTAATGATGAAAATTTTTTGCCTCAGAATAGCATTAACTGTATCGAAATGGATGAAAACGGCTACTTGTGGCTGGCGTCCCAATTGGGTGTAATCAGGTATGACGGCAAAAATTTTCTGAGTTTT
>Ga0207689_10003590_pt1 | contig 14173 bp, 9 predicted proteins | sample KBSMisM52_FD_184312 | JGI IMG/M metagenome (GOLD analysis project Ga0207689, IMG submission 184312) | Miscanthus rhizosphere microbial communities from Kellogg Biological Station, Michigan, USA - KBS Miscanthus M5-2 (SPAdes) (version 2) | ecosystem: Host-associated > Plants > Roots > Rhizosphere... | reverse complement strand
CCCAACCCCTACGCCACGGTGTTCCGGGCGATGACCTCGCGATAGAACGCGGCGCTCAGCTTGGGCGTGCGACGCTGCGTGGCGTAGTCCACATAGTGGAGGCCGAAGCGGTTCCCGTAGCCATCCGCCCACTCGAAGTTGTCCATCAGGCTCCAGAGGAAGTAGCCCTTCACGGGCACGCCGTCGGCCACGGCGCGCTGGAGCTGACTGAGATAGTTGCGCAGGTACATGATACGGTCGGTGTCGTACACCTTCCCGTCGGCGGCGGGAACGTCCGACGACGACGTACCGTTCTCGGTGATGTAGATCTCCTTCACGTTCCACAGTTTCGCGACATGGTGCGGGCCCCAGTACAGCACCTCGGGTCCCATGAACAGCCACGGCGAGATCATGTGCGGGTACGACGGCGGATTCGGCACGACGGCATAGCCGCTCGGGCCCGCGTCGGCGCGGACGAACGTCGGCTGGTAGATGTTGGTACCGACGAAGTCGAGCGGGCTCGAGATGATCTTCAGGTCATCCGCCGTGACCCGCGGCGCATCGGCGCCCATGCGCGCGACGTAGGCATCGGTGTACTTCCCTTCCATGATCACGGTGAGATACTGCGCGTTGATGTCGCGCGTCGCCTTCTCCGCGGCGGCAATGTGTTCCGCGTTCTCGATCACCGGCACGCCGACCACGAGGTTCTCCGCCAACCCTACCTTCGTGCCCGACTTGCCGCTGGCGCGGATGGCCTGCACCGCGAGCCCGTGGCCGAGCACCCCGTTATGACGCGCCTTGTAGAAGCGCGCGGGCGGCAGCTTTATCCCCGGTGCGTGGACGCCGATGTTGTACCCGAGCTCCATGAAGGCGCCGAACTCATTGATGGTGAAGATGTGCTTCACGCGATCGGTGAGGTGCTGGGCGACGTAGCCCGCGTACTTCCCGAACGCCTCGGACGTCTCGCGCGACTCCCAGCCGCCGCCGCGAGCCTGGAGCGCCTGCGGCAAGTCCCAGTGGTAGAGCGTGGCGAAGGGCTCGATGCCGTTGGCCAACAGCTCGTCCACGAGACGGTTGTAGAAATCGAGGCCTTTGGGGTTCGGCGCGCCGCTTCCATTCGGGAACACCCTCGGCCATGCGATCGAGAATCGGTACACCTTGACGCCGAGCGCTTTCATGAGCTGGACGTCGTCCTTGTAGCGATGGTAGTGGTCGTCGGCGACATCACCGTTGGCGTTGTTGGCGACCTTGCCGAGCGTGTGGGAGAACGTGTCCCAGATGGACGGGAGGCGTCCGTCTTCGGCGACGGCGCCCTCGACCTGATAGGACGCGGTTGCGGTTCCCCAGAGGAAGCCGGTCGGGAACGAGCGCGGCGCCTGGGCCGGGAGCGTCGCGGCCTGGGCCGCCTGCGCGACAAGGGGAACGTTCGAGGCGCCCAGTGCGGCGGCACCCGCGAGTTTGGCGAAGGTGCGACGGGAGAGCTGGTCGGTCATCGGCGGGGCCTCGCGGATGGGGAAGGGCGCGTTGGTCGGACGGCGGCGATGGACGAGAAAACGTGGAGGTCAGGGTGGTCTACCGCAATGGTGCCGCAGCGACTACCGACACAGCTGCAGCTTCTCGTTAGGTGTGAGCCGAGCGTGCCTGCGCGAGGCGTGCCATCACCCGACGGAGCTCAGAGGTGGACGAGGCCCGCGACCGTCCCGTCTTTGCAATGAACTCGAAGAGCCTCGTTCTCGCGAGCTCCGTAGACGCCCGGTGCGATGGAATAATCGGCGCGGTCGCTCGACAACAGACGCAACAGCGTTAGGCGATGTCCGCCGGCGTCCGTTATGACGCGAGGACATGGTGAGCCGCCGGACTCGGGTACGAGCACGAGGCGCGGCGGGAGCGTCGCCGTGACTCGCGTGGCGCAGTCCTCACACCCGGTACCCTGACGGGTGGACCCGAAACAAGCGGCTTGAGCGAGCAGCCACGTAGCGGCGGCACAGGCGGCCAGCGATCCGACCGCTGTGCTTGGACGCCATCGTCGGGGCATTGACTGCCTCCTTCCGGAAACAGGTTCGACGCCTAACGCGCCAAACCGAGCTGGTCGCCTCTCAACGGCCATGGCCGCGCGAGCGTCTTCATTTCTCCGAAACCAACACACGTTAGGTGGCAGCGTCGCGATAGCCGAGTCGTCTCCGCGCGAGACCAAGCAGGTAGTCGGCCAGCGCGTACGGCGCGAGTCCGGCGACGAGCCCGCAACTCCAAAGCAGCGGAGCGATGGTGCTCGGCGTTCCACCCGAGGAACGGATGTCGACGGATGAATAACATGGCGATTGCGAGAGAGTCGATCCCAGCCTAACGCCAATACGTGAATGTGGCCACGTCGAACCACCAGCGGCCGCGTGGTAATAGATGTCGAGGTCGTGCCCGCTCACCCATTGGCCTTTGTAGAACCTCTGGGCGGAGACCGCCCGCGTCCAGCCCAGCCAGGGAGCACGATCCCGATGCCTGCGACGAGCAGTGTCGAACATCGATGAGTCATGAGACTCTCCGGGCACAACGCCGATCAGATCGGTTCCGGCCGTTGACTAAACCCAGGAGCGAGCGCGCGCTGTCATAAGATAGACAGCACCGACGAGGAGTCTTTGTGAAACCCATATCCGAGTCTTTGGCCCCGGCCGTTCAGGACGCACGCTACGCCGTGCGCTCACTCCGACGCCAGCCGTCGTTCGCCTTGACTGTCATCCTCACGCTGGCCCTCGGCATCGGAGCGACGACGACGATCTACACCCTCTTCGAGGCGCTCGTCTTCCGACCGCTGCCCGTCCCACACCCCGAGCGCCTCGCCATCGTCGGCGATCCCGCGAAGGTCGGTTCGAATTGGTTCGGGCCGCCAAAGGTCAGCTACGTGTCGTACCCGCTATACAAGGACGTGAGAGACGGCAGTCACGTCCTCTCGGGGCTGTACGCCTCCGGCGCGGTGAACGTCGACCTCGTCACGCCAGGCGCCGACACAGCTATCGCGGAGCATCCCACCGCGCGCGCAGTGACCGGAAGCTTCTTCTCGGTGCTCGAGCTTCGCGCGTTCGCGGGGCGCATGTTCACGAGCGACGACGACCGCGCCGCCGCGGATCCGGTGGCGGTGCTCAGCTACGCGTACTGGCAACGCCGGTTCGGCGGCGAGCGCTCGGTAGTGGGAAGCACGATCCACCTCAGTGGCGTACCGGTAACAGTCGTCGGGATCGGGCCGCGGCATTTCACGGGAGACATCGTGGGAGAGAGCACCGACCTCTGGCTCTCGATGTCGATCGTGCCGCGCCTGCCGCACAGCCAGACGCTCCTGGACGACCGCGCGGCCTCCTGGCTTCAGATGATGGGGCGGTTGTCGCCCGGCGTCACCCTCGATCGTGCTCGCGCCGAGATCACGACGGTCGAGATGAATGCGGTGCGCAGCCATCTCGCCGGGCAGGACCTCATCGACTTCAATCACGACGTCGAGACCGAGCCGATGCGCGTGGAATCTGGTGCGCGCGGGTTCTCGTCGCAGCGCGTCGCGTACGGGTCAGCGCTCGGCATTCTCATGGCGGCGGTGTCGCTGCTTGCACTCGTCGTGTGCGCGAACCTGGCCAACCTGACGTTGGCCCGAGCGGTGGCGCGCGGCCGCGAGCTGACGGTGCGGATGGCGTTAGGCGCCGCACGACGCCGACTGATCGCGCAGCTCTTGATCGAAAGCGCCGTGGTCGGCGCCGTCGCCGCCGCGCTTGGGCTGCTCGCGAGCGCGTGGGGCACGTCCACGCTGCTCGCGCTCGCCGATTCGACCACGTTCCTCGACGTGCACGCGGACGCTCGCGTGCTCGCCTTCACGACTGGCGTCACGGTGCTCTCGGTGCTCCTGTTCGGCCTCGTGCCGGCGCTGCATGCGACGCGCCTCGACGCCGCGACTACGCTGCGCGCGGGCGGGCGGGGCCTCGTGGGTGTGCGCGGGCGATTGGGGAAGTCGCTCGTCGGGGCCCAGATCGCGCTCTCGACACTGCTGCTCGTGGGCGCCGGACTGCTGGTGCAAAGCGCGCGTCGGCTGCTGAGCGCCGACTTGGGCTTCGACCGCGACCACGTCATCGCGGTGGACATCCACCTCGGGAATACGAATTACGTGGGGGATCGGCTCCAGCAATACCGCCTCGAGCTCGAGCGGCGAGCGATGCGGGTGCCGGGCGTGGTGGCCACGAGCTACTCGCATAGCGGACTGCTGGGCCGCGGCATTTCGGTGGTCAATATCGAGATCCCGGGCGTTGTCGCGCGGTCCGACGCCGAGTCGTCGATCTTCGCCAATCTCGTGGGCGCGGGCTACGTGAAGGCAACCGGTGCTGCGCTCTTGAGCGGCCGCGATTTCGACGCGAGCGATGAGCGGCCGGGTGTACACCGTTCGATCATCGATGCGACGATGGCGCGCGCGTACTTCACGAACCGCGATCCCATCGGCCAGCTGATCACGGTGGACAGCGTCGTCTACACTGTGGTCGGTGTCGTGCGCGATCTGGAGGAGCGCGGCGTGCGCTCGGCCCCGACGCGGCGCATCTACCTGGCGCAGGCTCCCGGCGACCACCCAGGGCCGCGCTTCCAGCTCATCGTCCGGACGAGCGGCGACCCCGCGCGTTCGCTCGAGCCGCTGCGGAATGCGTTGCGCAGCGTCGACGCCGCGGTGCCCTTCGATCTCGAGCTGGTCACACAGCGGCTGCGCGCGTCCGTCCACGAGAGTCTGCTGCTCACGAACACGACGCTCGCGTTCGGTCTCGTCACGCTCCTCCTTGCCGCACTCGGGCTGTACGGCGTCACGTCGTACGCGACGACCCGGCGCACGAGTGAGTTCGGGTTGCGCATGGCGCTGGGCGCGTCTTCGGCGTCCGTCGCGGGGATGGTGTTGCGTGAGGCGCTGACGATCACCGTGATCGGCATCGGGATCGGCCTCCCGGTTGGTGTCGCGGCCGCGCGGCTCATTCGCAGCCAGCTCTTTGGCGTCAGTGCGGTCGAACCGGCGTCGCTGAGCGTCGCGATCGTGATGCTCGTGCTCACGGCGCTCGTGGCGAGCTGGGTGCCAGCCCGACGCGCCGCAGCGGTGGCCCCGGTCGACGCACTGAAGGCCGACTAGCAGGGCTTTGGGTAAGGCCAGCCTAACGCGATCAGTCGAGCCTCGAAGGAGTAGCCTAGACCCACATCCGTTCCAGCCCAGCCGTTCGGCGCGCATCGGCCAGCTGTCCGCGGTGCATGTACCAGTGGTCCGCGGCGTACTGCAGGCACAGGCGATACGTGCCGAACGTCGCCTCGAAGCCCGCCGGGACCTTCGCGCTCGGCCGGTCGAGGTCGTCCTCGACGAGGGCGTCCACAAGTGCCAGGGTCCGTGCGCGCACTGCGCGGCACGTGGCGAGGACCTCGTCGAACGGCGGGAACCGGGTGGCGTCCCCGCTCACGTCCGCGCCATCGAACGGCTCCTCCCAGTGCGCGAGCGGGTTCGCCTCGCCGCGCAGGAACGTGTGGACGATCAGGGACTCGATGTACGCGAGATGACCGAGGGTCCACAGCGTGTGTCCGCCGCCTTTCGGGGTCGGGAACACGGTGCCGTGCGCCCGCATCTCCTCGACCCGGGCCAGTACGCGGTCCCGGCTCTTGGTCAGGTTGTCGCGTATCAGATCGATGGAGTTCATCTACCGGAACCTAACGCGACACACTCGCCAGGAGCGCGTCGAGTGCCGCGCGGTCGAGGTAGCGGCCTGACCGGATCACCGCGCGAATCCGCCCCACGGCCCGAATGTCGGTGAGGGGATTCGCGTCGAGCAGCACGAGGTCCGCAACCTTCCCCGGCGCGATGCTGCCGGCGTCACGCTCGCGATGGAAGAACTGCGCCGGACCGAGCGTCGCGGCCCACAAGGCGCGACGCGGACTGAGGCCGCCATCGCGCACGAGCAGATCCAGCTCGTCGTGCACGGCGAAGCCAGGATAGGTGAGCGGCGTGCCGAGGTCGGTCCCGGCGAGAATCATGACTCCGGACGAGTCGGCGCCGGCGAGCCGCGCGGCCGCGAGCTTGTGCAGCGCCACCCAATCCGGTTGCGCGCCTTCCATTTTCTTCATCTCCATCTGGCTTCGCCAATGATGCGCGAGCAACGGGTCGAGGTATCGATGCCGCGGATCGGCGGGCGCGCTCGTCCCCTCGATCATCGCGATCGCGAGACTGTCCGGCATGCGGCGGAAGCCCACGCCCGCAATGAGCGTCGGCACGAGCGCCGTGTGATTGCGAACGAAGCGCGCGTACAGGCTCGCGCGGTCGGCCGGCGTCATCTCGTCGAGCGACGATACCCAACGGTTGTTCACGAACCCGAGGAGCTCGTGCTCGAGACTCACCTGACCGGAGTCGGACGCCTGCGCGAGACCCACGCGCTGCGGCGGATGACCGACGACCCGAATGCCGCGCGTGCGCGCCTCGGCGAGAAGCGCGAAGTACGCGTCCGGGGGCGGATCGTTCCGCACCTTGAGCAGCGTCACGCCTAACGCGGCTACGCGCGCCACCGCCGCGCGCGCTTCCTCCGGCGTCGCCACGGGGATGCGTTCGCTGAAGTCGCGGACTGCCGCCGTATCGCCAGTCTGCTCGAGGATGCCGCGCACCGCGCTGAGCCAGCGCGCGTTCTCGACGATCGGTCCGGTCATCTCGATGCGTGGACCCACGAGCGTTCCGGCCGTGACGCTATCGCGCCACGAGCGGACGAGGTCGAACTTCCCGCCCATGTCGCGGACGCCCGTGACGCCATTCGCGACGAGCAGCGCGAGTGCTGACCGTCCTCCCATGCCGAGATGCACGTGCATGTCCCAGAGTCCCGGGATCATGTAGGCACCCCGCGCGTCGATCGTGCGCCCCCCGGCCGGCGCGCTCGTCGTTATCGCGCGAATGCGATCGCCCTCGATGACCACCGTGCGATCCGGTCGCACGGCTCCGCTCTCGACATCGACGACGTTGACGTGCGTGATCGAGAGCTGTGGCGCAGCGCGTGACGAAAGAGCGATAAGAAGCGCGACGCCGAGCTTGGCCGAACGCATACGAGTTACTCCGACGCGGCTCATGCCAGATCAGCGCCCGAAAGCGGCTGGCGGTTTCGCGAGAAAGGCCTTGATCAGGGCGACCATAGTGTCGTGCGGTGCCATCGGAAAGCTCGGGTGGTTGGTCTCGTGCAGTACGTGAATATCAGGCGATGCGCGAAGTTCCCGGCGGAGTCGCGCGATGCTGGCGCCCTGGAATGCCTTGAACTCATCGTTCCAGGCATCCACCTTGCCGCGCACCGAGTCAGGCAGCTGGTTCGGGAGGAACCGCTCCGCGTAAAGCGCCAGAACAGGGGCATTCACCTTGGCGTAGTCCCGGTGATACTCGGTGAGGCTCTTGAACATCTGATCCATCAGAGCGTCGGTCGGCTGGGAGATGGTACCCGCACTGTCAGCGCGACTGATGTCTCGGATCTCTGCCTCGGCACTCGCCGTAAGGGGCCCGCTCGCCCAGATCCATCGGTCCCACCATCCTCGATAGGCGGGGAACGATGCCAGGTCTGCGGGAGTCGGCGAGAACAAGATCGGCAAATTGCCGAATAGGCGGGCCACGGCGCTGTCGGACCAGTCGTAGCCTGCGTCGAAGTAGATGAGCCCCGCGACTCGATCGGGGTAGCGCCCGGCGAAACGGGTGATCTCGTTGCCTCCCATAGACCAGCCGCCAAGGACCGCGCGGTTGATACCGAGGCTATCCAGCAGCTGGCGGAGATCTTCGGCCAGCGTTTCGTTGTCGTACGGACCCGCGGCGGGATGATCCGATTGCCCATGGCCCCGACGGGCATACGCGATGACGTGGTGCCCACTCGTGAGCGCGGGCGCCAGGTCGTCGAACGAGTGGGGCGAGTCGCCCATGCCGTGGATCAGCACCAGGCCATCTCCCGTACCGCCCCAATCGAGCACGTTGAGCGAAACCCCGTTGACCCGAACGAACCGGGCCTGATGGGGCGACGGGTCGGTCCAAGCGTCTGTCGTCGCGCCGGACTTGGGAGCCCGAGGCGGGGTCTTGTCGTTACAGGCCGCGACGATCATCGGGATCATTACCAGAGCGACGGCTGCGGAAACTCTCAACACGCGCATGGGAAGCTCCGAGGCTGATTGTGGCCTAACGCCAATCGTGGACCTGCGAGCGACTGCCGTCGGCTACGGCGCCCATCGTTACCAGTCGGCCACGAATGGGCAAACGAGGGACCGTGTTTGCCGGGACAGAGAAGCTCACCTGCAAGGGGATAACGCGCGCGTGAGCAACTACGCAAGCATCTCGACGTACCCCTCGGTTCCATGCACGCGGATCCTTTGCCCGTCCGTGATCAATCGCGTGGCCTGCTCGACACCGACGATCGCCGGTAGCCCGTACTCGCGCGCGATGACCGCGCCGTGCGTCATCAGGCCACCGACTTCCGTGATGAGACCCTTGATCGCAACGAAGAGCGGCGTCCAACTGGGGTCCGTGTAGGGCGTGACGAGGATGTCGCCCGGTTCGAGGTTCGCCTTCGCCGGATCGAACACGACTCGCGCACGGCCCTCGACCGTCCCGGCGGAAACCGGCAACCCGACCAGCGCGCCCGGCGGCACGTTGTCGCGTCGGTACGCGCCGGTGATCATCTCGCCCTCTGAGGTCAGCACTCGCGGCGGCGTTAGGCTCTGATGCACCCTGAACGCATCCTTTCGGTCCCGAATGAGGTCGTAGTCCACGACGTTCGTGCGAACCGCTTCGCGCAATTCCTGAAACGTGAGGAAGAAGGCGTCTTCCCGGTCGCGCAGCAGGTTCGACTCCACGAGACGATCGGCTTCCTTCACCAATCCTTGCTTGTAGGCGAAATACCGGTTGACGAGAAAATATTTCGGGTACTCGCGGTATCCGACAAATGTGCGGACGCGATCGATCATCTGCTTCACCTCCCGCGCTTTCTCGTCGCCGTCCGGCAACGACCGCACGCGTTGAAGCAGCTCCTCTTCCTTCGTTCGCGCCGCCTCGAGCCCTTGCCTGAATCGCCGCTCGGCTTCGCCGCGCTCGAAGTTCCTGATGTTGCCAAGGATCAGCGGAACGAGCGCGGCGGGGCGTTCACTCCACCGCGGTCGCGTGATGTCGATCTCGCCCACACCACGCATGCCGTATTTGCCAAGCCACGCATCAATCGCGTCTCTCGATTCCTGTCCTCCTGGAAGTGTGGCGAGCTCGTCGAGGAAATGGTCATCTCGGACGTTCCGGAGAAACGCGACGACTTCCGGATATGGACGAATGGCGTCGGCAACATCCAGGAGCTCGAGCCCCATCTCCGACGTGACGTTGTTAGGCACGGATTGCGCGAGTGTGTCGGCCGCGTTCTTTTCGCCAATCCACTCCTCCAGGCGATCGTTGAGCCACCACGAGGATGCCATTCCCGCCATGATGACCTGCATGCTTCGCGGGTCGATCGCGACGCGTTTCCGCTGTTCCATGTCCGCCACGATGAAGTCGAACACGTCCGTGCCGGATTTCGAACGGATTTCCGCCGTGAGACGCTCGATCGACGCTCGGCCGTGCGCGATCAGCTCGTCCACGATCGCAGGATCAGTCTCGATCGGAGCGGACCACTCGGCCACCGGCGGACCGGCGTCCGGCGCGCCCGGCACCAGTGGGATGAAGTCACGATCGATGATCGTCTGGAGGGCCCCTTTGATCAGCGGATCGGATTTGCCCAGCGTCGCGAACAGACTCGCGCGTCCCGCCGGCGACGCCAACGCTCGAGCGACGTCGACGAAGATTCGCCCACCCGCCTCGTGCATCGGCGCCGCGGCGGTCAATTGCCAGATCGAGATGCCGAGCGGCTTGATCGCATCGGTCATCATCTGCTGATGCCCGGTCGAGACGTAGACATGGTTCTCTCCGTCGGCGACCACCGGTATGGGGTATAGCGTCGTGATCGGCCGGCTCTGGACGACGAGAAAATCGTCATCGACCAAACACCATTCGATGTCCTGCGGCCGGCCGAAGTGCGACTCGATCTGCCGCCCTAGCTGTGTGAGCCTAACGACTTGAGCGTCTGTCAGGGCGGGCTGTTGTTGCTGATCCGGTGCGATCGCGCGCTGGTGCGTCCCGCCTGACGGCTGAGCCACGATCGCGAGCTGCTTTGCGGCGATTGTTTTCGCGACGATCTCGCCGTCCCGCACCTTGTAGACGTCCGGGTTCACCAGGCCGGAGACCAAAGCCTCACCGAGGCCGAAGCTGGCGTCGATTGAAACCACTTTGCGGTTCCCCGACACGGGGTCGGCGGTGAACAGAATTCCCGACGCGTGCGGAAACACCATCTGCTGAACGACCACCGCCATGAGGACTTTGCGGTGGTCGATGCCATTCCGCATGCGATAGGTCACGGCTCGCTCCGTGAAGAGCGATGCCCAGCATCGGCTGACAGCCGCAAGGACACCCAAGCGGCCTGAGATGTTCAGGTACGTGTCCTGTTGGCCGGCGAACGACGCTGTCGGCAAATCCTCCGCGGTCGCGCTCGATCGCACGGCGTACGCGTGCTCGCCGAGCCGAGCGAGTGCGTTCGTGATGGCGTTAGCGATATCGTCAGGCATCGCGGTGCCCTCGATGGTCGCCCTGATCTCTGCACTCGACGCGCGGATCGCTTCGTGGTCATCCGGCTTCAGTCGCGACAGCCGCTCGAGCGATTCGTCGATCGATGGCGCTCCCGCCAACACGCGTCGAAATGCGTCTGTCGTCACGCAGAAGCCGGGCGGCACGCGAATACCTTCGATCCGTGAAAGCTCGCCGAGGTTCGCGCCTTTGCCGCCGACGACCGCGCCGTGCGTTCGGTCGATCGCCTGGAAATCCAACACGTACGTTGTCGACATCACGTCCATGCGGTTCCTCGCATCTACGGGTTGTTTCGGACGGAGGATCCGGCCGAGGGCGCGCACTTTAGGGTCGACCCCCCGGCTTGTAGCAAGTCCCCCACTGGGCTATATCTTCAACGTGGCGAGGAGAGGCTGGTCTCGAGTCCTCCGCGAAAAACCAAAGGGCCGACAGTCAGTGACTGTCGGCCCTCGTGTTTTATGTCGGCCCGAACACGTGATCAACGAGCGCCGACACCGCTGCCGCCATCTCGTCTCCGGCGTCGATCCCGACGTCGGCAGAGGGAGCCTGGCCCTCCCTCCACCAGCGCTTCGGATCCCCCCTCAGCGCTCCGAGCAGTGTTGCGCCTAACACGCCACCCCGAGGGAGGGACGGGGGAAGCTCGACTGCGTAGCTGTGCGTGCAGCCGATCTCACGATACACGAAGTCGAGGCAGCTCCCACCCATCGGGACCTCCGTGAATGCAGCGGCTTGGGTTCGGTATCGGCCACGTCCCGCGAGTCTGTTCGCGGCAGCCACCGCGGTCGCGCTAGCTGCCCTGTGCTCCGCATGGTGTGGACTGGGATCCCTCGAGTGGCACCAGGGATACAGCCACAGGCGACCGAAGCCGTGAAAATCCAGGAAGAGCTGAAGGTTGGTGAGGCTCTTCAGTTCGGAAACGAGCGTCTTCACGCACGCTGCGCTGGCGGGGTGCGGACCCATCCACGCGCGTAGCCGTTTCCCCAACAATCGACTCAAGAGGCGAGGCGCCTCACCCCACCGGTATGGGAAATTGAGATTCGGGTTTTCTCCGTTCTCCGTCGTCCGAAGGAAGCGCTCGCCGGCCCACGTTCGTTGGTACCCATGGGCATCCACGACGGGCAGCAGGTACCAGGTGGCGCGACGGCGAAGCTCGCTGCTCCGAATCAGCTCGTCCATCAACCGAAGGATCACGACGGGCCCAATCCACTCGCACGCGTGGAGCCCGCCCTGTAACCAGATTTCCGGTCGCGCATCGGTGACGTCCGATCCTGACGCTGTTCCCACCCTCAGGATTGCGAGCCCTTCGCGATGAAGGACGGACGCCCCGGGAAGCTGCCGGGCGGCAGCCTCCAGCCGATCGAGGACGGCTTCGTACGATAGGAAGACCTCGGCCTCTCCGGTCACTTCAATGGCGCGAGTCGGATCGTGACGTCAGCTTAGGTGGTGTGCGATGAGAGCTCGAACCACCAGACGCTACTCCACGAACCGTCGTGCAGGATCATCCCTGCAGGCCTTGACTCGCCTCGGCTCGTAGTCATTGCTGCGATTCTCCCAGCAATCGCCATACAGGGAACAGAAACAGACCCATGTCTGAAGATGGTCCATCGAGCCGCGAATCAGGCGCTCGTCCACAGTATCAGGGAGATTGAGGAGCTCGATGAGGGCGCCGGTCGGCACAACGAGGCCGGCACGGAATGTCGTGCTTCGCATGCCGCGCCAGGTCGGGTGAATCCCAAGTTTCCCGGCGACGTCCGTCCAGTTCCTCGTTGGCTTGCCGTCGACGAGCACCTCGAAGCCGCGAATCATGGCTGGGCCGAGGCCGACATTCTGTACGATGCGCGAGTAGCCATTGTTGCTCGAGTTGCCTTGAACAAGATAGGGCCAGACGGACGCTTTGGCCTGGTCGCGGCTCAAGCGGGCCTGGTACACGGCAGTGGCCAGCGCGACAATGGCGATTATCGTCGCGGACCCGGACACAATACGGTTGGTAATATTTTCGATGCGCTCTTTCACCCTTACCTCGAGGGACGTCGCATAACCCAATACGACACTGCAACCGTTCGGCGGCCACCTCGGTCTTGCTTTAATGGCCGGTAAGGGTGTCGCTCCGCTTTACCCGCGCGGCTACGGAAACAGCGGAGGCGCCACCCGCTTCTTCGTCGCCTGCTCGAACGCGTACGCCAGCCCGATCAGCTTCGGCTCGCTGCACGCCGTCCCCGTGAACGTCACGTTGAACGGCGACGGCTTCGGCTCGAACCCGGCCGGGAACGCGTTAGGCCCCTGACCGCCGGTCGCCGGCACGAACGCCCACGGCACCGTCACCGACGGATAGCCCGGGCGCGCGCCAATGCCCGCGCTGCTCACGCCCGGGAAGAACAGCGCATCGAGATTGTTCGCCTTGAGTGCCGCGTCGATGCCGTTCGTGGCCGAGAGACGAATGTCCTTCCGACGATCGGCCTCGTAGCGCTCGCGGTCCGCCTGCAGGTTCATCTCGTCCGAGACGTCGAGGTTCGCCTGACCATACTTGATGGCACCCGCACGCTGGTGAGCGATGTTCCACTCGCGAAGCTCCGTCAAGGTCTTCACCGGCGCCTTGTCACCTAACGACTTGAGCCAGGTGTTGAAGTCCCGCTTCATCCCGTACTTGAATGCGATGGAGCAGTCGGCGTCGCGACCCTTCGCGTTATCGAGCCCACTGCACGGGTTCCAGTTGAGGATATTCTCGGCGGGATCCGTTGCGGTCACGCTCGGAATGTCCGCCGGGTCCACGACCACTGCTCCCTGCGCCTTGAGCACGGCGATCGCCTCGTCCATCGCCTTCTTCTGGGCGTCGTTCAGGCCGCCGCGCGGCTGCGTCGCGCCGGCCGAGGTCTTCTCATAGTAGAACGCGCGCGGGATCCCGATGCGCGCACCGGCCAGCCCCTTCGGGTTCAGAAACTTCGTGTAATCCCGGCCCGCGGGTGGCGGACACTTCGTCGTTACCGAATCGTTAGGGTCCGGCTTCGCCCCTTCCATGGCACCGAGCATGATCGCGGCATCCGATACCGTGCGTGTCATGGGGCCAGGCGTGTCCTGATCCGCCGTAATCGGGATGACGCCATACCGGCTCACGCGCCCCACTGTCGGCTTGATACCAACGAGCATGTTCTGGTTCGACGGGCTCAGGATCGACCCCGACGTCTCCGTGCCCACGTTGCCGACCCAGAAGCTCACGTTCGTGCCCGTGCCCGAGCTGGAACCGCCCGTGGTGAGCACCGGGCGACCATCGAAGTTGTTCTCCCGCGGGTCGCGCCGCGGATCCCAGGGGTTCATCCCGTAGCCATTGAGGCCGTTGTAGTTGCCGGGCATTCCACTCGCGACCCAGTTCGCGAGCTCGGTGAGCTGCGTCTTCGCGATGATGATCGCGCCGGCGTCCTCCAGGTTCTTCGCCAGCGTGGCCTCGTACGGCGGAACGAGATCGGCGAACGCGAGCGCGCCACCCGTCGTCCGCATCGACGTCGTGTGGATGTTGTCCTTGAGCGCGACCGGGATTCCGTGGAGTGGTCC
>Ga0207689_10003588_pt1 | contig 14177 bp, 11 predicted proteins | sample KBSMisM52_FD_184312 | JGI IMG/M metagenome (GOLD analysis project Ga0207689, IMG submission 184312) | Miscanthus rhizosphere microbial communities from Kellogg Biological Station, Michigan, USA - KBS Miscanthus M5-2 (SPAdes) (version 2) | ecosystem: Host-associated > Plants > Roots >... | reverse complement strand
TCAATCGCGACATCGCCGATTGGTTCGCCGAATACGCGGCTATCGCCTACAAGGCCCTCGACGACACCGTCGAATGGTGGGCAACGCTCAACGAGCCGTGGGTCGTCACCGACGGCGGCTACCTCCACGGCGCGCTCGCGCCAGGCCATCGCAATCTGTTCGAGACCCCGATCGCGTCGCACAACCTCCTGCGCGCGCACGGCCGCGCAGTCGAGACCTATCGATCGATGGGCAAGCACGCCATCGGACTCGTGGTGAACATCGAGCCGAAGTATCCCCACTCACAAAGCGAAGAAGACCTCGCCGCCACCCGCCGCGCCGACGCCTACATGAACCGCCAGTATCTCGATCCGGTCTTCCGCGGCCAGTACCCCGAGGAGATGGCGGACATTTACGGCGAAGCGTGGCCCGACTTCCCCGCCGCCGATTTCGATCTCATCAAACAGCCGCTCGATTTCGTCGGCATCAACTACTACCTGCGCGCCGTGACGAAAAACGATCCCGCGCAAGTGATCGAGCGCGCCGCCCGCGTCCGCCAGCCGCAGTCGATCTACACGGAGACCGGATGGGAGGTCCACGCCCCCGCCCTGACCGACGTCCTCCTCTGGTTTCGCGACCGCTACGGCCCGACGCCAATCTATGTGACCGAAAACGGCGCCGCCTTCTACGACCCGCCAACTGCAATCGACGGGACGATCAACGACCCGCTCCGCATCCACTATCTCCGCGAACACATCCTCGCCGTACACCGCGCCATCCAACAAGGCGCCGATGTCCGCGGCTACTTCGTCTGGTCCCTCCTCGACAACCTCGAATGGTCCCTCGGCTACACCAAACGCTTCGGCATCGTCCACGTCGATTTCGCAACGCTGAAGCGAACGCTGAAGGAGAGCGCGAAGTTTTACGCGGAGGTGGTTAGGAGGGGTGGGGTGGGGTTTTAGTCGAGCGGACCGACGCTATCGGTTGACCGGCAACAAGCAGATAACGTCATCGCCTCCGGCAACTGCCAGCGCGCGATCGAAGGTGACGACCGGCCCGCCATTCCGCCGCGCGAGACCGAGTAGATAGCGATCCGTCACGTGCTTCGCGGTCCCGGCGGACCGAACCTCCGGAAGAACAGCTGGTGACACCGTGTAAGTTTGGTACCTCCAAGGAGGATTACTCGCAGCCGTCCTAGGCGGACCATCCGTTGTCACAACTTCTGTCCCTTCGCGACCTGACCCGAGAGTAAGAAGGTCTTCGGAAACTTGCCCTCACCGCAGATCTTGAACGAGCCAAAATCCTTGAACCACAGCCCATCCGGCGCCTCGGGATCCGACTCACGCCAGAGCTTGAGCTTATAAAGATCCTCAGCAGTGATCTGACGGTCGCGGAGCCGATCGAAGAGATGATCGCGAAGAGCTCGCGGCAGGTCCGTCCACTGGATCGTCGGCACTATTCACCGAAGGTCATTCGCGCCAGCTCTTCCTTCAGACGCTTTTGCTCGCTAACGCTCGAGGATTGGGCCAACTGCTCCGCAAGCGCGAAGAATTCATGCTTTTCGCGCTCTCGTGCCTCAAGGCCCGCCTCGATCAGATTGACGATTACTCGATTCGCGCTCGTCCGTTGGCGTTCGGCCAGAGTCTTGACCTGACGCGCGACGCGCGTGGGAAGACTGACACTCTGGCGGACGACTCTCTCTGGTTGGGTCATGACATCACGATACACCAATCTGCACCACAATTCACCACGCGTTGACCCACCATGCTCGGAGGGATAGTTCGCCATCGCCAACGAAGGAGAACAACCCGCAGTTACTTCATCATCTCCCGCTCGGTCGACTGCTTCTTTTGCACGTCGGTGGCGAGGTTGAAGGTGAGGATGATCTTGCCCAGGCGGACAAGGTCGCCGTCGGCGAGGAGGCGTCGTTCGGAGAGCTTCTCGCTGTTGATGTAGGTGCCGTTGCGGCTGCCGACATCCTCGATCAGGAAACCCTCGGCGGTGCGGATGACTTGCGCGTGCTTCGCGGAGACGCTGACGTCGCGCAGGGCGATCGTGTTCGCCGCCGTGCGGCCGATCGTCGATGTCTCTTCGAGCAGCGGGTGCAACGTGCCGTCGTCCGCGGTCAGCGTACCTACCAGCTCGGGCTCCGCGGGTAACGGCGGCGGAGGTGGCGGCGCAGGCTCGGGCGCGGGGGGCGGCGCCACTTTCGGCTGGCGCGAGGTGACGTCACCATCGCTCACCGGCTCGATCAGTCCCGTCATCTGCAGCCGTTTGACGATCGGATAGAGATCGACGCCGCTTCGGCCGCTCTCGGCGCGCAGTTGGGCGAGCGATTTTCCGGTACCGATCTGGAAGAGGATCTGGAACTCCTCGGCGGTGATGTTGATCTCGCCCGGCGGCCGGTTAACGACGCGGAACCTGATGTCTTCGCTGGCACGCCGCGCTTCGGCATTGCGCTCCTCGGCTTCGGCGATGACCGTCGCGATTTCGGCCGAGGATGCTCCCTCGGCAACCACGACCTCATCGTGGAAGGCGAAGGTGCCGTCGCTCCATCCGAGGAGTTTCGCGACGTCGCCGACGGCATCGGGTGCAACGATCTGGCCGTCGCGGATGGCCAGCCGCAGGCGCTGTCCGCCAGATTCCGCGTCGAAGGTGCCGGTGCGGGAACTGCCAAGAAATGTTAGTAGCTCCTTTGCGGCGAAATGTTGAAGGCTGCCCTGCAGGACGACGCGCATCGCTGGAGTTTAGCTGATGACTACCGCCAGCGAGCCGCTGGCGGTACAGCCGGCGAGGGCCGCCGGCGCTACGCTGGCGGCGCTACGCGGAGCGTCACTTCTTCGCGCGCAGGCGGATGTCCGCATCCAGACGGTGCCGGCCCTCGGGCCAGGCTTTCACGAAGGCGCGCCACATCGTGGCGGTGTCGCTGGCGAGTGCGAGCTCGAAATCAATCGCTTCCTGGCGGCAGCGTTTCGCTTCGTCGGCATGCGACGAGTTGGGATGCGTGGCGATGAACTGCTGCCACGCGGCCGAGGTGCCGGACTCCCACGTCTGTTGGAAGACCGCCTCCTCGTCTTCTCGCGGGCCGACGCGCGCGAGTGCTTCGCGCGCCGCATCGCCGACGGCCGTTCCTGGAGGATGCGCTTCGGCGAGGCGTTGCAACGCATCGCGATCGCGTTCGGCTTCTTTCGCGCGCACGGTCTCGATGAGCGATAACTCGAACGCCCGCGCTTTCGCCTCGGTGGTGTCGACGGCAACGGTTGCGACCAGCGTCTGGTCCGGCCCGCGGCGGATGCGGTTCACATCGTCCCGCGTCAGCGTTCCTGCGGGCGCGCTGAGGAACGGCTGCAGGGCCGCGGCCATCTCGCGCGCGTCGGCGTAGCGCTTGCGGCGGTCTTTTTCCAGTACGCGAAAGATCACCGCCTCGAGGCCCGGCGGCCAGTCCACGTCCGTCGACGCTTCGCGGAAGCGGCGCGGCGGCTGGGTGAGGTGTTTCATGATGTAGCCCTGCGGCGTTTCGCTGGCGAATGGCGGCACGCCGAGGAGCATCTCGTAGAGGACGACGCCGAGGCCGTAGAGATCGGCGCGGCCGTCGAGTTGCTCGCCGTCTTCGATGCTGCCGAGTTGCTCGGGCGACATGTACTTCGGATTGCCGATCAGCATGCCCGCCTGTGTGGCCATCTCCTGCGCCGGCGTATTGACGTCCTTGGCGATGCCGAGGTCGATGATCTTGGCCACGAGGCGATCATCGGCGTCGTAGGAGAGCATCACGTTGTCCGCAGAGATGTCGCGGTGCAGCAGACCGCGGCGGTGGATGTGATCGAGTCCCGCCAGCACCTGCACGGCGACGTCGGCGGCCAGCGACAATGGGAAGCGGCCGTGCGCGGCGCTCCACTGACGCACCGTTGTGCCGTCGATAAACTCCGTGACCATGTAGCTGCCGCCGTCGCCGATGAAGAAGTCGTGGACGACGGCGATGTTGGGATGGTGAATCTGCGTGGCCATGCGCGCCTCGCGCAGGAAGCGCGCGCGATAGCCGGCGTCTTCGAGCATCCCTTCCTTCATTACCTTGATGCAGCGGAAGACATCGAGATGGAGGTGCTTCGCTTTGAAGACGTCCCCCATCCCTCCCCCGCCGAGGCGATTCAGGATCTCGTACTTGCCATCGAGCACCGTCCCGGGCCCGAGGTTCAGAGTGGGCATGGTGATTTGAGGATAACGCGGTTACGGGGAAACGTAGGTCGGACTCTCCAGTCCGACCTCTTGTGAATACCCCTCGTCACTGTAGTCTCAGACCCTGGTCAGCCGGTCGGACTGGAGAGTCCGACCTACGTTCACCACGGCACGCCGGCTGCAATACGATTGCCTCACTGCATGTCCATCACTGTTGTTGATAAAGCAACTGCAGGCGGCCGGTTTGATGCGCTGACAGAAGCCTCGGCGCTGATGCGGCAGGGGCTCACGAGCCGCGATGTGGCCGAACGGTTGGTGGAATTGTGCGGCCGCATCGTACCGGCGGACGGCATCGCCATCTGGAGGTTGCAGTCGCGCGAGCACATCTGGGCGATCACCGCCTCGCGCGGTCTATCGCCGGAGTTCTGCAGCGTGACGCTGCCTGATGTTGGAGCGGGTTCGACGGCGCGACTGCTGCGCGACGCCTTCATCGTCGACGATCCGCCGCACTGGCAGGAAGTGAGCGGCCGGTCAGCGCTCTACGACAGCGAAGGGATCAAGCGGATGCTGGTCCTTCCGCTGATGATCCGCGGCGAAGCGGCCGGCACGATCTCCTGCTACTTCCGCGGCGAGCAGGAACTAAATGCGGACGACCTCGCGGCAGCAAAGGCATTCGCCAGCCTTGCCTCGAACGCGCTGAGCGCATCGAAGCTCGACCGGCTCGCCGAGGTGTCGCGCATCGTCTCGGGCGAGCTCGATCTCGAAAAAATCGTGCAAGCCGTCACCGACGCCGCGACGGAGCTGACCGGCGCGCAGTTCGGCGCCTTCTTTTACAACGTGGCCAACGACAGCGGCGAGTCGTACATGCTCTACACGATCTCCGGCGTGCCGCGCGAAGCCTTCTCGAAGTTTCCGATGCCGCGCAACACGGAGATCTTCGCGCCGACGTTTGCCGGACACGGAACCGTGCGCAGCGCGAACATTCAGAAGGATCCGCGCTACGGCAAGAACGAGCCGTATCACGGCATGCCGGCCGGACATCTTCCCGTGGTCAGCTACCTGGCGGTCTCCGTAACCACGCGCGAGGGCAAGGTCCTCGGCGGGCTTTTTTTCGGACACGCGCGCGAAGGCGTTTTTTCCGAGAACGAAGAGCGCCTCGCCGAGGCCATGGCCGCGCAGGCGGCGATCGCGATCGACAACGCCCGTCTCTATCAAACGCTGCACGACGATCGCGCCCGCTCCGCCGCCAACGAGCGCCGCTATCGTTCGCTGGTTCTGGCGACGCCTACGCGGCAAGCGATCACCATCGCCAACGGTGCCGGGCTTCGTGAAGAGGATTCGCCGTCGTGGCGCGCAATGACCGGCCAGACTTTCGAGCAGATGCGCGGAGAGGGCTGGCTCGACGCGGCCAGCGAGCGTGATCGGGGGGGCGTCGCGCGCGCCTGGGACGAAGCCATCGCCACGCAGGAACCGTTCGAGGAGGACTACCGGCTGCGCATGCCGGACGGTTCGTATCGATGGGTTGCTTCCCGCTCCGTGCCGGTCTACGACACGGACGGAAACGTCAGCGAGTGGGTCGGCACGACCACCGACATCCACGATGCCCGCGTGATCGAGAATTCGCGCCGCTTCATCGCCAAGGCCACGGAGCTCTTCGCCTCGTCGCTCGATTACGAGGAGACGCTGAAGTCGCTCACCTCGCTGGCAGTTCCCGAGATCGCCGACTGGTGCGCGGTCGACATCGCCGACGACATCAACCCGCCGTTCCGCCGTATCGCCATCGCCCACGTCGATCCCACCAAGATCGAGCTGGCGTGGGAGATGTACCGCAAGTACCCGCCCGACCCGGAGAAGTCGCAGATCGCGGTCGTTCTGCGCACCGGCAAACCACAGCTGGTCACGACCATCCCGGAGGGCTTGCTCGAGTCGATGGTCAGGGACGCGGAACAATTGCGCATCAGTCGTGAAGTGGGACTGCTGTCATGGATGATCGTGCCACTTTCAGCGCGCGGTCGCGTCCTCGGCGCGGTGTCGTTCGTCTCGTCGGATTCGGGCCGCCGCTTCACCGAGGTCGACCTGCAGCAGGCCGAGGAGCTTGCCCGTCGCGCCTCGGTGGCGATCGACAACGCGCTGCTCTATCGCGACGCGCAGACCGCCAATCGCGCCAAGGACGAATTCCTGGCCACGCTTTCTCACGAGCTGCGCACGCCGATGACGTCGATCCTCGGCTGGGCGCGTTTGCTGCGCATGGGACTCTCGCCCGAGGAGAGCGCCGACGCGCTCGTGGCAATCGAGAAAGGGGCGCAGCTGCAGGCGCAACTCATCGACGACATCCTCGACGTCTCACGCATCATCTCCGGCAAGCTGCGCGTCGATCCGCAACCGGTCGATCTCCGAACGATCGCGCAGGCGGCGCTGACGACGGTGCATCCGGCCGCGCAGGCGAAGAACATCGAGATCCTGACCAGCTTCTCACCGGCGGTGCCGGCGGTGGCGGGCGACGAAGGCCGATTGCAGCAGGTGATCTGGAACCTGCTGTCGAACGCGATCAAGTTCACGCCGCGGGGCGGCAAGGTCACGCTGCGCATCGCCGCCACCGGCTCGCTGCTCCGGCTCACGGTCGAAGACACCGGCGAAGGCATCGGCCCCGAATTTCTGCCGCATGTGTTCGAAGCGTTCCGTCAGGCCGACAGTTCGACAACGCGCGTTCACGGCGGCATCGGCCTCGGCCTGGCCATCGTCCGCTACCTCGTCGAACTGCACGGCGGGCGGGTCTGGGTGGAGAGCCGCGGCGTGGGCAAGGGAACGACGTTCATCGTCGAACTGCCTGTCGTCGAGTCGGCGACGATGAATGAAGCGAAACACGATGATTCCTCCGCGCAGATCCCCGAGCCCGGGCATGCGTTGCTGCCGTCGCTCGCGGGGACGAACGTCCTGGCGATCGATGACCAGGCCTACACGCGCGATGTAGTGGCGGCGATCGTGCGCCGCTGCGACGCCGAGGTGGTCACTGTCAGTTCCGTTCGCGAGGCGTTCGAACAGATTGCCATTGCCAGGCCCGACGTCATCGTCTGCGACATCGCCATGCCGCAGGAGGATGGCTACGCGTTTCTCCGGGAGTTGCGAACCAGCAGCGATCCCAGGATCGCCTCGCCGCCGGTCATCGCGCTGACCGCGTTCGGCCGCGCCGAGGATCGCCATACGGCGCTGCAATCGGGATTCGACGATTACCTCAAGAAGCCGGTCGAGCCGCTCGATCTGGCCAACGCCATTCTGCACGCGCGTCAATCGTGAAGGTACCCTGTGCGGGTGCTGAAGAACGTCGTCAGGCGCGTTCTGCGCTCCGCCGGCCTCGATGTCCGCTGGTACCGCGGAAATCCGCCGCATTCACTCGAAGCGCTTCTGGCGTTGTACGGGGTCGATACGGTGTTCGACATCGGCGCGAACATCGGCATGAGCGGCCGCTATCTCCGTAACCTCGGATTTCGCGGCCCGATCGTTTCGTGCGAGCCGGTCCTTCGCTACTACCGCGAGCTGGAACGCGAATCGGCGAACGACCCACGCTGGTTTTGCGAGAACGTGGCCGTTGGCGATGCCGAGGGAGAGATGGAGATCAACGTCTCCGGGGCTGGCGGCGCATCGAGCTCGTTCCTGCAAATCACACCGGCGGCGACGGCGCACGTTCCCGAGCTGGCGTTTGTCGGACACGAGCGCGTTCGCGTGCGCACGATCGATGCGCTGGCGCGCGATCACTATCCGCGCGGCGACCGGCTCTTCCTCAAACTCGATGTGCAGGGCTACGAGCGCAACGTTCTCGAAGGAGCGCGGGAGACGCTCGATCGCATCGTCGGCCTGAGGATTGAGCTGTCAGTTCTCCAATGCTACGAAGACGAGCCGCTCCTCTGCGACATGCTTCCCTACCTGCAATCGCTCGGCTTTTCTCTGGCCGGCATCGAGCCCGCCTGGTCCGACCCGCGGACGCAGGAGATCTTCCAGCTCGATGGGATGTTCGTGCACACCGACCGCCGATGACGATCCTGTACGACGGCTGCGTTTCCCGGCGGATGCCTCCCCGCAATCTCCGCCCGGAGGATGCGCCGCTCTTCGCGCACGAGCTGGAGAGAACGATCGATCCGATGCGCGCGCTCGAGCTGGCGAACGTCTGCGCGAATGGCGAAGGGTTGTTGTTCCGGCGCGGACGCGTTCTGCGCGAATCGTTCGCGGTCGCGGAGATGTTCGAAAGGTTCCGCAAACGAAGGCTCCCGTTCCTCGTTCGAAACTATCTTCTCCGGCGACGCCGAAAGCTGCCCGGCCGTTTTCTCTGGATCACGGACGACTGGAGCGACGGCTACTTCCACTGGCTCGCCGACGCGTTGCCGCGTCTCTTCGCCGCCAGAGATCTCGCGGCGACGATGACGCTGCTCCTCCCCGCGAAGTGCGATCTCGATTTCGTCCGCGCGTCGCTGCGGCTCTTCGCGATCGCCGGCATCGAGTCGATCGCGCCGGACGAGGTCCGCGTGATCGATCAACTCATCCTGCCGTCTCACGCGGCGCAATCCGGAAACTTCAACGATCCGCTGATGCGCGACCTGCGCGATTTCATCCTCGATTCGTACGGCATCGATCGATCGGCGAAGGCCCGCCGCAGGATCTACATCAGTCGCAGCCGCGCATCGAAACGCCGGATCGCTAATGAGGGGGAAGTCATCGCCGTCCTGCGACACTTCGATTTCGAGATCGTCCATTTCGAGGATCACCCGTTCGAAGAACAGGTCCGCATCTCTGCCGAGACGAGCCTGATGGTCTCCAACCACGGCGCCGGCCTGACCAACATGCTCTTCATGCCCGCGGGCGGCCAGATCCTGGAGCTCCGACGCGCCGGCGAGCGCGAACGGAATTGCTTTTTCAACCTGGCGACGACGACGGGGCTCGATTACTACTATCAAAGCTGCCCGCAGGAACGTGCAGAGGAGTCGCCGCACAGTGCGGATGTGGTGGTGGATGTTGCGAAGCTCAAGGAGAATCTGTCATTGATTCTGCGCGATGACGATTGACAATGAGTCACTCTGTGCGGACCATCAATCAATGGGCACCGCCGTGACTCCCGACAAACGCAAGACATTGACGCCATTCAAAGTGAAGCCTAAGGATTTGGGCGAGCTTAAGCTTGGACTACGTCTCGACAAGATCTGCGAGTTGCTGGACTTGGAAGACGCTGACGAGATCGCAAACGTAGGTCGGACTCTCAAGTCCGACCGGTTCTCGCGCGGTCGATAGTTCCACGTCGCGTATTTCACGAGCGGTCGGACTGGAGAGTCCGACCTACGTTTTGTCAACCTTCTGCGCCACCACCACCCACCGCAGCGAGGTGCCGGGACGGACGGCGTCGAACGGATAGCAGGTGATAAGCGTGAGGCGCGTGCGGGCATCCTGGCGGAGCACAGACGTGTCGTTCTTCGAAACCACCCGCGTCGCCTGGACGCGATAACGAACGCTGCGGCCGTCAGGACGCTGCAAGGAGAGGACGTCGCCCGGGCCTACGTAGCGCAGCGGCGCGAAATGGGTATCCCGATGGGCGGTGATCACGCAGTTGCCGGCGTCGCCCGGCATGGCCGTGCCGTCGACGTGGCCGGGACCGAAGGCCATGGTCCGTCCGCTGGCGCCGGCCAGTACGATGATGGCCGCGCCGTCGCGCTCGATCGTCAGCCGGGCGATGGCGCGCGTGTCAGCCCACGGCCACGGTCTGATGCGCTCGCCGGCCAGCGCGCGGCGCCACGACATCTCCAGGAGGATCTGCGCCAGCTTCGCCTTCGTGTAAATCCACAGCCCCTCCCCGCCGGCTGCCAGGCCGGCGAGGAGGAGGCAGACCAGAAGGATGCGGGTGTAGTTGCGGATGGTTTTCATGGTTACCTCTGAATTTGTCATTCCGAGCCGGCGAAACCCCGGTAGGGGTGAAGCGCGGCTCGGAATGACAGTCACTACCTCATTGCCCTCATCCCAACCACCGCCACCCCACCGAGCAGCAACCCAATCATCAACAGCATCCGCGCCGGCGTCGCCGTCTGCGGCAGCGTCCCCGCATCATCGCCATCGGCGGAATCATCGATCGACAGCAGCTCCGACTTGCACGCCGGGTTCAGTCCCTGCGACGTCTGATCGATGGCCACGAGGCTGGTGTACTGCGAGACCAGGTGATGCTCCAGAGCGACCTTCGTCACCGCCGCTTCGACGCCCTTCGGATCGCTGCCGTCGCTGAGGTGGTCCATCAGCGACTCGATCTTCTCGCGGCCCCACAGCCTGGCGATCCCTTCGCTCGTGCCGGGCGCCGGCAGCGTCAGTTCCTTCGTCCACGGCTCGTTGCCGATGCTGCCGCGCAGCATCACCTTCGCATTGGCATCGTGAACGCGCATCGCCACGACCAGCGGCTCGCCGCGATAGAGATCGGGCACGCGCTCCGGCCACGACTCGGCGGAGTTATCGCTGCTGCGCACATCGATCGACGTCATCACCGGCGCGTCGAGTTTCGCGAAGAGATCCGACATCCGCTCCTGCACCTGCTGCACGTCGCCGATGTAGGTGAACGTGCCGCGGCCGAAGCGCGCCGCGTTGCGCATGAAGTGCGAGTTCGGCGCGGCGCCGATGCCCACCGTGAACAACCGGCTCTCGCCGAGGCGGGAGTGGATGAAGGTGAAAAGCTCCTGCTCGTTGTCGACCTGGCCGTCGGTCATGAAGATCACCTGCCGCACGGTGCCGGTCTCGGTGGTCCGCTGCTCGGGGAGCGCCAGCTTCAGCGCTTTCAGCATCTCGGTGCCGCCGTCAGCACTGATCTTCTCGACGAACGACTTTGCCTCGCCAACCGCCTGCGCATCCGCAAAGCGGCTGTCGCCGAACAGCGGTCTGGCCTCGGAATCGAAATCGATCACGTTGAACTTGTCGCCGGGCTTCAGATCGCCGAGCGCCAGCAGCAGCGCCGCCTTGGCCTGATCCATCGACGCGCCGGACATCGAGCCGGAGCTGTCGATAATGAAAATCGTCTCGCGCGGAAGGCGTACCGGCGAATGCGCCGGAGGGGTAACCATCACCAGCGCGTAGATCTCGTCGCCGAGTTTCTCCGTCAGCACCGTGGCCTCGGGGTTCGTGCCAAGGTCCGGCATCCACGTCAGCTCAAAATCGTGGTCGGCGTCGAGTGACGCGGCGTCCGCGGTGATGCGGTAGTGCCGGTTGCCGATGGTCTCCTTCCGCACCTTCTGCGGGCTCAGGATGTTGATCGCCGAGTAACCGGGATTGAGATCGACCGACAGCGAAACGGTTCCGCCGTGATTGAGACACTCGGGCATCTTCACGGCGACGACCGACGGGATCGCCGGCTCCGGCGGCGAAAAGCGCGGCGCCACCACCATCGGGAAACGGATCTGGTACTGGCCGCCTTCGAAACGCGCCATCTCCTGATACTCGATCTCGATCACCACGTCGTCGTCCGGCATCACGCCGGAGACCGAGGTGGTGAACACATTCGGCCGCTGCTGCTCCACCAGCGCGGCCTTGCGGCCTTCACTCCTGGCTTTTTCGAACTCCTGGCGTGCCTGTTCGCGCTCGTGAATCTCGCCGACGATGACGCGCGATCCGATGGTCATCTTCAGCGTGTCCACCGCACTCATCTCCGGCAGCGGATAGACGTACAGCCCTTCCACGCAGTGGCCGGTGTTGTTGTGGAACGTCTGTTTGACCGAGGTGCGGACGATCGGGCCGGAGACCGAGATGCTGACCTCGGACTTGATGATCGGGCTGACGCGGTAGACGCCAGGCTTGGACGTCTTCCACAGCAGATCGGCGCGGTCGTTCTTGTCGAGCGTCGTCGTCTCTTGCGCCTGCGCCACGAACGGCAGGAAAAACAGGAGCGAGAGCAGCAGAACGATCCATCGTTCCAGGGTGTAGTCGCGCGGTTTGATTTCGGTGTTGGTGTTGTTGGTCTCCATCGTCGTCTCCTTCGATCTTTCGATGGGATGAATAGAAGTCCGCGATGTGGCGTGGCCGGTGTGCAATCGAGGAGAGCCGGCGGCAGGATTGTGGCGGGATTGTGGCGAGGCGAAGCGCGGCGGATGTGCACCGTACAATGCGGCACATGCACTCAACGGCAGCGCGGCGCCCCCGGAGATGCTGCCCGTTCGCTCCGCTCACGGCAGCATGGGGGTTCAAGTAAATGCGGCAAACGATTGCAGTGGTCGACGACGAAGAGACGATCCGCGAGACCGTCGCCTTCGCCCTGCGCCGCGACGGCTACGACGTCATCACCTTCGCCGACGGCGCCGCGGCGTGGGACGTGGTCAAAGACCGGCTGCCGTCGCTGGCGATTCTCGACATCACCATGCCGCGCATGGACGGGCTCGAGCTCTGCCGCCGCCTGCGCGCGCGCAGCGACACCCTCCCGATCATCTTCCTCACCTCGCGCGACGAGGAGCTCGACCGCGTCCTCGGCCTGGAGCTCGGCGCGGACGACTATCTCTGCAAGCCCTTCTCGATGCGTGAGCTGGCCGCGCGGGTGAAGGTGCTCTTCCGCCGTCTCTCATTCCTCGAAAGCCCGGCCGCGCAGCAGCAGGAAGCGCCACTCCGCGTCGGCCCGCTCGCGCTCGACCTGCAGCGCTACATGGCTACCTGGAACGGCGCACGCGTCGACCTCACCGTCACCGAGTTCATGATGCTGCACGCCCTGGTCCGCCATCCCGGCCACGTGAAGTCGCGCAAGCAGCTGACCAAAGAAGGCTACCCGAACGACACCTACGTCAGCGACCGGACGATCGACACCCACATCAAACGGCTGCGTCGAAAGTTCGAGGAAGCCGATCCAACCTTCGCCGCGATCGAGACGGTCTACGGAGTGGGCTACCGGTGGGTAGCGTGACGCAAAGCGGCGAAGCGTCGCAAAGCGTAGCGCCGCCGGCCCGGCGGCTGGACCGCCGGCGGCCCGCCGGCCGCCTACGCCGCTTCTTCTCCCGCATCGCCTTCCGGTTGATGGCCTTCAACCTCCTGCTGGTCTTCCTCCCAGTGGCCGGCATCCTCTACCTCGGCTCGTACGAACAGCGCCTCCTCGGATTGCAGCGCCGCGCCCTGCAGGAAGAAGCGCGCCTCCTCGCCGCCGCCGTGGCCTCGGCACAAGTGCCCGGCCGAAGCGCGCAGGAGATCCTGCTCGCCCGTCACCGCCTCCGCGGCAACAGCAACGATCCCATCCGCTTGCGCGTGATCTCGCCCGTCGGCTTCATCATCGCCGACTCGCACGCCATCAGCGGTCCACCACCGCTGCAGAAAACCAACCGCGCCAAACGCAACATCCTCTATCGCGCCGGCGCGGCCCTGCTCCGCCCGCTGCACCTCTCGCGGACGACCGAACAGCCGCTCGCCGCGGGCGATTACTACGAGAGCTCGAAGCGCCTGTTTGGAACGGAAGTGCGCAACGCGCTGCAGGGAGAACCGGGCGCCGTCGAGCGCATCTCGCCCGATCGCCGCTCCGTGACCGTCTACGTCGCCGAACCGATCCGCGTTGGCGACGAAATCATCGGCGCCACGCTGGCCTCGCAAACCACCTTCCCGATCCTCCAGGATCTCTACACCGTCCGCCTCGGCATCCTGCGCATCTTCATCATCTCGGTGATCGTGGCCATCATCATCAGCCTGCTCGTAGCGACGACGATCGTGCGCCCTCTCCGCCAGCTGCGACTCGAAGCCGGCGCCATCCTCGATCGCCGCGGACGATTGCGGGGACGCTTCCGCGGTTCTTCAAAGCACGATGAGATTGGCGACCTCTCCCGCGCGTTGGAGCGCCTCACGCGACGCCTCGACGAGCACGTGCGCTTCATCGAATCATTCGCCGCCGACGTCTCGCACGAGTTCAAGAACCCGCTGGCCTCCATCCGCACTGCAACGGAAGTCCTGGCCGAGGTCGACGAGCCGGAGCAGCGTCGCCGCTTTCTGCGCATGGTCGAGTTGGAGATCGCCCGGATGGAATCGCTCCTCTCTGGCGTCCGCGAGAT
>Ga0207689_10003587_pt1 | contig 14180 bp, 14 predicted proteins | sample KBSMisM52_FD_184312 | JGI IMG/M metagenome (GOLD analysis project Ga0207689, IMG submission 184312) | Miscanthus rhizosphere microbial communities from Kellogg Biological Station, Michigan, USA - KBS Miscanthus M5-2 (SPAdes) (version 2) | ecosystem: Host-associated > Plants > Roots >... | reverse complement strand
GGCGGGTGGATTCGAACCAACGAATGCCGGTTCCAAAGACCGGTGCCTTACCACTTGGCTACGCCCCAGTATCTGTTTGAAAGTTAAGAGAGCGTAAATCGCGGGAACCAAGATGAATCAAGCTTTTGGAGTACTCGTTCCGTGAAATCGTCTCGCACGAAAATACTCGCCACCCTTGTTCACATTTCAGAGCTGCTAAAGCCCGTTCTCTTTCGCCTACATTAGCAAAGATACCGAACACGCTCGAGCCGCTTCCAGCCAACAAACCGCCCTGCGCACCTGATTCAAGCAATGCCAACTTGGCACGCCTGATTTCAGGTTCTATCTCAAAGATCACTCCTTCAAAATCATTGTTTAGAGCACTTGGATCACAATCGCTAAAACCAGGCTCCGCGAAGGAACTTGAAAGAATAGAGACCGACCTCTGAGTTGTCAAGGAAGGGGCATTAAGAGCTGCGTACGCAGCAGCAGTGGACACTTCCGCGTTAGGTGTAATGATTATCAGGAAGGCCTTAGTAACGTCTGGGAGTGTTGAAATCTCAGTACCCGTTCCCGACCCCTGCGCGGAACCACCGATCAGGAAGAAAGGAACATCCGATCCGAGTTCTCGAGCGATGCGATTAAGTTCACTCCCATCAAGCTCAAGCTGCCAAAGTCGATTTAAGGCTAACAGCGTGAGGGCAGCGTTTGACGACGCCCCACCAAGCCCGCCTTTTGCTGGAATTCGTTTTGTTAAACTGATGTCGGCACCAAGTCTAACCTTCGCCCGTTTATTTAACGCAGCAGCAGCACGAATAATGAGGTTTGTCGCATCGGTTGGAATGCTTGCTACGTCGCATTGCAGCACTAGCTCGTCATCATCACGCAACGTGAACATCAGGTCGTCATGAAGCGATACGGTTTGCAGGGTCGTATTGACCTCATGAAAACCATCGGGTCGCTTACCAATTATGCGCAGACCCCAATTAATCTTGGCGTATGAAGGAAGTGTTAGGGACGAATCGGACACCGTTATTCGATAACTCAGACTGTCATTGACTAGATTCAATCAACGACAAGCTAAAGCATATCGAACGAGAAATCGAGCGAGGAACTAACGAGTAATAAACGTTTGAGTTAAGAAAACCGAGCCGTCTGCGGCGACAAAAGTACCAACCGCCATCGCCTTGAATCCCGCGTAGAGAATATTCTCACGGTGACCGGCCGAGATCATCCATCGTTCAACTGCAAATGCGCCCGGATCGTCGTAGCCGAGATTGTAGGCGATATTTTCACCCAAAACTGTGTAGCTGGTGATTCCCACGGCTCGGGCCCGATCCCGCAAACGCTGTCCGTCCGGACTAACGTGAGCAAGGTAACCAAGTCGTGCCATGTTCGCGGACTGGCTCCTGGCCATTCGGCATAAGGCGGCGTCCCAAACGAATGGAGGCAAACCATTCTTAACGCGCTCACGATTGGTTTCGTCAAACGCTCTCTTTTCGATTGGATTTGCCTCGAGAAGACTTGGTGACAAGGTCGCGGATGCGAGAGGGGGCTGGACCGTTGGAGGGCTGATACGTCGTGGCCGAGAACCAGTTGGTGCAGAGGTGATCAATCGAGCCACGGGTCGATCTTCCCTACCCTGAGCCCTTGCACTTGGGACAAACACCCGAGCAGTCAGGAGCAACGCACTAACAATGACGAAATGAAGCCACAATGAAATACGGGATAATCCACCCTTAGTATGCTGCATTGAAAGTTATTTCTGCCTTGCAATGGCAAAGCGAAGTGGCCTTGAGGAGGGCTGTTATTTGAGAGCCATGCCGGGGCCGGCTGGCTAGAAACCAGTCAATTCAGATTAGCAGAACCCTGGAAAAGGGATCAACAGGTTTTACGGCCCGGGCCGCAACTAGGTAGGTTCTGAAAAGCGGGAGACGGTTCTTACCCAAGAGGATCTTGTCGGATAGGAATAAAGAAGGACAACAAACGAAATTGCCGCTGCAGTGTAGGTGTAAAACTCGTTCCCCATTAGTAGCGTCGCGACGAAGCCAATCACTGCAATAGCAGCCGCGAGAAGTGCCAACTGAAGAGTAGTTCTTTCAAGCGTTTTTAATAAGCCGGTAGGGCCCTGGAGAGCGCCAATGTCCTGCAATCTCATGCCCTGAAACTTCGTGCGGCGCCAGACTATCGAACCCAAACCCAAAATCAGGATCATGATTCTCACGCCCATGTCTAGCGGTCTGTTGTCTTGTGGACTCAAATGATTCCTGCTCAGAAAAGCCAGCAACGAAAGAAGAATGACCGCGACTACAAGTCCGAGAATTGTTATCGCCGCCGCCTTCTGTCGGCGTATTAACTCAGATTGGATATTTGCGGGTGACGAATCCAAGGGTCCAGTTCCAAGCGAAATGGCAGTCAAAATAGTATGCTGAATCTTCGGTCTAAAAATACCAGTCTTGTTGCGAAAGGGAAATGCCCTCGAAAAAAGAACGGCCCGGAATACTTCTGTTCCGGGCCGATTTTTTTTGATTGGACTTTGAAAGTCTATGGCTTGATGACCGCAGGAGTCGGAGTTGACGCCGGCGCTACGGAATTGCCTCCGTTTGAGTTAGCTGGCGCTTTTGCCGGCACAGTCGCCGGTCGCGTGCCGCGTTGAGTGGGCGCATCAGGCGTTAGCTTTTCGGGAAGCTGACCATTGTATTTAATAGCCTCATCAATCAGGTCAGTGCCCTCCTTGCCGTCTTTGCTAATCAGAACGCCGTCTTTGTCCGTCGTCACGTCGGCCTTTCCTGAAACCTGCTGCATCAGATTGCCCATGAAGGTTACGGTCTGACGTTTTGAACAAGTGTTTGGTGTTCCCTTCTCTGGTATCGGAGCACCGATGATGTTCAATTGTTCGCGCGCCTTTTCGTTGAACTCACTGTCCGGGAAGCCCTGAATTAGTTGCTGATAGTACTTGGCAGCTTCGTCTGGCTCTTCTTCGGTTTGGTAAGTTGAAGCTAAACGAAATAGCACTTCATCGTTCAACGAGAAACACGGGTACTTATCAACAATCTCTTTCAATCTAGACTGAGCACCTTTCAAACCGCCCTTGCCCTGAATCACTTTACCGCCATAAAACCGGGCAATCGCAAGGTTGTGCATCGCCAGATTCTCTTGAACCTCTCGCAGGCGATCTTCAACTACAGGACGCAGCGAAGTCTTTGGGAACTGCTGCAACAAAGCCTTCAATCGTTGTTCGGCTTTGCGAGCGTGTGAAATGTCTCTGTCGGAAAGACCCATCTGGCGCATTTCCGCTTCGGCAACCTTCAACATTGCATCGTCAGCAAGCGGATCAGTTGGGAAGAATGTCAGCCAGTCTTGATACCCTTGCGCAGCTTGAATCAATGAACTCGATGTACCTTCAAGGAAAAATGAATCAGCGATCGCGAGCTTGGCCAACGGCAGAAACGCGGAATCCGGATAGGTGTTGATGATGGTGGCAAACAAAAGCCGGCCTGTATCGTGATGGCCTTTCCTTACTTCCTTCGCGCCCTCTTCAAACAGGGTTCGATCTCGACCCGCCAGAGCCGCTCCCGTCAGTTCTGCATATTTGTCGTCACCACTGCCTTTGAAGATTCCAAAGATTCCGCCCTTTTTCTTCTTCTTTGAACTGCTACTGGTTGAACTCGCCGCGGTTCCGCGAGCGCTTGCAGTCTGTTGAAGTGCCTGATCTACACGAGGCCCAAGTTCGGCAACCGTTGTTTCCAGTCGCTCAATTGCCGTGGTGTCAAACTTCTCAGCTCGATCATTCTTCGCCTTGAGATCACTAACTTCAGACTGGACTGAAGAAACATCCTTCTCCAATCCTTTCAGGCGCACAACGGGATCATCGGCGTTCGGCTTCGTCTTGTCGCCACTCTTTGCCGCTGGACTCATTGAGGAGATAGCGCTAGTTAGAGACCGCCGCATTAGATCAAGTTTGGAAGTCATGACTTCCAATCGTTGAGCGAGGGACGCCTCTGTCTGACCGCCTGTTCGTTGTGCAACTGCGGCCTGTGTTAGCCCTAACAACAGGACACAAGAGACCAGCAAACTAAGAAGGCGACATTTCATAAACTAAACCTCCGAAAAAACTTTGGTTAGGCGAGAAAGAGTTTTCCTGCTTATCGGATTCACTTTTCCTTCTCTCGGTTCGCCCAACTCCCAGAAATAATAAGTATCTAAACCCACTGAACCGTGGCGTTTTTCAGTTCCTTTACCGCTTTTTCAGCGTCAGAACTGCCAAATATTGCGGATCCTGCAACCAGAATTTCCGCGCCGGCACCAACCACTGTCTCGATGTTTGACTTGTCGATACCGCCATCGATCTCTATTCGAACATTAAGCTGTTTCTCATTAATCGTTTGACGTAGACGCCTGACTTTATCGATCGCCTGGGGTATGAATTTTTGTCCCCCAAACCCTGGATTTACAGACATTACCAACACATAGTCAGCAAATTGTAATGCTTCTTCTACGGCAACAACCGGCGTCGCCGGATTCAGAACTACTCCCGCTTGCGCTCCAGCAGACTTGATCGACATCAAGGTTCTGTGTAAATGCGCATCCGCTTCAACGTGAACCGAGACCATTTTTGCACCAGCGTCGACAAATTGAGCAGCATAACGGCCAGGCTCACTGATCATCAGGTGTGCATCGAGGGGCAATTGCGTTATCGCAGCCAACGATTTCACCACCGGTAATCCAATCGTGATATTGGGTACAAAGTGGCCATCCATTACGTCGACATGCAGAATCGTAGCCCCACCTCGTTCGACGGCCGCAATCTCTTCTCCAAGTCGGGAAAAGTCGGCAGACAAAATCGAGGGAGCGATATCAATAGTTCTAGTCTGCATTTCCGAAATCAGCTCAAACTCAACTTAGAGTGGCGGACGGTTTGTTGTTGACGGCGATGGCTTAGGCGCAACTCGGGGCCGGTTGTCATTTAAATCGGCTGGTTTCGTGTTCGAGTTGGCGCGATTGACGTTGGCGCGGGGTGTTTCGTTGGCATTGTCTACCGCATTCGCGTTGGGACGATTGGCATTTGGCGTCCGGTTAGCGTTGGCGGGCTTGTTTGTGTTCGCATTCGCATTGCCATTGGTATTGCCGTTTGTGTTTCCGTTGGTGTTTTTGTTTTTGGGTGGCTTGGGCTTGCTTTCGTTTGTGTTGCTCGAGTTGCTATTGGCGTTTGGATTGTCGCTCTCAACTGGTTTGACAGTTTCCGAAGCCTCACCTTCCTTCGCCACCCTACTAATGTCCATTGCCACAGTCTGACCAGCTTTGACGACTTCCCCAGGTCGTGGAAGCTGGAACAACACGGTATCTGGATTGGCTTGATTGCTAGGTCGCGTTGCACGAACGCGGAAGTTCAGGTCCGCATTGGCCAAGATCTTCTCAGCCTCAAATCGATCTTTGCCGACGACATCTGGAACCTTTACTTCCGGACTCCGCAGCGACAGATAAACGGTCGTAACGACACCGAAAAGAAAGGCAATCGCGATCACGACTATGGTCGTGATTCTTCGTATAATCGAAAGCAAATTGGCGGCTAAACTCAATGAAGTTAATGTCTCACCCGGGGAACTGCTACAAGGTCAAGACCGGTTTCGCAGTCTAGCACCCGCTCTAAAAGGCCGCAAGCGAGTGCTCCGGGAGAATTTCAGATCTCAGATTGGTTCTTCTCGAACGCACTTACAAAGAATCCATCGGTGCCATGTCGATGTGGCCATGTTCTTATTGCGGCCGAAGAACTCAAGAAAGGAGTCTTTAAAGGAATCGGCTTAAATCGTCCCTGTCTGCGAAGAAACTCAGCAACTACCAGCTCGTTCTCCTCTTTTTCAACCGAGCATGTGGAATAAAGCAACCGCCCACCAACTTTGACCACGTTTGATGCGTTGAGAAGAAGTTGAAGCTGTTGAGCTGCCAACCTCTCAATGTCGTCTGGTTTGAGGCGCCAGCGAATCTCAGGATTGTGTCTGAGTGTGCCAGTCCCTGAACACGGCGCATCGACTAAAACTCGATCAAACGTTTCCTCACTAAACGGAAGCTGCTGGACAGCATTCAGCAATAAGAGCGAAACGTTCTTCAGTTCTTGCGATGAGACCGAACTGGCAACAGTAGCCAGCCTTCGTCGTGATACATCACTCGCCACTACAAATGCGCCGTCGGCTCGATCGGCAACGAGCGTTGTCTTCCCACCAGGCGCTGAACAAAGGTCAAGAATACGTTCAGACTGCTGCGCACCCAGGAGTTCAGCCACTAACTGCGACGCTTCGTCCTGAAAGTAGATGTCGCCATTTTGAGCGAGCGCTCGTAGCACAGGTGAACCCGACGAGGCTCGCCATGCTCCGTGCGCGATGTCTGACGATTCCAGCGCAACTCCAGCACTACTCAACTTGGCCAACACCTCGGGCGCGCTCGCTTTTGTTCGAACTATGCGAAAAGCAGTTTGCGGCGTTTCGTTGTTTGCCTTTGCGAAGGCTTCTGTCTCTTCAAATCCAAATGAATTGGTCCAGCGTTCGATCAACCAGAGTGGGTGTGACGTCTCAACTGAAATTCGCGCGATAGGATCTTGGGTTTCCGACGAAGGGTTGTAGTCGGGTTCGCGAGTAGCACGTCGCAAAACCGCATTAACGAACGCTCTTGCTGAACTTAAGCGGGCGGCCTGAACAATCTTCACGGACTCATCCACGGCAGCGGATGCGGGGATGCGACTCAGAAACCGAAGCTGGTACAACCCGAGACGTAACGCAAGGAGTACAGATCGATCAAGACTTTCTATCCTGCGGTTTGAGTAATGCTCAATTACACAATCGAGATTGAGTTGCCAACGAAGAACACCAAGGACCAGTTCGTGGCAGAGTGCGCGGTCGCTCGGCTCAAGACCCTGTTCCTCGCTGGCCAGAAGAACGGAGGAATGAACGCCGTCCTCAACCTTCCGCAGAATCTCAAACGCCACCCAACGCGCCGGTGAAACTTTATGTCTGCCCAAGACGATCGCCAATCTTCAAATGCGTTCCATTGAGAAAATCACGTGCTGCCATACGACGTTTTGCTTCTGGTTGCAGTTCGAGCAAGCGAAGCGCCGTGTCGCCTCCGCATTTCACGATTAGGTTGTCTCCGCGCGCTTCCAACACTTCACCACAGTCTGCTCTTGAATCGGAAAGTGTTGGTTCGGCCCGCCAGATAATGAGGCCCTTTGAACTAACCGTCGTGTAAGCGTTGGGCCATGGTTGAAATCCTCTGACTCTTTGAGCAATTTCGTTTGCCGTCAGTGTCCAATCGATCAAGCCGTCTTCTTTCTTCAGAATCGGGGCAAACGTGGCCGCGTCGTGATCCTGCTCGTGCGGCGTGAGGTTATCGAGGTTCGCTAAAGTCTGGCCTAACAATTCAGCACCCGATTCAGAAAGGCGTGCCATCAACTCAGGTGCAGTTTCATCAACGCCGATCGGGGTCTTGCTTTGAAGAAGAATCGGACCGGTATCGAGTGTGGGCTCGATGAACATTGTCGTCACACCGGTTTCATGATCACCGTTGACGATCGCCCAATTGACTGGCGATGCACCTCGATACTTTGGCAAGAGTGAGAAGTGCACGTTGATACAGCCCAGGCGAGGTGCATTCAAAAACTCGACGGGAAGAATGCGACCGTAAGCAACAACTACAGCGACGTCCGCATTGTGTGATGCAAACAGAACTTTAGTTTCATCGATTTTGAGGCGTGTGGGCTGATGTATTTCTAATTCATTCTCCAGCGCAAACTCTTTCACAGGAGAGAAGAGAAGCTTATTGCCGCGTCCTGAAGGTCGATCAGGTTGCGTCCAGACAGCGACAACCTCGTGTCCGTCGTCCAGACATCTACGCAGCGTTGGCACTGCTGCCGCGGGAGTTCCCATAAAAACTATGCGCATTGTTATGCGGCTTTGCCGCCTTCCCGTGCGGAAAGCCTCTGGCTTTCCGTCAAGCCCCAAACTGTTTAGCGGCTATGCCGCGCGAGGCGAAGCCTCGCCTTTTATAAGTTAACGAACGGAAAGCCGGAGGCTTTCCGCACGGAACGCGGCGCAGCCGCAAAACCGATACAAAGAAAAAACAACAGGTGACAGATTGTTCTAGTCTGTCACCTGCACCACTGGCCTAGTTACCCAAATGTCACCCTGCCACTCCAGCATCAGCCCGGCGACTCGTAGTGGCGCCCATCTTCTCTGCCGAGACTTTAGCTTGCAAGAACAGCAACAAGTAATCGCGTCCACCAGCTTTAGAGTCGGTTCCCGACATGTTGAAGCCACCGAATGGATGTACGCCAACCAACGCGCCGGTGCATTTCCGATTCAAGTATAGATTCCCAACATGAAACTCTTTACGAGCACGTTGAAGCTTTTCTTCGTCAGCACTATAGACCGCTCCAGTCAAACCAAACTGAGTATCGTTAGCGATGTTCAGTGCATCGTCATAATCATCGGCCTTAATTACAGCGAGAACAGGTCCAAAGATTTCCTCCTGTTCAATCGAAGCGCCCGGTTTCACATCGGCAATCACCGTTGGCTCAATAAAGAACCCCTGTTCGCCATCAGAGCCACCGCCTATTAACACTCTCCCACCTTCAGTCTTGCCTTTCTCGATGTAACCGTTAATCGACTTGAAGGCTTTCTCGTTAATGACGGCACTCATGTTTGTGCCGGCGTCCGTCGGATCCGCAAGCTTAATCTTCGCCGTTCGCTCCACGATCTTTTCAAGCATTGTGTCGTAGACCTTGGCGTCGATGATTGCACGCGAACACGCCGAACACTTCTGACCCTGAAAACCAAAAGCAGACTGCACAACGCCAGTCGCCGCATCATCCAGATTCGCGTCGTCGGCAACGATGATCGCGTCTTTTCCGCCCATCTCCGCAACCACACGCTTGATCCAGATTTGGCCTTCGTTCACCTTTGCGGCTCGCTCGTTTACTCGCAGTCCAATTTCCTTTGAACCAGTGAAAGCAACAAAGCGGGTTTTAGGATGATCGACAACCACGTCGCCGACTTCAGCCCCTGAGCCAGTCATGAAGTTAACGACTCCGGCAGGCATACCCGCTTCCTCAAGAATCTCAAAAAACTTGAACGCGATTGTCGGCGCGTCCGAAGAAGGCTTCACCACAACCGTGTTTCCGGTTACTGCTGCTGCGACAGTCATTCCGGCCATGATTGCAAGCGGAAAGTTCCATGGTGGAATAACCGCGCCAACTCCAAGCGGAACATATTCGAGCGCGTTCTCCTCACCGGGGTTTTGAACCAGCGGCTGATCGCCGGCATACCGAAGCATTTCACGCGCATAGAATTCACAAAAATCGATTGCCTCCGCCGTGTCGCCGTCGGCTTCGGCCCAGGTCTTTGCCACTTCGTAAATCATCCATGCAGACAATTCATGTTTGCGTTCACGCATTATCCCGGCAACTCGAAAGATCAAGTCAGCGCGTTCCTGCGCCGGCGTGTTTCTCCACGTCTTAAAGGTTTCAAAAGCAGTATCAACTGCGCGTGTCGCTAGCTCCTTGGTCGCCTTATTGAAACGGCCAACAATCTGTGTGCGATTGGCTGGATTGATGCTGTCGAGTTTACCTTCCGTCGTAATGCGCTCGCCGCCGATTACGAGCGGATACTCGCGGCCGAGTTGGCTTTTAACCTTCTCGATTGCAGCTCGCATCGCCTGCGCATTCTCTTCTTTTGTGAAATCAGTAAACGGTTCATTACGAAATTCTGCTGGCATATTTTGCTCCAATTTGGTTTTCCAGATAGTAACGTTCTGAAAGTGCCCTAGCAAATGTAAGTATCACTCATCCCCTTTAGTGACGCCCTTCGCTTGAACGGAAGCCCTCTTCTGAGACCGCAGGCGTCCTCGCCTGCAATCGTCGCCACTCAGTTTCGCTTAGCTTACGTTGGCAGGCGAGGACGCCTGCGGTCCCAGAAGAGCGCGCTCGTTCAAATCAAAAACGTCACTAAAGGGTATCTCCAAAACAAAAACGCGCGTTGACCGCGCGTCCTGCCGACTGCACCTGCCTACTGCCTACTATCTCTTCAGCTCCACTTGCCGGCCTTTTGTAGTTTCTTGATTTTCCTCTTAACTAATTCTCGTTTGAGCGAACTCATTTTATCGAGAAAGACGATGCCGTCGCAGTGATCCGTTTCGTGGAGCATGCAACGAGCAGTTAGTTCCATTCCGTCGATCTCAAACCAGTTTCCTTTAACGTCCTGGGCTCGCACAATTGCGCGCAGGCTTCGTTCAACCGGCGTGAAGATTCCCGGGAACGACAGACAGCCTTCCTCACCGTTCTGATTGCCTTCAACATTGACCACTTCCGGGTTGATTAATGCGACGCGTTGTGACGGATCTTTACCACCCGAACAGTCCATTACGAAGAGCCGCTGAGACACGCCGACCTGTACCGCGGCCAACCCAACACCCGGAGCCGCGTACATCGTTTCAAACATGTTGCTGACCAGTTTTTCCAATTGCGGACCAAACTCCGTCACCGGATCGGCGGGAGTGTCGAGCACTGGTGCAGGCCACTTTACGATTTCTAATAACGCCATTGATTACTTCCGTCCATCCCTTTCGATGTCGATTCTACGACTTGTGCTTCTTAAATTCTAATACCCTCTTAACTGCTCACGATACCCTTCAAAGTTTCGCTTCATCTCACCCAAGCTATCGCCGCCAAACTTCTCACGCATCGCCTCGGCCAGTACTAAAGCAACCATCGATTCTCCAATCACACCCGCGGCTGGGACTGCGGTTGTGTCAGTTCGTTCAAACCCCGCACTCTGCTCCTCCTTCGTGTCGATATCAACCGAACGCAACGCTCGCCGCAATGTCGATAGCGGTTTTAGATGACCCCGAACACGGACCTCCTCGCCGTTTGTGATCCCACCTTCAAGTCCGCCCGCCCGGTTAGTTCCCCGAATGAACTCTTTGGTCTCGGCGTTATAAGCAATTTCATCGTGCACTTCAGAACCTGGCAAACTACTGATCTCAGCACCCGCACCAATGGCAACCGCTTTCACGGCAGGAATCGACATTACGGCTTGGGCGAGACGGCCATCGAGTTTCTGATCCCATGACGTATGCGAGCCAAGTCCGGGAATAACACCTCGGGTTGCTACTTCAAATATTCCACCGAGCGTGTCGCCTTTTGTGCGAGTTTCATCGATCAGGGCAATCATCTTCTGTTCGGCGTCAGCGTCTGCACAGTGCAAGGGGCCATCGTCAGGAATAGCGGCGATCTGTGACCAGGTTAGTTCGAGAGGCGCGTCGGGAATTCCCCCAAGCTGTATGACGTGACTACGAATTTCGATACCGAAGGCAGAGAGCAATTGTTTTACCAGGGCTCCGCAGGCGACGCGAGCGGTAGTCTCGCGTGCAGAAGCGCGCTCGAGAATGTTTCTGAGATCGCGAACGTCGTATTTCAAACCGCCGGCTAGATCGGCGTGGCCGGGTCGTGGGCGTGTCAGGACTCGGGATTTTTCTGGAGCTATGTCGCGAGGTTCGGAGTTCATTACCTCGGTCCAATTGGGCCAATCTTTGTTTTCGATTAGGAGTGTGATTGGCGAGCCGAGGGTTAGACCATGACGTACGCCATTAAGAATTTCAGCATGGTCTTTTTCGATCTTCATACGACCGCCACGACCATAGCCAAGCTGACGACGTCGCAATTCACGATCAATGAGTTCCTGATCTACCGGCAAACCTGCGGGCAGACCTTCGACAATCGCGACCAACGCGCGACCATGTGATTCTCCGGCTGTTGTGAAACGAAGCATATTTTTTGATTTCTCTGCGTCTCAGCGTTCTTCGCTTCTCTGCGTTGAATTGAGCGGTCGTAAAGAGTCGCCAGAATCTAACGCAGAGACGCAAAGAACACTGAGACGCAGAGTATCATTCCTCGAGGTTTAGTACTTTCCGACGTATTCCATTTTTCAAAACCACTTCATTAAAGTTCATTAATAAACCAACTTTAACTCCAGCAAGTCGCATATAGGTTAACAGTTGAGCTTCGTGAACTGGCGCCAAGGTAATTACAGACTTAACCTCAACTATGACGGAATCCGCGACCAATAAATCCAATTCATAACCTTTTGGTAATTTTAGGCCCTTATATTCCACTGGCATGGGCCACTTAAATTTAAAGGGTATACGTTGGATCTCCAACTCTCTCGCGAGACAGATATGATACGCAGATTCTAGTAACCCGGCACCGAGATGGCGATGAACCTCAATTGCAGATCCGATAATCAGTCGAGTGAGGTCGTTAACATGGGTAGGCATGTTTGAAGTTCCTTTCAGTTTTCAATTTTTTCTCTGCGTCTCGGCGTCCTTTTGCATCTCTGCGTTTCAAGAGCCGGCGGCGCATCAGTTTCCAACGCAGAGACGCAAAGGTCGCTGAGACGCAGGGTGAGATCTTAACCTACAATAACTCTTCCGAAAAAATATTTCCGCGGCCCAAGATTCCGTGAGGGTCGAATGATTTTTTGAGGGCCGCCATCGATCGCAACTGCTCTTCAGAATAAAACAACCTCAAATAATCTCTCTTCAATTTCCCGACGCCATGCTCCGCCGATAGTGTCCCACCAACCGACGCTGCATGCTTGAGAAACTTCACATACAACTCGCGCGCACGCGCCCCCTCCTGATCATCCCTTGGCAGGATGTTTACGTGAACGTGATTGTCGCCGATGTGACCGAAGATCGTGTACTTCAATCCACTCGCACGCAGCTTCTCCTGATACAACTCAAACATCCCGGGAAACGCTTCATCCGGAACCGACATATCGGTCGACACTTTTCTCTGTCCATAGCGCGCGAACCATTCATTCATCAACACCGGCAACTGATGACGAAACTCACGCAACTTCGCCTGGTCCTGTTCATTCGTCGCAAACCACGAGTCACTCATTGCGTCATGCTTTTCGAGCAGCGACATCCACTCAGCCATCAACGTGTCTTCCGTTTCCGACGTCGTTTCCTGCTCGAAGAAGATCGCAGCAACTGCCTCTTCCGGGACGTTGGGATACTTCTGCCGCAGAAAGTTCAGCGATTCCAAATCGAAAAACTCCAAGGCACGCGCATCGAGTCCACTATCTAACTCCCGATTAGCCAGCGATCGACTTCGCGCGTCGGAGACAAACTCCAACACATGCGTCTCACTCGTGAAGAAAACAACCCCGCTCAACAAACCCCGTGGCTTCGGTAAAAGCCGCACTTCAACTTCGACGACGACTCCTAACGTCCCCTCACTACCGATAAAAAGATCAATGACATCCATCTCCGGCGATACAAAATACCCGCTAGCGTTCTTTCGAGTGTGCGGCATTTCGTAGCTCGGCAAACGAGCTTCAATCAATTTGCCGGAACTCAGCGGAACCTGAATGCGTCCACTTTTCGCGAAAAGCTCGCCACGGCGCAGATCCAATAGGTCACCGTCCGCCATGACAATCTTCAATTTGTCGACGTAGCTTCTGGTTGGACCGTATTTGAAGGTGCGCGCGCCTGACGCGTTTGTGGCGACGTTACCACCAATGAAACAACCGCGCTCCGTGGGGTCCGGGGGATACAACAAGCCTTCATGCTCGACCGCTTGTTGCAGGTCCGACAGAATCACTCCAGCTTCAACTGTTGCACTTCCCGACGTAGCACCTGGAACAATGCCTTTGATTCGGTTCAGTCTGTCAGTGGCCAGAACAAGTCCACCATAAGCAACTCGCCCGCCGACGGTCCCTGTGCCAGCGCCTGAAACTGTCACGGGCGTTCGATCGCGGTTTGCAATGGCAAGAATTTCCGTGACTTCATCGACCGACCCGGGTAGGACAACGCGATCAGCATAGCCATCGCGCATATAACTGGCGTCGCTAAGAAATGACTGGATTTCGTCAGGATTGGATTTGATCTGCATTGGAAAGTATTCGGCCACAGATCTACGCAGATGAACACGGATCAAACTTACTCGGTTTCAACCTCTCAAAAATTCTTGTTTTTCCGATCTGTATTCATTTGCGTAAATCTGTGGCCAACTTTTCGCCGCCAAACGGCGACAAGCTAAAGCTTATCGGACATCACATCACCTGAAGTTCGCGATCGCGCAACACCTTGATCCGATCGCGCAATTCCGCCGCTTTCTCAAACTCAAACCGTTTTGCGGCGCCACGCATTTC
>Ga0207689_10003586_pt1 | contig 14187 bp, 12 predicted proteins | sample KBSMisM52_FD_184312 | JGI IMG/M metagenome (GOLD analysis project Ga0207689, IMG submission 184312) | Miscanthus rhizosphere microbial communities from Kellogg Biological Station, Michigan, USA - KBS Miscanthus M5-2 (SPAdes) (version 2) | ecosystem: Host-associated > Plants > Roots >... | reverse complement strand
GCCCGACGCACTCGTGGAAGATGCGCGGATCACCCTCAACAATTTCCTCCGCGACCCTGATCAAACGTGGATTCAGGCGAATCTCGGCTCGGCCAAGGCCGTGCTGATCGCACCGAAGATCGTCAAGGCAGGCTTCATTTTTGGCGGGTCGGGCGGACGTGCCGTATTGGTCGCGAAAGATGGGCGCGTGTGGACGGGTCCTGCCTTCTACGACCTGGCAACGGCAAGCGTCGGGTTTCAGGCGGGTGTCGAAGTGTCGGAACTCGTGATGATCGTGATGACGGAGAAGGGTCTCAACTCGCTGCTGTCGAGCTCGTTCAAAGTCGGCGGCGACGCGAGTGTCGCAGCGGGTCCGGTCGGCGCCGGCGCGAAGTCCACGGTTACGGCCGACCTGATCTCGTTCTCGCGGTCCAAGGGCGTGTACGGCGGCGTCAACCTGGACGGCACAGTCGTTCACTCGAACGTCGGCTGGAACGACGCGTACTATGGCAAGAGCAACGTGCTGCCGCCCGATATCCTGATCCGCAAGACGGCCTCGAGCTCGAAGTCCGGGGGACTGCTGGCCGATGTCGCGAAGGCCACGCGCTAGACACGCGGGCAACATGCGGTAGCCGCGCACGCAGGAGAGCGCACCTCGGCGAGGTGCGCTTTTTCCGCAACTCGGCACCGCTGTAGAACGGGCGCGCGCACTGCATGCGACCCGACGCGCGCCGGGAACGAGCGGTATCCGGACAATAGCGCCGCGGACGCGGCATTCGACACGAGCAACCGGAGACAGCCTCTATGTCTTTGGCGACTGCGCCGCTGTGGTTGTCCGGCATCCTGCTGGTCATCGTGCCGACGGCGCTGGCAATGGTGGGCCCGGTCCTCGCCCGAAAAATCGTCGGGCTTGAACGCCTTTCGACGAACAACGAAGTCGCCGGATTCAAGTTCGCGGTTGTCGGCGTGCTCTACGCCGTGCTGCTGGCGTTCGTCGTGATCGTCGTGTGGCAGAAATTCAGCGACGCCGAGACCGACGTATCGCGGGAGGCCGGCGCGGCGGCGACGGTCTACCGATTAACCGGCGGCATCGACGCGCAATCGCGCGCTGCGCTCCGGGGCGACCTGACGGCTTATCTCAATTCGGCGATCGCCGACGACTGGAAGGCGATGGCGGAAGGACGCTCCAGCCGCAAGACGACGCAGGCGCTCAACGCGCTCTACGCGGCCGCGCTCGCGTACCAGCCCACGGATCCGCGGGGCGTGGCGATCATGGCCGAGATTCTCGACCAGCTCGACAAGATCATCGAGGCGCGTCGCGCACGGCTGGTCAAGTCATCGGGCACTGTGCCCGGTGTGATCTGGCTGGTGCTGTTCGGCGGTGCCGTGCTGACGATCGGCTTCACGTTCTTCTTCGGTACCGAGAACCTGCGGGCGCAGTCGCTGATGACAGGGATCCTGACCATGTTGATCATGTCAGGACTTCTCATCATCGTGTCGATCGACCGACCGTTCACCGGCGCAGTCAGGGTCGAGCCCGACGGACTTCTCGTGGTCATCGAAGACCTGAACCGCGGCGGCACCGGCGTCCGCTAGCAGGCGGGGCGACGCCGCCGCGCGCGTTCGACAGCGGCGCAGCCGCTACGGATATTGCTTCTTGATGAAGCGCTTGTCGCCGGGCGACATCTTCGTGTTGGACTTCGTCGACTTTCCGCCTTTGATCAACGCCCCGTCGAAGTGGTAGAGCATGATCGAGTTGGGGTCGAACTTCGATGCGTTCAGCTGATCGACCGAATACTTGCCGACGACATTGACGTCGACGTCTTCCTTGCTCCAGAAGTTGGGCGGTCCGGCAAAATACTTGTAGACGGCGGGCAGGTTCCACTCGATGCCGCCCTTCGGGTTCTGGTGCTCGTGGATCGCGCCGAGCGCGTGCCCGAATTCATGGACGACGACACGCTCGTACTCGGTAGCGTCGGTGTCGTCCTTCAGCCAGCCGAAGTTCATCGTCGGCTTGGTCTTGCCGATGCCCAGGCAATCGGTCCCGATGTAAGACCACGAGCCGTCGTCGGCGACAAACGAAATGCGGATCTGCGCATCCGCCTTGTTGACTTCGAAGTTCAGCTTGATGTTCGCGAACTTGCACCATTTGACGGCCTGTTCCTTCACGCGGGCCTTCTGAGTCGCCGAGCCGTCCAGGAAACAGACGCCGAGCGCTCGGCCGTCCGCCCATTTCTTGCCGGCCTCGAGTGCCATCTTTAATGGAGCGCCCATCGACGACGCGCCGAACCGGCGCCGGCTCGCCTTCTGCGCAGGCGGGCGGTTGACGCTGGCTTCCTTGATGGCGAGTTCCATCGCCCTGATCTTCTCGGCGCCCGTCAGGATGCGGTCGCAGCACATCTGGATCTTCGGCTTGCGACTGCTGCGCGTCGTGCGTGATCCGGATTTCTTCATTGCGGCTCTCCTCTGCGAAGCGATGGCGGTAGCACAACGCTGCTGCGCCATCGACGATGCGATTGTCCGCGTGCGTGCGACGCTGTAAATGGAAAGTTCGGTTCGCCGATGGCTCGACTCTTGCGTACGCCAGGGTCTGCCAAGGCTCTAGTAACGTGTGCCGCCCCGACCGGCACGCTTCGCCTTCGCCGACACGACTTCGACCGACAGCGTGAACGTCCGCTGCTCGTTCGGATTCAGCGCGCCGACGCCGATGAGCTTGCGATCGGTCTCCTCGCCGCGATCGTTGCGGATCGCGACGACGACCGTGTATTCCCAGGGCTCGCCGTCGGCCGGATGCCGGATGCTGCCTTCGATGCTGAGCGGCGTCAGCGCGGGTGCCGCCGGCTCATCGCTGTTGCCGTCGAAGCGCAGGAATTTCCGGCACGCAGGGCAAACGCCTGCGCTTTCGAGAATGGTCTCCCGGCAGTGCGGACATGCGCGAGTCGCCCCCGCGCTTCCCGCGCGCGCGCTGTTCATGCGACCGTGCCGCTCTCCACGCGCTGACCGATCCGCTGCTTGCCCTTCTGCGTGCTGCTGTCGTCCCAGCCGAACTCCGCCTGACCGCGCAGGCGTGCGCCGGCGGCCACGGTGAGCGAGCCCGCGTGCAAGTCACCGATGACGATGCCGGTTTCCAGCAGGTTGACGAGCGATGCTTCCTCGACGTTCCCTTCGAGCTCGCCCGCGATGGTCACCTTGTCGGCGCGTACACTGCCCGTCAGCTTTGCGCCGGATTCGATCGTCAGGTCACCCTGGACATTGACGTCACCCTTGAACTTGCCGGCAATGCGCACGCTGCCGCCGCCTTCGATCTTGCCTTCGATCGTGATGTCGGCGGCGATCAGCGACTCCTTGCGGGGCGCGCCGTGATCGGTGCGCGCGATTGGAGCCGGCACCGGATTGGCCGCGAATTCCGGCTTCGACGCGGCATCGAAACGCGTTGGCTCTTTGAGCTCGGGGGCGGGCGGGGTGGTCGGTCGTGCGGCGGTATTGTCTTTCCAGAGGGCCATGGCGTAGTCCTATCGGACGGAGGGATTTTTAGGCTAGCGCTAAAAGGGGGCGGAGGCAATGAATCCCTGTGCTGGAGGGCCATCGCCACGCCTGACCGGCGTCGATTTCGCAACGGTGAATGTCCGCTACGTGGTGCAGACCCATTGCGCGTAGGAACCTAGGGACCGAATCGGGTGCCATCGCCAGCGTGAGCCGACATGAGCGACAGCCGCCAAATACTCGCCGTTCTTTTCACCGACATCGAGAGCAGCACGCGGCTGTGGGAGCAGGACGCCGGCCGGATGGGTAGCGCACTCGCCCGGCACGATACGCTGGTTCGCACGGCCGTCGCCGAACATCACGGCGTCGTGGTGAAGATGATCGGCGACGGCGCCCATGCGGTGTTCGCCGATCCGCTCGATGCGTTGCTCGCGGCGTCACAGATCCTGCGTGCACTCGACGATCCGGGTGCAACCGCGGGTGTGGCGCTGAAAGTCCGCTGCGGTGTGCACGCGGGCATGGTCGAGCGCCGCGACGACGATTATTACGGCAGCGTCGTCAACCGGGCCGCGCGGATCGCGAGTGCGGCCCACGGCGGCCAGTTGCTGCTGTCGCGCGCCGTCGTGGACCTCGCAGGTGACCGGCTCCCGGATGGGGTGTCGCTGCGCGACCTCGGCTCGGTGCGGTTGCGCGATCTCGCCAGCCCCGAGCGCATCTTCCAACTGCTGCACCAGGATTTGCGGGACACGTTTCCGGCGCTTCGTTCGCTCGAAGCGACGCCCAACAACCTGCCGCAACAGGTCACGTCATTCGTCGGTCACGACGAGGGCCGCGCGGAAGTGCACGCGCTGCTCCGGACGGCGCGACTGGTGACACTGTTCGGGATGGGCGGCCTCGGCAAGACGCGCCTGTCGCTTCAGGTTGCCGCCGACGTCCTCGACGACTTCCCGGATGGCGTCTGGCTCGTCGAATTGGCCGCGGTGGCGGACGCGCGCCGCGTCCCCGAGGCCGTCGCGTCGGTGCTCGGCGTAATGGAGGTTGCGGGGCGACCGGTCGTCGAAGCGCTGGTGCGCTATGTCAAGGATCGGAAACTGCTGCTGATCCTCGACAATTGCGAGCACGTGATCGGCGCGTGCGCGGAATTGGCGAAGACGCTGCTGCAGGCGAGCACACGGGTCAGGATCCTGGCGTCCAGCCGCGAGCACTTGCGTGTCACCGGCGAGACGACGTATGCGGTGCAGGCGCTCACGCTTCCCGGACCGGACGACGCCGTGGACCTGGCGACGTTGCAGCGCTGCGACGCGGTGCGCCTTTTCGTCGAGCGCGCCGCCGCCGTGCAGCCCGCTTTCGCGATCAATGCGCAAAACACCGCGGCGATCGTCGACATCTGCCGACGTCTCGACGGCATTCCGCTCGCGATCGAACTCGCCGCGGCACGCGTCAATGCGCTGAGCGTCGACAGGATTGCCGAGCGCCTTGGCGATCGACTCGGTCTCCTCACGCGCGGCAGCCGCACGGCGCTGCCGCGGCAGCGAACGTTGCGAGCGCTGATCGATTGGAGCTTCGATCTCCTTGGTGACGCCGAGAAGACACTGTTCGCACGGCTGGCCGTGTTTGCGGGCGGCATGACGATCGAGGCCGCGGAAGCGGTCGGCGCCGACGCAACGATCGCAGTGGCGGACGTGTTCGATCTGCTCGTTGCCCTGGTCGAGAAGTCGCTGGTCGAGTGTGACGCGAGCGGTGAGCGCTACCGGTTGCTCGAGACCGTCCGCGAATACGCGCAGCAGAAGTTCGGTGCGGCCGAAGCCGCTGCGGCGGCGCGGACGCGCCATCTCGAATTCTTCGTCAGTCTCGCCGAGCGTGCGCGGACGGAACTGTGGGGACCGGCCCAGGGGGAATGGCTGCAGCGCCTCGATCTCGACCGCGACAATTTCCTTGCGGCACTTGCCTGGTGCGATCGAGTCGAGCAGGGCGGGGACCGCGGCTTGCGGCTGGTCTACGCGCTCCAACTTTACTGGCTGCCTCGCGGACTCATCGAGCTAGGATATCGACTTACGGTCGAGGCGCTGGCGCGTCCCGGTGCGCAGCCTCGCGACCTCAACCGCAGCGGCGCGCAGTACGCCGCGTGCCAGCTCGCGTACTTCATGGGCAGCTACGAGAACGCGCGCGAGCACGCGCAGGAGTGCCTCGCGATCGCGCGCCAGTTCGGCATCCGCGAACGCGCCGCCTCGGCGCTGCTGCTGCTGGGCTACGCGGCCGACGCGCTCGGCCAGCGGGCGGTGGCGCAGCAGCACTTCGAGGAGTCGGCGGCGCTCGCGCGCGAGCTTGGCGACAAGAGTCGGCTGTCGTTCGCGCTCAATGCGCTCGCCGGCCATCATCAGGAAAGCAACGACCTCGAAACGGCCGAGCCCCTGTTCGAAGAAGCGCTTGCACTCGCCCGCGAGATCGGGGACCAGGACACGATCGCGATCGGGCTGCCGAACCTGGCGCGCCTGTTGGTCGAAAAGGGTGCCGGCGAACGCGTGCAGGGCCTGCTGCGCGAGGGCTTGGCAATCGCCCATGCGATCGGCTCGGCGCGCGGCGTCCAGAACGTGCTCGAAGTGGCGGCTGGCCTCGCGGTGCTGCGCGGCGACTGGCGACGCGCAGCGCGACTCTTCGGCACCGTCGAGGCGAAACAGAAGCAGATGGGACTGAAGCGCACGCCGGAAGACGACGCCGTGCTGATGCGCCGCATTGCGTGCGCACGCGAGGAATTGGGCGACGCGTCGTTCGCCGCCGAGGAAGCAGCAGGTCGCGCACTGACGTACGAGGCCGCCGTCGATGACGCCAGGTTGTGGCTTTCAGAGCCGCGGCAAGCCCAATGACATCGGCTGCGCGCCGCGACCGCGTAGCACATGTGAGATCCTGACCATCCCACGTTGAAAGGCCGGACCAATGACCACGTCTACGTCACCGATGTTGCGAATCGGGATCCTGGGTGCCGCAAACATCGCACGCCTGTTCGCGGCCGGCGTGCGTCCGTCGCAGAAGGTCGCCGTCGTGGCAGTTGCCGCGCGCGATGCCGGGCGTGCAAGGAAGTTCGCGGACGAAACCGGAATCACGCGCGTGCATCCGACGTACGACGCGCTGCTCGCCGATCCGGCGATCGACGCGATCTATAACCCGCTGCCCAACAGCCTGCATGCGGAGTGGTCGATCCGCGCACTGGATGCCGGCAAGCACGTGCTGTGCGAGAAGCCGCTGGCGACGTCCGGCCAGGAAGCGCGCGCGATGTTCGATGCGGCGAAACGCAACGACCGTCACCTGGCGGAGGCGTATCCGTACCGCGCGCAACCGCAGACGCTGAAACTGGGCGAGCTCCTGCGGCAGAACGCGATCGGGCGCGTACAGCTCATTCAGGCATCGTTCGGCTTTCCGCTGGCGGATGCGGCGAACATCCGCATGAATCCGGCGCTGGCAGGCGGCGCGTTGATGGATGCAGGGTGCTATCCCGTCAGCTTCGTGCGGATGGTCGCCGGGTCGCGGCCCGCGCGCGTGCAGGCCCTGGCTCAGTGGAGCGACAGCGGCGTGGACCGCACGCTCGTCGCATCGCTCGAGTTTGCGAGCGGGTTGATCGCGCAGATTTCGTGCACGTTCGCCACGGCTCGGCATCGGCATGCGTTCATTGCCGGCGACGAGGGCACGATTGCGACGAGTTACTTCAACGACACGTCGGCCACGTTCCCGCCGCTCCTGGAGCTCAGGCGGGGTACGGGCTGGGATGCGCAGCGCGACATCGTCGAGACCGCGTCGACCAACGGCTTCCTCGCCGAAGCCGAGGCGTTCCGCGAACTTGTCGCCAACGGTCCGGCACACTGGACCGGTGCCACGCCGGACGAGTCCATCGACATCGCACTGACTCTAGAAGCGCTCGCGGCGAGCGCGCGGCGCAATGCAAGCGTCGACGTCGGTGCGTAACGGCGGTTCATGAATATCCTGGCGATCACCGTCCCGATCTACATCGTCATGGGCATCGGCTATTCCGCGGGCCGTGCCGGGCTGTTCTCGGCGCCGGACATGCGCGTGCTCGGCAAGTTCGTCGTCAAGTTCGCGCTTCCCGCGTTGCTGTTCACCGCGCTATCGCAGCGGCCAATCGCCGATATCGTCAACGGCAGCTACCTCGCCGCCTATGCGGTGGGCTCGCTTGCGGTGTTTGCCGGCGTCGGCGCATTCACGCGGTTCGTGCGGCACAAGAGCGTCGCACAAAGCGCGTTGATCGCCATCGGGTCGTCGTTCTCGAACAGCGGGTTCGTCGGCTATCCGATCGCGCTCCAGATTCTCGGGCCGCCGGCCGCGGTCGCGCTCGCGATGTGCATGATCGTTGAAAACGTGCTGATGTTTCCGCTCGCCCTGGTGCTGGCGGAAATGGGCGGCAATCCGCAGATGCGCTGGCAGAAGGTGCTGCTCGACGCCCTCGGCGGGCTCGTGCGCAACCCGATGATCATCGCCATCTTCGCCGGCTTCACGATATCGCTGCTTGGTGTCGAGCTGTCCGAACCACTGGTGCGCACGGTGAACATGCTGGCGATGGCGTCGACGGCGCTTGCGCTGTTCGTCATCGGCGGATCGCTGGTGGGCCTCGACGTCCGCAACGTGTTGGGCGCCGTCATCGGCGTCGCGCTCGCGAAGCTGCTGCTGCATCCGCTGGCCGTGTTTGCGTTGTTGTGGCTGCTGCCGCCGATCGACCCGCGGCTCACGATGGGCGCCGTGATCTTCGCCAGCATGCCGATGCTGAGCATCTACCCGATTCTTGCCCAGCGTTATCACTACGAAGGATTCTGCGCGGCCGCGCTGCTCGTCGCGACGCTGCTGTCGTTCGTCACCGTGACCGGCGTGCTGTGGGCGATGACCGCTGTGCTCGCCGGTTAAAAAGCGCCGTTCTGGCGGCGACGGTGGTCGGCTGAGCGTATCAATGAGCGATGCAGTTGTGTCGCCCATCTGCGCATCCAATCGCGACTGCATCGCGCTCGACTTGTGGCGCGACGACGCTGATCGTGGCGATACAATCGATGCATTGCCGTCGTGCAGCGACAGTGGCGGCGCATCCTCGACGATGCCATTGGCCGACTTCGCGGCAACCATGCAGCCTGCACCGGACGATCCGCTGGTCCGGAGCTACAACGACGTCCCGTATACCAGTTCGCCCGATCCGGCGCGTCATCCGGACCGGCTTGCAACGCTCGGAACGCTGCTCGGCCTCGACGTTGCGCCGGTCGCGACGTCGCGCGTGCTCGAGCTCGCCTGCGGCGACGGCGCGAACCTGGTGCCAATCGGCGCCACGCTGCCGGACGCGACGTTCGTCGGTTTCGATTTCGCGGCAACGCCGGTTGCCCGGGCGCAACGGATGGTGCGCGAGCTTGGTCTCGACAACGTTCGCATCCACGAACTCGACCTTCGCGCAGTTCCCGCGGATTTCGGGATGTTCGACTACATCATTGCGCACGGTCTCTATTCGTGGATACCGGCGGACGTGCGTGCGCACGTGTTGCCGCTGATTGCGCGGCATCTCGCGCCGAACGGAGTTGCGCTCGTCAGCTACAACGCGATGCCCGGCTGCCACATGCGCGGCGTCGTCTGGGACATGCTGAAGTACCACACGCGCGACATCAGCGGCAAAGCGGGCAAGGTGGCGGCGGGGCGCGCGTTGCTCGAGCTCGTCGCGACACCCGTCGACGACGACACACCGGGCCAGCAGGCGCTGCGCGCCGAGGTTCGCAGCGCCGCGCTGGGCACGGACGCGTCGCTCGCGCACGACGACCTGAGCGAGCCCAATCATCCGTTCTACTTTCACGAATTCGTCGCCGATGCTGCGCGTTCGGGCCTGACGTTTCTCGCCGAGGCGCGGCTCGACACGATGCTGGGCGCAGGGGTCGCGCCGAAGGTGCGGCAGGCGCTCGGGCGACTCGACCGGCTTGCCCGGGAGCAATACCTCGACTTCGTCCACTTCCGGCACTTCCGCGAGTCGCTGCTGTGCCACGCGGGCGCACCGGCGAAATTTGTGCTGCAACCGTCACGCGTGCTCGCGTTGCACGCGTTGCCGTCGCTCGCCACGCGCCGCGCCGCATTGCCGGCGAGCGGCACGACGCAACCGGCGGCGGTGATGGATCCGCTCGAACGTTACCTGCTCGCGTGCTGGCCGCGCTGCGTATCCGTCACGGAACTCGGCGAATGGGCCGCGGCACGCGCCGGCGCCGCGGAGCGCGCGAACGGATCACCGCACATCGGAGAGCGCGTCGCCGCGCTGTATGCGGCCGGCCGTGTGGACCTGCGCGCGCAGCCGGTGGCCGTTGCCGTTGCGGCTGGCGAGCGGCCGGAAGCGTTCGGCGCAGCGCGTTTCATCAACCGCGACCACGACGTGATTCCGAGCCTCTACCACGAGGCGCTCCGCTACCAGGATCCGCTCGCGCGCAAGTTGCTGGCGTTGCTCGATGGCACGCGTACGCGCGACGACCTCTGCGCCGCACTCGATGGACCGTTTGCCGGTCCGGCGGGACGCACTCAACTCGACCGGGCGCTGCAGGTTCTCGCCAGCAAGGCGCTACTCGTGGATCGAGCGTAGCGTATCGCCGGGCGTGACGGCGAGGCGAGGCGACGTGCCGCCGCCGCGCCGTCGGCGAGCCCGAAGCGCTCGGCTACTTGTTGTGACCGGGCGGTCCCGTTTGTTCGAGCAAGCCGAACAACCCGTGCTTCTCGTCGAACGGACCGGACGTGAAGAACAGCGTGTTCTTCGGTCCGGCGCCGGCGCCGTTGCCGAATTGCAGCGCCCACAGGCCTTCGATCTCGACGGGCGGCCCCTTGGCGCTGTGCAGCGGACCCACCGCAACCGCTTCGCCGGTACTCGTGCTCTCGGAGAGGTCGTAGGCATTGATGCGTCCATCGCCGAAGTTGCCGACGAGCAGCTTATTGCTGAATGCACCAAAATCAGCGGGCGCCAGTGCCAATCCCCACGGCGAGTTCAGTGAACCGCGCGATGCGACGCGGCGAAGCAGCTTGCCGGCGGTGTCGTACGCATCGACAAAGCCGTTACCAGGACCCGCGACATCGTCCTCGGCATCGTCGTCCTGCAATGCGTAGGTGACGTAGAGCGTGCCGTTGATGTTCTGGATGCCGAACGGCGCATAGCCCACCGGCAGGTTGGGATCGACGAAGGCACCGGGAAGCGCAAGCAGCGTGTACGTGTTGTCGAAGACATCCACAGTGCCGGCGTGGAAGTTCGTCGCATAAAGCCGCGCATCGGCGCCAGTGCCTGCGATGGCGAGGCCCTTGTAGATCGCGTCTGCAACCGTCGCGCCCACCTGCGCCTGTGTCGAGGGTGCCGGAGGCGGCACGTTGGGGTTCCATCCCGAGATCACGCCGGCTTCGCTCGAGAAGATGAACACCGCGGGCGCACTCGAGGCGCCGCTCGTCACGACGAAGCCGCCGCCGCTGTTGTTGAACACGAGGCCGGTCGGTGCGCCATCGGGGATGGCGACGACCAGCGACTGGATCGCGCCGGTGGTCACATTGAACAGGATCGACGAATCGCTGCCGTTGTTGGCAATCCACCACGGCGATGTCGCGCTGGCTGCGAGGCCCCACGCGTTGAGCAGCAGGCCGTCCTGTTGTTCGGCCGGAATCAGCGTCGTGTCGTCGGAAATCAGGTTCCGCTGCTTGTAGAAAGGCGGGTCCGCGCCGGCGGGCTGCGTGGCCCCGAGCGCCACCATCGACACCAAGGCAAGTGCTGGAAAGAGTTTGCGCATCGATCGCTCCTCGCGATGCGAATGGCGCGCGGCGGCGCGGGCACTTTTTTGCGGATGCCGGCTCGCCGACGCGGTTCGCGGGTTGCCGCCCAGGTGGCGCCCGTGGCGCATGGCTCGGCGGATAACTAGGCAACAGCGCGGTGCGGCGCGTTATTCCTCGATTGCGCCGCGGTCGGTGGCGCGCGTCAAAGCCGCATCTGCGCGGCGGCGCTCTGCACGAGCTCGATCAGTCGCAGCGCAGGGCCGTAGCGTTCGAGCGAGCGGTGATACACAACGCCGGCCTCGCCGCGGATGATGCGCTGCTCGTAGGGAACGAGCGCCAGGCCCAGGTCAGGCATCGCGGCGATCGCATCGGCGAACGAGCTCAGGTACGTTCCCGCCCGCAGGATGCGAACGAGCGAGCTCAGCGACGTCACTTCGACGTTGATTCGCGGCGTTCGCCCGCCTTCGGTCGTCAGCGCGGCGAGGATGTTGTTTACGAGCTCCCGATCGTGCTGGATGACGACCCACGGATAATCGGCGAGATCGGCCGCGCGCACGATCTTCCGGCCGCGCACGAGCGGATGATCGGCACCTGCGACAACGCGTGAGCTCAATTCGATGATCGGGCGATACGCCAGGTATTCGGGGATCGTCGTTGGGGGCGGCAGCAAGCCGAACATCAGATCCAGCTCGCCCGCACGAAGCAGCGGAAAGTTCACCTCGGTGACGCCGGACACGAGCTGGAACGCGATGCCAGGGTAGTGCTCGTACAGCTGCGCGATCGCCGCCGGTACCATCGTTGCGCCGAACATCAGCCCCGCGCCGACTTTCAGCAATCCAGAGTGCCCACTGCCGAACGCCTGGAGCTCGAGGTCGGCCAGCCGGCACTCGGCGACGATCCGCTGCGCATGCGGCAGCAGCGTCTTGCCGTAGATCGTCAACGCCGTTCCGCGCGGCAGCCGTTCGAACAGCGGTGTACCGAGTTCCTGCTCGAGCTTGCGGATGCTCTTGGTCAGCGCCGACTGCGTCACGGCGACCTTCTGTGCCGCCGCCGTCAGGCTACCCTCGTTCACGACGGCGAGGAAATGCCGGAAGAAATGGGCGTGGCGAAGCGATGACATTCCAAGCACTCATGGGACGGGCGAAAAAACTCATCATCAGTATAGTTGAACTGCGGCACCCTTGGCGCTGGCTGGACGCGACGGCAATCGCCCGAAGAACCATGACGCGACGCAATGTGGTGCTGATCCTCGCCGACGACATGGGCTTCTCCGATGTCGGCTGCTACGGGGGCGAGATCCGCACGCCGAACGTCGATCGCCTGGCGGCCTCCGGCGTCCGGCTCTCGCAGTTCTACAACACAGCGCGCTGCAGCCCGAGTCGTGCATCGCTGCTGACGGGGCTTCATCCGCATCAGACGGGCATCGGCATCCTCACCAACGACGACCGGCCGCGCGGATATCCGGGGACGATCAACGATCGCTGCGTGACACTGGCGGAGGTGCTCAAGGCAGCCGGCTACGCGACCTGTCTTGCGGGCAAGTGGCACCTCGCGTCGGAAATGCGCACGCCAAACGCCGCGTGGCCCACGCGCCGCGGCTTCGATCGATTCTTCGGGACGCTGACCGGTTGTGGGTCGTTCTTTCAGCCCGGCACGCTGACGCGCGGCGAGGACAATGTGGAGGACGAGGCGTTAGATCCCGATTTCTACTACACCGACGCAATCGCCGACGAGGCCTGCGCGTTCATCCGTGACGCGCACCAAGCGGTGCCGGCACGACCGTTCTTCCTCTACGCCGCGTTCACGGCGCCGCACTGGCCGCTGCATGCGCGCGACGCCGACGTCGCGCGCTATCGAGGCACGTACGACGCAGGCTGGGACGCGTTGCGCGAACGCCGGCTGGGCCGCTTGCGCGCCGAGGGGATCCTCGACGACGCTGCAACGCTGAGTGAGCGTGATCCAACGCAGCCGGCATGGTCCGACACGAAGGACAAGGACTGGGAGGCGCGCCGTATGGAAGTCTATGCGGCGCAAATCGACCGGCTGGATCACGCGGTGGGCCGGATCGTCGATGCGCTCGACGCAGGCGGCACGCTCGAGGACACGCTGCTCCTCTTCCTGTCCGACAACGGCGCCTCCGACGAGGCGCTGCCGCTCGTCGAGCTCGAGCGGTTCAAGACGCGCACGGACATCTTGCGTGCGCAAACGCGCGATGCGCGCCCCGTGCGGATCGGCAACGAGCCGTCGATCGTGCCAGGGCCCGAGGACACGTATGCGAGCTACGGACGCGCGTGGGCCAATCTGTCGAACACGCCGTTTCGCTACTACAAGCGCTGGGTGCATGAAGGCGGCATCGCGACGCCGCTCATCGTGCGCTGGCCGGGTGGTGCGCTGCCCGCAGGCAACATCGTACGCACGCCGTTCCAGCTCATCGACGATGAAGTACATGTAGCGGTGACTGCGCTCGATCATGCGCTGGACATACTCGGGCCGATTCAGGTACCAGGCCTCGTGCCTTGCAACCAGGGCGCTATCGATCTCTTTGAGTACGAACCCGGCGCGCATTCTTTCCCAGAGATCGGTGTACTTCGGTAGGGCAGGCGAATCGAGCTTTTCTATCGTGGGCTCCGCCGGGACGGCTGGAACCCGGCCGATGACCGGTGGCTCCACTGGAGGAAGCGGGGCGATGGTCTCGCCAGCCGGCGCAGTCGGCGTGTCGCTCAACGGCGGCACTACGCTCGCGGGGGGCAAGGTTGCCCGCACCGGAGGATAGGCTTCGGCGGTGGTAGTAGCTTGATCGGGGGTTTCGGCTGCGAATGCCAGCCAGCCGGGCAGCAGCGCTGCAGAAGCAGCAAGGGCGAATCTCAATGTCATCATTGTTCTATAGGGACTCATGCCGTCCGGTATCCTAACTGGTGATTGTCAGCAGCGTCAATAACTTATCCTGGGTATTTCACACAAGGC
>Ga0207689_10003584_pt1 | contig 14191 bp, 7 predicted proteins | sample KBSMisM52_FD_184312 | JGI IMG/M metagenome (GOLD analysis project Ga0207689, IMG submission 184312) | Miscanthus rhizosphere microbial communities from Kellogg Biological Station, Michigan, USA - KBS Miscanthus M5-2 (SPAdes) (version 2) | ecosystem: Host-associated > Plants > Roots > Rhizosphere... | reverse complement strand
CGCAATTTCGATCCTGGCCCATTCGCGCCAAAGATTTACTCCGGAAGCCGCTTCAAGGACCTCGGCAATGTACGCTCCGCCAACTCGCGCCGCGATCTCCAGAAAGTAAAACTTTCCATCGACGCTACTCTTGATGAACTCAGCATGCGTTGCACCCTGCCGAAGACCGAGCGCTTTTACTAGTTTCTTGTTAATGGCCGTCAAAGTTTTCTCATCGGTTGAACCGCGCAGCAGTGTACGTGAAATGTATGCACCTCCCTGGTGGGCTACCTGCATCGGCGGACGTCCGTACTGGTTCACCCCTGAGAACACAACCCTGCCGCCATTTACCACGGAATCAACGTGAAACACCTCCCCGGGTATAAACCGCGCCAGCACGTAGTACGAAGCTCGCTCGCGAAGATTCTCGCGCTCGTTCATCTCATCGATCGCTCGCCAAACTTCGTCAGTCTCCGCAACCTTTCGAATTCCTATTGCAGAGACATCTGAACGTGGCTTAATCACCCAGGGACCGGGAACTGTTTCCATAAATGAACGAATGTCGTCTGGGTTTATCAACGGCACGAATTCCGGCACATTGATTCCTCCTTTTTGACTTCGCACTGCCATCGACAATTTGTCTCTGAATACCTTCGCTTCAGAACTACTCAAGCCCGGCATGCACAGATGCTCGCGCATGAGTGCGGCGGTTACTACATCAAACTCTTCCAACGCAACAACGCGATCGACTTTCATCTTTCGAGAGATGAATGCGAGTAGATCAATAAATAAGGCGGGTCCTGCATCGTTTGGAACCGCGATCACATCGTCGAGACTCTCGCGGGGCCAGTCTTCCTTCAACATTTTTTCCTTCGTGATTAGGACAACGTTGCAGCCGTGCGCCTTACACTCGCGCATGAAGTCAGCCCCCTTGAAATAGGTGGCCAGGCAAATGATGTTGAGGGCCGGTTTCTGAAGTTCAGTCATCAATATCCTCGAAGGTCAGCGGTTCACGATGTCGATAGGCTGGGAAATATAAACACTTTTCAGGGAATGAAGCATGCTTTATGGTAACAGGCGGGAGATTTATGATTTGTCATTGGACGAACTATTGGTCATATATCATTTGGCATTTTTCATTTGACATTTGACCGAGCCAGACGCTACCGCGTTGTGGTACTCCTTTGCACTGAGATCCGGTTTCATCAACACAAGGACCAGCGACCAAATGACAAATGAAAAATGTCCAATGACCAATGAAAAATAGTCTTTCTAACACGCCAATCGAACCCCTATGATAATTAAAAGCCCCTATCCTGATGTCGAAATACCACAAACTTCGTTAACCAACTTCGTCCTGGAAAGAGCAGGTGAACTCGGTGATAAGCCGGCACTTATTGAGGCTCCTACTGGTCGCACCATTACCTACTCCCAACTGGCCGATTCAATTCGACGAGCAGCTTCGAACCTTTCACGGAAGGGATTCAAGCAAGGGGAAGTCTTTGGCATCCTGAGTCCAAACATTCCTGAATATGCGATTGTCTTGCACGCGGTGGCTACGCTCGGCGGCATCGTTACACCCATTAATCCACTCTACACCGACCGTGAGATCGCACATCAGCTCCGGGATTCCAGCGCGCGTTACCTGGTTACTGTTCCAGCATGTCTGGAAAAAGCGAAAGAAGCTGCCCGGGAAGTGGGCATTGAAGAGTTGTTTGTCTTTGGGTCCGCTGACGGAGCAACTCCATTTGATTCACTTCTCGCTGAAACTGACCATCCGATTCCTAAGATCGAGATTGATCCACTTAACGACCTTGTTGTGCTTCCCTATTCGAGTGGAACAACGGGATTGCCGAAGGGTGTCATGCTCACGCATCACAACCTCGTAGCAAACATGAGGCAGATGGACGGTCTCGACTACTTTTACGACTCTGACACTTTGATTTGTGTTCTCCCGATGTTCCATATCTATGGTCTCGTCGTCGTCCTGAACATGGGACTCTACAAAGGCGCAACCATTGTCACGTTGCCACGTTTCGAATTAGAAGCGTTTCTGAAAGCGGCGCAGGACTACGAGGTAACTCTTGCGCATATCGTACCTCCGATCGTTTTGCATTTGAGCAAGAACCCGATCGTGGACAACTACAAACTTCCAAAACTCAAAACGATCTTCTCAGGCGCTGCACCGCTCGGAGTCGATCTTACCCAGGCCTGCATCGATCGACTGGGTTGTGGAATTCGACAAGGTTATGGAATGACTGAGACGAGTCCGGTGACGCATTCCTCGCCTGCGAATCCTGCCGAAGTTAAGTTTGGCTCCGTCGGCGTCGCCGCGCCGAACACGGAAATCAAAATTATCGACGTAGATACTGGAGAAACTCTTGGTCGAGGTGCGAAAGGCGAGGTTTGTGCACGAGGCCCACAAATAATGAAGGGATATTTGAACAAACCCGAGGCTACTGCAAACACGATCGATGCTGATGGCTGGCTTCATACGGGAGACATCGGCTATGCAGACGACGACGGACATTTCTTCATCGTCGATCGCTTGAAGGAACTCATCAAGTACAAAGGCTTTCAGGTCCCGCCAGCCGAACTTGAAGCGGTGTTACTGACTCACCCGTGTGTTGCTGATGCAGCTGTTATTCCGATTCCTGACGAGGAAGCCGGCGAAGTACCGAAAGCGATCGTGGTGTTGAGAAAAGAATCAGCTGCTGAGGAGATTCTAGAGTTCGTTGCCGAACGCGTTGCGCCTCACAAAAGGATCAAGTTCGTGGAGTTTGTCGATCAAATTCCGAAGTCTCCAGCGGGAAAGATATTGAGGCGGGTTTTGGTGCAAAGGGAAAGGGAGAAAGGTCAGTAGGCAGAAGGCAGGAGCAATAGGCAGCAGTCGTGAGTCAGTTGCTCGTACGCGCCGCTGTCGCCTGCTTCCTGCCTTCTGCCTACTGTCTCTCTTGACACTCGCGAACCTGAAGAATAGAGTCCGAATTGCGCAGCCCTGCAGCTTGCAAATCACTAAACAGAGAATCAGGAGGCAATGACATGTACTTCCGTCGCTCACAATGGTTAGTTGTAATTCTCTTTGTGATAACGGTGCCTTTCTCTTCTGCGGCGCAAAGGACATCAAGGACAGCGCAAAAGCCCTCACAAACAAAAACGACCGCACCCACTCAACCTGCATCTGCGCCCGCTCCAAAAGTGGTTGCGGCCGATTGGGAGACTCTCAAGCCCGAAAAGGAAGACTTCACCATCCTGATGCCGAAGGACACGACCACCCAGATCGCTCCATTCGAGTACCACAAATTTCAACTCAACACGCGCCTTTATATGTCTGCTCCTGCAGCAGGCCCGATTGTTGGTGTCGCTTCCATCGCTGGCATTAAATCGACCCCAGGATCGAATTCCGACTTCGAACGTTTCAACTCCTACGCCGACGCCTTCAAGCAGTTCTTCCCGCCAAAGGTTCGTAACGATGCAGTGCCTAAGATGATTCTGACAGCTACCAGGCCTTTTCATGGTTACACGGCTCGGGTTTATAAACTAACCATTGGAGATTTGACCGGAACGGTGAACGCGGTTGTCACGAGAAAGCGCTTCTACGCAATCGCGCTTCTCAACACGACTAAGGACGACGCGCTCGAAGAGAAGTTTATTAGCTCGTTCGTCATTCCTGACAAACCTGTCGACCAACCCAACGTCGCTTCTACCGAAGAGCCGCAAGTACAAGAAGAGATCGCGTCTTCAACTGGTCAGTCGCAAAAGCCACAGCGAGTGGACGACCGCCGTGTCTCACCGGAGGGTGGTGCCAACAACGCCAAAAACGTTCAAGGTAGCCTCAATACCGACGAGAACAACCCTGAAGGCTCCGGCACTGCTCAGGCGAATCAACAAGCAAACCAAACGCAACAACAAGGAAATCAGAAACGCCCGCCAATCTCCGGTGGAATGCTTAACGGCAAAGCGATCTACATGCCTCCGCCTGAAATCCCGCCGGGCGAAAAAGTCGGCGGAGTCGTGATGGTGCAAATACTCGTCGATGAGCAAGGAACTGTTATTGACGCAAGAGCTGTTTCAGGCCCGCCGGGATTGCATGCATCCGCGGTGAATGCGGCAAGGTTCGCACGATTCTCACCCACCATGTTGATGGGTGAACCTGTGCGAGTCCAGGGTACGCTCGCCTACAACTTCGCCAAAGCAAACTGACGCTCCGATATGGTGTCGAGCCTCTTGCAAAAGTCAGGAACACAGGAAAGGAAGCGCAATCCTCCAAACGGCAGTTTGGAGATGATTCAAGACCAACCTATTCAACAGTCGCGCGCAAAGGAATTGAATCTCACAAACGGCAGTTTGTGGATTTGTTCAAGTCCAACCTTCTGCGGAACAGTGTAGACCCTGAGACAACGTTCGCCATTGGGTTTGCTTGCCCTAACAGGCTGGATTTGAAGTATCCACAAACTGCCGTTTGTGGAATTTTGCAAGAGCCTCTTTAGCTTGTCGTTATCATCTGCGTTCTTCCATGGTCGATGACGACGACAGGCTAAATTACCATGTCGCTGACTTTACTGAGATCGCCACAATCCACTTGATGGTTCTAGATCTAAAGTCGACGACAAGCTAAAGCATATCGGACTTTATTCCACGCTCTGCTTGACCAGATCTGAACCACAGTCTATCTTCGCTCGAATTTTCATAATCACTAACTGGAGTGGTATTCAAACATGTCATCAGGAATAGCCGCAGAGTGTCCGGCCTGGTCAATTCCCGGGTACCTGGAAGTACGCAACGGTCATCTCGTTATCAACGGAGTCGACGCAATCGAGTTGGTTAAAGAATTCAAGTCGCCGCTTTTTGTTTTCTCTGAAGGTCGCATTCGCGACAATATCAATCGCCTAAAACGCGCTGCTGAAACCGTCGACCGGCCAATCAAGTTCTGTTACGCCTCCAAAGCAAATTCGAACATGGCGATCCTAAAGGCCGTGCTCGATTCGGGGATCGATTGCGAGGTGAACAGCGGTGGTGAACTCTTCAAAGCACTGCGCATCGGATTCAAACCCGAACAGATAATCTTCAATGGAACCAGCAAGTCAGACGACGAAATTGACGAAGCGGTACGCGCACAGATCTATGCCATCAACGTCGACTCGATTTACGAAATCGATCTGGTTGAACAGTCTGTTCTTCGGTTGCGCGCGGGCGGTGAAAATGTTCCACCTGCGCGAGTAACGCTGCGACTTGTGCCTGAGATTGGCACTCGCTCACATCTGGGCTTGCAGACTGCACTGCTAACTTCGAAGTTTGGCATTTCCTCGTCTGAAGTGTTGTCGGCCTTTCGTCGCGGACTCAAGAATCCGGATCTAGTCAACGTGTGCGGCATTCACATTCACGTTGGTTCACAAACACCTGACGTAGAGCCATTCGCAGAAGCCTTCAAGAGTATGTGGGAACACTTGATGGTTATTCACCGTGAGACAGGTCACACACTGGAACACATCAATCTTGGCGGCGGGATTCCTGTTAACTACTTACGCGATCGCACGCAGGCTGATCAGTTGCCGGAACATGAGCGGGACATGTTGGGCGCCGATCTCGAACCGTCAGCGGTGTTGACCGAAGCAATGCGCGTTGCGCGAGAGTCTGCGCGAGCAGCTAACGCAGAACATCTTTTGGATCAGGTCACGATCCTGCTCGAACCTGGTCGGAGCGTTATCGCTGATGCCGGACTGGTGTTAACCACAGTGAACAACATCAAGACCCGTCCCGAAACCGGAGATGTCTGGCTCCTTACCGACGCCGGCTACAACATCATGCTCTCGATGAACAATTACAAGTGGTACTACCATCTCATCTCGGCGTCGCGCGCTAATGAACCCTATGGACACGATTACAAGGTCGCCGGTCCACTTTGCGACTCCGGTGATGTCTACTTTGACATCGAGCGTGAAGGTCGTTTGCCTGATTACCGACGCCTACCTGAAAACGTTGGCCCGGGTGAAGTGTTGGCGTTATTGAACTGTGGCGCTTATTCGCTAGCCCAGATGTTTCATTACAACGGACGTCCGCTACCTGCAGCCGTGCTAATCAAGCTCGACGGCAAGCCGGAAATGATTCGCAGGCGCGACACCTACGACGACTTAATCACGAACGACGTTTGGGAATGAGTCCAAAGTCCAAGGTCCAAAGTCCAACGTCTCTGAAGTTAACCTCACTTCTCACCACTTAGGAGGTGGATAAATGGCAAAAGTTAAGCGCTTTGAAGACATTCAATCTTGGATAAAAGCTCGCGCCCTAGCGAAGGATATTTATGACGCAACACTCGTTGGATCATTTGCCAAAGACTTTGCTCTGAAAGACCAAATGCGACGGGCCGCAGTTTCAATTCTTTCCAACATCGCGGAAGGGTTTGAACGAGGTGGCGACAAAGAGTTCATTCAGTTCTTAGCCATTGCGAAGGGTTCGGCTGGCGAGTTACGAGCACAACTCTATGTAGCGCTTGATCAGAACTATCTTTCAAACCAAACCTTTGACGCTCTCTGTCAACAAGCAACAGAGATCAGTCAACTTATTTCGGGTTTCATGAAGTACCTTAAGCAATCCGATCTGCGCGGCAGCAAGCTTCGGTAACAAATACCGACTTTGGACTTTGGACTTTGGACCTTGGACTTCTTCCCGCATGCAAACTGAAACTAAACACCTCGTTCGCGGCCTCGGACTCACGGCAGCAATAGCAGTTAATGTTGCCAACATCATCGGCACTGGAGTGTTTCTCAAGGCGCGTGTGATGACGTGTAACGTAGGCACGCCCGGCAAAGCTCTCGGCGTCTGGGTCTTTGCCGGATTGCTCGCATTGGCCGGTGGTCTCACCTATGCCGAACTGCTCGCAATGAAGCCGAAGGACGCGGGCGAGTACGGGATCGTTCGCGATGCCTATGGTCGACTGTGGGGTTTTCTTTACGGGTGGACGCAGTTTCTCATCGCCAGATCTGCGTCAGCTGCTGCATTAGCCGTTGGCTTTGCGATTTTTCTCAACGATTTTGTTGGCGGATCACTCAAACACGTCTACTTCTCGCTCACTTTACCCGGCGGTCACGTTGTTGATTTCGGACGACTGCAACTAATCGCGCTCACCGCAATCTTAATAACGACGCTCATTAATTGCGCAGCAGTTAGTGTCAGCGGAAACTTCGCGACTGTGTTAACCGTGCTGAAGGTTGCTGTACTCATCGGCGTCGGCGTCGGAGCTTTCGTTTACAGCGGCGGTGACTGGAGTCATCTCTCACAAGCAAACGTGAATGGAACTTGTGAAGGTGTCGCCGTAACGACCGGAGGACTGGCAGGCCTTGCAGCCGCGATGCTTGGTGCGCTGTGGGCCTATGACGGCTGGAACAACGTGGCGTTCATGGCGGGCGAAGTGAAACGTCCGGAACGTAATCTTCCACTCGCACTGATAACCAGTATGCTGGTGGTGATGGGAATCTATGTTTTCATCAACATCAGTTACTACCACGTGCTATCACCGACTCAAATCGCGAGCATCCCCGCGTCGTCTTCAACGGCGGCGGAAGTCGTAAGACGTTTGCTAGGTTCAGCGGCTGTCACATTGATGGCAGCGGCAATGATGACGTCGTCGTTCGGCGCGCTTCACGCTTCGATCCTGGCAACCGCACGTGTACCTTACGCGATGGCGACGGACCGTTTGTTCTTCAAAGGACTTGCGAAGTTGTCGGGTACGCATGTACCCGTAAGGTCACTGATTGTGCTCGCCATTTGGTCGAGTGTGTTGGCGTTGTCAGGTTCGTACGACACGCTGACTGACTACGCGATCTTTGCGCTAACGATGTTCTATATGCTGACTGCCGGTGCGGTCTTCGTATTTCGTCGTCGACTTCCAAATGCAGAGCGGCCGTACAAAACATGGGGTTATCCCGTCGTGCCCGTACTCTTCTTACTTGTTAACCTGGGTTTGATTCTCACAACTATCTACAACACTCCGAAACAGTCTTTCATTGGGCTTGGCCTGATCGCGATCGGCCTGCCAGTGTATTTGTATTGGGAACGGATGAACCGAAAAGAAATGTCCGATAAGCTTTAGCTTGTCGTCGCCAGCCAAGGAAGTCGGCCACAGATAAAGACGAATGAGACTGATAAGAAGCCTTCTCCTCGATCCGTTTCATTTGTGATTATCTGTGGCCGACTTCTTCTATTTCCACCGACAAGCTAAAGAGACTCTAAACCATATCGGACATTCAAATCGATCTATCGCTCAACCTGAATCAACGTCGAACCTTTTCCTTCACTAGTTCCTAGCAAGGCTCGCCCATCGAGGCGATACGCAATACTTTCGCCTTGATTGCGTTTACCAAAATCGAACGAGACGAGTCGTTGTTTCCAGACGTCGTCAAAGTTATTACTGTTCTTTGGTAGCACTGCTTCGTAACCCTGAAAGTAGTCGCAAAGAGCAACGCGCCTTCCGTCAGGTGACACACTACCTCCCGTAATAATTCCGCCGAACAAACTGGGAATTTTTAGTTGACCCAGACTCTTCAGCGTGATTGGCTTGCCCGAAGAGAAAGGCGCGACCGCTTCATAAAGTGACGGACTCTCAAGCGCGATCTTCGTAATGATGTAGATATCGCCCGTCTTCGGATTCACTAGTAACGTCTCGGCATCGTGCTTACCATCGGGATATCGCAACCTAATGGCATCGGCACGCTCGGTTGGTTGAGGTTTTGAATTCGGCGATTTGCTATCCGGTGTGGTTGGCTTAGGTTCGGGCACGCGGTAAACAACAATCTCCTTACGCGAAGAATTGTTGTCGCCAATGTCACCGACGTATAGATAGGTCTGACTCTTGTCAGGGCCAGGGCCGATCGAAATGTCTTCCCAGTCAACAGCCTCCGCGTCTGTTACTCGCCAAACACCGAACGATTCACCCTTGCTGCCGATCGCGTAGATAAATGGGCCATCGCCAGAATCGTTATGCGTCCAGTAAAGGCCAGGGACTGAGTGCGAAGCGACCAGGCCACTGCTTTCAGTGATTGAAGGGTTCTTGATAGTTCCGACGACTCTTGGCGGCCCGTATTTGTCGTTCGCTTGAGAGGTTTGTGCGGTTGTAGGTTCGGCATGAACGCTCTTCTGTACCTGACGACAACCACTGGTCAGGAAGAGCATTGCTAAGAGGATGAATCTGGTGAAAATGTTTTACCAATCATTCTCCCCCTGCTTCGGCCAGGGGCTAACAAGTTCGGCATCTACTTCAGAGTCATCGAAGTCTCTCGCGGCTTTGCCGCTCCCCGTGCGGAAAGCCTCTGGCTTTCCGATCACTCCCGGAACCCGTGGCGGCTATGCCGCTGAGGCGAAGCCTCCCAAGATATAAACCCTGATGTCGGAAAGCCGGAGGCTTTCCGCACGGCAGAGCGGCAAAGCCGACAAGAAGTCACACGCTACCACGTTGTCGTACTGACCTCATCAGGCTTCACGCTCGCTGCGCCAGCGCCGCCCGAGCGACTTCCTTATCATCAAAGTGAAACGTCTCGCGTCCGATGATTTGATAATCCTCGTGTCCTTTGCCGGCTATCAAAACCAAGTCGCCACCCTTTGCTTCCGCAATAGCTGCGTTGATCGCCTCGGTGCGATCGGCGATTTTCCGATAGGGCTTCCCGGTCTTTTGAATTCCCTCTTCGGCGTCGCAAAGAATCTGTTCTGGATCTTCAGTGCGGGGATTATCCGACGTCAGTATCACAACATCGCTCAAGCTTCCCGCGGCTTCGCCCATCGGAGCACGCTTTGAACGATCACGGTCACCACCACAACCAAAGACAGTTATGATTTTCCCTTGCACAACATTGCGCGCGGTCTTGAGCACATTCAACAAAGCATCGTCGCTGTGTGCGTAATCCACAACCACGGCGAAATCGCCAGAATGAATCACGCGCTCGAAACGCCCGGGCGCTCCAGTGCACTTCTCTAGTGCGCCTGTAATCACGTCCAGCGAATAACCAAGCGCCAGGCCGCTGCCGACCGTCGCGAGCGTATTGTAAATATGCGGTGGGCCTACCAGCGGCGAATGAAAATCTCTTTGACCTTGTGGAGTATTCAACTGGAACGTCATGCCGCTCAGCGAAAACTCCGCGTTACGAGCCGTTATGTCTGCATCGGCATTCACTGCATACCGGACCACTCGCAACCCATCCTTTTCCAGCTTATCGGCCAGCTCAATGCCGTATGGATCGTCAACATTGATCACAGAAGTCTTGGGTCGCGAGCCCAGGCGTCCATCGAAGAGTCGCTGCTTCGCGTACCAATAGTTCTCCATCGTCTTGTGATAGTCGAGATGATCGCGAGTGAGATTACTGAAAACGGCTACTGCATAATCGAGTTCATCACAACGATGAAAGTCCATCGCCTGAGAAGAACATTCCATCACAGCTGTTCGACAACCTAGCTCTACAGCCTGGCGAAGCATTCGCTGCATGTCTGGCGCTTCGGGTGTAGTTCGATCAGCCTTTATTCGCTGTTTGCCGAGTCGGTATTCCACTGTCCCAGTCATGGCAACGAGTTCGCCGGCTTCCTCGGGAATCGAGGCGACCAGGTATGCGGTTGTTGTTTTACCGTTCGTGCCAGTAATACCAACCAACTGGAGTTCTCGCGACGGATGATGTTGAACTTCAGCCGCAGCCACGGCCATCGCTCGACGAATATCTTCGACTTGGAGCCAAACTCCAGCGAAGTTTTCGGGAGCGGGTAACTCCGAAAGAACACCTGCTGCACCTTGCTCCATCACTTGCGGAACGAATTTGTGCGCGTCGAACAGCTCGCCACGAACGGCGGCGAACAAACTTCCAGAGGTAGCTCGTCGGGAGTCGTGCGTAACGTCTGTGATTATGGTTGCGTTATCGCCGGTAGTTTTGGCCTGGGTTAGTTTTGCGACTTGTTGGACGGTGACTGGTGATTTGCCTTCGTTCACATTTGCTCCGTGGGGAAAAATTGTTTCGGGCAAATTCTACGAAGGTGAGATGGAAAAGTCATCTACGCGTTCGGCACATTCTCCACGTTCTGCACCTTCTTCGCGGCCAGCGTCAATGCGTCCGCTGCGATGTTGTCGTGCCAATGAGGTCAGTACCACAACGCGGTAGCGTGTGGCTTGCTGAACCATACCCAGTTTAGAGCCACACGCTACCGCGTTGTGGTACTGACTCCATCGCCAACTGCGCGACTTCGCCCGCCAAGAAATAATTGACTTTCCTCGTTAACGAGAATATCGTCCCGTCGCATTTGAAAGTCGCTCACGGGCCTCGCATCCCACTCGTTCAAATTCGGTTTCGTAAACCGCTCCTTTGATCTTTGCTCAGTTACTAACCTTGGATTAACCATACACTCAATGAAGATTTAGTTGGCCCAGTACCACTTTGGCAATCTACAAATCCAGACACCAGCAGGCGAAATTCGTTTTCATAGTTAATAAAGCCGCTGCAAGCCCAACGCAAGGTAATTAGTTCTACAAAACAGTTGGAAGGAGTCTCGAAAAAGCAGATGACCACACCTCAAAAAGCATCCGAAAGAATTTTCGAACGGCCGGTAGCCTGGCTCCTTGGCAAGCAACTACTGGGCGGGCTCAAAGGCATACTCCTCTACTCTGCTTACGGCGCGAAACTCGATCCGCGAGACTGGATGGCAGGCCAGGAAGTTACCTTCGCTACTCCCGAGGCCGAAAGCAAAGACGAGTTCTGGTTTGATTATCTTTCCGACGCAGGAGACGGGACCAAAGCGATGTACAGCCTCGCCTACCTCGCAATGACTTCTCTCTGGACCAGGCTCAACGTCAACTCTACAGCGTTACCTACGAACGAATCTGACCGTCAGGTGAGTACAACGAACAATGCGAACGATGGGTTTACACTTCAACTGCCAAGAGGAGAATTCCTCTTCTTCGGCGGCGATACTTCCTACCACGCCGCCGAGTACATGACTCTCGTCAACCGTATACAACGGCCATTCAACTATGCGTACGAAGATCTACGAACCAACAAGCTCATTTCAGATGACGACCCGCGACGACCAATCTTCGGGATTCCAGGCAATCACGACTATTACGATCAAATTGATGGCTTCCGCCGCCAGTTTCGCAGACCAGTTAGACCGGAAGGACCTCTACCGCCGAAACAAAGTAGCGGCCACAACGCGCAGTTAACGATCGCGGGCTTCAAGCGGGTTCAGGAGGCTAGCTACGTAGCGTTGCGCTTGCCTTTCAATTGGCAGATGTGGGGGCTAGATACTGAATCTGAATCAAATCGGGAGAAGCTAAACCTTGATCGACGGCAGGAGGAGTTCTTTCATACTGTTTCGAGTGAGGATGGAGAGCGGCCAGACAAGTTGATAGTCGCTACCTGTTCGCCCAGTACTGTTTTTGGAAAGGCTGCCGACCCGCTCGATCCGAAAGTGGCTCGCTCAATGCAGGCGCTAAAGATCGATACGCCATTCTTGCCTGCGAAAGATCAAACTGGCCTCGCCACCACCGGCGACGAGCAGTTGGACAAAGGTCAATGCCGTTTGGACCTGTCGGGTGACGTTCATCACTATGCACGTTATTGGGGACCAAACAATTCCGGTGGAACATCTCCCCGCAAACACAGCACTGCACCACAACCAAGCGCCAGAAGTTATGCCTCAGTTGTTTCCGGCGCAGGCGGAGCCTTTCATCACCCATCTACAACCTACGACAACGAAATCTGTGAACAAGTGCTCTATCCGCCCGAAAGTGTCTCGCGCGCAGCTGTCGCGGACCGCATATTTAAGTTCTGGAATGTAGCGACAGGCGGTTACGTCTGGCTCGCCGGATTCATCATGGCGTTTACGATTTACTTTTCCATCGTAGCTTCGATTAGTAGCCGCCAGTTTATTAGTAACGTCGGATTTCTAAATGCGCTCGATGTCACGCAAACCAGGGCGCCAGAGAAAATCGGACCAACTCTCATCCAGACAGAACCCACAGCTTGCGATAGCGTCACGCCATTTGGACTTTGGCTAAAACTTGGAGTAGTGAATGGCGATTGGAAACCTCCAGCTGGATGCACTCCAGCCGCGCCGATTTATTTCTTTCCGGACCCGAGCTCCTGGCCGCCGGATCTAATCATCGGCCAGATCTTTGTCTACTTGTCGCTCGCTGCGATCTTCGTAACTCTCTACCTGAGCGTCTTCACCAAAGTGATTTTTAACAATGAAAGCCCTTACGAAGAAGGAAGCAATCCCGACAAGATTCTGTGGCCGCTTGTTGGTGTCACGGCCTTGCTGGTGATCGTTGGACTATTCACGATCCGACCATATCGCGATCACATCACGCCGTTTGTGAGTAGTCTGCTCGTACTCTATTCGATTTTTGCGGCTATCACGACGATTGCCCTGAATTTCCGCTACAGTGAATACCTGTTTAAGAAAAGTTTTGTGCAACCGCCGAAAAAAGGGCTGGCCGGGTTTCTAGCTAGCAAGTTAGATGAATATCTGACCGGGACCCTCTGGCTGACGGCCGTAGTGGTCGTCACAGCTGGGCTATGGTTCTTTGGTAAGAATAACCTTCCACCCTATCTAGCTTCGGACATCGTATTTATCGTCGTCCTCCTCGCGGCAGCCATCGGTATCATGCTGTTGCCGTTTAAAGTCGGCGCCGATCTTTTCTACACGAAGTCGAAAATTGCTGGTGGTTTTTTCAAAACACTCATCGGCGTATGGCACCTCATCCTCCAATTACTCGTCCCCTACATTCTCATTCTTAACGGCAACTTCTACGTGTGGGTTCTCGCAGCGATCCTACTTGTTGCTCCAATTCCGCTGGCCCAACTTCTCATGAAGAAAGACAGCCGCGTCGCGTTGACATTGTTATGGTTCATCTATGGCATCGTCATGTTGACACTGCCGTGGAGCATTGCGTGGCTGTTGGCCCAGATCGGAATGAAATATGTCCTCGTTTTTCCCGAACCACATGGCTGGTCAGCGTTATTGCCCGCCACTGTCGCTGGAATCATTGGAGCAATAATCTGTTGTCTCTGGACCGGCTGGTACTTCGCAGTCTGTTTTGCTTTCAACGGACACAACAACGAAGTTGGTGGCACCGCTCGAATTGAAGAGTTCAAACAATTCATTCGCTTCCGTCTAACGAAAGATGGATTGACCGGCTTCGTCATTGCTGTTGACGACGTATCGCTGATCGATAAGGACGATG
>Ga0207689_10003583_pt1 | contig 14192 bp, 10 predicted proteins | sample KBSMisM52_FD_184312 | JGI IMG/M metagenome (GOLD analysis project Ga0207689, IMG submission 184312) | Miscanthus rhizosphere microbial communities from Kellogg Biological Station, Michigan, USA - KBS Miscanthus M5-2 (SPAdes) (version 2) | ecosystem: Host-associated > Plants > Roots >... | reverse complement strand
CATATCGGCCGCAGGCGGGCGAGGATCTCGGGCGGCACGTCGCCGGGCTCACTCATGCCCGGGACGCTACCGGCGGGGTGTGACAGTTCCCCCGCCGCGATCGTGGGCGCCGCGCGGGTCAGGCGAGCAGCACCTGCGCGACGCCGGGCGCGCTCAGCGTGCCGGCGGCCGGACCCGGCCGGCCGGTCGCCGGGTCGAGCGGGAACCAGACGACCGAGCCGGACCGCTGGTTGGCGACGTACAGCCGCTTGCCGCCGGGATCGAGCGCCAGGTGGCGCGGCCAGTCGCCGCCGCAGCCGGGCGCGGCGACGCGGTCGAGCCGGGCGCCGTCCGCGCCGACCGAGAACACGCCGACCGTGTCGGGGCCCCGATTGCTGACGTAGACGAACCGCCCGTCGGCCGACACCGCGATCTCGGCCGGGTGGTTGGCGACGCCGGCCGGCGCGGCCGCGGTCACCTGACCGGGTGTGAGCACGCCGCCTGCCCAGGAGCAGGCAGTCACGGTCGCGGCGTTCTCCGCGACGACGTACGCGAACCGGCCGTTAGGGTGGAACGCCAGGTGGCGCGGCCCACTGCCGGCCGGCAGCCCGGTGCGGCGGACCTCGCGCAGCGCACCGCGAGCGGGGTCGAGGGCGTAGACGAAGACGGTATCGACGCCGAGGTCGACGGCCAGGACGTAGGCGCCCGACGGGTCGACGGTCACCTGGTGGGCGTGGGCCTGCTGGCCGCTCGCGCCGTGGTGCCGGACGTCGCTCGCGGCGCCGACGCTGCCGTCGGCGCCGATCGGGTGGGTGACGACGGCGCCGCCGCCGTACAGCGACGTGAACAGGAACCGGCCGCCGGGGTGTACCGCGACGTGCGCCGGCCCGGAGCCGGTCGCCACGGTGTTGAGCGGAACGGGGGCTCCGCCGGCCGGGACCCGCAGGGCGCTCACCGTGCCGGCGGTCTGCTCGCTGATCGCGTACAGCACCGAGCCGTCCGCGTTCAGCGCGAGCCACGAGGCGTCGCGGACGGCGGTCTGCCAGTTCTCGACGGCAGGCGCGCCGGTGGTCGCGTCGACCGGGGCCGTGCCGATGCCCTGCCCGTAGGTGCCGAGGTAGGCGCGACCTGGACCGGACGGGCCGGACGTGGCGCTCGCGCTTGTTGCCGGGGCACCACTCGGCTCGTCGGCGCCGGCCGCCGGGTTGCCGCGCCGATCCGCGCGATCCGTGCGATCCGCGCGATCCGGGCCGCAGCCGGTGAGGGACGCACCGATCGCCCCCGCGCCGGCCGCGAGGACGGCCCGCCGGGTCGCCCGCGCTCCACTCACGAGGGCCACGCTACCCAAGCCCACGCCGTCGCGACCGTTCAGATCTTGGAGGCTCGTCGCGCCTATGGGGGGCCACCGGCCGCCACGATCGCCTAGGAATGCCATCGCGGTGCGGCGGCGCCGTAGGCGGGTGGGAGGCGGGGCCAGGTCAGCGGCCGGCCGTCCACGGTGCCGGGCGGGGCGATACCGGACCACCCGTTGCCGAGGTCGACGCGGTACGCGTCGGCGTCAGCCGCCGACGGCTCGGCGCCCGCGCCCCGTTCGGCGCTGACCGCCAGGAGCCAGCGTGCCGTCCGCGCGAGTGCGACCGACACGTGGCTCGCCCCGCCGGTGCGCTCCCGGTGTGCCAGCGCGGACAGCGCGCCGGCGGCGATCAGGTAACCGCTCGCGTGGTCGAGCAGCTGGCAGGGGAGCACACCGACGTGCTCGCCGTCCGGGCTGGTGGCCCAGCCGATCCCCGTCGCCACCTGCACGAGGCTGTCGAACCCGCGGCGGGTGCCCCAGGTCGCGTCACGGGTGCCCCAGGCACTGAGCGTCACCACGATCGTGCCGGGGTGCCGCTCGGCCACCTGGTCGGGGGCCAGCCCGAGCCGGCGCAGCGCCCCCGGCCGGTAGCCGGTGACCAGGACGTCCGCCTCCCCGAGCAGGTGGTGCAGCGCGTCACGGCCGGCGGGTGTGCCGGCGTCGAGGAGGGTGCTGGCCTTGCCGATCGTGCCGTCGATCATGTGCAGCGGCAGCTCGGGGCGTTGCGGGTTGTCGACCCGCAGCACGTCGGCGCCCAGCGCCGCGAGCATCCGGGTGCCGACCGGCCCGGCGATCACCCGGGTGAGGTCCAGCACCCGGAACCCGCTGGCGGGCAGCGGCCCCGGACCCGGCGTCGGCCCCGGGCCACGCGCACCGGCGCCGAGCGGCGCGACCTCCACCAGCGGCGTTCCGGCCGTCGGGTCGGCCCACCCGGCCGCCGTCCGGGCCGCCACGGCCAACCCACCGGCGGCGTACACCGTCCGCTCGATGTCGAGGGCCGCGCGGTCGGCGAGCGCGGCGGTGAGAAGCGCGGCGTCCGTCCCGTCCTCGACGCCCAGCGCCGCGAACAGGGCCGCCCGGTGCCACGGGTAGTTGGCGTGCGTGCGGACCCAGCCGTCGGCCGCCCGCCACACCCGCGACAGCGCGCCGAAGCCCCCGATGCCGTGCCCGTGCGGGTCGCGCAGGTGCGCCTCGCTGCGGACGGCCGCCGCGACGTGCGCGCTGTCGACGGCGACGTCGGGCAGCCGCCCGGTGCGCGCCCGGCTCAACTCGGCCGCCGCGGCGAGGCAGGCGGCGACGGCGTCCGTCGCGCACCCGGCGACGGCGAGCGGCGACGCGAGCGCGGCGGGCACGGCGGGACCGGTGACGCGCGGAGCCGCGTCGTCGGGCAGCGCCAGCTCGCGCAGCACGCTCATTCGGCAGTCCTTTATGTGGTGGATGCGGTGAACGTCGCGTATACGACCACGTTGCCCCGGTACTGCCGGTGCAGTTTGTCGAACTCGCCGCCGCAGGTCACCAGCCGCAGCTCGGGATGATCCTGGGCGCCGTACACCGCCTCGGTCGGGAAGTGCGCCTTCGCGTACTCCTCCACCCGCGTCACGGTGAACAGCGCCGTGCGCCCGTCGGCCCGGCGCACCGCGACCTGGTCGCCGGCCCGCAGGTCGATCAGCCGGTAGAAGACGGCCGGCCCGTCGCGCCTCGAGTCCACGTGCCCGAGGATCACCGCCGGGCCGACCTCACCCGGCGTCGCCAGGTACCGGTACCAGCCGGCCGGCGCGGTGCGGCCGAGCGGCGGCACCGCGATCGTCCCGTCGCGGTTCAGGCCGAGCGGTACCAGCGCGGTGTTCACGCCGATCGCGGGGATGGCGAGAAGCACGGGCTCGGAACGCCCCAGCGCTGCTTGCGCGCCGTCGGGTGCCGGCTCTCGATGCGACGACGGAGCCGCGCCGCCGGCGCCGATCGTCGTGCTCCCGGAACCCGACGGAGGGCCGGGCGGACCCTCCGCGACGGTGGCCGCCTCGGCGGAATCGGCCCGGTTCCGCTCCGGCGCACCACCGCCGAGCACCACCAGCGTGACGCCGACGACGGCGAGCAGTGCGATCGCCGCGTCCATGGCGAGCCGCCGGCGGCGCGGATGCCCGCTCGGGCCCACGCCCCGCCCCTGATCGCGCCGATCTTGCAGTTGTGGTGCCCGCCAAAACGGTGCGAAGACGGGCAAATAATGGCACCAAAACTGCAAGATCGGCGGAAGGTCGCGGCGGAGTCGGGGGAACGTGCGCACGTCAGCGCCGCTGGTCGACGGCCCGCAGCCGGCGCAGCAGCAGCGCCCCGGCGCCGATCAGCAGCATGATGCCGGTGGCGAGCAGCGCCGGGCTGCGCACGCCGCCGCCACTGCCGCCACCGGTGCCCGGCGCGCCGCTGGGCACGAGGGTTTCGTTCTGGCCGCCGTCGCCCTGGCCGGAGCCGCCCGGCCCGCCCGGCGCCGCCGACGTCGGACCGCCGCCCGGTTGGCCACTCGAGGTCGGGTTGCCGCCGGGGTTGCCGCCGGGATTGCCGGAAGTGGTCGGGTTCGTGGAGCCGGTCCCGCCACCGGGACCGCCCGGACCCGCCGACCCGCCCGGGGACCCGCCCGGGGACCCGCCTGGCCCGCCTGGCCCGCTCGGCCCCGGAGTCCGCGACGACGACGAGGAGGGCGACCCGCCCGGCGCGCCGCCCTGGTTGTTGTCGTCGCCCGCGGTCCAGACGCAGTACGACAGCAGCAGGAGTATGAGCAGGACAAGAACGGCCGCCGCGGCAACGGCGGCGGCACGGTTGGCGGTGCTTGCTCGCCTGGCGTGTACCGGTCTCAGCTCGGACATCGGCTCTCTCTTCCGTGGATCGCCGTTCCCTATCGATGATTGTCCCGCGCGCGCAACCGTCTGTCCTGACAGGATGATCGCATGGCCTTGATCAACTGCGATTTCTTCGCGGAATCACTCTCCTTGAGTACGTCGATGACTGTGATTATCCCGCAACAGACGCGTTCCCAGATCGGCATGACGGGCAGCGCCGCCGGTCCGGCCGGTGCTCCGGTGCTGTACCTGTTGCACGGCCTGTCCGACGACCACACGATCTGGCTGCGCCGCACGTCGATCGAGCGCTATGTGGCGCCGCTCGGCCTAGCGGTGGTCATGCCGGCGGTCAACCGCAGCTTCTACGCCGACGAGGTGCACGGGAACGCCTACTGGACGTTCCTCAGCGAGGAGCTGCCCGAGCTCGTCGCTGAGTTCTTCCACGTGTCGAGGCGGCGGGCCGACACGTTCGTGGCCGGCCTGTCCATGGGTGGGTACGGGGCGTTCAAGTGGGCGCTGCGCCAGCCCGAACGGTTCGCCGCCGCGGCGAGCCTGTCCGGCGCGCTGGACCTCAGGGCGCTGGCCGAGCGTGACGAAGGGGGCGATCCCCTGCTCCGCAACGTCTTCGGTGGCCCACCCGGCCCCGGCGACGACCTGCTCGCGCTGCTGCGCGCGGCCACCCCGGGTGAGCTGCCGGCGCTGCACGTGAGCTGCGGCACCGATGACTTCCTGTACGAGGACAACCGCGCGTTCCTGCGCGCGGCCGCCGACGCCGGCGTCGAGTGCACCGTGGACCTCCGGCCGGGCGAGCACGAGTGGGGGTTCTGGGACGAGGAGATCCGGACCGTGCTCGACTGGCTGCCGCTGTCACCGTCTCAAGTGGACGCCCGGGTGTAGCGGTGCTTGACGCCCGGCGGGAAGTGCTCGGGATCCCCCGCCGGCCGAAGCTCGACGAGCGGGGTCTGGTACGCGTCGGGAACGTAGTGCGCGAACTCGCTGTTGAGCCGGCGGAGTTCGGCGCGAACCGCGTCGGCGAGCAGGAGCGCGCGCTGCTGGGTGCCCGCAGCGTCCGGCGCCAGCTCGACCACGACGGACAGGCGCCGTTCCTGGTCCTCGTCCGCCACCACCGAGAGCACGAACTTGCCGGTGACCCAGCCGCTGACGTCGGGACGCTCCAGCGCGACGGTGACGTTCTCCGGGTAGACGTTGGCGCCGAAGAACGAGACGGTGAACAGTGACCGCCCGAAGACGTAGACGAACGGCAGCGGCACGGCCTCCCGGGCGGGATCCAGCCCCGCGAGCGGGTCGAAGCCGTGGTCGCGGCAGAAGTCGAGCATGGCGGCGTGCGGGATCAGGCCGCCCTCGTCGGCGATGTGGTAGCGCACCAGGGGAACCCCGCCGTCGCCGGTGAACAGCAGCGTTCCCTCATGCGTCTCGAAGAAGCGCGCCGACGGGTCGTACTGCACGAGCGTCGGCAGCCGGGACTCGGCGAACAGCTCGCGCGCCGCGGCGGGATCGGCGGCGAGGAACCGTCTGATGTGGACACTCAGCGGGGTCTCGGTGCCGAGCACACCCGCGTCGGCGGTGCCGTACAGCGACACCGAGTCGGACTCCGGGCGCCGCATCCCGGCCCGCTCGCCGACGAGCGTGCGCCACTCCTCACTGAACACCTCCCCGGCGAGCAGCAGCCGGATCGACAGCGCGGGCCAGTCGACGCCGCGTGACCGTCCACTGTCGACGACGTTCTTCACGAACGGGGGATAGCCGGCGAGCACCACCTGGTCGAAGCGCGGCCCCAGTTCGTCGACCACGCGCAGGATCTCGTCGACGTTGTTACCGGGCGTCGCCACGGTGACCGGGTAGCCCTTCGCGGCGACGTGCCGGCATGCCGCCGCCGTGTACATCCCGCCGACCCAGTTGCCGAGCGCGAAGCACACCACGACGAGCGTGCTGCGCTCGTCGGCCCGGAAGCTCGCGTACAGGGCGTGCTCGAAGCGGCGAGCGACCACGAGTTCGTCGAGCACCGAGCGCGGCCAGACCGTAGGCTGCCCGGAGGACCCGGACGAGACGGCCACCATGTCCGACGCGTCGAGCCGGCCGTCGCGGCACAGCCGCGGCAGCGGGTGGCGGCGCAGGTAGTTCTCCTTGGTGAGCAGGGGGACCGCCGACCAGTCGGTGCTCTCCGGGTCGACGCCGTGCTCGGCGAGGAACTCCCGGTACGCGGGAACGGTGCCGGCGACGTCGCGGAACAGGCGTGCCGCGGAGGCCGAGCCGTCTTCGTCGCCCGCGGGGAGCGGGGGCGCGGCATAGAAGTCGCGGAGCCCGAGCAGGACCCGCCGGGACCGCTCACCGGTCATGTCCCTCGAGGAGTGACTCACCACCGTGCCAGTATCCCGGCAGAATGCGGGCATGGTTGCGCACCTGGTCGGCCGGCGCCACCAGGTCGAGGAGCTCGCCCGGGTGGTCGCCGACGCGGCGGTGGGCGACGGAGCGCTCGTCGTCCTGGCGGGCGAGGCGGGCATCGGCAAGACCACGATGCTCGCGTGGCTGGCCGACGCCGCCGCCTCGGCCGGCATGCGGGTGCTCGCCGGCCGGGCGGTCGCCGACGAGGGCGCGCCGGCGTTCTGGCCGTGGCTGCGCGTGTTCGGCGCCGGCCGAGACCTCGGCCTCTCGCCCGACCTGCTCGAACTCGGCGACGGGCCGCCGGCGCAGGCCAGGTTCGTCGCCATCGAGCGGGCGGCGGGCGCGCTGCTGGCGGCCGTGCCCGCTGCCGGCCTGCTCGTCACGCTCGACGACGTGCAGTGGGCCGACGAGGCGACGGTGGCCCTGCTGCGCTACGTCGGCGCCGACCTGCCCGGCGCGCGGCTGGTCATCGCGGTGGCGACGCGGGAGGCCGGCGCCCCGGGTCAGCTCGGTGGGCTGCCGGCCGCCCGGACGCTGCGGCTGCCGCCGTTGACGGCCACCGAGGTCGCCGAGTACGTGCGGGCCACCGCCACCGGCCCGGTGGACCCGTCGTGGGCGGCCGGGGTGCACCGCGGCAGCGGCGGGAACCCGCTGTTCGTGCGGGAGCTGGTGCGCGCCGCAGCGGCGTCCGACCGGCTCTCCGAGGCGCTGCGGCCGCTCGCGGGTGCGCGGCTCGCCGGCGTCGGCCCGGACTGCCGGCGCCTGCTCGGCGCGTGCGCGGTGATCGGCGAGGAGTTCGACGTCACGCTGGTGGCGGCCGCGACCGGCGACGACCGGGTTCCCGCGCTTCTCGCCGAGGCGGTTGCGGCGGGCATCCTCGCCGACGACGCCGACGCGCCGAACCGGATGCGGTTCAGCCACGCGCTCGTCCGGCAGGCGGCGTACGACGAGCTGCCGCGCGCCGACCGGATCCGCTGGCACCGCCGCGTCGCCGACGCGCTCCAGCGCCGCCCCGCGCCACCGATCTCGCAGTCGGCGGGCGCCGCACCCGCCGCCGGCCCGGCGCCGTTCGCCGCCGGCGGCGCGGCGGCCGGGCACGCGGCGGACGTGGCGCGGCACCGCGTGCGGGCCGCGACCGACGCCGCGAGCTGCCGGGCCGCCGTCGACGCGTGCCGGGCGGCGGTGACCGCGGCGCTGCGCTCGCTCGACCACGCGGACGCGGCGCATTGGTACCGGCGCGCCATCGAGTTGGCCGCCGCCGCCGGCCTGGACCCGGCCGAGCACGCCGACCTGCTGCTCGGGCTCGCCGAGGCCGAGTTCCTGGACCTGCGGGTGAGCGACGCGCTGCGGCACTGCGTCGCCGGGGCCGACCTCGTTGCCGATCTGGCCCGCGATCTGGGCCGTCCGGATCTGGGCCGCCCCGACCTGCTGGCGCGGGCCGCGCTCGTGGTGCGTGGCGTCGGCGGCGAGGAGCCGAGCCGCGTCATCGCGGACCTGTGCACGCGGGCCCGCGCCGCGCTCGGCGAGGCGGACTCCGCTACCCATGCCCGGCTGCTCGCCCAGCACGCGATGGCGCTCGCCCAGCTCGCGGTGACCTCGTCGGAGCTGGCCCGGGAGGCGCACGCGCTGGCCGGGCGGGCGATGGCGATGGCTGAACACGACGGGGACAGCACCGCGCTCGTCGACGCGCTGCACGCCCGGGAGACTCTCGTGGGAGGTCCGTCCGCAGCGGCCGAACGGATCGACATCGGCACCCGCCTGCACCGGCTCGGTCCGGTGCCGGAGCGGCCGGAAACGCCGCTGTGGGCGCACTTGTGGCGCGTCGACGGCTACCTCGGCGTGGGTGCCGTGGCCGAGGCCGACGCCGAGATCGCCGCGCTGGCGGCGCTCGCCGACCGGCTCGGTTGGCCGGCCGTCCGCTGGCACCTGCTGCGGGCGCGGACCGCCCGGGCGATGCTCGCCGGCCGGTTCGCCGACGCCGAGCGCATCGTCGACGAGGGGCGGGCGCTCGCCGAGCGGTTCGGCGACCCGTCGATGGTGGGCCAGTACATCGCCTACCGGCTGGACATCCTGCGCAAGACGGGCCGGTTCGCCGACGCCGGGTTCGACGTCGCCGCTACGGCCGACGCCGACGCGCGCCCGATCGTGCAGGCGGTGGCCGCCGAGTACCTGTTCGCCAGCGGCGACATCGACACCGCCCGCGCGCTCTACGCACGGCTCGTCCGGGCGCTGCCGGACCTTCCGGACGACGTGCGCTGGCCGGCGGCCGTCTCGATCGTCGGCGAACTGGCGGCCGCGTTCGGCGACCGGGAGACCGCGGCGGCGAGCTACCGCGGGCTGCTGCCGTACGCGGGCGGGTACTTCGGGTCGACCTACGGGTACCGGGGCGCGTTCGCCCGCACGCTGGGCGTCCTCGCCGCCGCGACCGGCGATCACCGGACGGCGATCGGGCACCTGGCCGCCGCCGAGGAGCTCGAGCGACGGATCGGCGCGCAGGCGGACCTCGCGCTCGCGCAGCTCGCCCACGCCCGGGTCCGCCGGGACCGGGACGCCCGCGGCGACCGCGACCGCGCGGCGGCGCTGGCCGGGCAGGCGGCCCGGGCGGCTCGGCGGCTGGGCATGGCGCCGACGCTGGCCGCGGCCACCGCGCTGGTGCGGGAACTGGGCGGCGTCGACGACGACGTGGTCGCGTCGCTGACCACGCGGGAGCGCGAGGTCGCGCTGCTGGTCGCCGACGGGCTCGCGAACCGGGCGATCGCCGACCGGCTCACCGTCTCCGAGCGGACCGTCGAGACCCACGTGCGAAACCTGCTCGCGAAGCTGGGGCTGACGAACCGCACCCAGGTCGCGGCCTGGACGCTGCGCGCCGGCCTGCGTACCTGATCTGCGTACCTCCACTGATGCCCGGGGCCTTACCGGCGGCCGAAGATTCCTCTACCAGCACACCGGAGGTGGACAGATGTACGCACGACTGCAGACCCTGGCGAACCGGCCCGCCGACGAGAGCCTCGTTCCCAAGATCGTCGACACGATCGCGTCCCATCCGGGCTTCGCCGGCGTGGCGATGCTCGCCTTCGACGACGGCTCCGGCGGCATGGTCAGCCTCTGGCAGAACCGGGAGGACGCCGAGCTGGCGTCGGAGCGCTCGGCCGCGGCCCGCGGTCCGCGCCCGTTCGAGCTGACCCGCGACGAGATCTACGAGGTGGACGCCGACGAGTCGGGCCGGGCGGCGGGCGAGGAACCCTCCGTCGCGTTCCTCGGCGAGTTCGACGGGCCGCTGAGCCCGGCCCGCCTGGAGGCCGCCCGCGTCGCCGGCAGCGAGCGGATCGGCCCGGTCCTGCGCACGCTGCCCGGCCTGGTGCGGTTGCTCGTGCTCTGGCACCCGACCGAGCGGCGGATGGTGGTGCTGCACCTCGCGACGTCGACGGCGGTGCTGGAGGCGGTGGGTGCGGCGGTGATGTCCACCAAGCTGCTGCCGGGCGAGGACCCGGAGCTGCTGCCCGGCCCGGACCGCGTCACGACGCCGCGGGTCGCCGCCTACCGGGCGGTCGCCGTGCCCGCGTCCCGCTAGCGCGCCGCCCCCGCTGGCGCGCCGGCTCCCGCTAGCGCGCCGGCTCCCCGCCCTGGATCGCGGTGATGGCGATCGTGTTGACGATGTCCTTCACGGTCGCCCCGCGCGACAGGTCGTTCACCGGGCGCCGCAGCCCTTGCAGGATCGGGCCGACGGCCACCGCGCCGGCCGAGCGCTGCACCGCCTTGTACGTGTTGTTGCCGGTGTTGAGGTCGGGGAAGATGAACACCGTCGCGTGCCCGGCCACCGCGCTGCCGGGAAGCTTGGCGGCCGCGACGGCCGGGTCGATCGCCGCGTCGTACTGGATGGGGCCCTCGACCGGCAGGTCCGGGCGCCGCTCGCGGACCAGCCTGGTGGCCTCGGCCACCTTGGTGACGTCGGCGCCGGCGCCGGACTCGCCGGTCGAGTAGGACAGCATCGCCACCCGGGCCTCGACGCCGAAGCGGGCCGACGTCTCCGCCGAGGAGAGCGCGATGTCGGCCAGTTGCGCGGCGTCGGGGTCCGGGTTGACGGCGCAGTCGCCGTACACGAGGACGCGGTCGGGCAGCAGCATGAAGAACACGCTCGACGCGACGGAGACGCCCGGCCGGGTCCGGATGATCTCGAAGGCCGGCCGGATCGTGGCCGCCGTGGTGTGCGCCGCGCCGGACACCATCCCGTCGGCCCGTCCACTGTGGACCATCAAGGTGCCGAAGTAGTTCACGTCGCGTACGACGTCGTGGGCCAGGTCGAGGGTCATGCCTCTGGCCTTGCGCAGCTCGGCATAGGTCGCCGCGAACCCGTCGAGCAGGTCGCTCGCGCCGGGGTCGATCACCTCTGCGGCGCCGAGGTCGAGCCCGAGGTCGCGGGCCCGACGGCCGACGGTGTCCGGGTCACCGAGCAGCACCAGGTCGGCGACGCCGCGCCGCAGCACGGTGTCGGCGGCGCGCAGGATCCGGTCGTCGGTGCCCTCGGGCAGGACGAGCCGGCGACGGTCGGCGCGGGCCCTGTCGATCAGCTCGTGCTCGAACATCATCGGCGTGACCCGGGTGGACCGGCTCACGTCCAGCTGCCGGGACAGCTCGGCACCGTCCACACTGGACTCGAACGCACCGAGCGCCGCCTCCACCTTGCGCGGGTTGGCCACCGACAGCGCGTGCTCGATCCGCGTCGACGCCGCGATGGTCTCGTAGCTCGCGGTCGCGACCTTGAGTACCGCGAGACCGGGGTCGAGCCCTTCGAAGACCCGCATCGCGACGGGATCGGGGTCGATGCCCAGCGTCAGCACGATGCCCGCCACCGACGCCGTGCCGGCCACCTGCGCGGCGGCGGTGGCCACCAGCAGGTCGGCGCGGTCGCCCGGCGCGATGAGCAGCGCGCCCGGCGTGAGATGGTCCAGCACCGTCGGCACCTGTGCCGCGCCGACCACGAAGTCGAGCACGTCGCGACCCAGCGCCGCGCTGTCACCGGTGACGACGGTGGCCCGCAGCGCGTGCGCCACCTCGGCGACGGTCGGCGCGCGCAGCGTCGCCACCTCCGGGATGACGTAGGCCGGCACGGGCAGCTCGGGCCGGCGCAGGCCCTCGGGCGCCCGGTTGACGACAACGGCCGCGACCGTGGCGTCGAGGTCGGTGAGGCTGTGGTAGGCGGCGCGCGCTTCGCCGTCGAGCGCGGCGGCTTCGGCGGTCGCCCCGTTCACGACGACCACGACGACGCTGCCGAACTCCGTCGCCATCCGGGCGTTGAACGCGAGTTCGCGCGGGATGCCACGGGCCCCGGGCTGGCCGTCGTCGAAGTCGCTGCCCACGACGACGACCGCGGCGCACCGCCTGTCGACGGCGCGGTACCGCTCGACGATGAGTGAGAACAGGTCCTCCCGGCGACCGGCGGCGACAAGCGCGGCCGCCTCGTCGGTGGTCACGCCGAACAGGTCGGCGCGCGGGATCGCGACGCGGTAACGCTCGCGGAGCAGGTCGAGGAGCGGGTCGGCGTCGGCGTTCTTGACGAGCGGCCGGAACACGCCGAGCGTGGGAACCCGGTGCGAAAGCAGCTCGGCGAGGCCGAGCGCCACCGCGGACTTACCGGCGCCGGATCCGTGCTCGGTGACGTAGACGCTGCGTGCCACCGCATCACGGTACCGGCCCTGGGGGACGGCGGCCCGGCTGAGTTACGAGGCGGCTGCGCGGGCGCGGCCGCCCGCCGCGAGGCGGTGCAGGAACTCGGCGTTGCTGCGGGTGCGCTTGAGGTGGTCGAGCAGCTGGTCGAGCGCCTGCCCGGGCGGCAGTTGCGCCACGGCGCGGCGCACCGCCCGCACGACGTTGAGCTCGTCGGGGGCGAGGAGCAGTTCCTCCCGCCGGGTGCCCGACGCGGTGACGTCGATCGCGGGGAAGACCCGCCGCTCGGCGATGCGCCTGTCGAGCCGGAGTTCGGCGTTGCCGGTGCCCTTGTACTCCTCGAACAGCACGCCGTCGCCGGCCGATCCGGTGTCGACGAGCGCGCTCGCGATGATGGTCAGCGTGCCCCCACCGTCGGTGTTGCGGGCGGCACCGAGCAGGCGCTTCGGTGCCTGCAGCGCCGCGGTGTCGATGCCGCCGGTCATCGTCCGGCCGCCGGAGGGCGCCGCGTTGTTGTGTGCGCGGCCCAGGCGGGTCAACGAGTCCAGCAGCACCACCACGTCGCGGCCGAGCTCCACCAGGCGCTTGGCGCGCTCGATGGCGAGATCGGCGGTGGCGATGTGGTCGGTGGGCGGCCGGTCGAACGTGGACGCGACCACCTCGCCGCGCACCGACCGGCGAATCTCGGTGACCTCCTCGGGCCGCTCGTCGACGAGCACCACCATCAGGTGGCACTCCGGATGGTTGCGCGTCACCCCGTTCGCGATCGCCTGCAGGATCATCGTCTTGCCCGCCTTGGGCGGCGACACGATCAGCGCGCGCTGGCCCTTGCCGATCGGCATCACCAGGTCGATGACCCGGGTGGTGAGCACGTGCGGTTCGGTTTCCAGGCGCAGGCGCTGCTCGGGGTGCATCGCGGCCATCTGGGCGAAGTCGGGCCGCCTCCGTAGCTTTTCGGGCGGCATGCCGTGGATGGTGTCCACGCGGACGAGGCCGCGGTTGTTCGGGTTGGCGACGCCCGTGACCTCGTCGCCCGGACGCAGGTCGTGGCGCGCGATCAGCGCCGGCGGGATGCGCACGTCGTCGGGGTGCGGCCGGTAACCGTGCAGGCGCAGCGTGCCGCCGCGGGAGCCGGTGAACGCGACAATGCCTTTGACGGCGGTTTCGGCCGCGTCATCGGCGGTGCGTTGAGTCGGTTGGGTAACTGTCATTGGCCTCTCCACGTGTGCCGTGGGTGAAACGGAAGGTGAGGTGGGGATTCCCGGTGTGCGAGCGTCGCGTTTGCACCGGTGGGTGTCGGAAAATCGACCTTCCAGCGAGGGGGCCACCGTAGACGATGGCGGCCGGCATCCAGCTGGTTCTGGCCCGAGGGTAGCTCGGGTCGCCGGTCACGGCAAGCGACTATCGGGAAGCCGCCGGATCCAACGTCTGACGCCGTATCGTTGCCACCGGGCCGTTCTGACAACGATAAGGCGTCAGACGTTGGGTGCCACTCACAGGCGCCACGCAACGCGAGCGTCGGGGCGGTACTCGCACTCGGTACCCGTGTGCACGTGCGCGTCGAGGTGTGCCGCGAGCTCAGGGTGGACGCGCCGGATGCGGTCGATCGTGTAGCGGATGCGCGCCGACACCGTCTTGCGGGCCTTGTCCGTCTCGTCGCCCAGCCGGCGCGACCGGTTGCCCAGCCCGGTGGCCGCCGCCAGCTCCGCGACCAGGAACTCACGCTCGGCGCGGGCACGCCCGGCACGCTCCGCGTCGTTCGCCGTGACGGCGTCGTCGATGTTGTCGTCGAGTTCGGCGAGCCTCGCCTTGTACGCGGCGCGGGCGCGCTCGTCCAGCACGGGGTCGGCGCCGGCGACCGGCGACAGGCCCGGGGCGATCAACCGGGACACGTGCACCGGCCGGCCGGGCGCGGCGAGCAGGGCGGCCAGGTCGTGCAGCCCCTTGGCGTCAGGGACGCG
>Ga0207689_10003580_pt1 | contig 14200 bp, 7 predicted proteins | sample KBSMisM52_FD_184312 | JGI IMG/M metagenome (GOLD analysis project Ga0207689, IMG submission 184312) | Miscanthus rhizosphere microbial communities from Kellogg Biological Station, Michigan, USA - KBS Miscanthus M5-2 (SPAdes) (version 2) | ecosystem: Host-associated > Plants > Roots > Rhizosphere... | reverse complement strand
AGAGCGATGGCGGGTGGCAGCAAGTCGCGCCGGGGATCGATCTGTCGAACTCCGGGACGGCTCTGACAGTTCAGCCACCGAGTAGCCTCCCGAAACCCGGCGTTCCTCCTGGTTTGGCTAGTCCGCTTTCCTTGGATACCCAGAACACGGCGCGCGGTGTCGGTGATCTACGCGCCAACACTTTCAAGGCGACACGCCCGCCAAATGGTGGCGCTTCCGGCGTTGCTGCTGGCCAGTAGTCGCCGACGCGCATCCCAGTCCAGTAACACGACAACAGAGCGAGCGCTCCATCAGGAGTTGGGCAATGCGAGTAGAGATCGACCAGCGGGTGCAACGAGAACAAGGCCCGGCGCGCGGACACCCGGGCGCTTTGATCATGGCATTGGTGACCCTCGCATTGCTGGCTGGTCCTGGAGCCGTGCCTCGAGCGGTCGGTGAGGCGGCGGGCAAATCTGGTGCAACCTATGTGGGAGCGACCGCCTGCGCTCAATGCCATGTGCAGGAGCATCGGCTTTGGCAAGGCTCGCACCATCAACTCGCAATGCAGCCCGCCAACGAGCAGACGGTGCTGGGCAATTTCAACAACGCGCGCTTCACTTATGCCGGAACCACGTCCACTTTCTTCAAGCGCAATGGGAAGCTCTTTGTCAGGACTGATGGCGCGGATGGGAAGCTGGCCGATTTCGAAATCAAGTACACCTTCGGCGTCACACCGCTCCAGCAATATCTGATCGAATTTCCCGACGGGCGAGTGCAAGCGTTGTCGATCGTCTGGGATGCGCGTCCCAAAGCAAAGGGTGGCCAGCGCTGGTATCACCTCTATCCCAAGGACAAGATCACGCACGGCGATCCGCTGCATTGGACGGGCCTGCAGCAGAACTGGAACTTCATGTGCGCCGAGTGCCACTCGACCAATCTGCACAAGAACTACGACGCGGCGACGAACACATTCAAGACCGACTGGACCGACATCAACGTGTCCTGCGAGGCCTGTCATGGACCTGGCTCGGCGCACGTCACCTGGGCTGAAAAAAGCAAGAGCGGCGGTAAGGCCGCAGATGACGGCCTGCTGGTTCACTTGAACGAGCGGTCAGACATCAAATGGATCATGGACGCGGCCACCGGAAACTCCACGCGCAGCGAAGCGCGCAACAGTGCTCGCGAGATCGAGACATGCGCCACGTGTCATGCGCGCCGTGCGCTGATGTGGGAAGGTCACGTGGCCGGCCAGGCGCTGGTAGACACGCATCTTCCTGCTTTGCTGGCGCAAGGCCTGTACGAGGCCGACGGGCAAATGCGCGACGAGGTCTATAACTACGGTTCGTTCCTGCAAAGCAAGATGTTCGAGAAGGGCGTGACGTGCGCGGATTGCCACGACCCCCATTCCGGCAAGACGCGCGCGCCCGGCAACGGTGTGTGCCTGCAATGTCACTCGGGCGAGAAGTACGCATCGACGACGCATCATCACCATACCGCCGACAGTGCCGCTGCCAACTGCACCGCATGCCACATGCCGTTGCGAACGTATATGGGTATCGATGCCCGTCACGATCACAGCTTCCGCGTGCCGCGGCCGGATTTGTCCGTGTCACTCGGTACGCCCAACGCCTGCAACGATTGTCATGCGAAGAAGAGCGCAAAGTGGGCGGCGGACGCGGTGACGAAATGGTATGGCCCGGATCGCAAAGGATTCCAGAGTTTCGCGCCGGCCCTGCATGCCGCCCGCACTGGCCAACCCACGGCCAAGAATCTGCTGCTGCAAGTCGCGTCGGATCCGTCGCAGCCCGCGATCGCTCGCGCTACCGCTTACGCGGAGATGGCCGCGTACCTCACGCCATCCCTGACTTCAGAAGTGCAGCGCGGGTTGTACGACAAAGATCCTCTGGTGCGATTGGGTGCTCTGCAGGGATTATCGGGCATACCCGAGGACCAGCGCTGGGGACTCGCGAGTCACCTGCTGAAGGATCCGGTTCGCGCCGTTCGCGTCGAAGCGGTCTCTTTTTTGGCGGCGGTTCCGCCCGAGCGGCTAAGGTCCGAACAGCGTGCCGCGCTGGATAAGGCGTCGGAAGAGTACGTCGCCGTCCAGCAAGGCAATGCTGACCGACCCGAGGCGCATCACAATCTGGGATTGCTGTACGCGCAGCGCGGTGATACGGCGCGCTCGGAGGTCGAATACAAGAGCGCGATCAAACTCGATCCCAGCTTCGTTCAGGTCTACGTGAATCTGGCGGACCTCTACCGCAGCCAGGGCAAGGAAGACAAGGCGCAGGGGATTCTGCGCGACGCGCTCAAGGCGGCGCCAGCTAACGCCTCGGCGCATTACGCGATGGGACTTTCATTGGTACGCTTGAAGCGTTACGACGAAGCCCTCCCCGAACTCGCGAAAGCAGCCAAACTGGATCCGACCGTCGCGCGTTACGCCTACGTTTACGCGATCGGCCTGGACTCCACCGGCAAGCGCAAGGAAGCCCTGAAGGTGCTGGAGGACAATAGCCGGCGTCACCCCGCTGACCGCGACACTCTGCTGGCTCTGGCGCAGATCAATCAAGCCGCAGGTCAACGCGACGCGGCCCTCACCTACGCCCGCAAACTGCAAGCGCTGATGCCCAACGAACCGGGTGTGGCGCAGTTGGTCAAACAGCTTCAGGGTCAAAGGTGATGAGTGACAAGTGACAGGTGACTAGTGACAAGTGACAAGCAAGTGAATGAGTGAAGGTGTGAATGAGTGAAAGTGAAGAGGTGACGAGTAAGTGAAGGTGCGAATGGGTGAATGGGTGTAGGAATTAAAACACGTACCACGAAACACGTACCACGAGCCACGTACCACCAATCAGTCACGCATCACGAATCACGGACGTCCCCATGCCTGCCGACAAGAAAGTACTGCGAAACGTCACCAAGTTTGTCGCCCCTTACCGGGTGACCGAGGGCAAGGGGTTCCGCCTGCGGGATTTCGATCCTGGGGATACTGGGGGCATTCAATCCGAGGCCAAGCCCGAAGCGAAGGAGATGCTGGCCAGGGGTATTCAGTGGCTCGCCGAGTGTCAGGACAAACTGTATGCGCAAGATCGCTGGGCGGTCCTGCTGGTGTTCCAGGCGATGGACGCAGCAGGTAAAGACAGCACCATCAAGCACGTCATGTCCGGCGTCAATCCACAAGGCTGTCAGGTCTTTTCCTTCAAGCAGCCTTCGGTGGAAGAACTCGATCACGATTTCCTGTGGCGCTACATGCGCTATATGCCGGAGCGCGGTCGCATCGGCATCTTCAACCGCTCCTACTACGAGGAAGTCCTGGTGGTGCGAGTACACCGCGAACTGCTTGAGCATCAGAAGTTGCCGCCGCAGGTCACAGGCAAACGAATCTGGACGCAGCGATACGAAGATATCTCCGCATTCGAGCGGTACCTCGCACGCAATGGGGTGGTGATTCTCAAGTTTTTTCTGCACGTCTCGCACAAGGAACAGAAAAAGCGCTTTTTGGAACGGCTCGACCACCCGGAAAAGAATTGGAAGTTCTCTGCTGCAGACGTAACGGAACGGGCGTACTGGGATGACTATATGAAGGCCTATGAGGACGCGATTCGCAACAGCGCCTCGGAACACGCTCCGTGGTTCGTCGTGCCAGCCAACAACAAGTGGTTCACGCGTCTGGTGGTGGCAGCGGCGATCGTGGACGCGCTGCAGGGCCTGAACCTCGCCTATCCGACAGTGAACGCCACGACGCGTAAGGAACTCGCGGCCGCCCGTGCGTTGTTGATGAAAGAGAGAGACAAGTAAACAAGTGACAAGTGACGAGTGAGTAGGTGAAAAGGTGAAGAGGTGAAAAGGTGAAGAGGTGACAAGTGACAAGTACCATTTCCACGAACCACGAACCACGAACCACGAACCACGAACCACGAACCACGAACGGCCAGTCACGAATCACGGCCTTTGGGACACGGCTAGCTGAAGGAGCACACAGATGAGCGCAACGAATGCGTCGAATGCGGGAGGCCTGAGCGCTTTCGGCAAAGCACGGGCGACCATCGAGGGGGCGCCGTTGAGTGCTGAAGAGCTGCGGCGCATGCATGCATTCTGGTGCGCTTGCAATTACCTCGCGTTGGGGATGATTTACCTGCAGGATAATCCGTTGCTGCGCGAACCGCTCAAGCCCGAGCACATCAAGAACCGTCTGCTCGGGCACTGGGGAGCCAGTCCTGCACTGTCTTTCGTATACACACATCTTAACCGGCTCATCCGACGCGATGACCTGGATGTGATCTTCATGGCGGGGCCGGGACACGGTGCGCCTGGCGTGTTGGGTCCGGTGTACCTCGAGGGCGCTTACTCGGAGGTCTACTCGGAGAAGGGATTGGATGCCGAGGGGCTGCGTACATTCTTCAAGGAGTTTTCCTTTCCTGGCGGCATCGGCAGCCACTGCACTCCGGAGACGCCGGGGTCGATCCACGAAGGCGGTGAACTTGGCTATGTGCTCTCGCATGCTTGCGGAGCGGCCTTCGACAACCCGGATCTGATCGTCGTCGCGGTAGTGGGTGACGGTGAAGCCGAGACCGGTCCCCTTGCCACCTCCTGGCACATCAGCAAATTCCTCAACCCCATCCGCGATGGGGCGGTGTTGCCGGTGCTCAATCTCAATGGCTACAAGATCAACAACCCCACGTTGCTCGCACGCATCAGCCACGAGGAATTGGAAGCGCTGCTGCGCGGCTATGGCTGGACGCCGTATTTCGTGGAGGGCTCGGAACCGGACAGCATGCATCAGGCGATGGCCGCCACGCTCGATCGCTGCATCGCGGACTTGCGCTCGGTACAAAGCGAGACGCGTCGTACCGGACAGGCCGTGCGTCCGCGCTGGCCCATGATCGTGTTGCGCAGTCCAAAGGGTTGGACCGCACCAGCCACGGTGGGCGAGCACAAACTCGAAGGTTTCTGGCGTGCGCATCAGGTGCCCATCGCTGACGTCAAAACCAACCCGGCGCACTTGAAGCTGATCGAGAGCTGGATGCGCAGCTATCGGCCGGAAGAGTTATTCGATGCGAAGGGTGCGCCCATTGCCGAGTTGCGGCAGCTGACGCCTATGGGTGAGCGACGCATGGGAGCGAATCGGCATGCGAACGGCGGTCTGCTGAAGAAGGCTCTGCGCATGCCCGACTTCCGCAGGTACGGGGTGGCGGTCAACCGGCCGGCCCAGATTCGAGCCGAAAACACTCGCCCGCTCGGCGCGATGCTGCGCGACATCATGCGCATGAACATGAACAACTTCCGCATCTTCGGCCCGGATGAGAATACCTCCAACAAGCTCGACGCAGTCTACGAAGTCAGCAAGAAGATCTGGATGGCTGAATATTTCGCGGAGGATGCCGACGGCGGCGAGCTGGCGGTCGACGGGCGAGTCATCGAAATGCTTTCCGAACACACCATGGAGGGCATGCTGGAGGGCTATCTCCTCACGGGCCGGCACGGCTTCTTCTCCAGCTACGAGGCATTCGTGCATGTGATCGATTCGATGTTCAACCAGCACGCCAAGTGGTTGGATATCTGCAACGAGCTGTCCTGGCGCGAAGAGATCGCCTCGCTCAACCTGCTCATCACTTCGACTGTATGGCGCCAGGATCACAATGGGTTCACCCATCAGGATCCGGGTTTTCTCGACGTGGTGGTGAACAAGAGCCCGACGGTCACGCGCATCTATATGCCGCCAGATGTCAATTGCCTCTTGTCGGTGGCCGACCACTGCCTTCGCAGTGAGAACTACGTGAATGTGATCGTCTGCGACAAGCAGTCCCATCTTCAATACCTGGACATGGACGCTGCGATCACCCATTGCGACAAGGGCATCGGTATCTGGGGCTGGGCCAGCAACGATCAGGGAGATGATCCCGATGTCGTCATGGCGTCGGCCGGGGACGTCACTACTCTCGAAGCGCTCGCCGCGACCGCGATGTTGCGCGACGAATTTCCCGATCTGAAAATACGTTTCGTCAATGTGGTGGATCTGTTCAAACTTCAGCCGCAGAGCGCACATCCGCATGGCCTGTCCGATCCGGACTTCGACAGCCTGTTTACGCTGGACAAACCGGTCATCTTCAATTTTCACGGCTATCCATGGCTGATCCATCGTCTGGCTTACCGCCGCGCTAACCATGAGAATATGCACGTGCGCGGGTACAAGGAGAAGGGCAACATCAACACGCCTTTAGAACTCGCTATCAACAACCAGATCGACCGCTTCAGTCTGGCCATCGACGTGATCGACCGCGTGCCGCGCCTGCGCGTCGCAGGTGCGCACGCCAAGGAGAAATTCCGTAACCTGCAAATCGGCTGCCGCAACTATGCGCACGAGCACGGCACCGACCAGTCGACGATGACGGACTGGCGCTGGCCGCATTGAGCTGCTTTGAGCAGCTACCCTAGGGGATGGTCGCTCTCGCGAGGCGGCAGAATGAAACTGCGGGGCGATTTGATGAAGCGGCGGCCGACCGCCCCCGCGAAGTCGAACAGGAAAGTGCGGGGCAGTCCGAAGGCGCGTGCCGCAGTGTTCAGCGAAAGCAGGAAGCTTACGGACAGGTTGAGCACGAACATCGTGCCGATCCCGCCCAGGGCCCAGAAGAACCAGCCGCCCCCAAGCAGCGGCAGGCCGGAACCTGCTGCCGCGAGAGAGAGAGTTCCGGTACTCAGAGTGACATGGCGAACGTCCAGCGGCAAGCCCACGAACATGCCGATCACCGGTGTCAGGCCGAGCATGAGACCAAGCGAAATGTTGGTCCCCCAGCCGGAGATGTTGCGGGATACCATGCCCGCGAGTCTCGCCATGCGCTGCCGACCGAAGCGCTCGCCCAGGTGATGCTCAGAGATGGCCCTGGGCAACCGGTGATACGCCGCCCAGTTGTCGAACCATCCGCCGACCAGACTCGCAGCCCATAGAATCACGCCGGTCAACGCGGCGTACCACACAGTGCCGCTGGCCACCGGACTTAGCGTCTCGAACACATGTTCCGCTTCGTGATGATCCAGAAACGGATGCCCCAGCACTAATTGCCAGGCCGAACTGAATGCATAGGCGCCGATCGCCACCACTGCCACGTTGGACATTGCGGCAGCGAGTTGCGAGCGCACGATCTGCGCTGCATAGGTGACGATCGTATCCAGACGGTCGGCGCCGCGGTGTTCGCGCATGATGGTGGCAAGCGCTGCCGCGGTCATGGCCGGCTGTTTGGTGGCCAGTATCAGACCACATGCCTGCAGGATCAAGAAGCTCACCGCGTAGTTCAGGCCCGACACCAACCCCTCCACAAAGAGCGGCAGTCCGCGCCCGACGATCGTCATTTTCATTGCGGCGGTGAAGACCGTCAGAAGACCACCGCCGGCCGCGGCCGCCCAGATATGCCAGTACTCCTTGCGCGTCCAGGCGATGTAATGCTCGCCGGTTTTTCCGGAGCGTTCCACGATTCTGCGCTGGAGCAATTGGAGGTTGGAGGAGATGAGATGGCGGACGCTGCGATCGTCGTGTGCGGCGACGATCAAGAGCGCGAGCAACTGGTGTACGGCTGCGAGACGGGCTGGCCCGCTCGGGCTCTCCATGATAGTGAGCATGAGGTCCATGCGCGTGAGGCCGCGATCGATGACTTCCAAACCATAGACGATGTCTACGCTGACGCCCTCCGACTCCAGACGCCGCGCTACCTCCGCCAGTTCGTCTCTGCAGGAGGCACAGTCGGTCCGCCACGCCGATGCTGCAGGGGCCATGTCCTGGTTGTTCAACCAGGCTTCGAGCACGGCGTCGGTGCACCGTTCCAGACGATAGAACGGAGAGACAGCGACACTGCCTGGGCGGCTGCGTGCACGCAATTTTTCCTGCAGGCCTTCTCCCTGGACGCGCGCGGCCAGCAAGCGGAAGCCGTCGGCAAAATCCGACCGCAAGGCATTCCAGGTCTCCTGTCCCTGGCCGCCGAAGAACAAATCGGCGATGCGATCGAACACCTCTGCCGGTACACGGGCGAAGCGCTCGACATGCGTGCGCCTACGATAGAGCCGACCTAGGAGCCTGGCGAGGTCGTGTTCGTCCGCGGGCTCTGGCAGCAACTTGCGCACGAGGCGATCGGAGAAATCCGCGAGGAACCCGCGTCCGCTGGGCAATCCGGCGGAGCCGAAGAGATTCGTGCCCTCGGCTTCCACCAGGACTTCGGCGACGGCGGCTTTTACAGCCCGACGCGCGTCCGGCAGCGAGTCGAACAGGTCGAACATCATCTTCCAGCGGGCCACCGCGGTGCCCGCAAGCGCGCCGGTCTCGTCCAGCATCACGCCCGAGTCCTCCCGGACCCAGTGCATAAACCGCACCCAGGCATTGAGGCGCTGCGTAAGGTCGGAAGCACTCCACAGCGATTCCAGGATGGTCGTTATTTCCGCAACGGTTTCGGTGTCGTGTCCACGCTCGGTCAGAAAGTTGCAGGCTTGTTCTACGATAGGATTGGATGGCATTATTTTTCGTTGTAAGTAGCTCGTGGTAAGTGGTTCGTGACTATTCTTCACTCATTCACTCATTCACTCATTCACTCATTCATTCATTCTTCACGCAATTCAGTCGCAAACTGCACGACGTCGGGAAAGAACGTTCGAAAATCGGCTTCCAGGGCTGCATAGTTAGCGTCAAGTTCTGCGCCTGCGCCGAGGAGTCGGTTCTCCCGGCTCAAGCGCTGTCCCATCCGGTCCAGGGCACTGTGAATCGATTTCACGTGGCGGTACGAGCCGAGCCAATCCAGTTGTTGCATATGCGGGGCAATGCGCTGCAGTCGTTCCGGCAGGATGGCGTGATGTTCGGAGAGCAGGGCATAGACGCGTTCGCTGAAGCCTTTCAATTGCTCCGGGCAGTACCGCGCCCAATCGCGCGCGAGGAAGTGGTCGTAGAAGACGTCGATCATGATTCCGGCAAACCGCCGCCGCCCGGGGCTGATTCGCGTGCGGCTAGCCCTCACTACGGCGTGGGCATCGGTGAAAGTGTCGATCCTGCGGTGGAGCATGATGCCCCGGGTAATCGGTTCCGGGTAGCGCCCGCCGAGCGGACCCTTGACGAAATCGCCCATGAGGCTGCCCAGCAGCCCGAGTGGCTGCGGGTCGGCCAGGTAGAGGTGGGCGAGAAAATTCATCGCGAGCGCCTAGTAGAATAATAGATCGTGATTCTCCCGGAATTCGAGTCTTGCTAGATTAGCATCGAAGCGCAGAATCAAATCAGTATCGAACACAGTATCAAACAGTGTAGCCCTCTATATCCGGACCGGCGTGCCGTAGTTAGCATGTCGGCTTAGCCTAGTCAGAGCTTCGCTCGCGCAATCCCGCGCCAAGGTGTCCGACCCGGAGCCGCCCTGCATAACGCGGCCCTGTCGAATGGAGATTCCGTGGAGGAACGCGACGGCCAGTCGACCACGGCGCAGCCGAAACCTCTTACCCGCGCTGACGGCGTCGATCCCTATCTGTCGGTGCACGCTGGCGCCGACGTAGCCCTATTCGCGGGCAGTTTGCTGATCGCCGGCATGCTGCTTTTCTACTTCCGCCGCCGCCGCGATCTTTCTTTTCGATGGGTGTTCGTGGCTTCGGCCGGTTTTGTGCTGATGGCTGGACTGGGGCATGTGCTGCCCGCAGATTCGTCCATGGCGTGGGTGCGGTGGCTGTCGGTTGCCGCCGATTTGGGTGGTGCGCTTGCGGCTGTCATCGCGGCATTGCTCCTCGGGCGGGCCTTGCCGAGCGCGCTGGCCTTTCCCAGCGAGAACGCCCTGGCCGATGCGAACACTAAACTCCAGGCCGAAGTGGCGCTGCGCGAGTCCGAGACCAAGTTCTCGAGAGTGTTCAGTACGGTGCCGGAGGCCATTGCCATTACGCAGCTCGATGACGGGACGTATGTGGAGGTGAACGACGCATACGAGAGACTGATGGGCTATCGGCGTGAGGAGGTTATCGGGCGGAGCTCGCTGGATATCGGAATATGGCCTCGGCCGCAGGATCGTCAGCGGATGCTCAAAGAGATCGCGTCGGGTAACCGCGTGAGGGATCTCGACGTGGAGCTGCGTCGCAAGGATGGCGATGTCCGTCTGGCGGAAATGTCGGCCGAGCGCATCGATATCGGTGGACGAGCATGTCTCGTTACTTCGGCGCGCGACGTGACCGAGCAGCGGCGCGTCCAGGAGGCGTTGAGAAACTCCGAAGAGAAGTTCGCCACCATTTTCCGTATCTGCCCCGAATCCGTCTCGATTTCCACGCTGGAGGACGGGGTGTATGTCGACGTGAATCAGGCGTACGAACGCGTGTTCGGATATCTACGTGAGCAGGTGATCGGACGCTCGGCTCTGGACCTGGGCATCTGGGTGGATGGGTTGGAGCGGCAGGAATTGGTGCGCAGGATTCAGCGACAGCGACGCGTGGAAGATTTCGAAGCGCGCATCCGCCGTGCGGACGGTGAAATTCGCATCACACACATGTCGGCGGATGCCGTCGAATTGTATGGCGATCGCTGCCTCATCATCGTCTTGCGCGACGTGACTCGCCAGAAGGAGCAGGACGACCAGCTGAGGCTGGCGGCGCGCGTATTCGAGAGTACTGCGGAAGGGATCGTAATCACCGACGCTGCCGAGCGTATCGTCGCGGTGAACTCCGCATTTACCGAATTGACCGGCTACAGCGAGGAGGAAGTACGCGGACGGGAGCCCTCTGTACTGCAGTCGGGCCGTCACGATAATCGCTTCTACGACGAAATGTGGGGTAGCCTCAATCGCACCGGCCGCTGGCGCGGCGAACTGTGGAACCGCAGCAAGGATGGCGAGGTACGTCCTTATCTCACTACGATCACCGCTCTGCGTGACGAGCGTGGAGCGGTGCTCAACTATGTGGGAGTGATGCGCGACATCTCCAGCATCAAGCAGTCGCAGCAGCAACTCGAATACCTGGCTAACTACGATGCGTTGACGGGTCTTGGCAACCGCAATCTTTTTTATACGCGACTCTCGATCGGGATCGAACGCGCCGCCCGGCACCATCGCGGCCTGGCCGTGGTGTTCATCGATCTGGACAACTTCAAGATCATCAATGACACGCTCGGTCACGACGTCGGCGACGTGTTGTTATCCGAGGCGGCGCGGCGATTGAAGGCATGCGTGCGCCAGGAGGACACGGTGTGCCGGCTGGGTGGTGACGAGTTCACGGTATATGTGGAGGACTTCAACGATCCGGAATCTCTGGTGGGGACGGCGCAGCGGCTCGCCCAGACGATCTCCGAGCCGTATCACATCTCGGGCCAGGATATCTTCGTCACGGCGAGTGTGGGCATCAGCGTCTATCCCAACGATGGCACCACCATGTCGGAGTTGATAAAGAACGCCGACACTGCGATGTACAAAGTGAAGGAGCAGGGCAAGAACGGTTTCCAATTCTTCCGCGAAGACATGAACGCGCGAGCGTTCGAGCGGCTGGTGTTCGTATCCGGCTTGCGGCGTGCCCTGGAGCGGCAGGAATTCAGAGTGGTGTATCAGCCGCAAATTGAGCTTGCTGGTGGCAACACCTGCGGTGCCGAGTGCCTGCTCCGTTGGGACCATCCCGACATGGGGGAGGTTTCGCCGGGGGCATTCATCCCGGTTGCGGAGGAAACGGGGCTCATCGTTCCGATCGGGGAGTGGGTGTTCGCGCAAGTGTGCCGGCAACTACGTGACTGGGGCGGTCTTCCCTCGCCAGGGCGTATTTCGGTGAACGTCTCGGCGCGCCAGTTTCGCCAACCGGAACTCATCGACGTGATCCAGCGGACCGTGCGCGAAACCGGAGTGAACCCGACTGCACTCGGCATCGAGATCACCGAGAGCGCACTGATGGACGATCCAGAGGCTGCTGCGGCGACGCTCCTGCGTCTGAAGGAGATGGGCCTGACCATCTCGATCGACGATTTCGGCACCGGCTACTCTTCCCTGTCCTATCTGAAGCGCTTTCCGATCGATAGTCTGAAAATAGATCGGAGCTTCGTACGCGACATAGCGACTGATCCGGATGACGCCGCAATCGTAACGGCCATCATCACGATGGCCCAAAGTCTGAAGATCGACGTGATCGCCGAAGGCGTGGAGACGGAAGAGCAGCTCAATTTTCTGCGCAACCGCGGATGTGACGCAGCGCAGGGATACTACTTCAGTCGCCCCGTTCCCGCTGAGCAAGTCAGGCAGTGGCTCTTTAGCGCCTTGGTGTGACCGCGGCCGCGGGCCATCGAATCAGTGCTAGCTACTAAGACGATTTGGACAGGAGGTAGCAGAGCTCACGGAGAAACCCCTTGCAGACGACGCTCTCGAACACAGCAAGTTCCCTCTGCTATCTCTTGTTCAAATTCTGCCTTTTCTTCGCCCGTGCCAGGTAGAACCCGCTGCAAATACCAAGAACGATATGAACAGGAGATAGCAGAGACGCGGAGAAAAGCTCTTGGGACAGTGGGAGCCTCTGCGCCACGTTTCACCAGCTTACTTCCCAGGCTCAGCGTCTGGTGCCCGTGGCGTCGGCGTGCTGAGCACGCCCAGGATACAAAAAAGCTTGGCCTGCTCCGGGAAGTCCGCCATCGTCGTACTCGTTTTTCCAGACGGCACGCTGACAAACACGTCCTTCTGACCGTCGTAGGCCGAGCCCGAGGCAGGGCACTGGCGGGCGGAGGGATTGTTAAGCCATCCGACCGTTATCCTGTAGATGCTGTTGGCGGACCCATTGTAGATGGTGACCGACCGCAATGCTGGCGCCGTGCCAGGATAGGGTGTTCGCACCTCTACGATTTGGACCTGTTGCAGCAGTTGCTCTTGTTCAGTGTCCGATGGAACCGGCGCAGGACCTCTGCGCATCTCGACCGGAGGTGTCGGGCTGGTGTGCTCGACCGGAGGCATGACCCGGGTGGGACCTTTATCCGCACCTGGCGACGGCGAGCATTCGATTCGGACCGTTGAGGCCTTGGCAATGTCCGCAATGTCGGCGACCTGTAACGGACGGTCGCTGACGTTCTTTTCGTAGCGGACGCCGGCAGACTTGAGGAAGGCTTCCAGCACCTCCGTCTTGATCGCAAAGTTGACGTTCTGAGGGATATCCCCGGTACGCTTGGCAATTGCCATGGCATCGAGCTTCGCCGTGATCACCCCGATCAGATTGCCGCTCTCGTCCAGCAGCGGACCGCCGCTATTGCCGGGCTGAACCGGCGCGGTGATCTGCAGATATTTGGGATCATCTCCCAGCCCGGCCAGTGCGCTCACGTTTCCGGTCGTCAGATTGCCCTCCATGGATAGCGAGCCGGTGAGAGGAAAGCCGAACGCGACCACGCTTTCGCCCAAGCGCAGCGCGGGGCTGCCGCGCACCGCGATGATCTTGGGCAAGACCAATTGCGTTTGGAGAACGGCCAGATCATCTCCTTCGTCCAGCGCAAGCACGCTCGCGTATGCTACTTGTGAGCCGAAGTGCACGCGCAAGGCTTCGCAGCGCGCGACGACATGGGCATTGGTGACGATGTGGGTGGAGCGTGATACTGCGAAACCCGTCCCGGTACGGATCGAAGTGCTCTGGGCCGCGACCGGAAATGATGTCGTGCCCGTAAGACAGACGAGCGCGGCTAGAATGACGAGTCGGAGCGATTTCATCTTGCTACATTAACAGTCCACAGGCCTTTTTGCCTGACGAGTCTCTGTCTTAGTACTGTCACCAAAAAAAACGGGGACTTGCGTCCCCGTTTCAAATCCAACAGCGGTGGTTCTTAGACCGTCTTCTTGCCGACGTAGCCGTAGAACGCGTTGTTGCGCTCCACGCCTTCCTTGTTGTACACGTCTTTCATCTGGGCCAGCTTGTCCTGGCTCAGCTGCTGCTCGAGTTCCGCCGTGATCTTGTAGTTGTAGAGGCGTGCGGAGTTCTCGCCGAAGATCTTGCGCTTGATGGGGCTGTCATCCCCACCGAGCTTGCTGATCTTCCAGCCTTGCTTCTTGGCCATATCGTCTGGGATCTCCAGCCGGCGCATGGCTTCGATCTGCCACTGCGGCGAGCCGTACCACACCGAATCGGTACCCCATACGACACGATCGACACCCAAGCCGTTCACCAGCGAACCCACCACGGCTGCCGCAAAACGCGGGTTGGCCACCGCGGAGGTCGCGAAGGTCGTGCCCAGTTCCCCGTATACGTTGGTCACGCCGTACTTCTCAGGAATCTTGCA
>Ga0207689_10003578_pt1 | contig 14202 bp, 10 predicted proteins | sample KBSMisM52_FD_184312 | JGI IMG/M metagenome (GOLD analysis project Ga0207689, IMG submission 184312) | Miscanthus rhizosphere microbial communities from Kellogg Biological Station, Michigan, USA - KBS Miscanthus M5-2 (SPAdes) (version 2) | ecosystem: Host-associated > Plants > Roots >... | reverse complement strand
GTGCCCGGCGGCGTGCCCGGCGGCGTGCCCGGCGGCGTGCCCGGCGGCGTGCCCGGCGGCGTGCCCGGCGGCGTGCCCGGCGGCGTGCCCGGCGGCGTGTCCGGCGTGGGTTGGGTGGCCGACCGGGCCCAGTCGAGCGCCTCGGGGATCCGCCGGCGGGCGCCGCGGCCCCTGGCCTCGGCCGCGGCGGCCGGTCCGAGTGCGGCGTCGACGGCGGCGGCGAGCGCGTCGGCCAGCGGCCGCATCCCCGGCCACACCGCGACCCCGACCACCTCCCGGGCGTGCCCGGCCGCGCCCTGCAGCTCGGCCGCCAGCTCCACGTCGCCGCGGGCCAGCGCCAGGCCGGCGAAGCCGTCCAGGCAGTATGCCGAGCCCTCCTGGTCCAGCCACTCGGCGTGCACCCTGGCGGCGTCGGCGAACCGCGCCCACGCGCCGCCGAGGTCCCCGCCGGCCGCCGCGTCCGCACCGAGCAGGTCGAGCACCTGCGCCCGCAGGTGGCTGGAGTTGATCCGCTCGGCCGCGGCCAGCGCGTCGGTGTGCAGCCGGGTCGCGGTCGGCACGTCGCCGGCGAGCAGCGCGAGCTGGCCGCGCGCGGACAGCGCGAACGCCAGCCCCCAGTCGTCGCCGAGCTCGCGGAAGGTCGCCACCGCCTCGTCCAGCTGGTCGAGATCGGCCTTCGCGCCCGGCGCGGCCTCGGCCAGGCCGAGCCCGGCCAGCGCGTGCGCCTGCAGCCGCCGGTCGCCGAGCTCGCCGCTCGCGTCCAGCAGCCGGGCCAGGTACGGCCGGGCCGCGGCCACGTCGCCGACCGCGATCCGCAGCATCCCGCGCGCCCACAGCAGCAGCGCGGCGGCGTCCGCGGGCAGGCCGGCCGCCGACGGCAGTGCCGCCGCCTCATCGGCCAGCTCCCGCATCGGGGCCAGCAGCCCGCGCGACCACCAGTACGGGAACAGCGGCGCGGCCAGCCGCACCACGGTCTCGGCGTCGTCGGTCCGGATCGCCCAGCGCATCGTCGAGCGCAGGTCGTCGAGCTCGGCGTCCACCCGCCGCGCCCACATCCGGTTGTCCGGGCCGGCCAGGTGCGGCCCGGCGGTCGCCGCGAAGTCGCGCAGCCAGGCGGTGAGCCGGGCCAGCGTCGCCGCCTGCTCGGGGCCGGTCCCCAGCTGCTCCCGCGCGTACGCCCGGACGGTGCCGAGCATGCCGAACCGCGGCTCGCCGTCCTCGTCCTCACCGGCCGGCCCGACCATGCTCTGCGCGACCAGCGAGGACAGCGTGTCGAGCAGGTCCTCCCCGGCCGCCGCGCCCACCGCCTCGGCCGCGGCCAGCGAGAACGCACCGGCGAACACCGACAGCCGGTCGAGCAGCGCCCGCTCGGACGGGGACAGCAGGTCGTAGCTCCACTCGATGGTGGCGCGCAGGGTGCGCTGCCGGTCGGGCAGGTCCACGGTGCCGGCGGCGAGGTCGAGCGGCCGGTCCAGCCGGTCGCCGAGCCGGCGCAGCAGCTGGGCCGGCGGCAGCAGCCGCAGCCGGGCCGCGGCCAGCTCCAGCGCCAGCGGGATGCCGTCCAGCCGGCGGGCCAGCTCGCCGAGGGCAGCCAGCGCCGCCGGGTCGGGGTCGAAGCCGGGCCGGACGTCCCTGGCCCGCTCCACCAGCAGGTCCACCGCCGGTCCGGGCGACAGCGGGGCCAGCGGCAGCTCGTGCTCGGCCCGTATCCGCAGCGCGGTCCGGCTGGTGACCAGGATCCGTGTGGTCGGGCAGGCGGTCAGCAGCCTGGCCACGTCCGGCGCGGCCGGCAGCACCTGCTCGAAGTTGTCGAGCACCAGCAGCACCGGCCGGTCCCGCAGCCGGTCGACGAGCAGGTCGAGGACCGGCCCGCTGCCCTCCGGCCGGACCCCGAGCGCGGCCGCGATCGCGCCCGGCACCTGGGCCGGGTCGACGACCGGGGCGAGGTCGACGAACCACACCCCGTCGTACCCGCCGGCGGCCGACTGCCGGGCCGCGACCTCCAGCGCCAGCCTGGTCTTCCCGATCCCGCCCGGGCCGGCGACCGTGACCATCCGCACGTCCGGCCGGGCCAGCAGGTCGACGACGACGGCGACCTCCGCGTCCCGGCCGACCAGACCGGTCGGCGGCACCGGCAGGTGCCCGGCCCGCAGGCCCGGCGACGGAGCCCCGGACAGGCCGGCCGGCGCGGCGAACCGCTCGGTCAGCAGGACCGCCAGGTCGTCGGCGATCAGGTCGGTCAGCTCCTCGGCCCGGTCGAAGGGCTTGTACGCGGCCCGGTCGTCGGCCTGCACCCGGTGCAGCAGCGCCTCCAGCCGCGGTTCCCGGTCGTCGGCCGCCTTGACGTAGATCAGCTTCGGCCGGTCGCCGGAGAGCAGGTATTCGTCCTCGAGGCCGGACACCGGCTCCCCCGGCGCCACCCAGCCGTACCTGCGCCAGTAGATGCCCACAAAGACATCGCTCTGGGCCAGGTAGGCACGGTACAACTCTCGTGGCGGGTGCGGACGCGCGCCGAGCTCGAACATGACCGGGGTCAGCCGCAGCCGCGTCACCGCATCGCGGGCGGCCTTCCGCTCGGTGGCCAGCTCCTGGAGCGTGGACGAGATGAACACGCGGACCCGCCGGTCGGGCGTGAGCGGCGCCCCAGGGTCGGCCGGCATGCCCGCAGAGTAGTCGGGTGGGAATGCCCGCCGGCAGCGAAAAACTTGCACAGGCTTGAGAGAACCGACATGGGGGTGACAACGGTGACCGGGATCGGCACTGATGCCGAGGTCCAGGCCGACGACGGGAATGCGGAGAACACGCGGAAGGCCGGGGGGCACGGGGAAACGGGGAGCACCGACATGGCCGACACCGGGGGCACGGTGGCGACGGGGCAGGACCGGGGCGAGCTGCGGCGACTGTCGCCGGCGATGAGGGGGCTGCTGGTCGGATTCGTCCTGCTGACCGCGCTGGCGACCAACCAGCTCTACATCCTGTCCGCGCATACGGACTCATACTTCGCCTGGACCATCAAGCCGCCGCTGACCGCGGCGTTCCTCGGCGCCGGGTACGCGGCGGGCCTCGTGCTCGTCCTGCTCGGCCTGCGGGCACAGGCGTGGGTCGAGGCCCGGATCGCCGTGGTCACGGTCGCGGTGTTCTCGGCGCTGACGCTGCTGGCGACGGTGCTGCACCGGGACCGGTTCCACTTCAACGCGGACGGCTCGATCGCCCGGTTCGCGGCCTGGTTCTGGCTCGGCATCTACATCGTCGTGCCGCTCGCGCTGGCCGTGCTGATCGTGCTGCACCAGCGCCGGCCCGGCATCGACCCGCCCCGGCGGGACCCGATCCCGCTCTGGCTGGCCGGCGCATTCGCGCTGCAGGGGCTGATCATGCTCGTCGTCGGCGTCGCGCTCTACGTGGCCCCGTCGACCGCCCGCACGATCTGGCCGTGGACGCTGACGCCGCTGACCGCGCGGGCCGTCGCGGCCTGGCTGGTCGCGTTCGGCGTCGCCGCGGTGCTGACGCTGGTCGAGCGGGACCTGAGCCGGCTCGCCGCCGGCGCGGTCGCGTACACGGTCTTCGGCGTGCTGGAGCTGATCGCCCTGCTCCGGTTCGGCGAGGTGGGCCGGTGGGACACGCCGGCCGGCATCGTCTACCTGGTCGTGCTGATCAGCGTCGTGCCCGTCGGGGCGGCCGGCTGCTGGCTGGTCGCGGACCGCGCTCGACGCCGGCGGGCGGCTGGTGCGACTCCAGCGGCAGCAACCCCAGCAGGTTGAGCCCGACCAGCATCGCCAGACCGGCCCACGGCGCGACCGCGGCCACCAGGAACGCCAGCACCGGCACCAGCGGCACGACGAACACCGCCATCCGCAGGTAGAGCGTCAGCGCGTCGGGCTGGACGTCGGCGCGCAGCAGGCCGACCGAGCGCGAGTAGAGCAGCAGCACGGCGAACGCGACCAGCGCCACGAACAGCAACGCGGCGCTGAGCTGGACCGCGGTGGTCAGGTCGGCGCGGTTGCCGATCGCGGTGGCCAGCACGGCGGTGCTGAACGGGGTCAGCGCGTAGATCCCGACCGAGAACAGCACCAGCAGGGTGGCGTAGTGGTCGATGCCGCGCATCCAGGCGTCCAGCCGGCGGGTCTGCAGCCAGCCGGCGATCATCTGGATGAAGCCGATCGCGTACGCGAGGTACTCCGGCCACAGGTGCCGCAGCTCCTCGCCGAGCCGGCCGGCGGTCGCGTCGGCCGGCGGCCGCAGCTCGATGACGAGCAGCGTGGCCGCGATCGCGTACACGCCGTCGACGAACGCGCCCAGCCGGCCCCACGCGTGCGGGGCGTGGTCCTCCGGGCGGAAGCTCCAGCCCCGGGTGAACCACACCATGGCGGCGAAGCTAGCAGTCAGCCCACCAGCGGGAAGGCGTCTTTCCAGACCGGCTCGTAGCCCGCCGCCTCGAGCATCGCGGCCACCTCGGCCGGCGACCGCTCGTCGGAGATCGAGAACTGCTCGGTGGCCTCCCCCGGCGCCGAGTAGCCGCCCGGCTCGGTCGACGAGCCGGCCGACATCGTGGTCACCGCGATCCGGACCAGGCCGTCCCGCAGCGCCGCCGGCTCCCGGGTGGACAGCACGATCCCGGCCTCCGGCTCGAACAGCCGCAGCGCCGACAGCGCCTGGACGTACTCGGCGTCGGAGACCGGGACCAGCGGCTGGTAGCCGGACGCGGACGGCTTGATCCGCGGCAGCGACACCGTCACCTCGGTCCGCCAGTACGCCTTGACCAGGAAGGCGGCGTGCGCCGCCACCGCGAGCACGTCCGCCCGCCAGTCCGCGGCCAGCCCGAGCAGCGCGCCGATGCCGAGCCGGCGGACACCGGCCTCGCCGGCCAGCTCGGTCGAGTTCAGCCGCCGGTCGTAGTCCCGCTTCCAGCCGGCCACGTGCGTCTGCGCGTACCGGTCCCGGTCGTAGGTCTCCTGGTAGTGCACGACGCCCTCGAGCCCGGCCCGGACCAGCCGCTGGTACGTGTCGTCGGACCAGGTCTGGGTCTCGATCGACAGCGACGGCACCCGCGGCCGGAGCCGCTCGATGACCTCGACCAGGTAGTCCTGGGAGACCTCCACCCGGTGCTCGCCGGCCACCAGCAGCAGGTGCCGGAAGCCGCGGCCGGTCAGCAGCGCGGCCTCCCGCTCCACCTCGTCCACGGTCAGCGTCCGCCGGGCGATCGGCAGGTCCTTGGCGAACCCGCAGTACGTGCAGGACGACAGGCAGGCGTTGGAGACGTACAGCGGGGCGTAGAGCCGCACCGCCCGGCCGAACCGCCGCAGCGTGGTCTCCCGGGCGGCGGCGGCGATCTCCGCCAGCCGCGCGGTGCCCGCCGGCGACAGCAGCGCGCCGAGGTCGGCAAGATCGCGGTGCTCGCTGGCCAGCGCCCGGTCCACGTCCGCGTCCGTGTACGCCCGCGCGGACAGGCCGGCGACGCCGAGCGTGTCCAGATGGCGGGCGAACCGTCCCTTCGGTGCGGCCATCAGGCGTCCCCGCCCCGGGACGCGGCGGCGACCCTCCCGCCGCCGGGGCCGGAGAGCCCACCGAGGAAGTCGGTCAGCGGCGAGGACGCCTCGGCGGTGGTGGCACCGGCGACCGTGCCCCGGCCGGCCAGGAAGCCGAGCCGGCCGGCCTCGGTGGCCAGCGCGAACGCCCTGGCCATCGCGACCGGGTCCCTGGCCACCGCGATCGCGGTGTTGACCAGCACCGCGTCGGCGCCGACCTCCATCGCCTCGGCCGCGTCGCTCGGCACGCCGAGCCCGGCGTCGACCACCACCGGCACCCCCGCCTGGGCGACGATCGACTCGATCGCGTCCCGGGTGCGCAGGCCGCGGTTGGAGCCGATCCACGCGCCCAGCGGCATCACGGTCGCGCAGCCGGCCTCCTCCAACCGCCGGCACAGCACCGGGTCGGCCGAGCAGTACGGCAGCACGGTGAACCCGTCGGCGACGAGCAGCTCGGCCGCCCGCAGCGTCTCGACCGGGTCCGGGGCGAGCGTGCGCGGGTCCGGCGTCACCTCGAGCTTGACCCAGTCGGTGCCGGTGCCGGCCCGGCCGAGCCTGGCCAGCCGGACGGCCTCCGCCGCGTCCACCGCGCCGGAGGTGTTGGGCAGCAGCCGCACCCCGGCCGGCACGAAGTCGAGGATGTCGCCGTCGCCGAGCCGGTCGAGGTCCACCCGCCGCAGCGCGACGGTGACCAGGTTGGTGCCGCTGGCCAGCACCGCCTCGCGCATGACCGAGTGGGCCGAAAACTTGCCCGTACCGACCAGCAACCGGCTGGTCAGCCTGGTGCCGGCGACCACGAACGGGTCGGTTGCCCCTGCAGGATCCACGTCGTCACTCCCTCCCCGCGCGGGCATTACCCCGATCGGGTGCTGCGGGTCGCGGGCCCTCTGCCCGCCTCTCAGCCCGCGACGGCGGGCTCCCCGGTGATGTCGTCCCATCCTACGTGCGGCCGCGCTGCCTACACTCTGCGCGTGACCGGGACAGCGCTCGCCGACCCCCTGCCGGGGACGGTGCTCGACCGGCGCTACCGGATCGACGCGCCGATCGCCCGCGGCGGCATGTCCACCGTCTACGCCGGCACCGACCTCCGGCTGGAGCGGCAGGTGGCGGTGAAGGTGATGGCGCCGGCGCTGGCGCACGACCCGGCGTTCACCGAGCGGTTCGTCCGGGAGGCGCGCACCGCGGCCCGGCTCTCGCACCCCAACGCGGTCGCGGTGTTCGACCAGGGTGCCGAGCAGACCGCGGCCGGCTGGGTCGTGTTCCTGGTGATGGAGCTGGTCGCCGGCGCCACGCTGCGCGAGGTGCTGCACCGGCGCGGCCGGCTGCGCCCGGACGAGGCGGTCTCCGTGCTGGAGCCGGTGCTGGCCGCGCTGGCCGCCGCGCACCGCGCCGGGCTGGTGCACCGCGACGTCAAGCCGGAAAACGTGCTGATCTCCGCCGAGGGCACGGTCAAGGTCGTCGACTTCGGGTTGGCCAGGGCGGTGGCCGCGCCGAGCACGTCCACCCAGGCCGGAATGGTCCTCGGCACGGTGGCGTACGTCTCCCCCGAGCAGGTCGCCCGCGGCGTCTCGGACGCCCGCACCGATGTCTACTCGGCCGGGATCGTGCTGTTCGAGCTGCTCACCGGCACCCCGCCGTACGGCGGCGACTCCGCGCTGGCGGTCGCCTACCGGCACGTGCACGACGACGTGCCGGCGCCGTCCACCAGGGTGGCCGGGATCCCGCCGGCGCTGGACGACCTCGTGCTGCGGGCGACCTGCCGGGAGCCGGGCGGCCGGCCGGCCGACGCCGGCGTGTTCCTGGCCGAGCTGGCGATGGCCCGGGCCGACCTCGGGCTGCGCCGGGTGCCGTCCCGGGAGGTCGCGACCGCGTTCGGGATCGAGGCGCCGACCGTCCCGGCCGGTCCGGGCCGCGCCGGTCCGGGCCGCGCCGGTGCGGGCCGCGCCGGTCCGGGCCGCGCCGGTCCGACCGCGCCGGAGTTCGCCGGGCCGCGCGGGACGACGGCGCTGCCGGCGTACGCCCGGCCGGTCGAGGCGCCGGGACGGTCCCGGCGCGGGGCGAGCCGGATCGGCCCGGCCGACGGCAGCGGGTGGCCGGCCGAGCGGCGGCGCCGGCGCACCTGGAGCTGGGTGGCCCTCGCCGTCGTGCTGCTCGCGGCGCTCGCGGCCGGCACGACGGCCTGGTGGTTCGGCAGCGGCCGGTTCGCCGCGGTGCCGTCGTTGACCCAGCTGACCAGGGCGCAGGCCGAGGCGAGGCTCGACGGCGCCGACCTGACCGCGCGGTTCGACCAGGAGCCGAGCGAGACGGTCGCGGCCGGCCGGGTGGTCCGGTCCGACCCGGCCAGCGGCGGTCGGGTGCTGCGCGGCCACTCGGTGACCGTGGTGCTCTCCTCCGGGCCGCCGGCCGTCGCGGTCCCCTCGGTCACCGGGCAGTCGGTCGACGACGCGCAGGCGGCGATCCGGCAGGCCGGGCTGCGGCCGCAGGTGACCGAGCAGTCCAGCGCCGACGTCGACGCGGGCCAGGTCATCTCGCAGACCCCGGCCGGCGGCAAGGCCGACCGCGGCAGCACGGTGCAGCTGGTCGTTTCCACCGGCCCGGCGATCGTCGAGGTGCCTGACGTCCGGGGCCTGTCGATCGACGACGCCCGGCAGAAGCTGCAGGACGCCGGCTTCCGGGTCAGGGTGCGCTCGCTGCGCATCGGCAACGTGATCGCCCAGTCCCCGGGCGGGGGCAGCGAGCGCAAGCAGGGCAGCACCGTCACCATCTACGGGATCTGACCTGCTAGCCTCGCCTCGTGCGCGGCACCTTTGGCTATGCCGACCGGTCCCGGTCTCCGGGGTCGGGTCGGCGGCGCGTGCGCTAGCCGCCCCACCACCCGCCCTGCGAGCCCCGGACCGATCGGTCCGGGGCTCTTCGACGTTGAGGAGACAGTCCAGATGGTCATCGTGATGGCCGCCGCGGCCGGCGACGCCGACCTGGCCGAGGTCGTGCGGCACGTGGAGAGCGCGGGCGGGTCGGCGTTCGTCAGCCGCGGTGTCACCCGCACGATCGTCGGCGTGGTCGGCACCGAGGAGGTGCTGGAGACCCTCGACGTCGCGCTGCTGCCCGGGGTCGACGAGGTGGTCCGGATCACCGCGCCGTACAAGCTGGTGAGCTCGGAGAACACACCGAAACGCAGCACGGTCAGCGTCGGCGGGGTGCCGATCGGCCCGGACACGTTCACGCTCATCGCCGGGCCGTGCGCGGTCGAGTCGGCCGAGCAGACGCTGGCCGCCGCCCAGCAGGCCCGCCGGGCCGGGGCGACGTTGCTGCGCGGCGGCGCGTACAAGCCGCGCACCTCGCCGTACGCGTTCCAGGGCCTCGGCGTCGACGGGCTGCGGATCCTGGCCCAGGTGAGCAAGGAGACCGGGCTGCCGGTGGTCACCGAGATCATGGACCCGGCCGACGTCGACGTGGTCGCCGAGCACGCCGACATGTTCCAGATCGGCACCCGCAACATGCAGAACTTCCCGCTGCTGCAGGCGGTCGGCGCGGCCGGCAAGCCGGTGATGCTCAAGCGCGGGCTGACCGCCACGTACGAGGAGTGGCTGATGGCCGCCGAATACATCGCGCAGCGCGGCAACCTCGACATCGTGCTGTGCGAGCGCGGGATCCGCGGGTTCGAGCCGACGATCCGCAACATGCTCGACGTGTCCGCGATCCCGATGGTGCACGCACACTCGCACCTGCCGGTCATCGTCGACCCGTCGCACGCGGCCGGCCGGCGCGACCTGGTGCTGCCACTGGCCCGGGCCGGGATGGCGGCCGGGGCCGACGGCGTCATGGTCGACGTGCACCCGGAGCCGGAGCGGGCGCTGTGCGACGGCGCCCAGGCGCTGTCCGGGGACCTGCTCGACGAGCTGACGGTCGCGGTGGCCACGATCCCCCCGCTGCTAGGCCGCCGGTCCGCCGTCACCGCGGAGCGCGTCCACCCCAGCCGCTGACTCCCGCCGGCCGGGAACCGTCGCCGCGTCCCGGGCCGGGGCGGAGACGCGGCGCGCCGGGATGGGTAGCGTGCCCGCGTGGTGCGGCTTCCGTTCGCCGACCGGGACCAGGCCGGCCGGCTCCTCGGGCGCCGGCTGGCCGAGCTGCTGGCCGGCGAGCCGGTGGTCGTGCTCGGCCTGCCGCGCGGCGGGGTGATCGTCGCGGCCGCGGTCGCCGCCGAGCTGGCCGCGCCGCTGGACGCGTTCGTGGTGCGCAAGCTGCCGCTGCCGGGCCGCCCGGAGCTGGCCATGGGCGCGATCGCCGGCGGCGGCGTGCTGGTCTGGAACGACGCGGTGCTGCACCGGCACCGCCCGGGGCCGGCCGAGCTCGAGGCGGTGGTCGAGCAGGAGCGGGCGGAGCTGGCCCGCCGGGAGGCCGCCTACCGCGGCGACCGGCCGCCGCCGGAGCTGGCCGGGCGGACCGCGGTGCTGGTCGACGACGGGGTGGCCACCGGGGCGACGGCCAGGGCCGCGGCGCGGGCGGTGCGCGCGCTCGGGCCGGCCCGGGTGGTGCTGGCGGCGCCGGTGGTGCCGGTACGGCTGGACCTCAGCCCGGAGGCGGACAGCCTCGTCGCGCTGGCCACACCGCACCCGTTCGGTGCGGTCAGCGGTCACTACGTGGACTTCCGGGAGACCACCGACGAGGAGGTGCGCCGGGCCCTGGCCCGGTGATCGGTCAGGTCCGCAGCATCTCCGCGACCTCGAAGGCGAGCTCCAGCGCCTGCTGGGTGTTCAGCCGCGGGTCGCACGCCGTCTCGTACCGGCTGTTCAGGTCGGCGTCGCTGATCTCCTGCGCGCCGCCCAGGCACTCGGTGACGTCCTCGCCGGTCAGCTCGACGTGGATGCCGCCAGGGTGGGTGCCCAGCGCCCGGTGCACCTCGAAGAACCCGCGGACCTCGTCGACGACCCGCTCGAAGTGCCTGGTCTTGATGCCGCTCGGGCTCTCCTCGGTGTTGCCGTGCATCGGGTCGCACTGCCACACCACCGGGCGCCCGGTCGCCTGCACCTTCTCGATGACCGGCGGCAGCAGGTCGTGCACCTTGCGGTTGCCCATCCGGGAGATCAGCGTCAGCCGGCCCGGCGTCGCCGCCGGGTCGAGCAATTCGACCAGCTCCGCCACCTCGGCCGGGTTCGCGCTCGGGCCGACCTTCATGCCGATCGGGTTGGCGATCCGGGACACGAACTCGACGTGCGCGCCGCCGCGGATCCTGGTCCGGTCGCCGACCCAGACGAAGTGCCCGGACAGGTCGTACGCGCCCTGGCCGCCGACGCCGGGCCGGGTCAGCGCCCGCTCGTACTCGAGGATCAGCGCCTCGTGCGAGCAGTACAGCTCGACGCCGAGCAGGCTCTCGTCGCGCACCCCGCAGGCCCGCATGAAGTCCAGCGCCCGGCCGATCTCGGAGGCGAGCTGCTCGTAGCGGGCGCCGGCCGGCGAGGTGAGCACGAAGTCCTTGTTCCAGTCGTGCACCCGGGCGAGCGCCGACTCGCCGCCGGTGGCCACGGCGCGCAGCAGGTTCAGCGTCGCCGCCGCGGTCTGGTAGGCCCGCAGCAGCCGGCCCGGGTCGGCCCGCCGGGCCTCCTCGGTCGGCGCCAGGTCGTTGACCATGTCCCCCCGGTAGGACGGGAGGCCGAGCGCGTCGACCGGGGCCGAGCGGGGCTTCGCGTACTGCCCGGCGATCCGGGCGAGCTTGACCACCGGCATGCTCGCGCCGTAGGTCAGCACGATCGCCATCTGCAGCAGCGTCTTCAGCGTCGCCCGCAGCGCCGGTTCGGTCGCGCCGGCGAACGTCTCGGCGCAGTCGCCGCCCTGCAGCAGGAACGCCTCGCCCCGGGCCACCGCGGCCAGCCGCTCGGTGAGCGTGTCCACCTCCGACGGCACCACCAGCGGGGGCAGCGCGGACAGCGACGCCGCGGCCGCCCGCAGCGCCGCCGGGTCCGGCCAGTCCGGCTGCTGCCCGGCCGGCAGCGTCCGCCAGGCGTCGAGACCGGGGTCCGCGGACGGGACGGCCGGGCGGGTCGAGACGTCGGTCACGGGGTCAGCGTAGACAGTGCGGACACCCTGGCCGGGTCGACGTCGCGCAACAGCCGGACCGCGTCGGCGGCGCCGATGTCGATCGCCTCGTACCCGCCGCTGCCGGCGCCGGTGGCCACGGTGACCGTGGCCAGTCCGGCCCGGCGCTGGAACCAGGTCTGCCGGACCGTCGCGCCGACCACCCCGCGGCGCAGCAGCACGACCTGCCGCCGCCGCAGCGACCCCGACCGGACCGAGACCGCGCGCTCGTCCACCGCGTTGCCGAGCCCCGCGTACCGGTCCAGGGCCAGCGGGATGCCGAGCCCGGCCAGGGCGAGGCAGGCCGCCAGCCCGGGCCAGATCCCGAACCAGCCGAACACCGCGGCCGGCACCAGCCAGGGCAGCGTGGCCCGGAACAGCCGCCGGCGCCGGGCGGCCGGCGGGTGCCGGCGCAGCGGCCGGTCGAACCGGATCACCGCGGCGGCGGCGACCGCGCGGGCCACCCGGGCCGGCCCGAGCGGGAGCAGCTGGCCGCGCCGGCCCGACTCGTTCTCGTTCTCGCCGCCGCCGAGGCCGGTGACCAGCGCGGTCAGCCGGGCGGCGGCGACCGCGCGCAGCGCCAGCGGCTCGGTCAGCGCGTAGCCGCGGATGCGGTCGTGCTCCAGCGACACCTGTCGGCGGGACAGCAGGCCCCGCTCGGCGACCAGCGTGCCGCCGCGGCGGGTCAGCGTGAACCCCCAGTTGGCCACCGCGGCGGTGACCATCGCGCCGGCGACCGCGACCAGCACGACCAGGACCGCACCGACGACGATCGCCCGCACGCCGGGCTCGGAGCCGAGCGCGTCCTCGGTCCACCGCCGCAGCGGCAGCGGCACCCGCAGCTCGCCGGCGTAGTTGGCGAGCGCGCCGATCGCCGCCAGCGGGGCGAGCAGGTAACCGCCGACCAGCGGTGCGTAGAGCAACCACCGCGGGTCGAACCGGGCCAGCACCACCGCCGGCGGCGGCACCCGGGCCGGCGCGGTCGGCTCGGCCGGGACCGGTTCGTGCTCGGCCAGCGCCGCCTCGCGCAGCAGCACGTCGCGCAGCCGGGCGCCCTCGGCGGTGCTGACCGCGTTGAGCACCGCCTCGTCGTCGCGGCCGCCGGTGGCCGCGGCGTCCACCCGGACGGAGACGATCCCGAGCAGCCGCTGCAGCGCCGAGGCGTGCACGTCGACGCCGCGGATGCGGTCCACCGGCACCACGGTCAGCGACCGGCGCAGCACCCCGCGCTCGACCACCAGCCGGCCGTCGTGCACCCCGTACCAGGTCCGCAGCCACTCGACCAGCGCGCCCACCAGCGCGACCACGATCACCGCGGCGAGCACCGCGGCCAGCCCGCCGGACCGGAACCCGCCGTTGACGCCGAGCACCGCCAGCAACGGCAGCAACGCCCCCCAGTACTGCCGGAGCGAGGACAGCGTGACCACCCGGGTCACCAGCGTCCGCGGGTCGAGCCGCCGGTGGCCGGGTGGCGGCGGCGCGAGCACACTCACTCCCGCTCCTCGGACAGGCCGCCAGGCGCAAGCGCCAGGCGGCCGGCCCTCGTCGCTCCCCGCTCGCGCTGCGAGCCCTCGCCCTCGCTCGCCCCGGTGCGCTCGCTCACCGTGCCCCGCTCACGTCGCCTCGTCCCTGACCTGGTTCGCCCGCAGGCCCAGGTCGTGCGCCACCGCCGCGGCCAGCGGCGCCCGCAGCTGCTCGATGCTGGTCGACCCGGCGTGCGAGGCGGTGCGGACCCGGATCGAGGTGAGCCCGAGCAGCTGCTGCAGCGGCCCGCGGGTGGTGTCCACGGTCTGGATCCGGCTGATCGGCACGATCCGCCAGGTGCGGGTCAGCCAGCCCTCCAGCGTGTAGACCGCGTCCTCGGTGACCTCCCAGCGGTGCACCCGGTATCGCCACAGCGGTTCGATCACCACCGCGACCAGGGCGAGCGGCGCCAGCAGCCCGCGCAGCACGTCGAGCAGCACGTCTACCCAGCGCGGCGTGTCGTCGGGCAGCACGATGCCGAGCACGACCACCACCGCGACGGCGACGAGCGTGACCACCAGTCCCTCGGCCGACCACAGCCAGCGGGCGGCCGGGTCGACCCGGTGCGCCGGCGCCCGCAGCGGCAACCCGGGCCCCGACCCGGTCACGACGCCGTCCCGGCGGCCGTCAGGCCGCGAACGCCCGGTTGGCCTCCCGGCAGAACTCCGGCAGGTCGTCCGGCTTGCGGCTGGTGATCAGCGACCAGCCGGCCGAGGTGTCCACGTGCACCACCTCGTCCACCCAGCTCGCCCCGGCGTTCTCCAGGTCGGTGCGCAGGCTCGGCCACGACGTCATCGTCTTACCCTGCACCGCACCGGCCTCGATCAGGGTCCACCCGGCGTGGCAGATCGCGGCCACCGGCTTGCCGGCGTCGACGAACGCCCGGACCAGCGCCACCGCGCCCGGCTTGGTCCGCAGCTGGTCGGCGTTGACGACGCCGCCGGGCAGCACCAGCCCGACGAACTCGTCCGCGGTCACCTCGTCCACCGTCTGCTGCACCGGGAACCGGGCGGCCCGGTCGCGGCCGGTGAACGCCTGCACCTCGCCCGGCGACGGCGCGAGCAGGACCGGGCGGCCGCCGTCC
>Ga0207689_10003576_pt1 | contig 14203 bp, 15 predicted proteins | sample KBSMisM52_FD_184312 | JGI IMG/M metagenome (GOLD analysis project Ga0207689, IMG submission 184312) | Miscanthus rhizosphere microbial communities from Kellogg Biological Station, Michigan, USA - KBS Miscanthus M5-2 (SPAdes) (version 2) | ecosystem: Host-associated > Plants > Roots >... | reverse complement strand
GTCAACTGGGGGCTCACCAGCACGCTGCCGCCCGGCGCCCACTTCGCGATGCTGACCCTGCTGATGACCGCGATCGGGGTCGGCTGGGGGATCTCCTGGGTCACCTGGGCCTCCGACTACTCCCGCTTCGTCCCCCGTCACGTGTCCTCGTCCTCCGTGTTCTGGCACAGCTACGTGGGCATGTTCGTGCCCACCGTGTGGCTCGCCATCCTCGGTGCCACCGTGGCGAGCACCACCATGGACACCGATCCGGCCAAGATGGTCAGCGCGGTCTTCGGCGGGATCACGAGCATCCTGGTGCTCCTGCTCGTGCTGCACGGCCCGATCGCCACCAATATCCTGAACGTTTACTCGGCCGCGCTGGCCGCCCTCAGCATGGGGCTCCGGGTCTCGCGCACTGGGATGGCCCTGATCGCGGGCGTGGTCGGGTACCTGGTCACGATCTACTTCCTCTTCCAGCCCTCGTTCGCCAAGGCGTTCGACAACTGGATGATCAGCCTGCTCCTCTGGATGAGCCCCTGGGCCGGCATCGTGCTCGCCGACTTCTTCATCGCCCGCAAGGGCCGGATCGACGTCGCCGCGCTCTACCAGGAGCCCGACCGGAGCGCGTACGGCGACGTGAACTGGGGCGCCATCGTGGCGTTCGTCGGGGGCCTCGTCGCGGGCTGGCTGGTCCAGGACGGCCTCGTACCCGCGCTCCAGGGCCCCATCTCGACGAAGCTTCTCGCCGGCGCGGACCTGAGCTGGCTGGCCGGCATCGTGGTGGCGGGCGGGCTCTACCTCGCCCTCGGCCGGCGGACCGCGCCGGTCGCGGCGGCGGGGGTGGCCCGGAGCAGCCGCTAGAATGGACGAATTCCTGCGGGCCGCGATCGAGGAGGCCGAGCTGGGCTTCTCCGAGGGCGGCATCCCGATCGGATCGGTGCTCGTGCACGAGGGGCGCGTCCTCGGGCGCGGCCACAACCGGCGCGTGCAGAAGGGCAGCGCGATCCTCCACGGGGAGATGGACGCGTTCGAGAACGCGGGCCGCCAGCCGGCCCGCGTCTACCGCGAGTGCACGATCTACACGACGCTCTCGCCGTGCGCGATGTGTAGCGGGACCATCCTCCTCTACGGCATCCCGCGGGTGATCGTGGGGGAGAACCGGACCTTCCTCGGCGAGGAAGACCTCCTGCGCGGCCGGGGCGTGACGGTGCAGGTGCTGGACGACGCGCGCTGCCGGGACCTGATGACCCGGTTCATCCAGGCCCACCCCGCCCTGTGGGCGGAGGATATCGGAGAGTAGCTCAGTCCTTCCAGGGCAGCGGCGTGCTCTCGCTCCACGCGTCGGGCCGGATGCCGAACGCCTCGATCATGCGCTGCCAGCCGGACGCCACCGTGAGCGCGGCGCCCAGCTCGAGGATCTGCCCCTCGTCGAAGTGCCGCCGCAGGAGCGCGAAGAGCCCGTCGTCGACCACCGGCCGCTCGCCGCTCAGGCAATCGGCGAGCCGAAGCGCCGCCACGGTGCGGGCGGGCAGATCTGCCCGATCGAGGTCGCCCAGCGCCTCCTGCACCTCCCGCTCGCTCAGGCCCTTGCGCACCAACGATGCGCTGCGCGCGAGGCTTCAGTGCACACAGTGGTTGCCCTGGGCGAGCCGGACGCGGCACAGCTCGACGAGGCTCGGCTCGAGGCTGGAGCCGCCGGCGTAGACGAAGGTGACCCAGCTCAGGAACAGGTCGAGCACCGCGGGCCGCCGGGCCAGCGTCAGGAAGAGGTTGTCGTCCCGGTAGGCCTTGGCGAGCCAGACGTCGAGCCGGCGGCGCAGGTCCGGATCGAGGCGCTCGGGATCCGCTTTCGGCAGGCGACCGTGCTCGTTCGGCACGACGAGACCTCCGCGGGAGGATATCGACGGCCCAGTCTAGCACGGACTCTTGACAGCCTCGTGCGCGCTCTCGTCCGTTCATCTCCGATGGCCAGGCCGCAACGACGTCGACGCAAGGTGGCGCCCGCCCCCACCGCCACGTTGCGGGCGCTACGCGAGAGCGAGACGCGCTATCGCGTGCTCGCCGAGCAGTCGAGCCTCGGCATCGTCATCCAGGCTGAAGATCTCCCGCCGACCCTGGACATCCGCAAGTCGAGCGAGGACGGCCCGAGCCCCCGCCCCCCGCTCGGTGAGGCGCGGCGCCAATCGCTGGCACGCCCACCGCGGTGGCAGTAGGCTGCTTTCCATGGCGGCTCTCGCGACGGCTGCGCTCCTGGCGGCCCTCCTGCTGATCCCGGTCGTGGGCCGGGCCGACGACCGGGTCCCCGGTTCGGGAGAGCGGTTCACGCTACTGGAGCACGTTCAGGTCGTCGGCTCGTGCTTCGAGGACCACGTCGGCGAGTCCGCGTCGTACGCCGGCTTCATCGACAAGTGGCGCGACGGCAAGAAGAACCAGGACCTGCTGCACGGCTCGGTGGCCAACTTCGATCGTCCCGACGCGGCCGCGAAGTACCATCCCCCCGCGGCGATCCAGTTCGGTGAGGTCGGCGCGGATCGGCTGGGGGGAACCCGGCTGGTGCTGAAGGGGCTCACGAACGGGGACCGCCCGCGCGCCGCGACCTGCACCCTCGACGTCCGGAAACGGGAGCGGGCCGCGCGCGCGAGCGCGATCCCGATGAGCGCGCGACACACGCTCGGCGGCGCCGCTCTGGTCATCGGGGTGGTGGCGGGAGTGCGGCTGACCCGCCACCAGGTACGCCACACCGCGGCTCCGCTGCTCCTCGGCCTGGCCTTGCTGCTCCAGCTCGTTTCCCTGCTGCTGCCGTAGCCGGGACGCGCGGTCAGGCCTTGCGGAAGCGCTGAACGCCCGCCTCGTCGACGAGACGCGCGGCCTGGCCTCGCGCTTCCAGGAAGTGCAGGTGGGCGACGGTCTCGCCGATCGCGAAGCCCATCTGGTGGGTGTCGAGCTGGCGGCGGAAGAGCACCGGCACCAGCTCGTGGGCGGTCCGCGGCTCGGCGAGCGCGTCGATCGTCTCGCTGAGGCGCTCGTCGTGGTGGTGCTGCAGGTAGTCGAGCCGCTTGTGCAGGCCCACGAAGGGCAGCCCGTGCGACGGCAGCACCAGGGTCTCCTCGGGGAGCGGCCGGAAGCGGCCGAGCGAGTCGAGATAGAGCTTGAGCGGGTTGCCGTTGGGCTGGTCGGGCCACACGCTCACGTTGGTGGTGATCTTGGGCAGCACCTGGTCGCCCGAGATCAGCACGTTCGCTTCCGGGGAGAAGAGGCAGGCGTGCTCGGGGGCGTGCCCCATCACGGTGAAGGCGTGCCACCGGCGTCCACCGACGGTGACCACGTCGCCCTCGCGCACCGCACGGAAGCTGGGCGCGACCGAGGGCACGAGCTTGCGGTAGTTGTTGCCCAGGCCGCGAAAAGCCTCGGCCTGCTCGGCCGGGACACCGTGACGGCGATAGTGGTTGAGCCGCTTCTCCGAGTCGTTGCCGCCCATCCCCTGCCAGGCCAGGTGCGCCATGAGCCACTCGGCCTGCGGGCACCACAGCTCGACCCCGAAGCGCCGCGTCAGCCAGTCCGCGTTGCCGATGTGATCGGGGTGGAAGTGGGTGACGAGCACGCGCACGAGGGGCCGGCCAGCCAGCTCGCCCGCGAAGAGCTTCTCCCACAGCTCGCGGGTCGGCGGCAGGCCGATCCCGGTATCCACCACCGTCACGCCGGCCTCGTCATCGAGCAGCCACAGGTTGATGTGGTTGAGCTGGAAGGGCAGCGGCATCCGGATCCAGCGGATGCCGGGCGCCACCAGGATGCTCGTGCCTCCCTCGGGGGGCTCGGGCCAGGGATGCGTGAGACCGGGGGCGGGCGCGGCCAGCGGGTGCTCGGGCTCGGGTTTCATGGTCCTACTGTACCCCGTCCGGCCCGGGTCCGCGGTTCTTGTCGATCGGCGGCCAGGCGGAGTACGCTCGACGCAAAGCCCTTCCGAAGGACCGCGCGGAGTGCCGGGAGTATGCGCGCACGCTGGAGCACTCCGGCCGGATGAGGGACGCCTGCCTGATCAGCCGCGACTACACGGTGACCTACAGCTCGAACGGCGGCGGGGTCGAGGTGCGCTCGAAGGCGGAGCCGCGTCAGACCGTGGAGGTCGTCGGCCGCGACCTGAAGGCGTGCAACGACGAGTCCGGGATGGGATATGTCGGCCGCCTGCAGTTCAGGCGCTGCATGGACCCGCGGGGGTACGTGGTCACCAGCCGCGACTGACGCGGCTCAGTCCACCGGCGCGGGGAGCGGACGCACCTGGGCGGGGTCGTCCTCCTCGCGGCGCGCGACGGGCTCGGCGTGCACGCGCCGCATGAGCGGCAGGAAGAGCGGCACGATCGAGAACAGGATCGCGAGCAGCCAGAAGTCGTCCGCGTAGGCCAGCACCTGGGCCTGGCCGACCACGTCGTGGTAGAGCATGGCCAGCGCGCGGCGCTGGGCGGTGAACGCATCGGCGCCCTGGGCCAGGAAGTGGCTCGTCCACTGGGCCAGCCGATCCTGCGTCGCGGGATCCCAGACCGTGACGTGGCTCACCAGGTTGTGCTGGTGGAACTGGCTGCGCTGGGCGAGATAGGTGGTGGCGAGCGCGATGCCCACGCTGCCCCCGAGGTTGCGCAGGACGTTGTAGGCCGACGTCGCGTTGACGAGCTTGTCCCTTCGGATGGTCGCCAGGGTCAGGGTGGACAGCGGCACGAAGATGAAGCCGAGCGCGAAGCCCTGGATGACCCGCGGCAGGGTGAGGCTCCAGTAGTCCATGCCGAGGGTGAGGTTCGACATCATGTAGAGGCTGATCGCGTTGACCAGGCAGCCGAAGGTGAGGAGCAGGCGCTGGTCTACCCGGGTCACCAGGCGCCCGCACAGGATGAGCGAGAACATGTTGCCGAGGCCGCCGGGAGCGAGCACGAGGCCCGAGGTCAGGGCGTCGTAGCCGAGCAGCTTCTGGGCGTAGAGCGCCAGCAGCACCATGCTCGAGAACATGCCGAGGCCGATCAGGGCGATGAAGGTGGCCCCGAAGGCGAAGTTGCGGTCGGTGAACACCCGCAGGTCCAGGATGGGATCCTTCGCCATCAGCTCGCGGATGAGGAAGCCCACGAGGGCGACCCCCGCGACCACCGCGAGCGCGACGATCATCGAGGAGTCGAACCAGTCCTCGCGCTCCCCGCGATCCAGCATGAGCTGGAGACAGCCGAAGCCCAGCACCATCAGGACGAGGCCGGGCCCGTCCACCCGGGTCGGCTTCCGGAGATACGGGGGATCGAAGAGGAAGGCGCTCGCCATGAAGAAGCCGAGGAGCCCGACCGGCAGGTTGATGTAGAAGATCCAGCGCCACGACCAGTTGTCCGCGATGTAGCCGCCCAGCGTGGGCCCGATGATCGGCCCCATCATGAAGCCGATGCCCCACACCGCCATCGCGAGGCCGCGCTGGCCGAGCGGGAAGATCTCCCACAGGATCGCCTGGGAGAGCGGGATGATGGGGCCGCCCCCGATCCCCTGCGCGATGCGGGCGAGGATCAGGAAGGTGAGGTTCGGGGCCATGCCGGACAGCACCGAGCTCACCGTGAACAGCACGCAGCAGATCAGGAAGAATCGCTTGCGCCCGAGCACCCCCGCGAGCCAGCCGGTGGCGGGAATGATGACCGCGTTGGCCGCGAGGTAGGAGGTGATCACCCACGACACCTCCTCGAGCCCCGCGGAGAGCGAGCCCTGCAGATGCGGCAGCACCACGTTGGTCACGCTGGTGTCGAGCACCTGCATGAAGGCCACCACCATCACCGACAGGGTGATGGCCCACTTGCGGGCCGACGAGATCGGGCCGGTGTCCGGGAAGGTGGACGCGCTCACGCGGGCCTCGCGGCGCCTACTTCACGCGGATGACGACGTACGCCGACATGCCGGCCCGGAGCGTGTGCGGGTTGCCGAACTCCTTGGGGTTCAGCCGGATCTTCACCGGGATCCGCTGGACGACCTTGACCCAGTTGCCGGTGGCGTTCTCGGGCGGCAGGAGCGAGAAGCGCGCCCCGGTGCCCGCGGCGAGCGAGTCCACGGTGCCGTGGAAGACCTGCCCCGGGAAGGTGTCGATCTCGACCTCGGCGGGCATGCCCGGCTTCACCCGGGCGAGCTGGGTCTCCTTGAAGTTGGCGAGCACCCACACCTCGTGCAGCGGCACGATCGCGAGCAGGGGCTGGCCCATCTGCACCACCTGCCCCACCTCCACGCTCTTCTTGGAGATGACCCCGTCGCCCGGCGCGCGCACCTCGGTGTGCTGCAGTTGCAGCTCCGCGAAGGCCAGGTCGGCCTGGGCCTGGCTCAGCGTCGCCGCCGCGCGCTCGATCTCCGCCTCCTTGACCGTGACCTGGCGCCGCTGGCTCTCCACGCGCCCGAGCGCGGCGCGGGCCTCGTTGATGCGCTGGCGGGCCTGGTTCACCGCGAAGACCCGGCTGGCCAGCGCGGCCTCCGCCTGCTGCACCTCCTTCTCGGCCTGGTTGAGGCGCCGCTCGGTCGCCTCGACGGTGGCCGACGCGGTCCCCGAGCTCATCTCCGCCTGGTCGAAGTCGCGCTGGGACACGAACCCGCCGCGCAGCAGGGTCCGCATCCTCTCCATCTCGCGCGCGTTCTGGCGCTGGGTGCTCTGCGCGCCCGTCACGTCCGCGGTCATCGCGGCCACCGCGGCGCGCTTGGCCTCCACGGTGGCCCGCCCCTCCGCCACCGCCGACTGGGCACCCTGCTCCGCGACCCGGGCCGACTCGAGCGTGGCGCGCGCCTCCTCGGCCTGGGCGGCCGTGGTCTCGCGGGTGAGCTGGGTCTCGGAGGTGGTGGCCTGGTGGCTCGCCTGCGCGACGGCCACCGCGGCCCGGGCCTGGTCGCGACGGGCCTGGTAGTCGCGCGGATCGATGCGAAGGAGCAGCTCACCCGCCTTCACCGCGCGGTTGTCGTCCATGTGAATCTCGGCGACGTGGCCCGCGACCTTGGCGCTGATGACGACGATGCTGCCTTCCACGTACGCGTCGTCGGTGGCGACGCGCTTCGTGCTCTGCCACCAGGCATAGCCGCCCCAGCCGAGGGCGGCGAGGGCCGCCACGACGGCCAGACCGATCAGACGCCGGTGTCTCATCGGGGGGTATGCTATCACCCCCGTGACGGGACTACACGAGGCCCTCGGTCAGCGCGCCGACGACGGCTCCGGCTCGACTCCGGGTACACCGGTCGCGTCTACGTAGATTCCCGTAGCTTCGAGACGGCGGTTTTTCGACCCCGGAGCGCTCCGGGGCGGCTCAGCTCTTGCTCCTCACGGTCGAGCGGCCCTTCGGTGCCGATCTGCCCTTCCGGACCTCGGCCACCACCTCGTGCCAGCCCGGGTCCGTCGGTCCATCCGCCATCTCGTCGAGCTGTCGGCGAGTCTCCGTGAACTCCGGGTCGTGGTGCCATTTCTCCCAATCGGCGCGGCTCCGCCACGTCCCGATGATCACCCGGCCATTCGGGGAGCGCAGCAGCTGGCCGCCCACCCACCCGGGCCGCTTCCTGGCTGCGTTCATGCGCTCGAGCATGAGGCTATCCCACTCTGGCTCGGTTCCCTCCTTCAGAGGAACGTGCGTCACCACCGTCATCATCGCGGCTCTCCTTCGTGGCCGTTTCCGGTCCGGTTGATGATCAGACCGTCGTCCGGGTCCGCGTCGATCGTGGCGTCCGACAGCGCGTCGGCCAGCCCTTCCTCCACGAGCAGAACTTTGGCTCCCCCGTACTGGACGACCTGATCGCCCAGGGTTTCGCGGTCCACCCGCAGGCCGAACTGGCCTGGGCCGGGTTGGAGGCTCGCCGCCAGCGAGAGGCGAAGAGCCACGTCATCGTCCTCGATGTCACACTGCCTCTTCAGCCGGGCAAGGGTCGCCTTCGCGTGCTCGGTCACGGTCAGCATGGGCGCATCCTCCTTTCGTCGCGGGCGGGTGCAGAGGATGTGCCAGACGTCATCCGGGGATGCAGGGACGATACGAAGCCGGGCCCCCGGGTGGGACAAGGCTCGAGCAGAATGACTTACCGTGCAGAAACTCCCAGGGGTGTAGTTCTGGCGGCTTGACGACGCTTCCCGGGCGGGCCAGTATCACGCCGTGCACGTCGGGATCTTCGTCGAGGAGCTGCGCCACGGGGCCACGCAGGCCTCGGCGTTCCGGGACATCTTCGAGACGGCGGCCCACGCGGAGGCGTGGGGGATCGATTGTGCGTGGCTCGGCGAGATCCATTTCACGCCTTCCCGCTCGATCATCTCCGCCTCGCTCCAGGTCGCGAGCGCCATCGCGGCCCGCACACGCCGCCTCCGGGTCGGCACCGCGGTCCAGGTGCTGCCCCTGAACCACCCGCTGCGCATTGCCGAGGAGGTCGCCACCGTCGACCAGATCAGCGAAGGGCGCTTCGAGTTCGGCATCGGCCGCAGCGGGGTCGTGCGCACCTACGACACCTACGGGGTGCGCTATGACGAGAGCCAGGCGCGCTTCCGCGAGGCGCTCGACATCATCCGGCGCGCGTGGACGGGCGAGCCGTTCAGCTACGAGGGCGAGTTCTATCGCGTCCGTGACGCGACGGTCGCGCCCCGCCCCTACCAGGTGCCCTATCCCCCGATCCGGATGGCGGCCACGAGCGACGAGACGTTCCCGGCGGCCGGACGCCTCGGCCTGCCCATCTTCGTGGGGCTCCGGGCCACCGAGATCTCCGACCTGCAGGTCCAGCTCGCGCCGTACCGCGAGGCCTGGCGCGAGGCGGGCCATCCGGGCGCGCCGAGCGTCTACCTGCGCATCCCGGTCTACGCCTCGCCCACCGCGCGCGGCGCGGTGGAGGAGCCGCGCGAGAGCCTCACGTCCTTCTTCGCCCGCCAGACCGAGCTGGCCCGCAGCGCGGTGGGACGGGCCGGCGCCGGCCCCGCCGACCGCCGCCGCATGCAGGCCGAGCGGATGGCCGCCCTCACCTATGACGACATGCTCGCCGGCAAGGTGGTCTTCGGCACCGCGCCCGCGATCGTCGATCGCCTGGCTGCGCTCCGCGAGGAGCTCCAGCTGGACGGCATCGTGGCCGAGCTGAATCCGGGCGGCCGCATCCCGCCGGCGCTCGAGACCCGGAGCCTCCAGATCCTCGCGCGCGACGTCCTCCCCGCCCTCAAGGCCTGAGGAGATCACATGAGTGAAGCGGCGCTCCGCGAGATCGCGCTCCAGGTCCGCAACTGGGGGAGGTGGGGGCCGGACGACGAGCTCGGCACGCTCAACTACATCACCCCCGAGCGGATCGCGGCGGCGTGCCGACTCGCCACCACCGGCAAGGTCTTCGCCCTCGGGATCCCGCTGGACCGCAACGGCCCGCAGAGCGGCACGCGCCAGCGCTTCAACCCGATCCACGCCATGTTCCGCGACGGGGGCGACGCGCCCAAGACTCCCGACGAGGTCCGGGCGATGGAGGGCTACGGCGGCTCGGACGACTGGATCGTGATGCCGCTGCAGTGCGTGACCCAGTGGGACAGCCTGGCCCACATCTTCTACGAGGGCAAGATGTACAACGGCTACGACGCCGGGCTGGTCACCAGCAGCGGGGCGTCCAAGAACAGCATCGACAAGACCACGAGCCGCCTGGCCGGCCGCGGGGTGTTGCTCGACGTGGCCCGGCACAAGGGCGTGAAGGCGCTCGAGCCCGGCTACGCGATCACGGTGGCCGACCTGGAGGCGACCGCCGCGGCCCAGCGGGTCGAGGTGCTGCCCGGCGACCTCCTCCTCGTGCGCACCGGCCACATGTCGCGCTATCTCGACCGGCACGACTGGCGGCACTACGACCTCGATCCGTTCCCCGGCGTCTCGGTCCACACCGCCCCGTGGCTGCACGCCCGGCAGATCGCGGCGATCGCGAGCGACAACTACGCGGTGGAGGTCCGGCCGTCGGAGATCGCGGGCTTCCGCAATCCCTTCCACGTGGTCGCGATCCCCAACATGGGCCTGACCCTCGGGGAGATCTTCTTCTTGGAGGAGCTCGCCGCCGACTGCGCGGCCGACGGCCGCTACGCCTTCCTGCTCGTCGCGCCCCCGCTGCCGGTGACGCGCGCGGTGGGGACGCCGATCAACCCGTACGCCTTGAAATGACCGATCGGGAGGAGGCCGGCCGGAAGGCGCTGGAGTTCTCGGAGAACCTCTGGAAGGATGGCGACTTCTGGGAGCTCGAGACCTCCGAGTACGAGCGGGGGCGGTACGCGCGCCTGATCGAGGTGCTACGGGACCGCCGCTATGCCCGCGGCCTCGAGCTGGGCTGCGGGGCCGGGTACTTCACCCGTCTCGTCGCCCCCCTGGTGGACCATCTCGTCGCCTACGACATCTCGCCATCGGCGATCACCCGGGCGCGCGCGGCGGGCGGCGTGGGCGCCGCGGCGATCGATTTCCGCGCGGGCAACGCGATGGACTACGCGTGGCGGGCGGACGAGCCGTGGGACCTCGTGGTGATGAACGAGACGATCTGCTACCTCGGCTGGCTCTACTCGTTCTTCGACGTCGCGTGGTTCGCGGCCGAGCTGCACGCTGCGACCCGGGCGGGCGGCCGCTTCCTGATGGCCAACACCATCGACCGGCAGGGCTACGACAAGCTCCTCCTCCCCCACATCATCCGCACCTACCGCGACCTCTTCCTCAACGCGGGCTTCACGCTCGACCGAGAAGAGACCATGGAGGGGACGAAGAACGGGGTGGAGTTCGAGACGCTGATCTCGCTCTTCGCCCGGCCCTGAGCGAGCGCGCGGCCCGGTCAGCCCCGGGTCGCCGCGAGCTGCTCGACCGCGCGGCCGAGCTGGTGATAGCTGATGAGGTGCACCCCCAGCTCCGCGAGCAGCGCGGGCAGGCGCGGATCGGACAGGGTCTCGAGCTCCCACTCGCGGTCCAGGTGGTACACGTAGGTCGCGGTGGCGTCGTGGTAGCCGGGGTGCACCGCCAGCTCGTAGATGCCCCGCTGAAGCTCGGTGGACACGATCTGGCTGAGCGCCTCGAAGCTCACCTTCGCGGGCTGCGACACCCCGTATTCCCACTGGCCGTAGAAGCCGCCCTTGAAGGTGACGGGGGGACGGTCGCGGAGGGGCAGGCCGTACTCCCGCGCCAGCTCGAGGAAGCTCGGCTGGCAGGCCGGGCGCCGGTGCACGTGCTGGTGCGAGTCGAGATGGCTCGGGGGCCCGCCGGTCAGCTCCACGAAGTGATCGAACTGCCGGCGCAGCTCGCGGCGGCACACCGCCGGATCGTCGAACTCCACCAGGCGCTGGGCCTCGTTCGTGAAGTTCACGTGCAGACCGAGGGAGAGCCGCGGCCGCGTCGCGGCGAGGGCCACCGCCTCCACCGTCCCCGGGGTGTTCACCATGAGGCCGGCCGAGGTCACCACGCCCTGATCGTGAAGCCGCGCGACCGCGCGGTTCACGCCGCAACCGTACCCGAAATCATCGGCATTGATGATCAGGAACTTCATCCCGGTCTGACCGTGCGCTACAGCGCGAGGTCCTCGAGAAGCTTCCGGCAGACCCGGGAGGCCTCCAGGTACTCCTCGGCGATGCCGCGGGCCGCGCGGCACGCGGCCGGATAGTCGGCCTCGATGGTCTCGATGGCGCCGATGATCTCGTCCATGTCGCGGAACCCGAACAGCCCGGTGCCGGTGGGCAGCACGTTCTCGAACCCGGTGCTCTGGGTGACCACCGGCTTGCCGGTGGCCAGGTAGCAGGCCGCGCGCTCGCTGAACCAGCCGCTGCGCAGCCGCACGTTCTGGTCCTTGGCCACCGTCCACTCCGCCCGCGAGGCGCGGAAGAACGCCTGATACCTCCAGGGATCCAGCGAGGCGGCGAGCGGGCTCGTGACCGCCCAGCCGTGAGCCCGCAGCCGCTCGCGGTCCGCCGCGTCGTCGATGTTGATCGAGAGCTCGAAGTGCTGCCGCGGCCGGCGGCGGGGCAGGTCGAGGAACTTCAGGAACTCGTGGTGCTTGCTCCAGCAGTAGGTCTCGCCGCGCCAGACCACGTCCTGTCCCGCCTGCTTCCAGTTGCCGATGGTCGTGTAGCTGCGGGCCGCTGGATCGAACACGGGGCGCCAGAGGTCGAGGTCCACCGGCTGGCGCGTCTTCAGATAGGTGATGTCGGCCGGCAGGGGCACCCGGCAATCGGGCGCTCCGTAGTTCTCTCCGTAGGTCACGATCGTGTCGTGCGAGGCGAACGCGGTCTGCGTCTTCAGCTTGCCGGTCGCGATCTCCAGCTCGTTGGTGACCGGGTCGGTCTGGACGTAGACGCGCCGCGCGGCCAGGGCGTGCTCCTCGTTCAGCACGGTGGCCCCGCACAGGTTGATGAGCGCGTCGCAGCGGCGGTAGAGATCGCGCAGGCCGCCCGCCGCGAGCCCGAAGCACTCCTCGCCGCCGCGGTAGAGCGGGCGATAGGCCCAGCGGTCGCCGAGCCCGATGGCCGAGAGCGTCCGCTGCAGGTAGCGGGTGGCGTAGGAGGGATCCTCGGTGATGGTGTCGGCGACCGGATCGTAGGGCCACGTGGCGTCGTCCTCCACGTACCAGACCTCGTGACCGAGCTTCTGGAAGCCGCGCAGCCAGTTCAGATAGAGCCACGTCTGGCCGCCGAACGGACAGCGGCCCATCATGCCGAGGACGACCAACACGTGGCGGCGGCCCATCCTACCGGCCCTCCGGGACGGCGGCCGAGGCGGGCGGGGCCGCGGCCGGCTCGGCGTCGTGCCGGCGCCAGAGCTGCGCGTAGGCGCCGCCCCGGGCCATCAGCTCGTCGTGATTGCCCTGCTCGACGATGGCGCCCTCCTCGATCACCACGATGCGGTCGGCGCGCCGGGCGGTGCTCAGCCGGTGCGCGATCACGATCGCGGTCCGCCCCCGCAGCCGCTCCTCCAGGTTCCGCCAGACCTGGGCCTCGGTGGTCACGTCGAGCGCGCTGGTCGGCTCGTCGAGGATCGAGATCGGGGTGTCGCGGATCAGCGCCCTGGCCAGGGCCAGGCGCTGGCGCTGCCCGCCCGACAGGGTCGAGCCGTCCTCGCCGATCAGCGTGTCGTATCCCTCGGGAAGATCCTCGATGAAGGATTCGGCCTCGGTGCGGCGGGCGGCCTCTCGCACCTTCGCGGGATCGGGGTTCCGCGAGCCCCACGCGATGTTCTCGAAGGCGGTGGCGCGGAAGATGATCGGCTCCTGCAGCATCAGGGTGACCTGCCGGCGGAGAGACGCCAGGCGGACCCGGCGCAGGTCGTGGCCGTCGATCGTGACGCGGCCGCGCTGGGGATCGAAGAAGCGCAGCACGAGGCCGGCCAGCGTGCTCTTGCCGGCTCCCGTCCGCCCCACGATGGCCACGTGCTCGCCGGGGGCGATGCGCAGATCGATGTTCTGGAGCACCGGCCGGCCGTCGTCGTACGCGAAGCTCACGTTCTCGAACTTGATCTCGCCCGCGGCCGGCGGCAGCGTCACCGCGTCGGGCGCGTCGCGGACGTCGAGCTCGGTGTCGAGCACCGAGAAGACGCGCTCGAGGCCGACCCGGGCCGAGCTGATCTCGGCCAGGTTCTGGCTCAGGCTCAGGATCGGCTGGTAGAGATCCCGCAGGTAGGAGAGGAACACGGTGAGCTCGCCGATGGTGAGCGTGCCGCTCATCACCCGCAGCGCCCCGAGCCACACGATTGCGGCGGTGCCCGCGGCGAGCAGCGACTCCACCACCAGCACGAAGAGGGTCTCGGTACCGTAGAGGCGGAGCGACAGCGCGAGGCTCCGCTCGCTCCCGGTCCGGAAGTCCTGCACCACGCGGTCCTCGCGGCCGTAGGCCTGGACCAGCTTCACCGCCCCGATGGCGGTCTCGGCCCGGCTGTAGAGCTCGCTCTCCGCCTGCTTGGCCGCGGTGGCGTGACCGTGGATCCGGACGGTGAGCCAGCGGATGGCGAGGTAGAGCGGCGGGCACACCACCAGCGCCACGCAGGCCAGCACCGCGTCGTAGCGCAGCATGACCACGAACATGCCGGTCAGCATCAGCGCGGCGCTGACCAGCGGCAGGGCCCCGTTCATCACGATGCCCTGGATCGCGTACGTGTCGGCCATCACCCGGAACAGCAGGTCGCCGGTCTGCTGCCGGTTGTGGAACCGGAGCGAGAGCTTCTGCAGGTGGGTCCAGATCGCGAGGCGCAGGTCGTTGACCATGCGCTGGCCCACGTCGATCGTGAGATAGTTGGCC
>Ga0207689_10003573_pt1 | contig 14205 bp, 15 predicted proteins | sample KBSMisM52_FD_184312 | JGI IMG/M metagenome (GOLD analysis project Ga0207689, IMG submission 184312) | Miscanthus rhizosphere microbial communities from Kellogg Biological Station, Michigan, USA - KBS Miscanthus M5-2 (SPAdes) (version 2) | ecosystem: Host-associated > Plants > Roots >... | reverse complement strand
GCCGATTCCTCTGTGGGTAGTGTTGTCAGCACACGCCGCGATTGCGCTCGGCACCTTGTCGGGCGGATGGCGCATCGTGCACACGATGGGCTCTAAGATCACAAAGCTGAAACCGATTGGTGGATTCTGCGCGGAAACCGGGGCGGCGTTGACGCTTGCTTACGTGACGCTGACCGGCACACCAGTCTCGACGACGCATACAATTACCGGAGCGATTGTCGGCGTCGGCTCAACTCGCAGATTGTCCGCTGTGAAGTGGGGCGTCGCGGGACGCATCGTCTGGGCATGGGTGCTCACTATCCCGATGGCCGCCCTGATCGCTGCACTTTCATTCTGGTTTGTGCGGTTCATTCACAACCTGGTTACTTGATCTCAGTGGAAGATCGGTTTCTTCACCAACCCTCCGTGGACGTCTGAGATCGCGTGCGTAGTGATGAATGCCACGGGGTCGATTTCCGTGACCGCGTTCTTGATGCTCCCGATTTCCAATCGTGTCACCACGCAATAGAGAATCTCGCGCTCACTCTCGGTTAAGCCGCTACTGCCGGCCCCCGCAGTGCTCTTGAAAACGGTCACCCCGCGATTTAGCCGATTCATGATGGCGCTTTTTATTTCTTCACTCTTCGTCGAAATGATGGTAATGGCCGTGTACTCCTCGATTCCGTGAAGGAGAAAGTCGATAGTGCGCGATGCGGCTGCATAAGTGAGAATCGAATACAACGCTGAATCGACGCCGAGAAAGAAAGCGGCTGTCAAGAAGATGAAGATGTTCAGAATGAGAATCACATCGCCGACATTTAACAAGCTGCTGGTGCGGCTTACGAGCAGTGCGGCGATTTCAGTTCCGTCCAGCACCGCGCCGCCGCGGATCGCCAGACCGATTCCGGCGCCGATGAAAAATCCGCCAAAGACCGCGGTCAACAATTTATCCGGCGTCACATCAGGGAATTTGACGAACGCGAGACACACGGACAGGCCCGCGATCGACAGTACACTTTTGATCGCGAATGCGCGCCCGATGTGGCGATAGCCGAGGGCGATGAAGGGAAGGTTAATGACCAGAAGCAGAATTGAAAGCGGTGCATGCAGCACATCAGACAGCAGCATCGAAATTCCCGTCACGCCGCCATCGATGAAACGACTGGACAGTAGAAAACCCTTTAGCCCGAACGCCGCGGAAAAAATTCCTGCGACGATCAGTCCAAAACTAAGGAGACTTCTGCCGAATCGCTTCATGAGCTTTTTGAGAATAGCGAGGCCGTTGGCACTTCTCAAACCCGCGGTCGGGATCTTCGCAGAGGCGTTCCGCGAAATGAATCGACTTTTTCGCGCTCCGCGAAGACCATCAATTCCCACCACCCGGGCAATGACAATTTTGCCGCCCGCGGACACTCTTCAATGAAAGTCGCATTGACTTGGGCAGTCCTTTGTTATAGAAGCGTTGTCCCCGGAAATTCTCAATCATGGAGGTATGCATACATGGGAAGTGTAAATAAGAGTTTTGATTCGCCCGAGGAAACTCGGAACATGAACAAAGGCAAGGTCGAGGTTTTGAGCCTCGGAGGAAAGCAGGTGATGCGGGCCACTTTCGAGCCCGGTTGGAAGTGGTCTGAATGTGTGAAGCCAATCGCGGGAACTGACAGCTGTCAGACTGCGCATTTGATGTACACGATATCCGGCAAAATGATCGTTCGCATGGATGACGGCTCGGAAATAGAAATCAAAGCCGGCGATGCGACGTCGATACCGCCAGGGCATGATGCCTGGATCGTTGGCGATGAGCGCTTTGTCGCCGTGGACTTTCAAGGCGCAAGCACTTACGCGAAAGCCGCGAGTTAGGCTGCACAAAGGACCCATTGCATCAGAGGCGGGCGCAGCACGCGTCGGCCTCTTTTGTTTTGCGGATTGATGCGCCTCAATTGAGCGCTTCCCGAAGTAAGATTCGGGCGTGACTTATTAGTGTACAAACCGTTCGTATTGTTCACTGGTAGGTGACCATCGTTTTTCGTTTTTCCATCCACCATATCGGTCAATCGGTTCGACCTTTTCCGCACATGGTTTCCCATTCCAGGCAGCGAAACACACGCCTAATTGCCGGTTACTTCTTTTGCAAATTCCCTTCTTGTTTTTCGCAAACATTTCGCTGGCATTCGCGCAGTATCTGTAAGCAAACGCAGATTGGCTTCGCACTTGCTTCTTTGATTAGTGAATTCCGAATACCAAGGGGGAAGACATGAAGAAGCTTTTACTATCACTATTCCTGCTCTCCTCGATTAGCTTTATTGGTTCAGCAACGACGGCCAACGCGGCCGGCAATGCCATCGGCAACCCGCAGCTCCGCATTGAAGTCGGCCAGCGCCGGCGTCGCTGGCGTAACCGCGGTTATGCCACAGGCAACCGCATTGGCTACGGACGGACGTTTACGCGCGACGTCCAAAGAGGCTGGCGCGTCTATCGCGAGACTTACCAGGTCCGCTACTTGCCGAACGGCATGACCCAGACAATGCTGATCAGCCGCGTGAGAATTCGTTAGCTGAATCAGTTTAGTTGAAAGAACGCCGTGGTGCTCAAAATCGAGCGTCACGGCGTTTTTCTTTGCAGGCGGTTCGTCGATCGTTAGAGCGCCTTAAGATCTGGTTACAAGATCAATCGACGTCGCATCTGATCGACAATCACAAGTTCGTGTGCCGCGTCCCGGATGGCTATTTACTCTTGGGGTGGTACATCTGCTTGAGGAATTCCCGATACTCTGCCAGGGACGATAGGCCGACTTCTGCCCGGCGCTTATCTACATTGGTTTCATCCTCTATCGGATAGAGCCTCGGTTCCCCCATCTCCCATTCATCGAAGGGCCTCGCCCTTGAGCCATATACCTGGGGCCTTCCGTCGTCTACAAGCACATGATCAATAAAGAGCGCGTAATTCGGACCCGATAGAATGCCCGCTCGGTACTCCTTTCGCATTAGCGGTAACAACTCTTTCTGGGTGCGATGATCAGCGTGCTGAACAAGTAAGAACGCTGCTTCCGTGCCGTCCCACCCGACGAGTGCGGGGCCAGGCCAGCCGTATTCTTTGATAATACTTTTCATCCGCAAGGTATTTCGTCGATCAATCATGTCGATGCGGGCTAAGATCTCTCGGTTCGGGTGATCCACGCCGCTGTGGATCATCTCGTTTCGGATCTTCTGGTCTCGTTCAATCATCGCCAGCAACTCTTTTCTCAGTGCGAGGTGAGTAACCGGCGTAACATAGCTCTTCCTCTTGTCCTCTTTTTCTCGCAGATGTAGAAGCAGCCTCTGTGACTTGCCGGCCTTCCTGGCCGGGATGAGTTCTACGGGAATGATGATCTGCTGCAAATCACCCGCGAATGCGGTAAGCACATACTCTCCGGGCGGGACGTTGACGAACTCGAACCGACCTTTGTCATCGGTCGTTACACTAGCGACAAGCCCTTTGCTCTTCCTGCTGAATAGGGTCACACAGATGCCATTGCCGATGCCCAACTCCCACTTCTGTGAAGTCGACGCATAGACAGCCTGCCCTTCAATCCGGCTGAGCCGATAACTTTCTATGCTGATATCAGGCGCAGCGTATTTGATTTGAGAGCACTTGCTTTGCGGCCGCGCAGGAACATTCTCTCCCCAGGCAATCAGCACAGCCAAAGTAGAGATGGCCACGACCAGAGCGTTCTTCCGCATATTTGTTGATGTGTGACAAATCAAGCGCCGAACGTCGCAGTTGACCGGGCTGTACGAATTGCTGGTCACTCGTCACTACTCTGAGCGCCGCTCCGGTCCAACGATTGTTGGGCGGTGCTCTGGCCGAACGCGATGGGCCACCATCACTTGTCTTTTAGTCCATCTCGCCAGGCAATTACCTCGAGTTCGCCGCGGACGGCTTCCTCGACCGTAATGACGGGATGCACCTCGAATACGAAGGCAGGAAGCATCGAACAAAATTTGTGAATGGTGACCGGATCATCGCATTCCATCAACATATGCCCACCCCACTCGCCAACTCGTATTACAAAGAATTCGATCTTGAAATTGGCGGGCGTCTTCCATCGACCGAATACCTCAAGGATTCGCTTCTGGGCGTTCTCGTATTCCATGGGCGAACCCTGCGGGCGTTCAAACCAGCTGATCACGTACTTCATCGTCATCCTCCCAAGAGTGTCGGTCCTCGGAACAATTGCCGTTTAGATAGGCTAACGTCAGAGTTGACCGGGCGGCGCGAATACTCATCACTCATCACTCCTCATGCACCAACAAAGTATTATGCCTAACGGTTGGGCATAAGCCTCAATACGAGCGGATTATACCTCTCGTCTATCGGACTAGCCGCTTTCCTCCTCGATTAACTCCAACGCGTAAATCAACGTTGGCCGCACAGCCTTCACCCCTGGTTGAGGCCTCGCAACCACTTTCATCTACAATAGCGCCGTGTCGAGCACGCCCCTTCAACGTGCGTTATCGGGCTATCTCATAGCTGCGGCGGGAATCGGTTTAGTCACACTCGCTCTGCTGGCGCTTCGCAGCCACATCAACCCGGCGACAATTGGTTTCGCGTACCTGCTTCTGATTTTGTGCGTCGCCATCGTCTGGGGCAGTGCGCCGGCGATGCTGGCGTCGGTGCTCGCTATCTTTTGCTTCAACTTTTTCTTTCTGCCGCCGTATCACACGCTGGCGATTGCCGATCCGCAGAACTGGGTCGCCTTGACGGCGCTCTTCATCACTTCGCTCGCCGTCGGCCAGTTGTCCGCGCGAGCGAAGCATCGCGCGGAAGAAGCCGAAGCAGCGCAGCGCGAAGTTGAGCGCCTGTATTACGAGTTGCAGGATTCGTTTGAGCGTTCGAGCCAGGCGAAAGCCTTGAAGCAAAGCGAGCGTTTGAAATCCGCCTTGCTCGATGCGGTGACTCATGATTTCCGCACGCCGCTCACATCGATCAAGGCATCGGCAACGGCGATGCTCGCTGACCTGCAGACCAGTGAGCGCAACAACGCGCCGCTGCAGATCGATAACGAAGGGCGCAAAGAAATGCTGCAGGTAATCGACGAAGAAGCGGATCGGCTCGATCGATTCGTCGAAGGCTTAACGAAGCTGGCGCGAATTTCCGCGGGCGATATGCAGCTTAAACTGCAACCGGCGTCGGTGGATGAGATGGTCGCGACTGCTTTGCACCGCGCCGAGCCGCGCACGCGCACGCATCGCATGGAGGTCTGGGTTGACGAATTGCCGCTCCTGACGGTTGACGAACACGCGCTCTCTGAATCGATTTACACGTTAATTGACAATGCGGCCAAATACTCTCCGCCAGAATCTACGATTACTGTACGGGCTACGCAAAAGAACGAACACTCAATCTTGATCAGCGTCGAGGATGGCGGCCCCGGCATTCGCGCGGAATTGCGCGACCGCGTTTTTGAAAGATTTTTTCGCGCGATGCGCGACGGCGACGTCTCCGACCGGCGCGCCGCAGGCAGCGGCATGGGCCTGGCGATCGCGCGCGGGATTGTCGACGCGCATCATGGAAGAATTTGGGTGGAAGACGCCGAAGGCGGACACGGCGCGAAATTTGTGATCGAGCTGCCGATTGCGTCCGAAACATCCGAGGAAACGCGCAAGTCCGCAGACGGGGCAGTAGCCCGACCGTGAGGGAGGGCTCATTGGTCTTAACGTGCCCAAGTCATCGCCGCAGAGCGGCGACATGCTTATAGAACCCGGGAATCAGTCGACGTGCGATGAATTGAGAGGTTGACGCAAACTCTCAATTCATCGCAAACACAAAGAGACGAACTCAGGCTTATAAACATTTCGTGCCTACGGCACGTCAGACATGACCGACCCTAAACCACGCATCTTAGTAGTCGATGACGAGCCGCAGCTCACGCGCGTTTTGCTGCGCAGCTTGACCTCGAAAGGCTATGACGTGCGCGTTGCCGGCGACGGTGAATTTGCTTTGCAAACATTTCACGATTGGCCGGCGTCGCTTGTAATCACCGATCTCGCAATGCCGAACATGGGAGGGCTCGAGTTATGCCGGAAGCTGCGACAAACATCCGAAGTGCCGATCATCGTTTTGTCAGTGCGCGGAGAAGAGAAGACCAAAGTTGAAGCGCTCGACGCGGGCGCTGACGATTACATTACGAAGCCGTTTGGCATGGACGAGCTGCTCGCGCGTATTCGTGCAGCACTGCGTCGCCAACCGTCAAGCGATGCGGAAGCTCGCGTTTTGGAGGCTGGAGATCTGCGCATTGATCTTGATGCGCACGTGGTCACGCGCGGCGGCGAAGAGGTGCGTCTGACGCCGAAAGAATTCGATCTGCTGGCGCACCTGGTACGCAATGCCGGAAAGGTCCTGACGCATCGAGCTTTGCTCGGCGCTGTGTGGGGAGGCGATTACACGTCGCAGCACGAGTATCTGCGCGTCTTCATCGGGCAATTGAGAAAGAAGATCGAACCTGATCCATCGAATCCTCGTTACATCCTGACTGAGCCGTGGGTTGGGTATCGATTTAATGGTGAGTAGCTCAAGCATTTTGGATGACGATTACAGGTGTTGGGCTCGTTCTCACATTCGGTGACGGCCGCAACGCGGCGTGAAGAAGGTAGCCAGACGTGAAACGTCTGGATCGGGTGACGCAAGAATCCGGCGCATCGAAGATGCGCCAGAATCACCACAAGTATCTCTCGTCAAATTCGGGCCCGCTCGACGTTAGGATTTTCAAGTATTCTTCCTGAAAAGAAACCCGACGATGATGGATCTCCTGATTCATTATGTATTTCCGAACGGCCTCAAGGTTTGAGGGACTGACTGAAAACGCTCCGTACCTTTTCTGCCAAGCAAATGTCGGCTTACAGATTTCGCGATGAATCCATTCTGAAGAGTCAGCTTTTAGATCACGAATGAAGTAATCAAGCCGGTGCGAAGATTTAGTTCCAAGGAGCAAGTGAACATGATCGGCAGTTCCGCCAATTGCTAATGGAGTGCCACCGATCCCCTTCACAATACCGCCCAGATAGGCGTGCAGACGGTCTCGCCACTCACTCACAATCCAAGGCATGCTCCTTCGTGGAGAATATGAGGTGTCATTGCAGACTGACGTGTGTGGAAGGCATCGTCGTTGCGCATCTGCAATGCGCGGATTCGGTTAAATCCGGTTTCCAGACGTTTCACGTCTGGCTACCATCTGCTGCCGCTTTGCGGCGTCCTTATACTGTTTTATTAAATCGAGCGCAACAAAATCGAAAGTATTCACACTTTGGCAGCGCGCGTATTAGAAAAGCCGTGCAATCAGTTGCTCCATTTAACCTTTACGAACTTTTAATAAACTCCTTACCCGCTTTTTACGAGCACCTCACTATGCTGGCAAACGGTGAGGACTCTGGCCAGTTCGAAGGTCACGCGCTATGGCGGCGCGCTGTTGGCAATCGCGTGCGCGACTGCTTTGATGTTGCCGTTTCGTGCGCATGTCAACGCGACGACGGTGGCGGTGGCGCTGCTGCTCGCCGTCTTGTTCGTCGCGATTGCTTTCGGCAGTAAGCCCGCGCTAGTTGCATCAGTGCTGGCGATGCTCGGCTTCAATTTCTTCTTCCTGCCGCCGTATCACACCTTCACGATTGCCGATCCGCAGAATTGGGTCGCGCTGACAGCTTTCTTCATCACGGCGGTCACCGTCGGCCAACTCTCGGCGCGAGCGAAACGGCGCGCGGAAGAAGCCGAAGCCGGCCGTGTCGAAAACCAGCGACTGTACGATGAACTGCGCGAAGCATTTGATCGCGCGAGCGAAGCTGAAGCGATCAAGCGCAGCGAGCGTCTGAAATCAGCACTGCTTGATGCGGTGACTCATGACATCCGCACCCCGCTGACTTCAATCAAAGCGTCCGCGACACTGCTGCTGGAGGATCGCAACGAAACTGAGAGTTCGGCAAAGTTAAGCGAAGAAGAGCAGCAGGCGATTTTGGAAGTGATCGAGCATAGCGCGAATCGGCTTGATCGATTCGTCGAAGGGATTGTCGATCTCGCGCGCATCGAAGCCGGCGATCTCGACCTGCACCGAAACTGGGGCGCGGTCGAAGACATCATCGATGCCGCCTTGGCCCAGGCCGAACCGCTTACTCGGAATCACGAGATCAAAGTAGTAGTCGCGGAAGAACTGCCTGTGGTTCGCGTGGATGCCCGCACCGTAACTGAAGTGATTTACACGCTGCTGGACAATGCGAGTAAATATGCGCCCACGGGGACACGAATTACGATCAGCGCGCGTGAGACCGCGAGCGACACGATCGAGTTAGCTGTCGAGGACGAAGGGCCGGGTATTCCCGCGAACTATCGCCAACGCGTGTTCGAAAGGTTCTATCGCATCGCCGGAAACGGTTTCACGAGAGAGGACACTCGCGGAGTCGGCATGGGACTGGCAATCGCAAAAGGAATCGTCGAAGCACATGGGGGTCGCATTTGGATTGAAGACGCAGCAACCGCTGATGGCGCGCGCGTTGTTTTTACGGTTCCGGTTGGCACTGAGATTGGTACGGAACCGCGAGCGGTAGCGTATGGGGTAAAGGCACAACTGGATTAATCAATATCGAGTTTTGTCCCGCTCGCTACTGGTCGCGGTTCTGTAACGGCTTGTTCTTTATATGGAAGTTCGTAAGCGCATCCTCGTGGTTGATGACGAGCAGGAGATCACGCTCGTCTTGCGCAGCGGTCTAAGCAAACACGGCTACGACGTGCGCGTGGCAAACGAAGGTGAAGCCGCACTCGAACTCTTTCGTGCGTGGACGCCGGACCTCGTTGTTACGGATCTGTCGATGCCGAACATGAATGGCTTGACGCTGTGCAAGCAATTGCGCGCCGTTTCCTCGGTGCCCATCATCGTTCTGTCGGTAAAGAACGACGAGGTGACGAAAGTGGAAGCTCTCGACCTCGGCGCTGACGATTACTTGACTAAACCATTCGGCATGGGCGAACTGCTTGCCCGCGTGCGCGCAACCCTGCGCCGGTCTCCCGCGACAACCAAGGACGCTACGACGATCGAGGAAGGCGATTTTCGGGTCGACCTTGAAAAGCGCGAAGTACAGGTGAACGGAAGAGTTGTACATCTCTCGCCGAAGGAATTCGATCTCCTTGTGTTCTTCATACGCAGTCCCGGCAAGGTCCTCACGCACCGGATGCTGCTCGGAAAGATTTGGGGCGGAGACTATACGGAACAAACCGAATACCTGCGCGTGTTCGTGCGCCATCTGCGGAAAAAGATCGAGGCGGACCCTGCAAAGCCGCGCTACATCCTGACTGAGCCCTGGGTTGGGTATCGATTCGTTGCAGAAAAGTAAACGACCGCATCTTTACGAACTTTTAATGAACCTTTAAGCCACTTTTTATTTCCAGCTCGCTAGCATCGATTCATTCGCAATGGCTTTCAACGCGATCGAATCATGGCAACGAGCCGAAAAGAACTTTGGCCACAAAGTCTTCCGACCCCCACACCGCCAATCAAGTACCTGACGGAAAACGGCTTTAGCATCGTCAGACTCTGCGACTTGGATGCAGCGATTCGTAATTCGCCCGCCGACTGTGGATTTCTGGTGGCACGCGATGAAGATCGAAGTCGTGAGGTTCACGTAAGCTTTGCGGGGCAACTTGTTGCGGAATTACGTGGCCGGAGAAGGCTGCCGCTTTCTGACGACAGTGTGTTCTGGCTCGTGTGTGCAGAAAGTTGCCTCGCGACTCATCTCTGGGAATCGAATGACTTTCCTTCGCAGGACCACCTCGCGATCGAACAATTATCACCGGAGGAGTTGATGCTGGCGTTGCACTGGCGCGACCAAGACTAACGATGGAACAGACGCTCAACTCACCCCAACCTCTCAAACCCAAGACACGCAACGGCCGCACGCAGGTCATCATTGCCACCTCAGTCATGCTGTCGTTCATCTCGTTCTGGCGAGCGGCGGCGATCGTGCTGAACGACCTGGGTTCGTCGGCTTATTACGTTGGCGGGATTGCCGAAAAGGCGGTCGGTCGTGCGGCGCCGTGGTTCATTTTCGGCGTGATGTTGTTCTCTTACGCGGTGCGCGCCATCTACATCGAGTCCTGCGCAATGTTTACGCGCGGCGGCGTCTATCGCGTGGTTAAAGAAGCGATGGGCGGCACACTGGCGAAGCTGTCGGTGTCAGCGTTGATGTTTGATTACATGCTGACCGGCCCCATCTCGGGCGTGTCTGCGGGTCAGTACATCGTCGGACTCATTTCGCAAACAAGCATCTACCTTGGTCATCCATGGACACCGTCGGTGGCCACGGTCAATTACATCGCCGCGGGCATCGCGGGATTAATCACGATCTATTTTTGGTGGCGCAACACGCGCGGCATACGCGAATCGTCAGATGACGCGCTGCGCATCATGTATGTAACGACGGTCATGGTCGTGCTGCTGATTGGTTGGAGTCTGTTCACGATTTTGGTTCGACCGAGCATGCAGCGTCTGCCGCCGGCACCTGCGGCCCATAACCTCGTCTTCAACAAGGATGCGGTGGGATGGATGCCGAAGGTGCTGCCTAGCGGGTTTCAAACCACCGGTTCCGAAGCGACCGCCCCCAATTCAGCCGAACAAACTGCTCCGGAACCTCACTTCAGTCTGGTTGCGAACGCCGGCGTACTGATTGGATTAATTGGCATCCTGATGGCTTTCGGCCACTCGTTTCTTGCCATGTCCGGTGAAGAATCGCTCGCACAAGTCAACCGTGAACTGGAATATCCGAAGCACAGGAATCTGATGCGCGCGGGCCTGATCATTTTTCTGTATTCGATGCTCTTCACTTCGCTGGTTTCATTCTTTGCGTACGCGATCATTCCCGACGATGTGCGCCCGCAGTACTTCGACAATCTCATCAGCGGCATCGCTATCAATCTGGCGGGACCGACAAGTTTGAAACTGGTCTTTCAGGCTTTCATCGTCATCGTCGGCTTTCTGATGCTTGCTGGCGCCATCAACACGGCGATCGTCGGCGCGAATGGTGTGCTGAATCGCGTCAGCGAAGACGGCGTAATGACTGACTGGTTCCGCGCGCCGCACCGGAAATACGGCACCACTTACCGAATGATCAATCTGATAGTGGTTCTGCAGTTGGTCGCGATCATCGCTTCGCGCGGAAACACCTACACGCTGGGTGAAGCTTATGCGTTCGGCGTGATCTGGTCTTTCGCCTTTAAGGGTCTGGCGGTTCTGGTGCTTCGTTTTAAGGACAAGTCGAAGCGTGAGTGGAAAGTTCCTTTCAACTTGCGGCTTGATGGAAATGAACTCCCCATCGGGTTGGGAGTGATCACGGCACTGCTGTTTTCCGTCGCAGGTATCAATTTGATCACCAAGGAAGTCGCGACGATCAGCGGCATCGCCTTCACGATTGTCTTCTTTGTCATCTTCTTGGTTTCAGAGCGCATCAACGAAAAGCAGCACGCGGAAGAAATTCACACCACTACCGCTTTGGATCAGTTTCGGCTGAATACCAGCGAAGAAATCTCAACGGAGACGGCTGAAGTGCGTCCTGGTAATACGATCTGTCTGGTCCGCGATCACAACACGCTCGAGCATTTGAAAAAGGCGCTCGAAATCACACATACCGGTAAAAAGGATCTTGTAGTAATGACGGTGCACTTGATGCGCGGGCCGGATACGGGCTATCGCGATATTGCGCAGGACCGTTTGTTTGGGAGATACGAGCAGTATCTGTTCAGCAAAGTGGTGGCGTTAGCGGAAAAGGCAGGCAAGACCGTGCATCTTCTGGTGGTTCCTGCTTCGGACATCTTTCAGGCAATAGTAATGACAGCGGCGCAGCTCGGCTCGGCGGACATTATTGCCGGCCGTTCGTCCGTCCTAACGCCCGAGGCCCAGGCCCAATTGTTGGGTGAAGCCTGGGAACGGCTGCGCGATAAACCGCAACAACGAATTCGTTTTCACGTGATTGGTCCACACGACCAGCTGCGCGACTTCTACCTGGGAGCACACGCGCCTGACCTTTCCGATGAAGAGATTGATTTCATTCACAAGCTCTGGCTGGACGTGACGCATGAAAAAGGCTTTGGTGACGTGCGACACAAGCACATCGTAATCGCTGCGCTCGTTCATCTGGCCGATGAACTACACAGCGATCAAAGGGCACGTGTGCTTCAGTTTATTCATGCGCTGAAAGATGGCGAAAGTCTCAAAGCAGCTGCGAATGGCCGGCGTCAGCGGCGCAGATTAGCGCGACTGCGCCGAACCGCTTAGTCCTCATATTTGCGAACTCTTATGAACGTTGATGCGCGCCGGCCTCTCGCGGCAGAGCTCTGTTCGAAATTGAGAGAAGGACTGAAATGGTGAAAGGGAATAACGAAGTCAGAATTCGAGAAGAACTGAAGAAGCTACTTTTTAGAACGCTATTTGGCATTACTGCGCTCGCCATTTTCCTGACCGCAATGTGCAAGAAAACTCAGGCGCAGCAGACTGTCTTCAACGTACCGACGACGGACGTACTCGACAAAGGCAAGGTCTACTTCGAACTGGATGTGAGCGCGAAGCCCAATGATTCCGCGACAGTAAATAAGTTCTTTTCATTCGTTCCGCGTCTTGTTATCGGCGCAGGTGGCCGGATTGAGACCGGCATGAACGTCCTCGGCAACATTCAGCCCGGGGCTGATTCGACGATTATTTCGCCAACGATCAAATGGAAGGTCTACGACGGGAAGGACAACGGTTGGGCGATTGTGCTCGGCGACAACGTGTTCATTCCGGTTCACAACCGCGCCTACGATGCCGGCACGTACACGTACGTGATGACGCAGAAGACTTTCAACAAGAGCACACGCGTCGGATTTGGCGGATATTTCTTTAGCAAGAACGTAGTGGCGTCGAACGCGAATCGTGCCGGCGGCCAATTCACTTTCGAACAACCCGTCAGCAAGAAAGTAACGCTGGCAGCTGATTGGTTTACCGGAAAGCACGGTGCCGGGTATTTCACGCCCGGCATCATCTTCAAAGTGGGTTCGAAAATTACCGGGTATGCCAGCTACACGATCGGCAATCAAAACGCGTCGCGTGGAAATCACTTTTTTCTGCTCGAGTTTGGCTACAACTTCAATTGAAGGAGACGAAGGGTTCGATCTGATTTTTCCCATCATTCGCCTGAGCTTTTCCTGCCCTGTGCTCTTTACGAACTCTTTATAAACCGCTTACCCGATCCTTACGCCTCAAGCTCTAACCTGACACTGGTGACTCAGAGTTGCCGGTGACATGCGCCCAGTAAATGGACAAACCGTTAGCGAACAAGAAGAACGCGACGATGAGTTACACGCTTGCGTTGTGGGCTTGACACCACGCGTTGAAGTTGCTGAAGGCGTGGGTAGCACTTGTGCGCGCAATCAGGAAACCGACGCTGTGGCGTGCGAGCGTGACGACTCGGCAAATCCGATCGAGTTCATAACTGAAAACGGCTACTCGATTGTTCGGCCCTGGGAATCGGGGAACTCGCCGAGACCGGCGGGCGGAAGATACCGTTTTGGCGTAAGCGATGGATTCATCGAGCGCGAGGTGCAGGTCGAGATTTCGCGTCGCGTAGTTAGCGAGATGTCACTGCGATCGCGCGGAAGGATTGAGAGTTCGAATTCGTTCTGGATCTGCTGCGCGGAAAGACACCTGGCGAATTACGTCACAGAGCACGCCGATTTTCCTGACGACGACAAATTAACAGTGGAGAAACTGAATCGCGAAGACATCCTGTTGGCGCTTCGCTGGAAAAAGTCCGGGTAAGAACGGGGTCAGAAGTAGGGAAGTCAGGAGCCGGTGACTTTCTGATGTCTGACGTCTGACGTCTGTTTTATGTATTCGTTCAAACGTTTATTAGTTGGTAAAGCAAAGCGAACTGCGCAGGCGCTGCACGAGCGGCTGACGAAGAAAACCGGTCTCGCGGTCTTCGCTTCCGACGCGCTGTCTTCCACCGCGTACGCGACGGAAGAAATTCTTCTCGTGCTGGCCGTCGCGTTCGCTGCAGGCGCCGCGAATGCTTTTCACTACGTTGTCCCGATCACCTTTGCGATTGTGATCGTCCTGATCATCGTCGGTGAGCTAGTGTGGATGAAGTTCTTCAAGAACCGCTCCGGTGGCAAACCCTACTCAGGCAATTCAATGGGCTTTGGCGGATCGTCCAAGTCGGGCGGCGGCAAACCTTCGGT
>Ga0207689_10003571_pt1 | contig 14208 bp, 13 predicted proteins | sample KBSMisM52_FD_184312 | JGI IMG/M metagenome (GOLD analysis project Ga0207689, IMG submission 184312) | Miscanthus rhizosphere microbial communities from Kellogg Biological Station, Michigan, USA - KBS Miscanthus M5-2 (SPAdes) (version 2) | ecosystem: Host-associated > Plants > Roots >... | reverse complement strand
GGACGTGCGGCGGGCCGGCGGATTGAGCCTTGCCGGAATGCTGGGTTCGAGCACTTTCCGAACCGGGAACTTCCCACTGGTTCTGTTTACACAGGAGATGCTGGCGCTGCTGCGCTCGGGCATCAGCCTGGTGGAGGCACTCGAGACTCTGGCGGAGAAAGAGACACGCTCGGCCACTGTGACTATCCTCGCCGGGGTACTGGAGCGTCTGCGCGAGGGGCAGTCGTTCTCGAATGCGTTGCAGACCTTCCCGGGAGTGTTTCCCGACTTGTATATAGCGACAGTCCGGGCGAGCGAGCGCTCGGGCACGTTACCAGAGGCGTTGGGGCGCTACGTCGCCTATCAAACGCAACTCGACTCGGTGAAGAAACACCTCGTCAGCGCCTCCATTTACCCGGCAATACTGGTCGCCGTGGGTAGTGTGGTGGCTTTGTTTCTGCTCGGATACGTCGTCCCTCGATTCAGCCATATCTACCAGGATATCGGGGGAGACCTGCCGTGGCTGACACGCATGCTGATGGCGTGGGGAGCCTTCGTTGAACCGCGCAGCGGGTTGCTGTTGGGTTTGTTTGCCGGATCCGTGGCGGTGCTCATATTCTGGGCCAGACGGCCTTCGAGCCGTCGGTGGATCAGCCGACAGATCACCCGAATCCCGGCGATCGGAGAGCGCGTGCGCGTGTATCAACTGACGCGCTTTTATCGCACCGTCGGCATGCTTCTGGCTGGTGGAACACCCGTGACCCAGGCACTCACGATGGTGTCGGGTCTGCTGAGTCAAGGACTGCGACCACGCCTGGAGGGCGCCGTCCGAATGATCAAGGAGGGGCAGCCCATTTCGGTGGCGCTGGACGCGCAAGGTCTTACGACCCCCGTGTCGCTGCGTATGCTCCGAGTAGGGGAGCGCACCGGGATGATGGGGGACATGATGGAGCGCAGCGCGGCCTTTCACGAAGAGACCTTGGAGCGGTGGGTCGAACGTTTCACACGCACGTTTGAGCCGTTGCTGATGGCGGCTATCGGTATTGTCATCGGCGGGATCGTGTTGTTGATGTACTTTCCTATTTTCGAGCTGGCGGGGAACATACAATGAATCCGCATGACATGGACGCGTTATCGCAGCTCCAGCCGCAGACCATTGCGCGCGCACGCCAGGCGGCTCAGTCCATCCCGAAGCCCGCCAATGAGACGCTGTCCCAGGACTCCGCTGTAGCGTCCGAGACGCTCGTCCGTGCACTCCAGTCTGTGGAGGCCGATGAGCGGCTAGCTGCAGGTGTCCCGGAGCGCGCCGCTCTGGCACCTGAGGCGATCGCTCAAGCGCGCAAGGCGGCGCAGTCCAGCGGCAAGCCAGCGGTGGAGATCCTGGAGGAGAACTCGGGGATGGCGCCGGAAGTATTCGTGGCCGCCCTTGGCGCAGCCTTGGGCTACGCGACCATAACGATGTCGGAGCTGGACGACTTCACGCCGGCTTTCGATCTGTTGCCGTATACAGAGGCATTGGCCCGTGGCTGCGTCGTTTTCCGCAATGCCTCGGACGCATTGCTGCTGGTATTCGGTAACCCCTTCGACCCCGGACTTAGGCCCTGGGCGGAGGAGCGCATCCCGCAACGCCTGCCGTGGCGACTGGCGCACGCCGCCGATGTGTCGGCCTACTTGGCGCGGCATGGCGAGACCATGCGCGCCATGGATTCCGTCATTACGGACGCTGCCAGGGACGAAGGTGCCAAGGGCGGCCTCGAGGAACTGTCGCTCAAGACCATCAGCGAGGATGTAAGCCCGGTGGTCAAGCTGGTGCACTCCACGCTGTACGATGCGCTCAAGGCGGGGGCGAGCGACATTCACCTGGAGACGACGCCGACACAACTGGTCATCAAGTATCGCCTGGACGGTGTACTTAGCATGGTTGGCAGCGCGCCCGGACTGGACATGGCCGAGCAGGTATTGTCCCGCATCAAGGTGATGGCGGAGCTGGACATCGCCGAACGCCGCATTCCTCAGGATGGCCGCTTCAAAGTCCTCGCGCAGGGGCGTGAAATCGATTTTCGCGTATCGGTGATGCCGAGCATTTTCGGCGAGGATGCCGTGCTGCGTATCCTGGACAAGCAAAGCCTGGCGGACCACGTGAAGGGACTCAGTCTCGATGCCTTAGGGTTCGACGATGCGTCCGTGGTAACTTTGCGCAGACTCTCCTCCGAGCCTTACGGGATGCTATTGGTCACCGGTCCTACCGGTAGCGGCAAGACGACCACTCTGTATGCAGCCATTACGGAGATCAACCATGGATTCGACAAGCTCATCACGATCGAGGATCCAGTCGAGTATCAGCTTTCCGGCGTGCTGCAGATCCCGGTCAATGAGAAGAAGGGTCTGACCTTCGCCCGCGGGCTGCGCTCCATTCTGCGTCACGACCCGGACAAGATCATGGTGGGTGAAATCCGCGACGCGGAGACGGCGCAGATCGCGGTGCAGGCCGCGCTCACTGGCCACCTCGTGTTCACCACCGTGCACGCCAACAACGTATTCGATGTGCTCGGACGTTTCATGCACATGGGCGTGGATCCTTATAGCTTCGTGTCCGCCCTCAATGGTATTGCCGCGCAGCGGCTGGTACGAGTCAATTGCAGCTTCTGTGCTCAGGACATCGTGCCCGATGCGCAGCTGGTGGAGGAGTCGGGGTTGAGCGTGGAAGCGGTGCAGGGCTGGCGGTTGCGCGCAGGGCGTGGTTGCGGGCACTGTCGCGGTACAGGGTTCCGTGGACGCAGAGCGATTTCGGAGATCATGCTGTTGAACGACGAGATCCGCGAGCTGATCGTCGCGCGCGAACCGATCCGCCGGGTCAAGGAGGCTGCGCGTTCCAACGGGACCAAGTTCCTGCGGGACGCTGCGCTCGAAGTCGTCAAAGTCGGCCACACCACCTTTCAGGAAATCAATCGTGTCACGTTGGTGGGCTAATGTAGCTTCATGGCCTGGACTGATCGCATAGAGGTAGTGCTGCGACCGAATGAGCTCCGGCTGAATCGTCGCTCGGCGCTGTGGCCTTGGCGGGGTGTGGTGGAGGCACGTGCGTTCAGCGTTGTCCCCGTGTCGTCGGGTGAAGCGTGGCGGGCGAGCGTCGACCGCTTGAGCACCGCCCTGCGTGAGATGCGACCACAGCATGCCGGGGTCGATGTGTGGTTGTCCGATCACTTCGTGCGCTATGCGTTGGTGGCGTGGAACGCCGGTCTGGTCGGCGATGCGGAACGGCTGGCGTTTGCGCGGCTGGCATTTCGCGAAATTTACGGATCGCTTGCGGATACCTGGGACTTGTGTCTGGCCGAACAACCGGCGGGCGAGGCATCGCTCGCTGGTGCCATCGATCGGGCTTTGCTGCAGGCACTACGCGACACGGTGCGTGGGGAGGGTGCGCGCCTGCGGTCGGTGAGTCCATCATTGTCTGGCCGCATCAACCGTCACCGTGCCGCTCTCAAAGGAGCAGATTTCTGCTTGGCCAGTGTGGAGCCAGGTCGCCTGACGCTGGCGTTCCATGCCGACGTGGGATGGCTGAGCGTGCGCAGCCGGCGTCTGGATAGCAGCGCTGCCGAAGAGCTGCCTGCGATGTTGAAGCAGGAGGCTGCCGCAGGCGCGGTGGCCGAGGGTGGGACACTCTATCTGGCCGGAGAAGACACAACGGCCATTGCGTCTCTTCGCGTATCTGGCTGGCGAGTTGCTCGCCTGGCTGAAGACGTCGTGCGACCGATTGCCGTCGCGCCATTGGTGTCGGCGGGCGTGGCGAAGTGAATGGCACGCATTAGCTTAGTGCAACTCGATTTTTTGCATCCTGCCGGGCGGGGGTCGCGTGCTGCCCGCATCTTGCTGCTTCTGGGAGTGCTGACGGTGACAGCTATGGTTGCCTTTCAGCAGCAAATATCGACCGAGGTGCGCGGCCGCGAAACTCAGTTGGAGGAGTTGCGCGGGATGTCGCGGAGGGGATTGCCGGCGATCTCGGGCCGTGAAGGTGACAGTGCGGAGACTCGCGACCAAATCAAGAAAGCCAACTTGGTGCTGGCACAGATGAACGTCCCCTGGGAAGGCTTGTTTTCTGCCATCGAGTCGGCCGAAGACGGTAACGTCGCGCTGCTGGCGGTTCAGCCCGACGTGCGCGGCCGCGGTCTGATGATCGGTGGAGAAGCTCGCAGTCTGCCGGCCGTGCTCACCTACATGGCGCGCCTTCAACAGAGTCAACGACTGCGCAACCTGGTACTCGCCAGTCACGAGGTGAAAGTCAAAGAGCCGGGGCAACCGGTGGAGTTCTCGTTGTTGGCCAGTTGGGTGGAAGCGCCATGAGCGCCTCGCGCATGGCGTTACCGCGTGTTGCATTGGATCGCAAATCCGGGCCGCATATCGCGTGGTCGTTGAAACGATGGCTCGTAGGCTTGCGCTGGCCGGGTATGTTGGGTTTGGCGCTGCTGATTTTCGCAGGAGCCTTCTATGTGCTCGCGGTGCACCCGGCGCGTGGGCGACTGCAAGCGCTTGCGCAGGAGCGTGCTCAGCTTGCTACCCGGCTAGGTAGCCGTGGCGCGGAAGCTGCGCGACCGACCGAGCGCAGTCAGCTGTCGAATTTCTACGCGTTCTTCCCCTTGACGCAGGCGGTGCCGGAGTTGCTCGGGGAAATCGCTCGGGCCGCGCAGCGCAACGGCTTGTCGTTGGACAAGGGCGAATATCGCCTCGGTCAGGATAAGGAATTCCGGCTAGCCCAGTATCAGGTGACGTTTCCGGTTCGCGGGACCTATGCGCAGGTGCGAGGTTTCGTGAACGCTGTCCTGGACGCGGTGCCGGCGGCCGCTTTGGACGAGATCACCCTGAAGCGTCAGGCGATCGGCGACCAGAATCTGGAAGCGCGCGTGCGCTTCACGTTATACCTTGGGGTCGAATAGAAGCCATGAGCCCCAAGCTGCGTGTTGCCGCTATGATTGTGGCGCTGGCGGGTACCGTCATTGCGGTGTACTGGGCCAACAGTCTAACGGACGTGCAGGAGGGCGGTGCGGGTGCTGTAGTGGCTCCGGTTGCACGAAGCGCGCGTCCCCCTCAGGCCAACCTAGGGATCGCGCCAGCAAAACTGGATACGGTAGTCGCGCAAGCCACATCACCTGCGACGAAGGAAGCGCCTGGGGCCTTGGATCTTCGCAAGCTGCAGCGCCCCCGTAGTGCGGGTCCAACCGGGGAGATATTCGGCCCGCGTGATTTCCGGCCGGAGCCTCCTCTACCAAAGCGTGCGATTGCGCAGCCCGGTTCGGCCGCGCAGGAGGCCGCACCTCCGCCTCCGCCTTCGGCGCCGCCATTGCCGTTTGCCTACATGGGCAAGTTGGATGAAAGCGGGGCGACGATCGTGTTCCTGGCCATGGGTGACCGCAATCTGGTCGTCAAACCCGGCGACGTAATCGACAACATGTATCGCCTGGATCAGGTGAGCGATAACGCGGTGATGCTGACTCACTTGCCCACGGGCATGCAGCAGTCCCTGCCCATCGGAGTGCAGTAATGAGCCTATTCCGCATCCTTGCGATCGCTACGGTGTGCGCAGTGCTCTCGGCATGCGCTGGCTATACGGCTTACGAAGATGCGCGGCGCATGATGATGCGCGGCGACACCGATGCCGCGCTGGCGAAGCTTCAACAAGCCGTGCGAGAGGCGCCGAACAACGCTTCCTACAGGGCCGAGTACGAACGCGAGCGTGCGATTCTTGTCAGCAAAAATCTATCCGAAGGTGATACGGCCCGTACGGCCGGCCGCCTGGATCAGGCGGAGCTCCTGTACCTGAAGGCCTTGAAGCTTGATCCCGGCAATGCGCGTGCAGAAGCAGGGTTGAAAGTCGTCGGGCAGCTGCGCGAGATTCAACTCACCGTGCGCCAGGCGAAGACGGACATCGAGGCGGGGCAGTTGAATGATGCGGAAGTCAAACTCAGACGAGCCCTTGCCCAGGAGCCTGGCATGCGGGAGGCGCGCGAACTGATGGCGGTCATTGCCGGCCTTAGATCGGAGGCGCTTGGCAAGGGGCAGGACATGCCACCGGGTATCAAGTCGCCCTACGCCAAGCCCATCACGCTGGAGTTCCGCGATGCCACCCTCAAGTCCGTGTTCGAGGTGATCTCGCGTACTTCCGGAATCAATTTCATATTCGATCGAGACGTGCGCGCGGACACCAAGATCAATATCTTCGTGCGCAACACCACACTCGATGATGTCATCAAGCTGATCCTGCTGACCAACCAACTCGAGCGCAAGGTTCTCAACGAAAACTCCGTACTCGTCTATCCCAATACTCCAGCGAAACAAAAGGAGTATCGCGAGCTGGTCATGCGCAGCTTCTACCTCGCCAATGCCGATGTGAAACAGGCGCTGAACCTGGTGAAGGGCATGATCAAGAGTCAGGATGTGTTCATCGACGAGAAGGCCAATCTCCTGGTGGTCAAGGACACGCCGGAGGCGATGCGGGTGGTGCAGCAGCTGGTGCGTTCTCTTGATATCGCCGAGCCGGAAGTAGTGCTGGAGGTCGAGATTCTGGAACTCGCGAGCAATGTCCTGGACCAGATCGGCGTTCAATATCCGCAGACGGTCAACATCGGAAGCCCTGCGGCTGCAGCCGCGGGAGCCGCTGGCGCGCCCGGCAACTTCGTGCTCGGCACCGACACGCTCAAAGGCTATGTCGTCAACCCGCCGATCATTCTAGACATCAAGGCGACCGATGCGGACGCCAAGGTCCTGGCCAATCCCAGTATCCGGGTCAAGAACCACGAGAAAGCGAAAGTGCACATCGGCTCCAAGGTGCCGGTGATCACCACGACTTCCACGGCCAATGTCGGTGTCTCGTCCTCGGTGAGCTATCTTGATGTTGGATTGAAGCTGGACGTCGAACCTACTATCTATCTGCGCGACCAAGTAGCGATCAAAGTTGGATTGGATATCACCAACATCATCAGCCAGGTGAACGTGAGTGGAACGATTGCCTATCAACTTGGGACCCGCAGTACTGCGACAACACTTCAACTTCGCGATGGCGAAACGCAGATTCTCGCGGGCCTTATCAGCGATGCCGATCGGGAGAGCGTCAACAAATTCCCCGGTCTAGGCGACGTCCCAGTCATCGGGCGCCTGTTCTCTTCGCACGGTACAGATCGGCAAAAGACAGAGATCGTAATGCTGATCACGCCGCGTATCGTGCGGACTCTCGATTGGGTCCAAGTCACGCTCGCCGATCTGCCAGTGGGTACCGACGCGTCCATAGGCTCGGCGCCCGTACGCATCAATGCAACCGCGCCCGGCTCGCTGACCATGGCGCCTAGTGGTACGCAGCCCGGAGTTGCTCCTCTGCCGCGCCAGCAGGTCAACCCTGCTGCACCCCCGGTCGAGCAGGCGCCGCCTCAACCCGGTGCTGGTGGGCCACCCGGTGCGCAGAACCAGGCTGCGATTGCGCCGCCCCCACCGAATTCGGGTGGCGCCATTTTGTTGTTGTCTGCTCCTCTGGCGGCAAGAGCGGGAACCGAGATCATCGTCAGCCTCAGCCTGGCTCCTGGAGGAGGCGCGGTGCGTGCAACCGCCGATATCGGTTACGACCCGCAGTCGCTGGAACCCGTTGGCGCGCCCACTTCTTCGCCCGGACGTCTGGGCTTACGTATCGAAGGCTCTGCGGCCGTGCGCTTCAAGGTTCTGACGACTGCGGGCCGCGCACAAGTGCGAGTCGACAACGTGGTAGGAGTCGATCCTGCCGGCACGACCGTCCCGGTGCAGGGACCAGGGCCGGTGGATATCGCGATTACGCCATAGAAATAAAGGCGAGAGGCTAGAGGCAAGAGGGCAAAGCTAAGGCGAGGAAGATGGGTGATCGTGAGCAGGTGGATTTCGAGAATTGCAGGTGTGGCAGAAATCCAAGGAACTTGCTATTGCCGTTTACCGCATCGCGAATGAAGGGGAACTGTCGCGGGATTTCGGATTGCGGGAGCAAATGCGTCGAGCCGCGGTGAGTGTCTGCAGCAATATCGCGGAAGGCGATGAGCGAGAAACGGACAAGGAATCGATCAGATTTTTTATATCGCGAAAGGATCGACAGCCGAATTGATTGCTCAACTGGAAATTGCCGAGGGGGTTGGATATCTACAGCAGATCGAAGCGGAGGAGTTCCGATTGGCGTGTGAAGAAATCTCAAGAATGCTCCGAGGCCTCATCAGCGCGCGCTCTATCTCGACATGAGCATGCCGCACTCTATCGAATCGCTAGGATGTCACGTGCGTGTCACGCCTTGCTTCACCCTCTCGCCTCTCGCCCTTCGCCTCTCGCCTAGGCGCAGCCCGCCGGCTCAGGGCGCCTCACCGTCTCGCCTCTCGCCTCTCGCCTCTCGCCTAGTAAAACCAGCGAATGCTGGTTTTACATTGATCGAGCTCGTAATAACGGTCGCAATCGTCGCCATCCTGGCGAGTGGATTGATTCCTCTGACGCAACTCGCCGCACAACGCTCCAAGGAGCAGGAGTTACACTCCTCCCTGCGAGAAATTCGCACCGCTATCGATGCGTACAAGAAGGCGATCGACGATAACCGCATCGAGAAGAAAGCCGACCAAACTGGATATCCGCCCAAGCTGGATGTTCTGGTCGAGGGAGTGAAAGACGTGAAGACTCCCGACGGCGGCAAGATCTACTTCCTGCGACGTATTCCGCGCGATCCATTCTTCGAGGATTCGACCGTTGCAGCGGCCAAGACTTGGGGCCTGCGCAGCTATGCCAGTCCGCCTGACGATCCCAGGGAAGGCGAGGACGTTTTCGACGTGTATTCGCTATCGGGCAAGGTTGGGCTCAATGGCGTGCCATATAAGAATTGGTGATGGCACCACCTCTCGCCTCCCGTCAGATGAAGCCGGCGACTGCCGGCTTCACGCTTATAGAACTTATCGTCGTTTTCGCAATCCTAGCGTTGCTTATCTCAGTTGCCGTGCCTCGATACTTTTCGCACATCGAGCGAGCGAAGGAGGCGACGCTGAAGCAGGATCTGAGCGTGATGCGGGACGCGATCGACAAGTTCTACGCTGATAAGGGCCGCTATCCGGACACGCTAGAAGAGATAGTAAAGGAGCGCTACATACGGGAAGTGCCAATCGACCCCTTTACCGACAGCGCGAGCAGCTGGACGGTCTTGCCGCCCGCCGACGGCAAGGAAAAAGGACAGGTCTACGACGTGAAGAGCGGGGCCGATGGCAAATCTTCCGACGGCAAAGCGTATTCAGAATGGTAGTGGATGGGAGAAGGAAGTCTCCGCGTCCGCAAGATTCGAGTAATGAGGTAAAAGGAGTGTTATGAAATCCACCGCTAAGATTGTTTTCGCAGGTGTTCTGTCGGCGCTGATTTCTTTCTCGGCCTCGGCCGATGAGAAAGAGGTACGGGAGGCGGTGACCGCTGCGTTGCAGGGCGCGAAGATCGGCCCCATCACCAAGCTGCCCTACGGCGATCTGTATGAGGTCATCATCAATGGTGTCAACGTCCTCTATACAGACTCCAAAGGCCAGGTCGGTCTATTCGGGAATCTCGTAGAGCTCAAGACGCGCAAGAACCTTACCGAACTGCGCAGGGACGAGCTGTTGGTGGTCGACTTTTCCAAACTGCCGTTGGATAAGGCCATCGTGAAAGTGAAAGGCAATGGTTCGCGCAAGCTTGCCATTTTTACCGACCCGGACTGCCCGTACTGCAAGCAATTGGAGAAAGAGCTGACCAACGTCACCGATGTGACGGTCTATATATTCTTGTTGCCTCTGACTCAGTTGCACCCGGATGCGTCGCGCAAAGCGACGGCCATCTGGTGTTCAAAGGACCGGGTGAAGGCATGGGACGACTTGATGCAATCCGGCAAAGAACCCGGGGAGGCGAAGGCGGAGTGTGCCACCCCGATCGCCGATATTGCGAAGCTAGCACAGCAACTCAACATCTCCGGTACCCCGGGAATCGTTTTCAGCAACGGCAAGCTGGTACCGGGTGCGGTGCCGGCGGAACAGATCGAAACCATGCTTAATGCGGTACCGAAATCCTAGACGAGGCGCGCCCGTGCGCCTGGACTTGTGCTCGATGAGCGCGTTCGCGTTGACAGAGTGAGTGTCCAGTGACCGCCATGCGAGAACTCCGGATTCAATCGTCTTCTCTTTTCCTCCGCACCACCGCGTGCAGGTGGGCGGGGCGGAGTTCGCATGTTGGAATCGCAGCCGGTTTCACCTACCTGGGGGTCCTCTTCCTGATCGTGTTCATGGGCCTGGGGCTTGCCGCTATTGCACACGTTTGGCACGTGACAATTCAACGGGACAAGGAAGCGGAACTGCTCTTCATTGGAAGTGAGTTCCGCAATGCTATCCAGCGCTATTCGGAGATCAGTCCGGGGAACGCCAGCAAGCAGGAATATCCGAAGAAGCTCGAAGATCTGCTGGAGGACAAACGCTTTGGGGCCTTTACTACGCGTCACCTGCGCAAGCTCTATGTCGACCCGATGACGGGCAAGCCCGATTGGGAGCTAGTCGTATTACCGGGTATCGGGATCGTCGGAGTACACAGCAAATCCGACGCAACGCCGATCAAGGCTTCCGGATTTCCGGTGGAATTCGACAAGTTCTCTGAGGCTAAGAACTACACGGATTGGGTATTTACGCCGGGGACTGCCACAACGAGTGCTCCGCCCGCTGGATCTCCGGGTGTGCCGGCAGCTGCGCCTGTGAGTGCTGCAGGTGGCTCCGTCAACACCATTCCGATCCCCAGCGGTATGCCAACTCCCGGCGGTATGCCGATCCCAGGAGCGGGGCCGACACCCGTTCCCGGCGCGGGTTTGAACCCAGGTCCTCAGTCGCTGCCAGGAAACGTGCTTGTTCCACCTGGAGCAAAGAACTGACCGAAGGAGTATGCGAGTCGAATTGCGCAATGGGGACGAAGCAGTGCAACGCTGCAACGGACCCGGCGCGAAGATCGATGGTCACAGCTAGCTTAACCGGGCTACGCAGCAAATTAAGCGAGTGCACGAGTCGCCTCTGAATCATTCTTCCTGCGGCTCCGTCCCTGACTCGTAGGACCTGCTTTCTACCTTGTCTCCACTGTCTTCCCTGGTTGCGCGGACAGGTTGATTACGTCATCGCTCTGCGGCGTTCGCTAGTTCGTCATGTCCCGTGGAGTATCCATACGCAGATCGGCAGGAGGCTTGTGATCTCCCCGTCGACATAAATCCGAAATCTTGCGGCAACGTTTCCTGTGCATCATGAGGGCCATATGGCCTCATATGCGCAGGCCAGGTGCATGCACTATGGCGCTCTTGCTCCGGATCCATCCGCGCCGGACCCAGGTCTATGACGGAAGACGAAATCCTGATCCGGAGCCGCACGCAGCTTGACGTGTTGCTCGTCAACATTGAGACGGCAGTCAAGATCAAACGCCGGTCGGATTTTTTCTCCTGGGTTCAGGGCGTATTTCAAGGATTGCTTGCGCATGAAATCCTCATCTGCGCGCTGTTCGACCCGGCCGCACGTTCCTACCGCATGGAGTCGATGTCCAGTCACCCTCTGGATGAGCAACGGCTTGCAGGCCTCTGTGGCACCAGTGGTGCGCTCATCTACCGGTTGATTGCCCTTTGGGAGCGTGACGGTCGCCAGCCCATTGCAATAACAGCGGGCGGCGGGGCACTGAGCGCGACCGAGCAGTCGTTGGCCGCGGAAGTCCAGCGCCTCGAACTGGACAACGTGCTGGCCCACGGCATTCCTGGTATCGACGGACGCGCCGCCGGATTCTTCTGTTTCTCGAAGCTGGTCGGAGGACTCGGCGAAGGCGCCAATTCCACGCTCGAGTTACTTGTTCCTTATTTATACGCGGCCTGGGTGCGTGCCAATTGCGAGGCCCCTCGGCAAGAAGGACTGACCCCGCTGTCGACTAAGGAGATTCTGACCGCACGCGAGGTCGAAATCCTGACCTGGGTGGAGCAGGGCAAGAGCAACAACGAGATCGCTCAAATCCTTAGTATCAGTCCTCTCACGGTAAAGAACCATATCCAGAAAATCCTGCGCAAACTCAATGTACAGAACCGAGCCCAAGCTGTGGCGAGAGGGATGGTGCTCAATCTGACCCGCAATGCAGAGGGGTCCAGCAGGTACTGAGCGTCTCGAGATCGCGATGCGAGAACTCCGCATTCAATCCTCAGCGCCTTCACCCTGTGTTCTGGTGCGCATGGAAGAGGACGCTGCTGGAAAGTCGGCGTGCTGGCCCTTAGCTACTGCTCAACGAGGTTCGCGTGCCGAGGCTCTGGTTCGCTACGTCGAGTATTGCGCATGCCCGTTACTCGCGGGTTCGGATAAGCCAGGGGCATTAACACATCTCTTACAAATCTTGCTGGCCCAACGCCGCGAGATCATTCTGTCGTCAAATAGCAACGAATTTGGTTTGACGGGTTCCTTCCGTCGCGCTACCGCCCGATAAGTGATGCCCCCGTCCCTCGCATGAGCTCGAATCGAGGCGACGGCGCTTCCTTGCGAGCGCCCTTAGAGTTGTCAGGGATCATGGTGTTTCGTTTAAATCCGCTTTGGGTATTTGGAGTCGGCGCGGCATTGGTCTGCGCAAGTATCGGCACCACATACGCGGCCGTGTTCACCTCTTACAGCTTGAGCCTGAGCACTGGTGCCGCCGCTTCTGACCTCCAGGTCACATCGACTCCCATCGATCTAGGTGCCCTTGCCACAGCGTTCGAAGCGAATTCGTCCCTCGACGTGACGCTGACTTCCGATCCAGGTGGAGCGGCCTTCAACAAGTCTCCTGCATCCCAGGAAGCGCTGCAGATCATTCAGGGGTGCGCCAAAGCAGCGGCTTTATGCGGTGATTTGGACTGGTTCGATCTCATCGCGTCCGGATTGTCGCTAGGCGGGAACGCTGTTAGCAAACCCGGAAATCCCCCAAGCATGGCGTTCACATTCGAGAGCGGTCAGCAGGTTGTGGCTGCTTCTGTGCAAAGCCTGCGCATATTGATAGGTGGAGAACTCACGCCGAATGCTCGCATCGCCATGACCGGGACATTAGACGTGAACCCCATTCCAGAACCGGGAGCATGGGCGATGATCTTCGCCGGCCTGATCAGCATTGTCTACATCGCGCGACGCCGACTCGGGTAGGCGACGCGCACCGCTGAATAGCCGCAGTCGGTATTCTGACTGCGGTTTTTTTTTGTCTCGCCCGAGCATGGCGTCTTATTTCGCTGTCTTGATGACCCATGAGGGTGCCTGCGTACGGAGTCGCTTTTGGTCGAGTTGAAGCAAATGCAGGCTAAAATAAGTCGATGCGCGATTTTCACCTCATAGCCTTTGATTTCCGAGCACCGGCGATCGCGCGGATCGTTCCGTTCGGTGTCTTCATCGCCTTTATCGCGCTGGACAGCACCCTCACGGAACTCGCACCGACACTCGGGATGGATCCACGTTGGTGGTATGCCATTCGAGTTCTAGTCGTAGCGTGGCTTGTGATCTGGTATTGGCGCAGCTACGTAGAACTCGCTTCGGCTCGACGCGTGTCTGCGGTTCAATGGGTTTTGGCGCTACTCGTTGGCGTGGTCGTGTTTGCCCTCTGGATCAATCTGAACTTCCAGCCGTTGGCATTTGGGGTGACTGGCGGCTTCGATCCTCGCAAGGGTGCGGGCGAAGTCGACTGGGCTCTCGTCGCGACTCGGCTGGCCGGCGCGGCGCTGGTGGTTCCCGTCATGGAGGAATTGTTCTGGCGCTCGTTCGTGATGCGCTGGATTCAGAGGCAGGATTTTCTCGGCGTGGACCCGAAGGCTATCGGGTCTCGTGCCCTCGCCATTAGTTCCGCATTGTTCGCGGTCGAACACCATCTATGGTTTGCCGGTCTGCTGGCGGGCCTGATGTACGGGTGGCTATACATCCGTACCGGCAACCTGTGGCCTGTCGTGCTCGCCCACGCTGTGACCAACGGCATGCTTGGCGCGTGGGTGGTCCACACAAGAAGTTGGAGTTTCTGGTAAGGCCTATCCTATAACATTCTGATTTATTGAGAAGTTGCCAACTCGATTTTCAACCCCTAACGATTCATCCCGTCGCGCGCTCACAGCCGCGGCATGCATCGCGCTGTTGCTCGAAGGCTCAGGCGCCGCCGCGCTCGATGGCGATAAGGTCTTGCTGCGCGGGAGTGCAAGCGTCGGCTACGACAGCAACATCTTCCACATTG
>Ga0207689_10003569_pt1 | contig 14211 bp, 14 predicted proteins | sample KBSMisM52_FD_184312 | JGI IMG/M metagenome (GOLD analysis project Ga0207689, IMG submission 184312) | Miscanthus rhizosphere microbial communities from Kellogg Biological Station, Michigan, USA - KBS Miscanthus M5-2 (SPAdes) (version 2) | ecosystem: Host-associated > Plants > Roots >... | reverse complement strand
TTTTTTGAAGACGGCGGACCAGCAACTCCCCATTTATAGAACCGACGATAATTTTTCCGCTTTCAGCTTTGATACTGCGGTCAACGATCAGCACATCTCCTTCATGAATGCCTGCATCTGTCATTGCATCTCCTTTCATGCGAAAGAAAAAAGTGGCCGGTTTATTTATTATCAATTGCTCGTTCAGGTCAATACCCCGCTCTGCATAATCGTCTGCTGCAGCACCGAATCCTGTCGCATTTGCAGTGCGTATCTGTTCCTGCGAAAATTGTTTTGATCCTTTGTACGCCGCACCATAAAAATCTTCGTCCATAAAAAATATTTAAAAAAGGGAAAATAAATTTTTATAAAGCTAAATAATTTAGTAAATTTATGCTAACAAATATGGTAAAAAATTTTATTATCTGGCTTTGCCGGTAATGACTGGCGGGACTTTAAACGATGGGTTATCATGAAAACAATTATTGACACGATTCCGGGCTACCGGGTGTATGAGTATCAAGTGGTACTTAATCCTCACAAAGAATTATGGGAGAAGATCATGAAAGTAAAAGAGGAGTTTGCTGATATGTATAAAACCGATCATGCACGTTGGGGCAAGCCGCATGTCGCACTGGTAAACTTTGTGCAATACGGTATGATGGAGGATCGCATCGTACATCGCCTGAATGCAATCGCAATGGCTCAGTATCCTTTTAAGATAGAATTAAAAGATTTTGGAAGTTTTCCGGCGCATACAATATATATAAATGTAACGACTAAAGTGCCCGTTCAGAATCTTACAAAGACGATCCGTGCAGAAACGCAACGGCTGATGAAACTGAACGACGATAATAAGCCTTATTTTATTATGGAGCCGCATCTGACAATAGCAAGAAAACTGCAGCCCTGGCAATACGAAAAGGGATGGCTCGAATACAGTACTAAAAATTTTACCGGGCGGTTTATAGCTGATGGAATGTTGTTGTTGAAACGGCCTGTTGGTGAAGTGAAGTACCAGATAGTAAAACGTTTTGAGTTTCAGAATTTACCGGTGGTGACGAAACAAGGAGAATTGTTTGTGTAGCCGGTTGATGAATTACTATCAGCTTTAGTTGCGTCATCCCGCCGATTGCGGGATACTGTAGCAATTCTATTGAACTGTTTAAGCAACATCATGCTGCTTACCTCGTGATAGCGATATGTAATACATAGATTAACCTTAAACCTTTATCGCTAAGAAAAGTATAGCCGGGAAATGTGTGGATGGCAAGGAGAATAAAGAACAATGAATAAGTGCAGTGGATATGAAGAGGAGTTCTTTATTCTCCTTTTGCATTTATAATATGCCCGTTTTTATCTGTAACGAAAACTAAATTCTATGTCAGGCAAATTAAAGCAAGACCATTATAAAGCAGCTCCGAAGAGGCATGATTTAAATAATGAATCGACACCTGCTGATGAAGGGCAAAAACCGGATAATTATTTTGTTGGCAGAGGCGCTCAATTCAATACAAAGAACCGTTTTCTGAAAGATGAACGGACAAGGGAACATATAGAGGGTATTGATGACTGGTCTGATGAGAATGTCGCTACACAATACATGGAACAGGAATCAAAAACTATTGTCAATAAAGTGGATAGCCCGGATGTTGGCATGATGTACAGCATGAATCCATATGCCGGATGTGAGCATGGGTGTATTTATTGCTATGCACGCAATGTTCACGAATATTGGGGTTATAGTGCGGGACTTGATTTTGAACGAAAGATAATCGTAAAGAAGAATGCGCCACAACTGCTTCGCAAATTCCTGATGAATCCAAAATGGGTCTGTGCCCCGCTCATGCTGAGTGGCAATACAGATTGTTATCAGCCTGCTGAACAGATCTATCGCCTTACAAGAGGCATGCTCGAAGTATGTAATGAATTTAATCAACCGGTGGGGATACTTACGAAAAACTCCTGGATATTGAAAGATAAAGATGTGCTGCAGGAAATGGCAAAGAAAAGATTAGTGTCTGCAATGGTTTCGATTACGTCATTCAATGAAGATCTGCGCAGGGTAATGGAGCCAAGAACAACCACAGCAAAGCAAAAATTAAAAGTGATCAATGAACTCAGCAGCGCCGGTGTGCGCATGGGCGTTATGATGGGACCGATGATACCTGGCTTGAATGAACACGAAATGCAACGGATCATGAAAGAAGCAAAAGATAATGGCGCCACGTTTACCGCATATACGTTTATCCGGTTGAATGGAGCTATTAAATTTTTATTTCACGATTGGCTGTACAAAAATTTCCCGGATCGGGCAGATAGGGTATGGCATATGGTAGAGCAAAGTCACGACGGACAAGTAAATGATACGCGATGGGGTGTGCGTATGCGTGGTGAAGGACCGATTGCGCAAATGGTAGCTCAACAGTATAAAAAATATGGAAAGTTGTATGGAATGAATGCGGAGGAATGGAGTTTGGACACAACGATATTCAGGAGGCCGGGGGAGCAGGGGAGGTTGTTTTGAAAGCATTTCTAAATCTGTACATACATGAAGAGGTGCCGCAAAATGGAAATAGAAAGATATGTGATCAAGTTCCGGTAATCATTCCGGGACGTCTGAATACTTTACGAAAGAAATGCTGTTGTTGTTTTGATGAAAAAAATATTTTAAAAAATTTCTTCTTAATTCTTGGCAACATCAAAAAATTATTTTCATCTTTGCATCGCAAAACAAATTTTAAAACAGTTACATGCCTCAACGAATGATATTACATATTGAATCAGCAAGATGGTTTAGTCACAAAGATGACTATACAGTTTGCAGGGCAGGTATGCTGCAGGAATAAGTTAAGTTGAAAATAACGAATTCGATAGAATACAGGCCCCGCAAGAGATTGCGGGGTTTTTTATTGTGTGGTCCGGGAGGTATAGCGTGCAGCATAGGAGGTAAAGAAAGATTGGTTTAGGTAATCTGTCAAGTATTGACTTTATATAAATTAAAACAAGGTGCAGCGGCAATTACGACATAAACGATTTACAGGAATAACGTTAATGGGTGTTCTATTATCGCCCGCATGCTATTGGTATGCGCAGATAAAAGGAAGTATTGTGCCCATAGGTAATGAAAATGATAGTAAACAATGGCGACCGGATTGTATCCATACATAGGTATAAACTATACTTATGAAGGACACCCGGTCGCAAAACGACCGGGTTTTTTATGTGTGAATTATAAAATATAAACCGAAGGAAGGTATGTGATGGCATTTTTAATGACGGTATTGGTAATTCAGTTTATTGTAAAAACAATGATTGACAAATCGAAACCAAAAAACAAAGATGTAAATATGACGGAAGCAACAGGCGTAAAACATCCTGCGGAATTTATGCTCCGTCAAAATGATTAGATGCAGGAAGGAGGAATAAACGTTCCCCGTGAGATGCAGCGGGGACGTTTTAAAAAGACTTAGTGGGACTACTTATAAACGTATTGTGTCAATAACCTGTAAAACGATGACCAATGGAACAGAAACAACAATGGAGAAAACTAAATGGCGAACGGATTAAAATTGCAATTGCCGATGAAGTAATGAATGTATTGATGCGTGAAAGGGAGGCAGGGAATGAACTTAAAGTATGTATTGGTACAGATAGCCAGGTAAAAGGTAAGGAAACAGAATTTGCTACCGTAATTGTTTTTATCCGGAAAGGTAAAGGTGGATTCATGTACATACATAACGAATTTACCAAACAAAAAATGAGCATTAAACAACGGATGCTCACTGAGGTAAACAAAAGTATCGAAGTGGCATTTGAACTATGTAATATTTTTTCACGCTTTTGTGTGGATATGGAAGTGCATGCCGACATCAACACTAATCCAAACTTCAAAAGCAATGATGCGTTGAAAGAAGCAATGGGTTATATCGTGGGGATGGGGTTCGCTTTCAAGGCAAAGCCGGATGCGTTTGCAAGTTCGAATTGTGCGAATAAGGTGGTGCAATAACGGGATTAAGCTTAAAGGATTATTATTCATTATGAAGAAATAGAAACTAAGATTTGATCAATTCGCCTCATTGAGGCTCAAAAAAATTGTTATGGAAATATTTTTACTAATAGGCGTGATTATGGGGATAGTATTCAGATTATGTCCCCCTTTATTATCAGGGTTGAAGAGAAAGTATCGACAAATTACAGAGAAGAGAAATGCTTCGATATTTGAGAATCATTATCTCGAGAGCAAAGCATTTTATTTATACAGGTTTAAAAGAATTCCTTGCATGACCTTCATCGATGATATTGATGCGACAAAAGCGTTTGAATATGTTCGAAAGAAGTATTCTCACCGGGTAGTTGACATATACCAGGCCTGCTTTTTTAACAGGCAGGATGAGAAGCATCAATTTAGTAAAACGTTGTTTGTGCTGGATAACAGAATGATTATTGAATTGGCTGGTAACTACGCAAGAATCCTGTATCCAAATAACCTGTTTCACATTGCCGACAAATTGCTCACGGCCTTGAATGATTTCAGGTTGCCGGAAAAGAAAGAAGATTTTGAAATAAACATCATTACGTTTTCAAACAATAGTCTCGATTTGAAAAGCCTGGATATTAAACCGACGGTTCTCGATCTTGACTTGTATTATAACGACGATTTTAAGGATATAGATGCGACTATCAGGAAAAGGTTAAGTCAGCAAAACGATAAGGGGATTGTTTTACTACATGGATTGCCCGGCACAGGTAAAACGACATATTTGCGTCACCTGATTGGAGAATTAAAGAAGAAAGTACTTTTCGTTTCTCCTTCCGTTGCAGGCAATCTGATGAATCCTGAATTTATTGATTTGCTCGTAGACAATCCCAATTCGGTGTTGATCATTGAAGATGCTGAAAATATAATGATGGATAGAAAGCATAATAGCGACTCTTCCGTATCCAACCTGCTCAACCTGAGTGATGGTTTATTGAGTGATTGCCTGAATGTCCAGATTATCTGCACATTCAACAGCTCTCTTCATCTTATCGACGCTGCGTTGATGAGAAAAGGGCGGTTAATTGCAAGATATGAGTTTGGGAAGTTGAGTGTTGAAAAATCCCAAAAGCTTTCTGACCATCTTGGATTTGAAACTACTATCAGCCAGGCAATGACTATCGCTGAGATTGCCAATCAGCACGAACAGCAGTATGAAGCAAAACGCACACAGGTTCTGGGTTTCAGGAGGGAAGAAACATTGATGAATTGAGTTGTTTCAAAGTTTCGTTGATTTTAGTGCGTATACAAAAAATCGTGATATGCAATCAAGTCAAAGGATGTCTTAAGGTTGCCGGAGTTTGCTTATTGTTTACCTTTTGTAGACAGAGAGGAAAAAGCCGGCAACCTTTTCTAAAGTATTTTTATGGGCAAAACCCGAAATAGAATAAAAACAGTTTAAAACCGGACAATATGATTATTCTTATTCAGTGCAGGGACAGCGTTGGACTGGTTGCCGTTATCGCAAAGGTTATGGCAGCAAACCGCATTAATATTCTTTCTATGCGTGAACATGTGGACACCATTGAAGGACAATTTTTTTTGCGGTTATCGGCTGAAGCACATGATGAGACAGGCAGATTGCAGGCAGAGCTAAAGAATGTATTGCCTGCAGATGCGACCGTGACTGTAAACCCGCAGCCTGAAAAGAAGATTGTGGTAATGGTGACTAAAGAGTATCACTGTCTTGGTGATATATTAATGCGTCATCATTTTAAAACATTAGGAGCCATTGTTCAGGCCGTCATTGGCAATCATGACGTGTTGCAGGACATATGTGAAAGATTTGGTGTACCCTTTATACATGTCAGTCATGAAGGGATAAACAAAGAACAGTTTGAAACGAAACTGTATTTACATCTCGGGCGTTATGAATATGATTATTTGGTGCTGGCGAAGTTTATGCGGATTTTATCACGGGAATTTTTGGCAAAGCATCCAAAAAATATCATCAACATTCATCACTCATTTTTACCTGCGTTTACCGGCGCCAGTCCTTATAAACAGGCATTTATCCGCGGTGTAAAGCTAATTGGTGCAACAGCGCATTTTGTAACGGATAACCTGGATGAAGGACCTATAATCGAACAACAGATCATACCCATCAATCATACGTATACTCCTGCTGCAATGGTTACAGCCGGGAAGGAAATCGAAAAGGCTGTACTTGCCAAAGCGTTGAAATTGCTGGTGGAGGATCGTGTGTTTGTTTACAATAATAAGACAGTAGTATTTGAATAGATTAATGGAATGAAAAGCTACATAGTTGAAAGAATGCATAAAGCACACAAATCCGTTGTGCGCTTCGTGCATAGTTTAATACTCATTGGGGTAAAAAATAAAAAAATGAACAAATTAAAAATACAGGGAAAAGAACTGCGTGCCATCGGTTATCCGGAAGGACCGGTAATAAGCATCGCTATGAATGTGATGGAAAAGAATTTCAAGCATCATTCAAAAGAGAAGGTATTTGAAATATTAAAAGAAGTATTACAGTCGCCGCAGGATTATGCGAGTGATGAAGTATTGGGTGCGGTTGCAAAACAATTGTTGCCGAAGCCTGAAGCAGAAGGACAGAACGTTTCTTTAAACCAGAATGGTATTCAGTTTAATGTGTTCGGCCAGGAACATATTGAAGAAGGGGCTATGCACCAGATGTACCAGGCTGCGAAATTGCCGATCAGCGTGGCAGGTGCTTTGATGCCCGATGCACATAGCGGTTATGGCTTACCGATAGGTGGTGTTTTGGCGACAGAAAATGCGGTGATTCCTTACGGTGTTGGTGTCGACATTGGCTGCAGAATGTGTTTGAGTGTGTTTGATGTCAATCCAAAAGAATTGACAGATAAGGAGTCATTCTTTGCAAGAGAATTGGGTGAGGCAACTTTATTCGGGAGCGGTGCCCAATTTGACCATGCATCCGATCATGAAATAATGGAGAATGAATTGTTTTATCAATTGCCATTGCTGAGAAATCTGCATGGGCGTGCATGGAAGCAACTAGGTTCATCCGGATCGGGTAATCACTTTGCGGAATTTGGTACCATCGAAATTGACGAAAAGGATGTGATACTGGGTATTGATGCAGGAAAGTATGTCGGTTTCTTAACGCATTCCGGCTCGAGGGCATTAGGTGCAAATATTGCAAATCATTATACCAAACTGGCAATAAGTAAAAGGCGTTTGCCACAGGAAGCAAAAAATCTTGCGTGGTTATCGATGGATGAAGAGGAAGGTATTGAATATTGGAATGCTATGAACCTTGCAGGTGACTATGCATCGGCCTGTCATCATGTGATACATGCAAAGATTGCAAGACAGCTTGGACGTAAACCGGTGAAGATGGTAGAGAATCATCACAATTTTGCGTGGAAAGAAAAATGGGAAGGAAAAGATCTGATCGTTCATCGTAAAGGTGCAACGCCTGCAGGTAAAGACGTATTGGGAATTATTCCTGGTTCTATGACGGCCGACGGTTTTATTGTAAAAGGAAAGGGAGAATCAGCATCGGTTAATTCCGCTTCGCATGGTGCAGGAAGAAAGATGAGCCGGAGCAGGGCGATGGAATCTGTGACCGATAAACAGTTTAAGGATGAATTGAAAAAATTTGGAGTAAAATTGCTTGGTGGCGGCCTGGATGAATCTCCATTCGCTTACAAAGACATTAATGTCGTGATGCAATCACAAAAAGCATTGGTGGATGTGGTGGGAAGATTTACACCGAAGATTGTAAAGATGGATGGGGCAAAACATAAGAGCTGGCGGAACAAAGGGAGAAATGAAGTTTCCGGAGAATGAAGTGAATAGTCCATAGTTTGTAGCCTTTAGCGAAAGCAGCAGGCAAATGATTAACCTGTTGCTTTTTTCTATCTTCGTTTTCATGAAAACGATAGGACTAATTGGCGGTATCACCTGGCTTTCTACATTGGATTATTACCGTTTGTTGAATCAATTGGTAAACGAAAGAGTTGGAGGTGTTGCTTCCGCAAAAATTATTTTAGTTTCATTGGAGTTTGCTGAAATAAAAAGATTGACAGAGGCTCATGACTGGGATGGCCTCGCGAAAATAATGTGCGATGCGGCCAAAAAATTAGAGCGTGCGGGCGCCGATTGTATACTGATCGGTGCGAATACGATGCATAATATCGCTGATACTGTACAGGCAACTGTTTCCATTCCGCTTATTCATATTGCTGAAGAAGCAGGCAAGTCTGTTTTGAAATATAAACTCAAGAAAGTAGCACTGCTCGGCACTAAATACACCATGCAATTACCTTTTTACAAAAACAAATTAGCGGAACAAGGCATTGAAACGATAATTCCTGGCAAAGATGATAGCGAATACATCAATGATGCTATTTACAATGAAATGGGTAAAGGTATATTTCTGCCTGAACGAAAGACTGAATTTCTTTCCATTATTAGTAAGATGCAGCAACAGGGAGCGGAAGGAGTCGTGTTGGGTTGTACTGAAATTCCTATCCTTATTAAACAGGATGATGTGAATGTTCCGATATTTGATACAACGCTTATTCATGCGACTGCTGCTGTAAATTTTGCTTTGAAATAATAATCAAAGTTTTTTCTTTTTTATGCGAATGATTTTGCTGGTTGTTTATTCCTTGCTTTCTGTTGCCACAAATCTTGCTGTTGCACAAGCTTCCTTTCAGGTAATACCGCTGGGCATACGCGGTGGATCTGAAGAAAATAACCTTTCAGCTTACATGCTTGCTCCGGTAAACAGCAAAGACTTTATATGTCTCGATGCCGGAACTATTCACGCAGGAATTGAGAAGGCCATTGCTTTAAAAACTTTTGATGTGCCTGCATCGGTCATTCTGAGACAATATATTAAAGCATACTTTATTTCGCATGGACATTTAGATCATTTGTCAGGAATGATAATTAATTCGCCGGACGATACGGTAAAGAATATTTACGGGCTGCCTTATGTGATTGATGTATTGAAAGAAAAATACTTTTCGTGGCGAAGCTGGGCAAACTTTGCAGACTCAGGAGAAACACCGGCATTAAAAAAGTATCATTATATAACGTTGGATACTATTACAGAAATTCCTGTTGCTAATACGTCGATGTATGTGAGAGCTTTTAAACTGGCGCATTCCAATCCCTATCAGAGCAGCGCTTTTCTTATAAGTAATAATAACAATTATGTTTTGTATCTCGGTGATACAGGATCAGATACAATTGAGCATTCTACAAGGTTGCACCAGTTATGGCAAGCTATTGCCCCGTTAGTTAACGGGAAGAAACTGAAAGGAATTTTTATTGAAACATCTTTTCCTGATGAGCAACCGGATAAATTGTTGTTTGGTCATCTCACACCGCGATTGTTAATGAACGAAATGAACGTGTTGAATGAATTATGTGGAAGAAAAAGTGCAGTTGCCGGTTTGCCTGTTGTAATTACTCATATAAAGCCTGTTGGCAAGAACGCTGAGATAATTAAGCAACAATTACAAAAAAATAATCCGCTCAACCTAAAACTTATATTTCCTGTGCAAGGAAAGAGATTTGTTTTATGATACCCAATCGCCGAAGGCATTGATGGGTTTACAAAAAGAACTCTTTTATTTTTATATGAAATCTAAAATCTCAATTTTAGTGATTAATCGGCTGGTTTTGGGATCTAATTTCTTTTATAGATGAGATTATATTTCCGGTACGAATTCATTAAATATCGTATTAGCCAATAATTCGAAAAAATGATTTGATCAGTCCTTAAATACTAGGGATAAGCTGAATCTACAAAATTTTCCAGGTTTGAAAAAATCTCCGGATTTTCTTCCGACAAATCGTGACCGACTCCTTGGTATAGAAGTAATTTGGTATTTACTCCATATGCCTTTAGTAAATTATATGCAGAAACCACTTGATGAAACGGCACTATATTATCCTGTGTTCCCTGTATAAAAACCGTCGGTACACAATTTTCAGATAAATAATTAGAAGGGCTGGCTTCCAGCCATGCCTCCCTGTTATCGGAAAGTTTGCATCCTACAAATGCTTCCCTATAAGTTTTAAAAACGGTATTTCGCATATTTGAGTCCGTTAAGTCAACGGGTCCGGAAACGGAAACAACTGCTTTTACTCTCTTGTCTTCGGGGTATTTGTAGGCATATAATAAGGATAAATGTGCCCCCGAGCTTCCTCCAAACAAGCAGATTCTATTTCCGGTTATGATCCACTGCAGGTATTTATTGGAAATAAAATCCAGTGCCTTTTTAATGTCCTGCATCTGGGCCGGGTTTATGTTCGTTGGCATTTGGGTAAGCCTATAGTTCATCGAAATAAAGGCATACCCCTTCTTTTGAAAATTGATAGCTGTTTCTCGCGCTTCGCCTTTATCTCCAGTATACCAGCTGCCCCCGTGGAGATAGACAATTATTTTAGTTTGAACAGTTCGGTTTGCGGGAAGAAAGACATCCATTTTTTGCGAAGGATCATCGCCGTAGGCAATGTCGGTTAATGTCAAATCAGTATTCGGAAGTGCCAGGTTGAATCGGTCGCGATGACATGCAGACGAAATAACAAAAAATCCCAACAGGGAGACGATAAACTTATTCATGGTGGTGATGGCGTCTCTGCTAGGGATATTGCTTTGGTAAAATATAAAATATGTCGATAATTTCAAATGTTTATTGAAAATATTTGAGATTATCTTCTTGCCTGAGCTAGTAGATTTACGATTTGTAGAAAGGCCCTAGTAGCTATGGTGAGCAGGCGCTCAAACTTTGAAATAAATTCTCTTTTTATCCAGCCAATAGCATACGGCCCACATAAAAGTGATTACACACAGGGCATACAACAAAGAACCAATTCTTGGATCGCCGGGAACATTGATCAGTACTTTTTGATACAGCCAGTTCCATGGATTGTAATAAACCGTTTCGCCTTTTCCATTTATATAGTCGGGAAATCGAATTAATGCCAGTGTTCGTGGAAGAAATGCACTCAGTGCAAAAACGAACAATGCATTTTTTCCAAAAACATCAAAGAATTTCGTGAGCCAGCCCTTGGCATTTTTCATTTCAATCATGTAGATCATTGTAGCGATCGTAATAGTAGCTAACCCTGACGTATATACGGTGTAAGAGCTTGTCCATATTTTTTTGTTTATGGGGAAAACCATATTCCAGCAATAACCGGTAATAAGCATAGCGACACCCGCAACAAATAAACCGGTTATCATTTCATAGTTCTTGCCTTTCTTTTGAATGTAATCACCCACCATATACCCAAAGATAACTTCCACGATTGCGGTTAGAGTACTCATCAATCCCTCGGGATCGAACGGAATACCTTCTCCCTTGTACATATGCGGAATATGAAGGATCCTTTTATCGATATCAGTTCCAAACCAGCCTTGTAAACTAAATGGGTCGGAAGGATTACCAATAACACACAACATCCAATATAGCAGCAATAGTATCAATCCCACATAAAATGCTTTGCGGGGTTTTAAATAATAAATAATTACAGAAGCGAAAAAATAACATAACGCAATGCGTGGCAGAACGCCAAGTATACGCACACCATTATTTGGATTAACTGAATCTATCCAACCGCGGAATATAAGACGATTGCCTTCGTAACGTACAAAGGGCCACCAGTTCAAAAACAATCCGATAAGATATATGAGCGCTGTTCTTTTAATTACTTTTTTCCAGAAGACCGTATTGCCTGCCGCTTCCAGCTTAGGCATTGTAAATGACATCGCGTTACCAACAGCAAATAAGAAAAACGGGAAAACAAGATCCGTTGGTGTCACGCCGTGCCAGGGGGCATGTTCCAGGGGTGTATAAATGTATGCCCAGCTTCCCGGATTGTTTACCAGGATCATAAGGCAAACGGTGGCACCGCGAAATACATCGAGGGAATAGAAACGTTGATTCAAGCTGAAGTGTTTGATTTTAAAAGTAATAAAAGGTTATTGTATTAAAAAGGAGGCATGCCAGGCTTATAAACGAAAAGAAAAAGTCAATTTTGTTAAATGAGCGACGAAAAATTCTTTTTCCACCCAACGGCGATCATTGAACCGGGTGCCGAAATAGGCGAGGGCACTAAGATCTGGCACTTCAGTCACCTGATGCCGGGCTGTAAAATTGGTTCGAAATGTAATATAGGACAGGGAATTTACGTTGATAGAGGCGTAAATATAGGAAACGGAGTAAAAATCCAGAATCATGTATCTATTTACACTGGCGTAACTATTGAAGACGATGTATTTCTTGGCCCATCCATGGTGTTTACAAATGTTATTAACCCCAGAAGCTTTATCGAGCGGAAGTCGGAATACAGGCAGACAACTGTTTGTAAAGGAGCAAGTATTGGCGCTAATGCCACTGTCTTGTGTGGCGTGAAGATTGGGAATTATGCCATGATTGGTGCCGGTGCGGTTGTAACCAAAGATGTACCCTCTTTTGCTGTTATGATTGGCAACCCTGCAAGACAAGATGGCTGGGTCAGTAAAGCTGGCCTGCGCTTGAATTTTGGAGAAAATACCATCGCCATTTGCGAAGCGACAGGTGAAAAATACAAACTACAACAGGGGATCGTAAATCCACTATAGTATTTATCAACCTGTGGGGACAAATGCCTCAAAATCCGCAAATTTTATTCTGTTGCCAGTCACATCGTTCCTCCTATATTTGCAAACACAGGAAAACTCCTGGATATACTAGAAATCTGATAACCAGTCATATGCGAAACTACCTATGTGACTGAGATGGCGAAGCCATCAAAATAGAAAAACTGTGAGCAGTAAATGGTTGGCAATATATACCCGTCCCCGTTGGGAAAAAAAGGTTGATCTTTTATTAAAGGAAAAGGGCTTCGAGTGTTACTGTCCGTTGAACAAAGTGAGGCGCAAATGGAGTGACCGGATAAAGGTAGTGGAAGAGCCGTTGTTCAAATCGTATGTTTTTGTAAAAACGGACGAAGCTACGAGAACCCAGGTGCGTATGACCGCCGGCGTTATCAATTTTGTGTACTGGGATGGCAAACCGGCCATTATTAAGGAAAAAGAAATTGCAACCATAAAACGTTTTTTGGATGAGCATGAAAACGTGGAAGTGCAACCGATGAACATTGAATTGAACCAGCGAGTAAAGATCACGCACGGACCATTGATGGACCAGGAAGGTAAAGTGGTAGACCTTCGCCATAAAATGGTGAAGGTGGCGATTGATAGTATCGGTTATGTGTTGATAGCTTATATTGACAGAACTAAGCTAACTTCGGCTCCATCCAAACATAATTGATTCAACACCTTTGATCAATGTCCTTTAAAATCCATTAAATGCAATTACTACGCTTAGCCATCTTTGTTTTAATTTCAGCATTTTTTGTTTCCTGCGGTACGCAAAAAAAGACGACTATTAATTATGTTGACAACACTGACAGTGCACGGCTAAATGATACCGTTAAGATTACCGAGATAAAAATTCAGAAGAATGATTTGCTTTCGATACAAGTATATAGTGCAAGTTTGGATCCTGCAGTGGATGCGCCGTTCAATCTATTATCCGGAGGTTCGAGTAATACTGCGTCATCAGCCTCGGGAGGCAATTCCTCTGGTTCAGGCGCTGGAGGCGCTGGTTCATCAACAGGATTTTTAGTGGATGAAAATGGCAATATTGAATATCCCAGGTTGGGGACTATACATGCAGATGGTTTGACGAAAACTGAATTAGCGACTATTATAAAAAATAAACTTACTTCACCGGTCAAACTTTTAGAAAACCCATCTGTAATTATCCGGTTTTTAAATTTCAAAGTTACTGTGCTGGGAGAAGTTGCGAAGCCTGGGCCAATTACTATTCCAACAGGTCATGTTACCGTTTTAGAAGCAATTGGACTGGCCGGAGATATTCCATTAACTGGAAAGAAAAATACTGTCAGAGTGTTACGTGAAATTGACGGTAAAAGAGAAATTGGTTACATCGATCTTACATCAAAAAAAATATTTGATTCTCCTTATTATAATCTTTTGCAGAATGATGTGGTGATGGTTGAGGTTTCAAAGACAAAATTAAGGCAAAGCGACCAGGTGACACTGCAGCGCATTACAACTGTTTTAGGCATCGTCACAAGTTTGACGTTAATTTATAATATACTTAAGTAAAGAGTTTTTTTGTAGCCACCCAATAAAAATTAATGGAAGATCAGCT